>Ga0210384_10006380_pt1 | contig 12608 bp, 7 predicted proteins | sample IncBWH2MmetaG_FD_160574 | JGI IMG/M metagenome (GOLD analysis project Ga0210384, IMG submission 160574) | Forest soil microbial communities from Barre Woods Harvard Forest LTER site, Petersham, Massachusetts, United States - Inc-BW-H-2-M | ecosystem: Environmental > Terrestrial > Soil >... | reverse complement strand
ATCATTGGCTTGAACCGCTCCGCGCCCGTGGAGCCCGGCGTGAGCGTGAGCTGCGAGGTCGCAACTGCGCTCACCAGAGCAGGTGCAGGCACCGGCGGCGCCGAGATCATCAGGTCGGGCGTTTCGTTGGTCTGAAAGTTCGACAGCACCACTGCGCCGCTGTCGTTCGTTCCCGCATAGATCTGCGCGCAAGCGGGCGCGACCAGGCCAACCGCCGCAGCCAATACAACAAGAGATCGAACCACCAGAATCTTCAAATTCGCCCCAAAAACCGGTCTAACTCGTGCGACCCGTCATGGGCGTATTGGAGCCCCAACCACGCGTTTCGGGTAGTAGGGCGCCTCCCCATTTTCAGTGAACCCGGTGCCCGCTTCGATCGGCCAAGCCGCCGCGACCCGTGTACCCCGCTGCGGACCCGTGTCCAGCACCATGCGCCCCCCGGTGCCATCGACCCGCTTGCGGATCGATGCCAGCCCGACGTTCGCGTGTCCCGGGCGCGCGGGGCGCGCAGGGTCGAAGCCGCTGCCGTTGTCCTCGATGCCCAGCCGCAGCTCGCCATCCTCCTCACGCAGCGACAGCCGCACCACGGTGGCATTCGCGTGGCGAGCCACGTTGCCCAGCGCATCCTGCACGATGCGGAAGATGTCGACCTTAAGTTCAGCCGGCACGTTGCGTTCGCTGGCCGTGAGGGTCCTTACCATGGTAATGGTCGGGTGGGCTTGCTCGAAGCTCCGGCAATACCACTCCAGCGTGGGGATCAACCCCAGATCGTCCAGCAGGCGCGGGTGCAGATCGGTCGATATCTCGCGCAGGTCGGCGATCACGTCGCGCAAGCGTGCCGCCGCAACCGTCAGGGGGCTGGCCATGTCGGCGAGCTCGCTGTCCCGAATTCGCTGCAGCGCCTCCTCGATCACGTATTTGACCATCACCAGCGTGGGCGCGAGATCGTCGTGCAGGCGCACCGCCACGCCCCGACGTTCCTGCTCGCGCGAGCGCAACAGCGCGTCGGCAAGGCGGCGCAACTCGGTCTCGGCGGCTTCCAGTCCCAGACGCCGGCCCACGCCGCGATGGACCCAGTAGAGTGCGTACGCCCGCGGCTTGCCGAGCGGATCGAACTCCGCTCGCGCCACCATCTCGATCAGGCTCAGCCGCCCGCTGCGCCCCCGCAGCATCAGCTCGAAGGCCTCGGTGGCGCCGTAGCGGACCCGGGCCGAGGCGACGTCGGCCGCGTCGCGCCAGCCCTCCGCGGCCAGATCGACCAGCGTCTGGCCCGCCAGGGCCATCGGCTCAAATCCGAGCATGGCCGCAGCCGCGTGACTTGCATCGTGGATGCGCCCTTGCAGGTCCAGGCGCACCAGCGCGTCGGCGGAGGCCCCTGAAATAGCAGGGCGGCCAGGCTCGCTCGGCGCAGGCACGCGCGGGACCTCGTCATCCAACCGGGGATCGGACACCTTATTTCTTTAGTTTCTGTGTGGGACCTTAAATTAAGCGTCCCAGCAGGCTCTGTCGAGACGGCGAACACCTTCAGTCTCGGGTCAGCGAGCCTGTCACAGGCATTACGATAACCGAATAAAACCACTACGCTGGCGGGCTTGATGGCCGCGGGTGCACTCTCTTGGGGGCAAACCGATGTCAGTGACCGCTTGTCTCGGTACCGCGATCGCCCGTTCTTATGTCCCCTATTTCTGAGCTCCAGGGAACGATCCAGCCGCCATCGGCCGCGACCTTCACGCCCGTTGGCTCGACGAACCGCACCAGGTAGCCGCCTTTGGAGGCGAAGCGCTGGCCTGGCGCGAGGCCGAGGCGCGTGTAGTAGCCGTTGATGATGCGGCTGTCCAGCATCCCCTCGACCCGCTCGACCAGGTAATCGCGCACGAACTCGTCCAGCATCGAGGCGAGCGCATCGACCAGCACCGAGCAGGCGACGTAGGTGTCGACCTGCACGCGTTCGGCCACGACCGGGATCTGGTGCAGGTGGAACCAGCCGAGCGGGTAGTTCATGCGCAGGCTGCGCGTCTCCGGCAGTTCATAGGGATAGGTGATCCGCGCCAAGCTGCGCCACGCCGGGGCCAGCGGCGCGTGCTCCAGCCCACCCATCAGACCCGATACGTAGACCGCCGGGATTGCCGCCGTGGGCGTGGGCAGCGCCGCCAGATCCGCCCCGCGCAGCCACAGCACGACAACGTCGCCCCGGGTGGCCTGCGCCAGCGCCCGCGCGAGCTCGTGCGGCCCATCGGCGTGCCCGAGTGCCCGGTCGACCAGCACCGCGCCGTTTGGAAGTGCCTGGCGCAGGCGCGCGGCCGCCGCCGCACCGATGTCGTCCTCGCGAAACACTTGCACGATCCGGCTGCTCGCCGCCTGCCCGGCATCGGGCTGCCCGATGCGCTGCGCGACCAGCTGCGCCTCCAGCAGGACCCCCTGCGAAAAGTAAACCGAGTAGAAGTCGCCGGGGGCGACCACCGGCAGGTCGGCGTTCGGCAGCAGGCACGGAATGGCTTGACGCTCGCAGAACCGGTGCACCGGCTCCCAGGTCGCGCCGCCCAGGCCTGAGATCACCGCGAACACGGGCTCGGCCCGCAGATGCTGGTCGAGCTGCGCCTGCCAGGTCTGAGGCGCGCCGGCGAGTCGCCACACGTGCAACTGCCATTGGCGCCGCGTCCGCAGGCGGATCCCGCGCGCGCCCGCCGGCAGCGGCACGTCGCTGCCGCCCTGGTAAAAGCCATTCTTGTCCGAGAAATACTGCTCGATCACCTTCAGCATGCCGTCGCGCGCGACCGGGTCGGCGTCCGGCGTGATGATCGTGGCGAAGTGGATCGTGATGTCCGTGACGCCCGGCACCCTGCCGCTGGACAAGTGCCGCAGGTACGCGGTCAGCTCGCGCATCGAGGCGTCGTCGAGGTCGAAACGCGGCATCAGGTAGTCCAGCGGACGGCCGTCGGCGCCGATACCCTCGCGAATGACCCGCGCCAGCGTCTCCTCGTCGTACGCGGCCCGGTCGCGCGGAGTCGGCGGCAGGTGCGTCGCGTCGGCATGCCCCGGGTTTTGCGGGGCGATGCGCTCGCCCGGATGAAACAGGAACCGCCCGGTGATCGGCGGGACCACGATCCGCCCCTCGACCGTGCCCAGGCCGCTGCGGCCATGGCACTGCGCGCACGCCGCGTCGCGCCCCTGCAACGGCGGCTGGCCCGTGCGCTGACCGAGCAACGGCTGGCCCGATGCCAGCTGCCCCTGGTGATAAAGGTGCTCGCCGGCCACGGACACGGGTTCCGCAGCAACCGCGCCGCACAGCGTCAGCGCGAGGGCCGCACCGAGCACAGCCCTGTGCGTCAGGGGACCATCCACTCGCTATCGGCAGCCAAGCGCGTTCCGCCGGCGTCGGCGAAATGAGCGATGTAGCCGCCCTTGGAGGCGAAGTGCTGGTTCCACCCCAGCACCATGTGCGGGTAGTAGCCGGTGTTGATCAGGCGCCGTTCGATCGAGGTCTGCAGCAGCTCGATCAGGAAGGGTTGGCTCAGGTTGTCGGCCATGTGGCTCAAGGTCTCGGCCAGCAGCCCGCACGCCAGGTAGGTGTTCGCCTGTACCGGTTCGTCGACGACTGCGATATGGTGGATCGAGAACCAGGACAGCGGATACCGCAAGCGCAGGTCCCGGTGATCGGGAAGGTCGAACGGGTAGGCGATTTTCGCACGGCCGCGCCACGCCGGCGGCACCGGCGAGCGTTCCAGTCCCCCCATCAGTCCGGATACGTACACGGTGGCGGGCGCGGCGGAAGCGTCGTCACCCAGCCCCGCCAGATCGCTTGCGCGCAGCCACAGCACCAGCACGGAAGCCTTGGAGGCGCGGCGCAGCGCCAGCGCCACGCCCTGGCCCTGAGCGCCGCCCGCCGGCAGGACCTGGCTGACCACCCCGATGCCGCGGGGCTTCAGGGTCGCGGCCAGCGCGGCAGCGGCCGCTTCGCCGCTGTCGCCGCTGCGGTAGATCTGCTCCACGGTGACAGCCGGGCCGCCCGGATCCGGGGCGGTGATCGCCTTGCCGACCAGCTCGGCTTCCAGCAAGACACCTTTGGAAAAATAGAGCGAATAAAAAGCCCGGCTGTCGTCGACCGGCACCTCGACGTTCGGGAAAAGGCACGGCAGGGCCGCCTTCTCGCAGAACGCGTGCACCGGCGTCCAGTTGCTGCCTGCCAGCCCCGACACGATTGCCATCACCGGCTCTTGAGCCTGGTGCTGTTCCAGTTGAGCCTGCCAGGTCGAGGCCGGGCCGGTCAGGTTCCAGACGTGCAGCTGCCAGAGCCGATGCGACATGAACATGCTCTTGGCGTACTCGGTCTTTCCGGAGGTCCGCATGTGCGGGCTCGCCCCGATCGGAAACAGGTTCTTCTCGGAAAAATAATGCTCCATCACGTCGAGCATGCCGGCCCGCTTGACCGGATCCGCATCGGGCGTGATGACCGTGGCAAAGTGAAGCATCGTGTCGGTGACGCCGGGCACGGTGCGCACATCCAGTTTCTTCAGATAGGCGATCAACGCCGCCATGTCCGCGTCGCTCAGCGCGTAGCGCGGCATCAGGTAGTGCAGCGGCCTGCCCTGGGAGTCGAGGCCGTCTCGGATGGCCCGCGCCAGCGTGGCCTCGGTGTAGGGATCGCGATTGCCGTGCATCCACTCCACGTACGGCAAAATAGGCTGGTCGGAGGCAGCGCCGCGCACGTGGAACAGGTACAGGCTCGTGATCGGCGGCACGGTCAGGGCGTCGTTATACCCCTCGAAGGAGCCCAGCCCGCTGCGCTGGTGGCAGTTCACGCAGGCCGCGTCCATGCCCTTCGCATCCAGGCCATTGGACCGCGCCCCGACCAGCGGCACACCCGAACCCAGCACCCCGTGCAGGTAGATCGATTCGCCCGCGCTGTCGGAGGGCTCCGCGGTCCAGCCTGGCCCCGCCGACAGCCCGAGCAGGGCGAAACCGAACCCGAAGAGGCGCGCGCTGCGCACCGCTCAGTTGGGTCCGGATGCGGGCCCGGATGCCGGATCCGGGCTCGAAGCTGCGGGCGTGGCGGGTGGGTCGACCGGAGCGCGCCGCGCCGGCGCCTGCGATGCCCCGCTCGTCGCCATCCCGCGTCGACGCTCGTGCGTGCCGGGCTGCGCGAACGTTCGTTCGTCCACCGGCGCGTTCAGCAGCACATTTTCGATCACCATCTTGTCGGGCGTCACGCCCGGCGCGGCCGGCGTCTCGATCACGGACGGGATCTGCAGTCCCTCGAACGTCTTGTAGTTGCGGTAGAACACCGACACGTTCGCGGCTCCCGCAGCGCTGGAGGACGGGCGGTCGTACCGTACATCGAGGAACGTCTGCGCGTCGATCCAGACGTGATCGATCTCGCCGGTGGCGAGCCGGACGGCCAACCGGTACGCCTTGTGCCCCTCGATCTCGTCCAGACTTTCCAGCGTCACCGTGTTGCCCTTGGCCAGGTAATCGATCAGCGGCCCGTCGATCGCCTGCACCGACCGCGCGAACGTCACTTCTTCGAAGGAAAACGGCCTGACGTCCGGGCCGCCGCCCGCGCGGCTCGGCTTGGCTTTCCAGCCGCGGGTGCCGTCGAACACGCGCACCGTCCGCTCGCCCATTGCATTGACCTCCAGGCGGGTCTTGTTGGGACGCTGCTGCTGCATCACGAACAGCATCGTGGGCGTCGGGGCGTGAACGCTGCTCATGTGTCCGAGCCAGACCATCGTCTGGACCTTGCGCCAGGCCTCCAGGCCGCCGCGGGCGGCGACGTTCCTCTCGACGATCTGGGCCGCCGAGGGCTCCGCAGCCGGCGCCCGTCCTTCGGACGCAAGGGCGGCCACCGCAATCCCGGCGGCCAACGCCGCCACGAATTTCCATCGCATGGGATGCCTACCTATTTAAACCCGAGCCGGCACGCGTTGCCGCGGGCGATGCTCACGATTTCGGGCGGACGAACAGCGAATCGTCCAGCACCGGATTCAGCCCCACCTTTTCGATGATCATCTTGTGGGTGTCCTTGTACCCATCGACCGCGGTCTCCAGCACGAAGGGCACCATCAAGCCCTGCACGGACCGGAAATCGCGCTGGTAGACCCACACGGTGCGCATGCGGCCATCCATCTGGCGCGGCATTCCCTCGACCTTCACGTCGAGGAAGCTTTGCGCGTCGATAAACACGTGGCGCACATCGCCGTTTTTCATCGTCAGCTTCAGTTTATAGGCGTCGTGGCCCTCGACCGCTTCCACGGACTCGAGCTCCACCTTGGTGCCCTTCTTCGCGTAGTCGAACAAAAGACCATCCAGGCCCGCTTCTGCCGCCTGCATCTTGGCCTGCTCGGGCGAAAATGGCTCCCAGTCGTCCCGGTTCAGGTAGGGGCGCATCATCCAGCCGTTGCTGCCGTCGTAGACCTGTATTGCGGTTTTGCCGTCGAATTGGACCTCGACCCGCGACTTGTTCGGCCGCTTCATCTCGAACAGGAACGGCAACTGCACCTGCTTGTCGGCCTCCGGCTTGGGCGTGCCGTTTTTCTGCGCCAGCAGCTCCTTTTTGGCCCGGGTGTTATTGGCGAGCGCGGCGCCGCTCACGTAGCGCGCGCTGCGAGCCGCCGAGTCGCCGAACCCGGCGTCCATCTTGCCGTTCCAGGCAACGGTCTGAACGCCACGCCAGGCCTGCAATCCGCCGCGCGCCTCGATATGTTTGTCGACGATCTGCGCGGCGGTCAGCTTGGCGGCTTGCGGCTTGCTATCGGCCGCCAGCAACGCCAGTGGGAAACACAGGCCGACGACGGCGCTCAGAAACAAACGACCCTTGCTTGACATCATTGCGAACTCCTCTGATCCAAAGGCTACTAATCCACCACGAGGCCCTCGGCCTTAAACGGACCGATCACCACGTTGACCCGATCTCCCCGCTTGACCAGCCGGCCCTTGTTGGAGAAAGCGATCCAATAGGAGCGGCCCACCTCGGGCGGCGCGCTCTGGCGCAGCTGCCCGATTTTTTCCATCGTCGGCACCACCAGGCCGACCCCGGCCTGCGGATCGATCAACGACGGCTCGATCTTCTTGTCATTGAGCACCTTGGCCCGTTCCGTATCGAGCACACGCCAGGAGAAACGGATCACCTCGCCCGACTCGGTCCACTTCACGCTCAGGGAGTCGATCCCCCAGACGACTTTGTAGTACGCGCCCGCTCGCCCGGCGAACCGGTTGGGCAGGGTGCGAGGCGGAGGCGCGGCGGACTTGGCCGGCGCCGGCGAGGGTGCCGCCTTGGTAGCCGGCGACGCGGCCGGCGCCGGTGTGGAATTGGCCGGTTGAGCGCCCGCCTGCGCCCAGGCGGACGAGCCGACCAGCATGCCGGCCAACAGCATCGGAAGAAGCGGTCGATCCATGGGCGCTCCTATTTGCGTGTCACCAGGGGTCTGGAACAGGTCTTCTTGGCGTTGCGCGGGTCGACCTTGCTCACGAAATCGCTCTCCGCGTCGTGGGCCCGACGGTATGGCTCGCTGCTGCGCACTGCGGCGAGTGTTTGCGCGCTGGCGCCGTGGGTCAGCCGCGTGATCTCGTATTGGAACTTCACGGCGGACTCAGGATACGCCTTGGCGCAATAGTCGAGCAGGGCTTCGGTGACTCCGAGGGCCTTCGGGTCCGGTCCCTGGCCGTCGGCCAGGGCAACGGTCGGCGCCACTGCATACCCGTAGCACGCCGCCAGCGCCAGGATCCGCTTCAAACCGCTTCTCATTCGATCCACGAGTAAGACCTCGAAACTACAGCTCGGAACGTGCAGAATTTCTCGGACATGTCGCCCCTTACGATGCTACCGCCCGGGCCGACGATTGAAAAACCGGAATAACTTGGCTTTCATGCCCCTGAAAGGCCGATGCTGCTCGCGAAGAAATCTCGCGAGCAGCATCGGGTTTCAGGTCCCGACTGGGCTGTCCGGGTTAGGGATTGGCCGTCCCGGTCAGTCCGTTCGCCGTGGTCGTGGCGGTGCCGAACGAGTTGGCCACCGTCAGCGTTGCGGTCTTGGCGCCGACCGGCTGCGCCAACAGCGGCCGGAACTGCACTGCCACCGTGCACGAATTTCCGGGCGCGAGCGACGTCAGGAATATCGTCCTTCCGGATCCCACGAAGGCCGGGCCGCAGGTCGACGTTCCGGTGATGAAGAACTCGGTCGGGTTGACGCCGCTGAGTGCTCCATCTCCGACGCCCGTCATCGTCACGTTGCCCGTGTTGGTCAGCGTGAAGACCTGCGTCGCACCGGTTGTCGAGCCCCGCGCGACGGTTCCGTAGGCGCGCGTGGCCGGGGCGAACGTAAAGGTCCGAACCGGAGCGGCCGCCGTACCAGTAGCCGCCACCGGCGAGCCCGCGACCGTGACCGCCGTCCCGTTTTGATTCGCCGTAACCGTCACCGACCCGCTCGAGTTACCCGCCGTCGCCGGCGCGTTGTACACGATCGTGATGGTGCAGGTACTGGTCCCGGCCGCATTGCCAGCCAGCGTCGTATTGCACGTGCCCCCTTGCCGCGAGAACGGACCCGTGACCGTGACCACGATATTGGTCAGGTCGATGGTGCCGGTGTCGTGCAGCGTCAGCGTCATCGGCGAGCTGGTCGTCGATTCCGGAACACTGCCGAACGCCAGCGTGCCCGTCACATTCGCACCGAAGGTCCCGGCCACCGTCGATCCGACCTCGATCGCACCGGCGTCAAAGGAGCCATTGGTGCCCTCACCGCTCTCAGGCCGCAGATTGCCGAAGAAGTCCACTGCCGGGTGCACTACCGCCGCCGGGATGTTGTTCGAGCCCGCTGTCGGTGCGTAGTTGCCCAGCAACGCCCCGGTCGTCGGGCTCACCATCGTCAGCGGACCCCAGCGCAGGTTGATCCAGTTGTTGCCCTCGTCGACCGTCGCAACCGGGGTCAGGTTGAACACCGGGTTCGGCACGGTCGCATCCGAGATGCCCGCGGGCACGTTCCAGCCCGACGCTCCGGACTCCGGCGGTTGGCGCGCACCGTCGCAGTACTGCAGCGTGAAGCCCGGGGCGGTTCCGCTGTTGGACGAGCCATACCCGGCCGTGCTCGTGATTAACGAGTTCGTCGGATTCAGCGTGATCCCGCCGCTGTGGTTGGCCGGGCCCGTGTCGCCGCGCACGCCCAGGTCCCAGTAGCTGGACCCGCTGACGCATTGACCGGTGGTCGCCTGGGTGGCGATCGCCGTTCCGACCGTAGCTCCCTGAGTGCCGGTGAACGTCGAGTTGTACAGCGTCACGATGGCCTGCTGGTACTGCGCGCTCAGCGCACCGATACCGACCTGGAACGAAGCGTTCTGCCAGAAGATATTGTTGGCCAGCAGCGGGTACGAGTAGGCAACGCAGGTTCCGTTGGTAGCCGAGGTGCCCGCATAGTGGCCGGCCGGGCAGGTCACCGCGCCGGTGGTCGGCAGACCGATGTTCGCTGCCAGAACCGCGCTGTTCTGCAACACCACCGCGCCCGCAACCTGCGGCCGCGAGGCCGTCCCGCAGTTGCCGGTCCCGGTGGTCGCGTTGAAGCAGTTGTTGCTCGTGTTCTGCGTACTGGCCAGCGGCGCTCCCAGCGTGTTGACCAGGACTCCGGCTGTCGCGGTGGTGTTGTTGGCCGCGACCGTGTTGTTGACGAAGTCCAGGTTCAACGCATCCAGGAACGAAACGCCACCGCCATCCCAGCCGGCCACGTTGTTGACGATGATGTTGTTCGTCACCGTCACGTGGTGCCAATTCGCCGGCGTGCCCGGGAAGGCGATGACGTCCGACCCGTTGACGTTCTGGAACGAGATGCCGCCGCCGCTGCCGGCTTCGGCCGCGTTGCCCATGATCAGGTTGGCGTTGATGACCAGGTTGGGGCCAACCCCGTCGCTGGGGCCGATCGACCCCGGCGGGCTCACGCAGTCCGCGTCATTGTTCACCGAGCACGCAGGATCGACGTCGGGAGTGCCCATGATGATCATGCCGCCGCCGTTGGCCGGGATGGTCGGGTTCAGGCTCTGGTTGAAGACGATCGTGTTGTGCTCGATGTCGCCGTTCCAGCTGTACCCGAGGTGACCCAGGCCGCCGCCGTCGCCGCTGCTCAAGTTACCGCATACCCAGTTGTAGTTGAACTTGTAGTAGTCGGCACCGGTGCAGAAGCTGACCCCGCCGGCCCCGGCCGGGGTGGCCGAGAACAGCTCGTCGCCGGTCGAAGAGCTCAACATCACCGCGTTGTGGTGAACGTTCACGAACAGGTTCTGGCAGTACGGCTCCTGTGCGCCGGCTGGCACGGTCACGGGAATCAGAGCGTTCGCGCCCAGCGTATTGATATCGCACGATCCGGGATCCGAATTCGTCGTGCTGCCCGCGATGTACGCCCCCGGGAATTCGCCCTGACCCACGTTGATGCCGCCTGAGAGCGTTCCGGCATTGTTGTAGATCCGGTTGTTGGCGATCTGCAGGTTATGCGCCCAGGCGTGCGCGAAGATGCCGCCCCCTCCCTGCGAAGAGTTGGTGATCCCGATGCCGTCGATGCTGGACGGATTGCACAGGAAGTTGCTCGGGTGCGCATTGGTGCCGCAGTCCACGTGCGTCAGCAGCAGGGTGCCGGCCGGGAAGATGCCCGCCGTCGCGGCCGCCGAGTTGCCCCCGGCTCCGAAGACGTTGGTTGCGCCCGACGGGAACTGCACGCCCTTGGACAGCACGGTGATGCCAGCGCCTTCCAGCGCGCCCATCAGCGACGGCTCCTGCAGCAGCTCGGCCAGGTTGCCGTTCTGCGACGCGTCCCATCCGAGGACGGCTTCCAGCGGGAGGCGATCGACCTGCGGATCGAGGGACCCGTCGGCGCTGTTCGCAATCGGGGTGTTGCCGCTGAAGTAGTTCCAGCCGGCACCCGGGCACGTGTACGGTCCGCCGTTGTTGGCCGTATCGGTGGGCGAATCGTACGGATTGCTCGCCGACCTCGTATACCCGTTGATCGACAGGCCGAACAGGCAAGTGACCTGCCGGCGCCACGGGTCCATCTTGCCGGCCGGATGGGTATTGGCGTTGATGATGCTGGACACCGCCCCGACACCTTGCAGCCGGACCGGCTTCCACATCAGCACCAGCTCGTTGTGGGCGGCGACGTGGTAGGCCTGAGTGGTGATACCGCCCGTCGTGCAGCCCGTATTCACGCCAGTGGCCGTGATCGTGCAGGTCGGGTCGACGATCAGCAGGTCGCCCGGCGCAGCCTGATCGATCGCGGTCTGGATCGAGTCGGTGGCGGCGATGTGGTGCGGCGTCTTGCCGCCGATCGTGACCGTCACGGTGTCGACCGATTGCAGGCCGCGGCCGCCGGCCGTAGTCGGCGCCGTCGTGATCACCAGTTGCCCGCACTGCGCGGTCGAGCCGCTGTACTGAGCCTGCTGCTGCACCGGGCAGTTCGGCACGCCGCTCGGAACGTTTCCGGTGATCACCAGATCCGACCACGACACGTTCGTCAGCGCGTGCGATACACCATCGGCGCCGACCAGAGCGACCGTGCCGGCCGTGGTGCCAAAGCCGTAATGCCGCAGGATGGTCTTCTGGTTATACGGAGCGGCCGTCGCCGACGGTCCGTTGTACGCATTGTTGGGGACCATCGTGTCGCCCAACGCCGTGATCCTGAGCGCGCCGCCGGCGGCGCTCACCCACGGCCCGACTCCGGTGCCATCGACTTCCTTGATGGCCGGCGTCAGCGTCGGGTAGGCGCAATCCACATTGTTGTAGCCCGCCCCCGCGAAAGCGGACGTCGGTACGACCGGCGTGTCCAGATACGCGGTCGCGGCCGGCATGAACGGGATCTCGTAGCAGAACTGGCTGTAGCCCGACGTGAAGGCCGGATCGGTGATCTGCTGACCCAGCGTCGGATTGGCAACCGTCGCCCCGGCAGCATTGACGACCGTCTGGCGCGTGTCGAGGATCGGGCCCGGATCGTTCATGCACATGACCATCATGGTCGGGGCATACCCGGTCGGGTTGGGCGGGTTCACTTCCCAGGTCGAGTAGGTCATGCCGTCGTACTGGCCCCACTGGTCCGCATAGACGCGGGAGATCTCCTGCCCGCTCCAATCCTTGACGGACACCGGCAGGCTCGGCGGGGCGAACTTCTCGCCGAACTGCGGCGAGAATGGATCGAACTCGGACGTGTAGTCGTCCGTGATGCCGCCCGTGAACTTGGAGGCGACGTGGGTCGACGTGTAGATGAAGAACTTGGCGATCGCCCCCATCTGGTCGCTCAGCGTGACTTCCTTGCGATCGCACAGCGGGCGGCTGGCGCCGGCAAACGGAGACACCTGATGGCTCTGCGGGAACAGGCTGATGTAGTCGGGCACGATGCGCACCTCGCCGACGCACGGCCAGGTGGGCTCCGGCACGAATCCGGGAACGATGTTGTTGCTCGGCACCGTTCCAAGGGCATAGGTCGGGTTCTGGGCATTGTTCGCGTTGTACGCGGCCCCTAACTGCGCCTGGTCGGGAAGGATGAACACGTTGCCGATGCTGCCGAACTGGTTCGTGGCCGGGGCGATGTAATCGTCGCCGATCAGGATGTTCTTGTCCTCTTCCTTCACCAGTTCGAAGCCCGCGGG
>Ga0210384_10006379_pt1 | contig 12610 bp, 11 predicted proteins | sample IncBWH2MmetaG_FD_160574 | JGI IMG/M metagenome (GOLD analysis project Ga0210384, IMG submission 160574) | Forest soil microbial communities from Barre Woods Harvard Forest LTER site, Petersham, Massachusetts, United States - Inc-BW-H-2-M | ecosystem: Environmental > Terrestrial > Soil >... | reverse complement strand
GTGTTTGACACGGGCATCTTTGGATCGGTCGGCTTGGAGTCAGGAACCAGAAGCGTTTCGAAATTCAGATTGTTCAGGCTGCCGTCGGGGATGATGAAAACCTTCGCGTCTCTCTTCAACAACGCTTGCGCCGGCGCGATCAGCGTGCGATAGAGCAATTGGCCATCGCTATCGGACGATACGAGAACATCATTTGGACCGCCGAGAGACTTGCGATAACGTTGCACCGCCGCATCGATTTCCCCGCCGGGAGGAAGCGTAAACAAGCTGGTCTTCTGCGGCGTAACCGCCCACAGGTACGACTGCTTCTCGCCCAGCGAATAGAAAAGAATGGTGCCCTGGGCGCGGCGGGCAAGTTGCTGAGGGTCCAGTGGCGGAGGCCCAGTTACCGCTCCCTTTGGCAGCAATTCCAACCCTTCGGCAAGAGTGCGAGCGCGGCTGAAGTCAGCCCACCGTAGGGCCGCGTCACCTCGTCCGTGGCTTACCAGGAAATGAATGTAGTCGTCGTAGATGCGCGAGCCGTTGTTGGAAAAAGGCAGCTTCAAGTCGCTGGGAATGACCGATGACCGAGCGGCTTCAAAGGTGGCTATCGCGGCGCGATACGCGCGATCTGCGACATCGAAGCGGTGTTCGGTTTCATAGAGCCGCGCGAGTGCATGTTGAGCCCGCCACTTCAAAGAGGCTTTCGCCGGCGAGTCGCGTTCGACCTCGCGAAATATGTGCTCTGCGCTCACCTCATCATCAGAATGCGCAGCGATCAGCCCCTTAACCAAGAGTGGGTAGAGTTCATTCAGTCGGTTGTTGTCGGCCCGCGCGATGGCGAGCGCGTCATCGGAATACTTGCGCGCCTCTTCCAGTTCACCGCTCTCGACCGAGACAAGCGCTAGCGCGCGTAAGGCATTGTAGATGTCTTCTCTGCCGTTGATTTGGTTGGCGAGGTTGAGCGCTTGAAGATAGGAATCCTTGGCGCGAGCAGTATTTCTAAGGTCCGCGTAGACATAACCTGCGTTAGTGATCCACGAAAGTCGATCAATCACATCCCCTAGCTGCGTGGCGCTCTTTTCTGCTTCAAGAAACAGTCCGAGAGCTCTTTCGGAATCTCCGAGCCCATAGTACGCCCACCCAAGATTGCCGAGGGCGTTCTGCATGAGATCTCTGTTCTCTAAACTGGCGGCTGCTCGGTAGGCGGCATCGGACAGTTCGACTGCCTCATCAAAGTGTTCCTCTCTTAGCGAGGCAGCACCAAGGTTGAGCAGAGCAGTTGCTTCCAAGAGCCGATCATGGTAGGCGGAGGCAAGGGACAAGCTCTGCTTGAAGAATTCTCGTGCCTGCGCCGACTGACCACTCTCATTCAAGAGAACACCGTGCGCCCGGCTTACAGAGCCGCATGCAGCATCCGCAGTTGCTGCACAAAGTTGTTCCGCTTCTGCAATTTGTTGAGCCGCCTGGGCGAAATGATGCAGACGTGCGTGAGAGGCTCCTTCCAGCGCCAGGACTTCAATAACGGAGCCTCTATCGGCGGGAGGAGTTGACTGGGAGCCAAGAAGCGCAAGCGCATCCCCGTGCATCCCGCGCCACTGAAGGGCCTCAGCCTCCAAAATTCTGAACCTCCAAGCCCACTCGTGATCAGAGGTCTGAAACCGCCGGCAGCCCTGTTCGGCCTCTTCCTGGCTACTGACGAGATCGCCGCGGGTGAAGGTTTGACGTGCGTGCTCGAAAGTGGCCTGCGGGTTAGTAGGGCGACCACAGGTCGCGAAGTCCGCCGCAGCCGTAACTAACAGAGTCAACGATAAGAGTTGGCGCTGTCGACTACACCTCTTGTAACACGCTGTGCGTAGGTGGGACATGGCAGTCAGACTAGCCCTGCATTTTATCTTGACAGCAGTCTCCGGCAAGCATACAAAGGTCCGCGAAGGAACACTAACATGCTTGCTACTCTAGCTCTTGCAATGACCCCGGGGAACCAAGCCAACGCAGCTAACGTGAAGTCTGCGGAATTGGTTAGCTTCCCCAATACTCACATTTCTCAAATAGCAGACGACCCTCAACTTTTCGACGGCGGTAACGGTCCCATCATAGACGGCATGACCCGACCCTAGTCGGATTTTGAATCGTCATTGTTTCAAGGTGGTTGGCTCAGTGACAACGCCGACCACCGGACCCTTTTTCTTCCTACTCAATTGACCCTCCATGGAAGACCCCGCAGACAAGCTGCCCCGCGACCTGTTACGGCTCGACGACTTGGACGGTGCGAGCCGCATAGCGGAAGATGAGATTCGGCGCGTCGAGGATCAGGGAAGCAATCCTGAGATCTGGCGGCTTAGATTCGTCCGCGCCGAGATCATGCGGCTGCGCGGACACGTCGAGGAAGCTCTGAAATACCTGGAAGCCCGGGAGTCGCTATATCCCCCGGAAGCTTCGGATGCCGAATCACTCATCGGACTCCCGATGCACCGCGGCTATTGCTGCGGTCTGCTTGGAAGATACGGGCGCTCACACCTACTCCTTGCCGAAGCTGAGGAGAAAGCTGGATGCGCCGGCCTGCTGGAGCTTCTATGCGAGGTTCACCAACGCCAGGCGATGATTCTCTTCCGCCAGCAGGATTATGCGTCTTCTGATCGTATCTTCCGTACTACCCTGAAGCTCGCCGACGAGGTCGGGGGATAGTACTTCCGAGGCAACGCCCTTTGGGGCATAGGCAAGAACCTGATGATTCAGGAGCACTACCGGGAGGCCCTGCCGTGGCTGCGTGAATCCCTGGAGGTTTTTGAGGGCGTGGACGCGCGGCTATCGGTGGCGACGGTATGGAGTGAGTTGGCGGTCTGCCATCTGGGCTTGGGACGCGATGAGAAGGCTCTTGAACTTTTTCAAAAGGCGGCGCAGCAAAATATTGACGCCGGTGCGATTCACAATTACCAAGTAGCGCTGGCTAACATAGGCAACGTGTATCTGCACCGGCGAGACTATCTCACAGCAATCTCGTACTATCGCCAGGCAGTAACTCTCGCTCGCGAGATTGGCGATCCCTTATCGATCAAGAAGTGGACCTACAACATCAACCTCGCTTATGCGAGGATTCGGCAGTCCGTGGACGAACAGCATTCAAAGAGACTTTAATCAGCGTTACGGCTTTGTTTGCCCGTTCAGCGCGGCAGTGCCGGCTTGCGCGGTCCCGACGATCGGGCATCCCAGACGCATGTTCAGCATGTGCAGCGTGAAGTAGCTGGCACCGTCCGGTTCCGACGAAGAGCCAGTTCCTGAGTTGTGGGGGAAGCCATCTTCGACGGCTTCGATGCCCACCTCGACTTCGGCCAACGATATCGTCCCAAAATCCGGGATGAAGATCATATTCCCGAACACCTTGACCCCGGGAATCGGAATCGGCGCGATGCTCTTGACCAGTGAACATTGCAGTTTGGAATAGCCCTTTCGCCCGCCGTTCGAGCCTTCGATACCACGTTTCTTGAGGTCGTTAATGTAGGCGATCTTGGCATCGTACTGTTTTTCCAGGTGTTCAGGAAGACCCTCGGCATCGGCGATGCTGCTGAGTTGACCCTGTACGCGTTCCAGGAAGCCGCTGTCTTCCAGATAAGGCCTGTCGCCCTGGGGCCGGTCGCCGCAAAATCCGAGATTGAGTTCCACCTGGACCGGGTATCCGGCAACTCGCAGATTTTCAAAGCGCGTGCCCAGGAACGTGACTTTGGGGACGTGGCCGGGGTAAGTGAGCGGGTGCTCGGTAGAAATCTGGGCCACCAGGCGATCAGCAGTGAGCACATCGCCCACATTGAATCCCTCGAGTACAGAGGTCGACTGGGTGATCCAGCCCGAGTGATCGTTGCCAAAGATATCCTTCTTGTGCTTGAGTTGACTGCCGATCACGCGGGTATGGCCTGCCTGGAATGAAATCAAACCTTCCACGCTGGTCGCGCCGACCGACTCGCTGAAGAGGCTTTCGCGGCGGGTCTTCTCGATAACAACGTTTCCGTAATGTTCGATGGGCTGCTTAATGGGGTGTTCCAGTTCGCCGCTGAGTAAGTGGGCCCCAGCGTGATAGACGTGAGAGTCTTCCAGGACGGGGACCGGCTCCTCGATTGGTTTCGACATTGTCGCCATGTTGTTAGCTCCTCTCGTTTGAGCTCACTTCAGAACTTGCAATTCAAATGACGTCCGACCGACTTCCTTGCTTTCCCCCGCGGCAGTAACGCCGCGCACAACCAAAATGTAACTGCCGGCTGCCCGATTCACTCCCGGTACCTGGACCGGCCACTCATCTTGCGTGGACGATGCTGGAATCGGGAGCGACCATTCCAGCTTTCCCGCCGGATTATATAAGTCCGCAACATAACGGGAGTAGCTGCCATCCGGCGGTATCCTCACAAGAAGCAGAAAGCCCTCCCCCGGAGGTGTCTGAATTACTCGGTCACCAGATCCCCAGGTGCCGACATTCACCAACGCCCACGGCAACACCCGAGGGCTGTTCAGCGCCCGCTGCAGGTGCGGATATGTAACCAGATTCTGGTACCCGATCACCGCCAGCAACAAAGCCATCAGAGGAACAGCCACCGCCGGACGCAGCCATGTGAACCATCCCGGTTTTGGTGCGATTGCGGCCACAGGCATATCCGCGGAGACCGATTGAGCTTTTTCTGCCAACACGACTTTGCTCTGCTCCACGAACAAAGCTCCGGCGCGGACGTCAAGAGCGCAATCCGGGCAGTCGAAAAAATGCCCTTCAAATTCGTCCCGTGCGTCGGGATCGAGTTCACCGAGCAGATATCTTTCAGTCATTTTTGACCGAACCACCTCTTCGTGGTCCATTGTTAATGCCCCCTCGTAGAATAGTGAGCCGGGCCGCCCCGGCGTTTCACATCGGTCAAGCCGAAGTAACCTCCGGCAGGTCACCTCCCATATCTTTTCTTGAACGACTGCTTGGCGCGGAACAGCAGCACCCGGAGAAAATCCCGGTCTACACCGAAATCACGGCATACTTCGTCTTTATCGCGTTCCTCGAGGAAAACCTCGCGCAGCAATCGCCGGTCGCGTTCCGAGAGTTGTTCCAGAATTTCCCGAACTCTCTTTTCCGTCTCCTTGGCAGCAAGGGCGCCGAAGGGATCAATTCCCGTGTCAGGAAAGTCCTGCGGCTCTTCCTCGTCGTCCAGCGAATCGAGGCGGGCTCCTTTGCGGTAATGCTCCAGCAGGACGTTGTTGCACATTGAGTTCACGTATGAGCCCAAGCGTTCCGGCTGCCTGATTCGTCCGTCGCGCAGGGCCACAAAAAAACGAGTGAACGTCTCCTGCCGGACGTCCTCGATTGCCTCCCGCGACTTCAGCCGGGAACGCAGCTTGATCTGTATCAAGGCGCCGAAATACGCGCCGAAATGCTCTTGAGCGCGGTAGTCGCCGGCTCTCAAGCGCTCGAGGTACGAGCCGTCAAAGGGTTGAAATTGCAAGGACCCGCCCCGCAGACCCGGAAGTGGCAAACAGTGTAGCACCGGCGGGGGTGAGCTGCCTGCATTTTCCGGCGTGAGTGCGGGGAACGAAGCGCGTCTTGGACCAGGGCATCTGCTATGCCCGTGGCCCGCAGCCGGAATGGAGCGAGAAGCACGCACTGGATATTGTGGAACACCTTTTGAACTGTGAGTAGGCGAACTCACATGTGGAGAAGAAAAGGTCAAGAAGTGCCGGAGTCGCTTCCCCCGTCGACTCCGGCACTTTAACGGGATCCCAGCAAAGTGGTTACTAAGTTGGAATCCTAAACTGTGGCGCAATCGCCCCACAGCGCGACATTTCCCACTTATTGGAATAGTGTCGGCAACCGGTCAATCGTTTCACGTTATTTTTCGCCCGCGAACTGATATGCCTGTCGGACCGTCAAGTCTTGCAGTGCTCGGGCCGCAGTTTCGATTGGCATCGACGTTTTAGCGCAGCACATGAAACGCTTCGATCGTCGCAATCACTATGTCAAAGAACGCGGAGGCGTCCCGATGCCCGACAAAGACAAGAAGCAGCAAGCGCAGGCGGCCAATGAATCCACTGCGCCCGAACTCAACAACCCAGATTTCCAAGTTGTGCTGAAGGCGCTGCTGGCGGCCTATCAGCCTATCCTCGAACAGCAGCTTAATTTGGCCAAGAATCCGCAAGAGCTCCAGAAGGAAGCAGGGAGCCAGCCTCCCAACTGCGACGATGAATTTGCCGAAGCCAATGCGCTCTTCGGCAAGTTCCTGAGCGACGACGTGGCGTTGCGCCTGATTCCAGAAAAAAACCGCGCGCAAATCGGCCCCATCGAAAACTGGCGCTGGTGCCTGCAGCACCTTCGCTGTTGCATGATTTTTGGGTGGCTGGTCTGCCGCGGTCCGCGCACCTTCCGCGCCTGGTGTTATTACGTATACCAGTATTGGATCTGTGTGCGGCAATCATTGGGCACCCCCGTGGCCAATCCGCCAACCGAAGAGGAGCGCAACGATTTCAGGATTCTGATCGAGGCACTGGCGCAGGCATACAAGCCTTACCTGACCGACCAGTTGGCCAGCGTGGAATTTCCATCTGGAATACCCGAAGAAGTACTGAACGGGACCATCGATTGCTTTGAAGGTCAGGCAGACGCCTGTGCGATTTTCGACCGGTTGCTCACTACGGAAGCCGCTCAGGCCCTGCTCGGGAAGGCCGCGTTCGCAAGCCGCAGCCAGGATACGAACTTCTGGTTCTGCCGCTGCTGGTGCCTGTGCTCCATTTGTTTCGGCTGCTGCCTGGCGCGCGCCCGGTCGTTCATCGACGTACTCTGGTGCCTGGTCTACTACTTCCGCTGCTTAGTGGATTGCTTTCGGCCGCTGACGTGTGGCCTCAGCGATCCCCAGGGATGTGTCCCCGATGAGCTCAACCAGGCGCTGGGAGCCTTCGTGACTGAAATCAAGGGTACGGCCGCTGGCCTGGGTTTCGATCACTACATCCTTAAATGGTCGACTGACAACATCAACTTCAGCGCCACAGACTTCATCTACCCTCCGGTGCCGCCGGGAAACCCGGGGCCGGGTACAACACCTGTGGTCAATGGTCTGTTGGCCGATTTCGACACCACGCTGAAGAACCCGGGTCTCAATTACTACATTCAAATGACTGTGTTCTCCAACACCGGCGCACAGCAGGTTTGCACGCTGCCAGCCTTCCAGTTGTTCAAGAAAGACGTCCTCATCCGAGGAGTCGACAATTACTTCGTTATGGACACGGGTCCGACTGATCCGGCGGCGAAGTTCGTCGAAAATGTACCCGTGCTCTGTTCGCGGCCGGCCAGCGTGTCCGAGGTCTCCTTCGGCGAGTCTCTTTCGGTGCAGGGCGGTGCGTTCGTGGGCATATGTAGCGGCGTGGAAATCAAACAGTACCTGCTCGATTACAAACCCGGATTCGAAGCGAACTGCAATTCCCCCGGTTGGACCAATTTCTGGAAAACAGACTACGGAACACCGTTGCACGACCGCTTTCAGAATTGGCGCCTGGGCCAATCGTACTTGACCGCTACGTGGGGGACGGACTGTTCCATCCCAGACCCGATGGGCGTTTGCTCACCTTTTTGGGGGAAACTCGATGCGCTGCTCTATAACGATTTCTGGCCGAGCAACATTGGAAATTGCCTTCTCAACGGGCTCTACACGTTTCGACTGACGGTGGTTGACACCAATAACGTTACGTACTGTGACACGCAGAGCCTCTGGATTGACAACAAGTATCCGTGCGGAGCGATCCGAATCGACGCGGTGCCAAAGTGTGCCGATCTCTTCATCAGCCAATTCGCCCAACCCCCGGATTGCGGCAATCCCTGGGCGCTGCCTTTGTCGGGAATTGCCTTTGACCCGCTTATTGATGAGTTGGCGCTCCCGAACCGTCCGAACGATAACTTCGACTTCTACTACGTACAAGTGGAGAAGCAAGGAGGGCCTACGGTACAGATCCCCATCCCCGGCCCTGACGTCGATCCTAATCCGATGAAGTGGTGCTTCAATGGGGTTTCGCGAGTGGGAGATCCTTTGCATCACTGCGCGAACGGAGTCTGCGATCCCAATAATCTCGATCCCATGGCCGTGTTTGGGACGCTCGCGCAAGTCGATTTGAGGGCGCTTGATCCAATCTGCCGACAATCTGTCAAATGGGGCCCTGACCCCAACCTCACAATCGCCAGAGGCGATTGCTGTGTTTATATCTTTAAGGTCTGGGTGTTTGACCGGACTATCCGGCCAGGCGGACAACATTCCGTATGGGGATATGGTGATTGGCCGGTCAAAATCTGCAACGATCTCAAATCGTAATGCCGAACACGTTAAGGAAGCGGCAGTCCGGTTTTGAAGCGAACCCGTGACCAGGCGAGTGTTGAAATGGTTGAGATCGGTGTTTGGCTTCGGTTTATTCTGGCCGTCCTCGCAACTTGGCGGGTCACACACCTGCTGGCCAGCGAGGACGGCCCGGCCGATGTAGTCGTAAAATTTCGCGCGCTGCTGGGGCAGAGCCTGGTTGGCAAGCTCATGGACTGCTTCAATTGCCTGAGCCTGTGGATCGCGGCTCCAGGAGCGCTTTTCGTGACACGGAATTTTCGCGATTGGGTATTGGTCTGGCTGGCCCTTTCCGGCGGGGCTTGTCTGCTCGATCGGCTCGCTCGAGAGCCCGTCGTTGTTCAGCCGAATTTACAATCTTCAGAAGGAGACACCCACCATGTGTTGCGGTCAGAAACGAGCGGAGTTGAAGAGCAATTCGAATCCCACAACGGCGCGAACCACGTCAGCAACACCTAGATACCAGCAAACTCGGCCTCTCCCCGGGCAAACTGCGGCGCGAAGCATGACACCGCCAGCAGCAATGGGCATGCTCACACGCGCCATCCATCCGCCGAAGCAAGCGACGCATCACTCGACACCCATCGCATCACACAATTCTCCAGTCAGCGTTCGGTATATGGAAAACTCTCGCATCCGGGTGAGCGGCCAGGTAACTGGCCGGCAATATGAGTTCTCGGGATCTCAACCGATTCAATCGGTTGACGCGAGGGACTCCTCGTATCTCTTACAAAGCCCTTTCTTCAGGCGTAGCTGACGACCTGTGAAGCTTCAGCGGACGTGTAAGCCTAGGGTTCCCAGGACCGGGTCGCATACTGGTACTAGAAGTGGCGAAAGCTACTACCTGCCTGGACTCTGCTCGCATAGGGCGGCTAGTCCGACACCCCCGATAGGTTTCGAAGTGAACGCGTAGGCACTAGGTTTCAAGGAACCCCACCCACCTAACGGCTCGCGGCGACAGCCACCCGATTCGACACCGAAGTCCCTTAGTTCAAGCCCTCAATCCCCAATCACTCTGATTCCCGCCTACGGAAAATCTGGGCTTCCAGTTCTCGCGCGATCGTTCCCACGGGAACTACCTTTGGCCCGGCGTTGCGAATCCAAACGGCCAGGTTCGTACGAGCAAACATTATCATGGTGTTGGCTTGCCCGAAAGCAACGTCGCCGGGAGCATTTTTCCCCGTTTGCCGTTCCACCTTGGGAGACTGAACATCCGCCAGCATTTCAAGAAGTTGATCGTGAGCGGCCTTCACTGAGGCGCATTCAAACAGATCGATCGACAATAGCTCTTCCCTCGAATCGCCGTGAGCCCAGAGAGATCGAAGCGCAATGGTCCGGGCTCGCTCCTCGATCTTCACGCGCTGCAGTTTCCAGTTCTTGATCTCCAAGTCTTCGATCCGAAATCCCTTCACCATGCGACGGCCCGATCCGCCGCGGCCGTACCACTCTTTCACGGCAAAGTGCTCGTCAAGAAATTCCTTTTGCTCGGTGTGCATTTCATGCTCCTTTACACAACTGCGCGATGCTGACACGTGCCAGGCTGAGGATTGCAATTCGGCCGTCCCGCGGGCGTGGCGAGACGGTCGCGATAAAGCAAATCTCCCGGATTTCCGAACCGCAGATCCTGAGGCAAGAGTGCGACGTGCGGCGCGGTGGTTGGATCGCTGTCACCGTCGACTCGGAGGCAAGCGTCATAGACATCTTCGTTCGCCGTGCACGCTCCCTCCCACGCCACTTCATGATAGAAGAATGAGCCCCACCCGCAGGCGGTCTGCCAAACGTTGCTCCCGATGGCGAGCAGTTCGTTCAGGGCGAAGGAGAACCCCATTCTCGATTGCCACAGATTGCACCCGAGGGCGTTCGCGAAAGTGGAAACAAAAGTCGCGCAATCGCTGCAGTTCACATATATACCGTTGCCCAACCCGCCGCCCAGACGATCAAGGAATGCAGTGCAATCGAAGTTGCCGGCACTGTACTGGGAACTCCCGCCACCGGGACAATCATAAGTGATGATGGAGGGTCCAAGCGCGTAGACGTTCTGCGTCACAAGCGCGGCAGCCATTTCCCTCGAAGTGGCTCCTTGCGCCCAACGGCAGGCATGGTCGAGCACGCTGGTCCAGGGTAATTGTGCGTTGGCGGCGTTGTAGGGAGCTTGCTTCCATGGCTCTTCTGGCAAGTCGAGGACTACGTAGACGCGATGCCGCGTTGTGTCGAAATGGTGCCACGGGTGATGGGGCCCTAGCCGGTACTCCCAATGCCAATGCAGATCCCAGACTCCCACGTGGCCACGCTCGACAGGCGGATCGATTAATTCATAGGTGACAAAACCAGTCTTCCCGTTGGTGAAACTCACGGCCCGAGCCTTGACCTGATTTTCGACTCGCACCTCAACGAACGCCAACCCCGGGTCGCTTGTAGTGATCGAAACTTCTATCGTGATGTGGTTACCCTTAGTGGGCGCAACCGCATACGCGGCGGGCGAGTCTTCCGGATTTACGCTGATGAATCGCCGCCACTCCGGAACGTGAACGACCTGCATTGCATTCCTTCGAATGTTGAAAGCGTCGTGGGTTGCAGAACCGGGATTGTGATTAAACTTGATTGCTTCAATCGCGATCATCTCTCATTCTCCTGCCCCATGGCTTTGCCCTCGTTCCTGCGTCGGCGCCGAGCCGGGGGTGAATTCCTTGCTTGGCCAGACGTACCTACTGCTCTTTCTGAGTCTTGAAAGGGCGAAAAGTCTTCGCCGAGAAGCGCGTGTCGAGGCTGCGCATCTCCCCCGGGCCAAATCGATAGCGAAAGTCCTTGCCCTCCAAACGTGACAAAATCTTCTCGTCGTAAATCCTGAAATAGAGCCCCTCGCGCGTGCCTCCGTATTCAGGAATTCGATAATCTCCGATGTAGAGCTCGAATCCGAGCCCCTGGTTCAAAGGAAAGTTACCTTTCAGAGTAACGACGTAGGCCCGATCGTATTTCTGCTCTTTGCCCTCGGTGTCGAGGAGCCGAACGGTCTTTTTCAATTCGAGCTGAGTGATCTCATAGGAGATCAAGCGGATCGGCTCCCTCTTTGTCTCGTCCGAGGCTTGAGCGGGGGACGAGCCCAAGAGATTCGCAGATGAACCAAGAGTGAGGAAACCAAGCGTGATTGCGAGAATCCGTTTCATGAGCTCCTCCTTCACTTGGCGACTTGAATGTCGTCGATGGCAACGAGGCCACTGGCTTTTTGATCGAACTTCAAATGGATCTTGCTGAGATCGTGCAAGTGCCAACCAGGGTGATGCTCGATGAACTCGTGCAGCGGGATGCGTACGGTCTGCAACACGGATTTGGTGTCGTCGCCGAACCAGCAGGCCTTGGTTTGCTCGGGGTAGGGCAATGGATTGAAACTGGAAACGTGCAGCTCGTTGGTCATGGTGCCCCCCAGATCCAATGCCACGCTGAAGTCCTGATTCACCCCAGGTGTGTTCCTCGCCGGTGGAGATTCAAAAAGCTGCCCAACGCGAAGAGATAGAACTCGATCATCATCCAGCTGCGCGGCCAGCGCCGGCGGAACGTCAATTACATACTCGGCATTGGTGCTCGTCCAACCGGCGATCAGGCCATCGGTTTGCTCCCAGAGATAATAAGGACTGCCATGGTCGGAGAACGTGTAGTGTAGATAGGGATTCAGCAAGCCGCCGGGATTGGAGTTTGTCACTCCGGGAAACGAGCCCACGGCCAAATTTGGGCCTTGCTCGTAGTTGTCGATGAATACCCGGTGCTCGCTCTGGTATTGCGTCATGAGCGTAATGTTGGCGGGCATGCTGGGAAAGCGTACCTTGCCTTCAAATAGTTTGACGTACCGGTCCTTATCCTTCAGAGTCATCAGGTAGAAGCCGCTTACGAAGGCTTTCCCAATGGATTGTTCGTCCGCGGCGGAGATGATCTCGGCCGCCGGCGTTACAGTGCACGGGTCGGCAGTACCCCACATAGTATTCCACTGGTTGTGGATGGCTCCATAAACCCAAAGCAAAGATTTTGTGGCTGTGCCCGCGACATTGACCGGCTGTGCGCGGTCGAATGTCTTATAGCCTTCGAAGTCAAAGACATCGCCGTCGTGCGTGCCGTGCATCACCATATAGTCCGCGTTCTGCACGACCACCGGAACGTTGGCGAACGGCAAGCCCGTGTGCGGATTGATCACGCCAACAATCTGACCGTCGACCGGCGCAATGGCGAAGAGACTCCGCAATTTGAAGTTGAAATTGTGATCCGGGTCAGCCGGATTGTTGAGCATGGTGTTGAAGAGCCAC
>Ga0210384_10006378_pt1 | contig 12612 bp, 10 predicted proteins | sample IncBWH2MmetaG_FD_160574 | JGI IMG/M metagenome (GOLD analysis project Ga0210384, IMG submission 160574) | Forest soil microbial communities from Barre Woods Harvard Forest LTER site, Petersham, Massachusetts, United States - Inc-BW-H-2-M | ecosystem: Environmental > Terrestrial > Soil >... | reverse complement strand
ACGAACAAGCCGGCCAGCAAGGACACGCTGACAAACATCGCCTGCCTGACCAGGAAGTGCGTATTCTTGTAATTCGCGTACTTCGGCGAATCCGGCAAGGAAATGGATGCCGAATACACCATCACCATGCCGAACAGCATCAGGATCAGCGTGACCCAGATCAAAGGCTGGTCGTACTCCATCATCCTGGAGCGTTTGGCCAGATGTGACGCGGCAACCGGCTCTGCCGAAAACGGTAGCCATTTGCTGAGTGACATCAAGGCTTGTTTCATCAGTAGACCTCGCCCCTGGATAAACCTATTTCCCTGACCGCGTCGGCAAACACCTGCGCCCTGTGCGCGTAGTTGCGGAACATGTCCAGGCTGGCGCAGGCCGGCGACAACAGGACGATATCGCCTTCAAGCGCCAACTCGGTTGCCGCCTGCACCGCCTGTTCCAGCGTCGCACAGTCGCTGGCCTCGACCGCTGCATCCTGTATCGCGGCGCGTATTTCAGCCGCGGCTTTACCTATCAGCAATACTGCCTTTGCATAACGCATCACCGGTTCAGCCAACGGCGAAAAATCCTGGCCTTTGCCTTCGCCGCCGGCGATCAGGATCACGCGCTTGGCGCCGAAGTCGGCCACGGACTCCTGTCCAATGCCCTTCAAGGCCGCTACCGTGGCGCCGACATTGGTGCCCTTGCTATCGTCGATGTAATCGATCCCGGCCACCGTGGCAATCAATTCCACCCGATGCGGCTCGCCCTGATATTCGCGCAAGCCGTGCAATAGCGGCGCAAACGACAAGCCTATCGCCCGGCATAACGCCAGCGCCGCCAGGGCATTGGCCGCATTGTGCTGGCCGCGGATTTTCAGCGCATCGACCGGCATCAGGCGGCTGACGGCGACCGGCGCCTCTTCGGCATCCTTGTCCTTCTTCTTGCGCCGCCCGACAGGCTGCCCTTCTTCACCGGCCGCCGCCGACGCCAGCCAGGCCATGCCGTGCTCATTCACCAGGCCCAGGTCGCCCGCATTTTCAGGTTCGCCGACGCCGAAACTGACGATGCTTGCCATCGGCTTGGCCAAGGCCATCACCAGCGCATCATCGCGATTCAGTACTTGCACCGTATGCGTGCCAAAGATGCGCGCCTTGTCGGCCGCATATGCAGCCAGGTCGCCATGCCAGTCCAGGTGATCCTGGGTAATATTCAATACGGTTGCCACGTCGGCCTGCAGGCTAAAGCTGGTATGCAACTGAAAGCTGGACAATTCCAGCACCCAGACTTGCGGCAAGGTATCCGGCATCGGTGCAGGGTCATCTGCAGCCGGTTTGCTTTCTTCGGCAAGCTCTGCCGCAACAGTTTCGCCGGCAGTGGTTTCCCTTGCGGCATCTTCTATTGTTGCAACTGCTTCATCTGCTGCGTTCGCCGGTCCTGCCGATTGTGCCCCGTCGCCTGCATCCGCCGCCGCTTGCGCCAGATATTCCCGGCGTTGCGCATCGTCGCGGTCCAGTTCTTCACGCAGCACGTCCAGCACTGCGGGGCTGATATTGCCGGCCACCCGGGTGCGCAATCCGGCGCGCTGGCACAACAGGCCGACCAGGCTGGTCACCGTCGTCTTGCCGTTGGTGCCGGTGATGGCAATCACTTTCGGCGCGTATGCCCGCTCCTGTTTCAGCGCCGCCAATGCTTGCGCAAACAGTTCAATCTCGCCCCATACCGGAATATTTTTTTGCTGCGCTGCCGGCAGCAATTCCGACAATTCGCGTAAAGGCGACAAGCCGGGGCTGACTGCCACAAAGTCTATCTCGTCCAGCAGATCGGTCTTAAATTCCCCGCCTGCAAACTGCACTTCTCCCGACAACTCGCGCAAGGCTCCCAGCCTGTCCGGCGCTTCACGCGTATCGGCAACACGCAGGCGGGCGCCGCAGCGCAACAACCAGTGCGCCATCGCCAGTCCGGATTCGCCCAGACCAAGTACCAATACGTGTTTTCCCGCAAAATTCATCAAACTGCTTTCTTTAATTACTATCACTTATTACAAGCTCACTTCCAGCTGCTAACGCAATTTCAGCGATGACAAGCCCACCAGCACCAGCATCATCGTGATAATCCAGAAGCGCACCACGACCTGGGTTTCTTTCCAGCCTTTTTGTTCAAAATGATGGTGCAAGGGCGCCATCAGGAACAGGCGGCGGCCGGTGCCGAATCTTTTCTTGGTGTACTTGAAGTAGGTAACCTGCAACATCACCGACAAGGTTTCTGCGACGAAGATGCCGCCCATGATGAACAATACGATTTCCTGGCGCACGATCACGGCTATCGTGCCCAGTGCGCCGCCCAGGGCCAGCGCACCGACGTCGCCCATGAACACCTGGGCCGGATGCGCGTTAAACCACAGGAAGGCCAGGCCGGCTCCCGCCATTGCGCCGCAAAATACCAGCAATTCGCCGGCGCCCGGAATATGCGTCAGCAACAGGTATTTCGAATAGCCGACGTGGCCGGTCAGATAGGCGAACAAGCCCAGCGCCGAACCCACCATGATGGTGGGCATGATCGCCAGCCCATCCAGGCCGTCGGTAAAGTTGACCGCATTGCTGGTGCCGACGATGACGCAATAGGTCAGGAAGATGAAACCCCACACACCCAGCGGATAACTGACGGTCTTGAAAAAGGGCACGATCAGATCCGCCTTGGGCGGCAAATCCAGGTTAAAGCCAGACTGTACCCACGCAAAGAACAGGCGCAATACTTCGGCATTGTTGGAACCGGATACCGAGAACGCCAGGTACAAGGCGGCGGCCAGCCCTACCAGCGATTGCCAGAAGTACTTTTCCTTGGACGACATGCCCTTGGGGTCGCGATACACCACCTTGCGATAATCATCCACCCAGCCCACAGCGCCGAAACCCAGCGTCACTATCATGACGACCCACACAAAACGATTGCCGAGGTCTGCCCACAATAGTGTGGAAACGCCGATGGAAATCAGGATCAATACGCCGCCCATGGTAGGCGTGCCGGATTTGATCAGGTGCGTTTGCGGGCCGTCGGTACGGACCGCCTGGCCGACCTTCATGCGGGTCAGCATGCGTATCACCGCGGGGCCGGCGAACAGGCCGATGGAAATTGCCGTCATCGCCGCAAACACGGCGCGAAATGTGATAAAGCCGAACACGCGCAGCAGGCCGAGGTCTTGTTTAAAAAATTGTGCTAACCAAAGCAACATATTAGTGACTTCCTGTAGTTTGTTGTTTTGTTAGATGCTGGATCACTCTTTCCATTTTCATGGAACGGGACCCCTTTACCAGTACCGTGCTGCTGCTGACCAGGCTATTGTCCAGTGCCTCCAGTAATTGGCCGATATCATCGAAATGCCTGGCGGACGGCCCAAATGCCGAGGCCGTATGCTGTGCCAGCACGCCCAGCGTGAATAATTGCGATATGCCGCGCTGGCTCGCGTAATGACCTATCTCTTCATGGAAGGCGGCGCCATCGACGCCGACCTCGGCCATATCACCCAGCACCAGAATGCTGGCTGAGCCGGCCTGTGCCAGCACATCGATCGCCGCGCGTACCGAATCCGGGTTGGCGTTGTAGCTATCGTCAATCACGCTGGCGCCGTTATGCGCCTGTTTTTTCTGCAAACGGCCGCTGACGGGACTAAAGGCTTCCAGTCCGCGCGCGATCACTTCGTTAGGGACGCCTATGCTGGAACAACACGCAGCGGCGGCTAGCGCATTGCGCACATTGTGGACGCCGGCGGCGGCCAGCTTGACGGGAAACTCCTGTCCGCCGATGCGGATCAGCATATCGTTGCCAAATTGGTTCGCGGCATAGGAGCAGCCGACGTCCGCGTCTTTGGAAAAACCAAAACTGACTATCCGGCGCCCGCCGCTTTCCTCTGCATAAGAGCGCCACAAGCCGGAATACACGTCGTCAGCCGGGAACACGGCCACGCCGTCGGCCGGCAATTGCCGTATCACGCTGCCGTTTTCCTCGGCGACCGCCTGTACCGTGTGCATGAATTCCTGGTGCTCGCGCTGCGCATTGTTCACCAGGCCCACGGTTGGCTCCGCAATGGATGCCAGCAGCGCAATCTCGCCGGGATGATTCATGCCCAGCTCGATCACCGCGACCCGGTGTGTGGGCTGCAGGCGCAGCACCGTCATCGGCACGCCGATTTCATTGTTCAGGTTGCCGCTGGTTGCCAGGCTGTGCTCCGCGCCGGCATACGCCGCGAGGATGGAAGCGATCATTTCCTTGACCGTGGTCTTGCCGTTGCTGCCGGTTACGCCGATGACGGGCAAGGAGAATTGGCGGCGCCAGTATCTGGCGATCTCGGCCAGGGCCATCTTGGTATCCGGCACCACCAGCGCCGGAATGGCCAGCCCGGGCGGCGCCCGCTCCACCACGACCGCCGCTGCGCCCTGCGCCACCACCTGAGCCAGGAAATCGTGCGCATCGAAATGTTCGCCGCGCAAGGCGACAAACAGCTCGCCCTGGCCGACCTTGCGGCTATCGGTGCTGACACCGGTCACCTGCGCGTCGGCGCTCGCTTTGGCGGCGCTCAGGTTGGCTTGCAATTGATAGAGGGAGGCTTGCATCAATTCGGCCTCTTCATATTGCCGCTGGTGGCGACGGTAGCCAGCGCCAGCGAAGCATGCTGTTCATCGGAAAACGGCCATTTTTTGCCGTTGATATCCTGATAGGCTTCATGCCCCTTACCGGCCAACAAGACGACGTCATGATCGCCGGCGTGCTTGATCGCATACAGTATCGCACTCGCCCTGTCCTCGATCACGTGCGCGGGCTTGCTCATGCCGGCGACGATCTGGGCAATGATGTCGGCGGGCTTCTCGGTGCGCGGATTATCGCTGGTCACGACGACATGATCGGCCTGCTCGGCGATCCTGCCCATTAGCGGGCGCTTGCCCGGATCGCGGTCGCCGCCGCAGCCGAATACGCACCACAGCTCGCCATGCCTTTCCTGCGCCACTTGCTGCAGGGTTTGCACGGTTTTTTCCAGCGCGTCCGGCGTGTGCGCATAGTCGATGACGACCATCGCATGCCCTTGCGAACCCAACTGCTGCATGCGCCCCGGCACGGCCTCCAGCATTTCCAGCGCATCTACCGCCTTGTTCCAGGCATAGCCCTTGGCCAGCAGCACGGCCAGCACGGCCAGTACATTGCTGACATTGAAGCGGCCGATCAAATGCGTCTTGACCTGGCCGCAACCAAACGGCGAATCGACATGGAAGGATGTTCCGGCGTGTTGCGTGCGCAGATTGCTGGCGGACAGCATCGCCACCCCTGCATGGCTGCGATTTTCCAGCGTATAGCCGATCAACTGCACGGCTGCCTGCTTTTCCTGCAGGCGCTGTGCCAGGGCGGGACCGTATTGGTCGTCCATATTCACCACTGCGGCACCGAGTGCCGGCCAGTCGAACAGCCTGGCCTTGGCCTCGGCATAGGCTTCCATGCTGCCGTGATAATCCAGGTGATCGCGGGTCAGGTTGGTGAATACCGCAACGTCGAAGTGCAGGCCATTCAGGCGGCCCTGCTGCAAACCTATCGAAGATGCTTCGATCGCCAGCGCGGTTGCGCCGGCATCCCGCAACTCGGCCAGCCGGCGTTGCAGCTGCACCGCATCGGGCGTGGTGAAGCCGGTTTCTTCCAGGCTGGCAACAACGCCGTCCTTATACATGCCTACCCCCAGGGTGCCGACCACGGCGCCGGGTTTGCCTAGCAGCGAAAAGGCCTTGGCCAGCCATTGCGAGCAGGAAGTCTTGCCGTTGGTGCCGGTCACCGCCACCGTCAGCATGGCCTGGTCCGGCTGCGCATAATAAGCGTTGGCGATCGGGCCCAATTGCTGCTGCAGCTGGGCCACGCCCTTGTGCGGCACGGCCAGCGTATCGTCCCAGCTAAAACCGTGGCTCTCATACACCACCGCAGCGGCGCCGTTGCTGATGGCCTGCTGCAGATGGCGGCGGCCGTCGCCCGAACCGATAGGAAAGGCAAAAAACACATCTCCCGTTTTAATCGCACGGGAATCGGAGCTCAGTTGCGCACCGGGTGCGACCTGCCTGAGCCATTCTATTATTTCTGTCATTATTTTCTTGATATTAACCATTACATGCTCTCCTGCACACTAGCCTCAGGAATGATGCTGGTCACTGATGAATCTGGTGGAACGTTCATTGAACGCAATACATTGGCGGTAATCGCCGCAAACACCGGCGCGGCGACCACGCCGCCGTAATAGCCGCCGACGGTCGGTTCGTCGATCATTACCGCGACGATCACGCGGGGATTGGAAACCGGGGCGAAACCGACGAAGTCGCCGACATATTTACGTACGTATTTGCCGCCTTCGACCTTATGCGCAGTGCCGGTCTTGCCGGCGACGCGGTAGCCGGCGATCCTGGCCTGGGTGGCGGTGCCGCCGGGCAGGGTAACCGTTTCCATCATGTTCCTTAATTCCATCGCCACCTTTTCGGAAATCACCCTATGTCCGACCGGAGGCGTGTCCAGTTTTTGGAAGCTCAGCGGTATCAGGTCGCCGTTGCGGGCAAAGATCGTATAGGCGCGGGCAATTTGTATCAGCGACACCGAAACCCCGTGGCCGAAGCTCATCGTGGCCTGTTCTATCGGCTTCCAGGTTTTGTAGTTGCGCAGGCGTCCGGCAACGGCTCCGGGGAAGCCGAGTTTAGGTGGTTGACCGAATCCCAGGGTAGTAAACATTTCCCACATCTCTTGCGGTTTCATCTGCAGAGCCATCTTGGCGGTGCCGATATTCGACGATTTTTGTATGACCTGGGCCACGGTCAATACGCCCTCCTTATGGGCATCGTGTATCAGCGCGGGGCCTATTGCCATCACCCCGGGCGCAGTCTGGAACGGCGTTTCCGGCGTGACACGGCCGGTCTCCAGCGCCAGCGCCACGGTAAACGGCTTCATGATGGAACCCGGCTCAAAGGTATCCGTCATCACCCGGTTGCGCAATTGGGCGCCGGTCAATACGGAGCGGTCATTTGGATTATAGGAAGGCAAGTTGACGAGGGCCAGTACTTCCCCGGTTTTCACGTCCAGCACCACCGCCGCACCGGCCTTGGCGTGATGCTTTTCCACCGCATCCTTCAAATGGGTGAAGGCAATGTACTGGATCTTGCTGTCGATCGACAGCGTCAGGTCCTTGCCGTCATGCGGCTCGCGGATCGACTCTATGTCTTCGACTATCCGCCCCAGCCTGTCCTTGATGACGCGCCGGCTGCCGGTTTTGCCCGACAGGTTCTTTTCCGACGCCAGTTCTATGCCTTCCTGCCCGACGTCTTCTACATTGGTAAAGCCGACCACGTGCGCCATCGCGTCGCCTTCAGGGTAGAAGCGCTTATATTCCTTGCGGGTTTGGATCCCGTCTATGCCCAGGGCAACAATTTTTTCTGCGACATCCTGTTCCACCTGGCGCTTCAGATACACGAACTGACGATCGGAATCGAGCTTCTTGCGCAAATCCGCCTCGCTCATTTCCAGCAAGCCTGCCAGCGCGCGCAGTTTCTCTTTCGGCGCTTCCAGCACGTCGTCCGGAATCGCCCAGATCGCCTTGACCGGCACCGACGAAGCCAGCACCTGGCCATTCCTGTCGGTGATGCGGCCGCGGGTTGCCGGCAACTCCAGCGTCCAGGCATAGCGCTTGGCTCCCTGTTTTTGCAAGAAGTCGGTGCTCATGCCTTGCAGCCACAGCGCGCGGACGATCAGCGCGACAAAAGCCGCAAACAACAGGAACAACACCAGCCTGGAGCGCCACACCGGCAGCTTCACTGCAAGCAGGGGGCTGGATAAAAAAGGGACGCCTTTGCCGGCGGCGGTGCGGGTCGCCGTCGAGCGGCTCATCGTGAACCTCCTGCCGTCAGGTACTGGGTGCGGTCCGGCGCGACCGGCACCATGCCCAACTCCTTGCTGGCATTCTCTTCTATCCTGGCGTGCTTGCCGAAAGTGGACTGATCCAGCTTCAGTTGCGTCCATTGCAATTCATATTGCTTGGACCAGCTTTGCGCCCTTTCCAGCTCGATGAACAGGCGCCGCGCCTGGTATTGCGCATTCACCAGCGACAGCGCACTGAGCATCAGCGCGGCAGCCAGCAGCAGGTTCAGGCGCGTGCTCATGGGCGGTCTCCGCTGTCAGGCAGGCGTTCGGCCACCCTGAGCATCGCCGAACGCGCACGCGGATTGGCCGCCACTTCAGCGTCGGACGGCTTGATCTTGGCGATCAGCTTCATCTGCGCTTGCGGCAAATCCTTGGTGCGTATCGGCAAACGTCGGTCGGGCTGCGGCACATTGACCTTGGAAGCAAAAAATTGCTTGACGATGCGGTCTTCCAGCGAATGGAAGCTGATGATCGCCATGCGCCCATGCGGCGCCAGGCGCTCATAAGCTCCCGCCAGACCTATCTCGAGATCTTCCAGCTCTTTATTGATGAAAATCCGTATAGCCTGAAAGGTGCGAGTTGCCGGGTCTTTGCCCTTCTCGCGAGTTTTGACGGCGTGTGCGACGATTTCGGCAAGCTGTCGTGTGCCAGAAATTGGTTCGACCTGCCGGCGAGCAACAATCGCCTTTGCAATCTGAAAAGCAAACCGTTCTTCCCCATAGTCTTTTATAACCTCCCTGATTTTTTGTTCGTCTTCGATCGCCAGCCACTCTGCTGCAGAAATCCCGCGCGTGGTATCCATCCGCATGTCCAGCGGACCGTCCGCCCGGAAGCTAAAGCCGCGCCCTGCGTCGTCCACTTGCGGAGATGAGATGCCCAGGTCCAACAGGATGCCGTCGACCTGCGCCATGCCGCGAGACTGCAATTCTTGCGACATCGTCGCAAAGCTCTCGTGCACGATAGTGAAACGCGGGTCCTGGATTTGCTGTGCGCTGGCGATGGCCTGAGTGTCCTTGTCGAACGCCACCAGGCGGCCGCCCGGCCCCAGGTTTTCCAGTATTTTTTTGCTATGGCCGCCGCGGCCAAAGGTGCCGTCCACATACACTCCGCCGGCGCGCACGTCAGAGAGGTTCAGGCCGTTGACGGCTTCGTCCAGCAGCACCGTCAGGTGCGTGAATTCTGCTGCTTTCTGAGTCATCATTGAGGTCGATCAGAAAGAAAAATTACTCAGCACATCCGGCATGCCGCTTGCGATGGCTTTTGCTTCATCTTCAGCCAGCTTTGCGGAATCCCAGATCTCGAAATGCGTACCCATGCCGAGCAACATCACGTCGCGCTGCAAACCGATTGCCTGGCGCAACTCCGGTGCTATCAGGATCCGTCCTGCGCTGTCCATCTCCACATCCGATGCATTGCCCAGGAATATCCGTTGCCAGGTACGGGCCGACATCGGCCAGGCGGCAATTTGTTCGCGATGAGATTCCCAGGTTGGGCGAGGAAACAACAGCAGACAGCCGTGCGGGTGGCGGGTCAGGGTAATCCGGCCTTCGCACTGTACCGCGAGGGCGTCACGATGCTTGGCAGGAATCGACATTCTGCCTTTTGCATCGAGATTGAGTGCTGACGCCCCCTGGAACACGCTGTTTACCTTTTACCTGGACTTTTGCTTGACTGTTTTTTTGATGTGGAAGAGGAATTGCTCCTCCACAAAAATACACTTTTTCACACTATCGCCCACTTTAGAGGATGCATTACTGCCGGTCAAGAGAAATCAAGTGGAGAAATACGAATTTATTGAATGAAGTCAAGGACTTAGCGCATTTACTTAAATCATCAAAAAAGATAATATCCAAATAAATTAGGGACTTACATGACATTGTAAATGTCACCTCTCAGCTATACCCATGTGTTTTACCCGAAATCAAGGAGAAACAAGGACGCCAGCACTGCGCAGGAAATGGTGGAGCAGGTCGGGAAATGCGACATCAGCTGGCAGCTAGTAAGTTAGCAGCGCTGAAAAAGAAGGAAAAACCCCATCTAGCAACTCGAGAAGCGACAATTTCGGCTAATTTTCTTTAATTTCTCATAAAAATAAATCTATTTTCAACATCTTTTGAATCTACACCATCGAAGGCAAACCACACCTGGGCAATTATTCTAGCGGCAAACTGCGGTGCAAACGAGATTCTTGAAAAGTCGCATGCGCCAGTAGCTGAGCCAACTGCCGATTATCTCACTTTTGCATTTCATCTTGCCCAAAATAGTGGCATTGTACCCCGCCGCCCGTTACGGGCAGGAATTTCCCCCCCCCTCCCGAATTTCATGCCCGCATGGCGCTTGGCTAGCCCCGGGAAAATGTACGGGTGACCCGCTCAAGATGCGCGCGCATGGCGCGCCGCGCCGCAGCCGGATCGTGCGCGGCGATTGCCTCCAGGATGTTGCGATGGTCGGTCAAGGTTTGCTGACGCAATTCCTCAGTCTGAAAATGCTCTTTCAATTTATGCCAGAGCCGCCCGCGCTGATCCCATAGATATTCCACGGTGCCGACCAGGGCGCTGTTGCCTGTGGCCCGGGCAATGGACAAATGAAAATTGCGGTCGGCCTGTTCATTGCTTGAGTAGTTGGCGTGATGACGCTCCATTTCAAGGACGGCCTCCAAAATAGCGTCGACAGCGCTGTCGGTGGCGACACGAGCGGCAATGGCGGCAACTTCCGCCTCGATCAGGCGGCGCGCGGAAAGCACTTCAAATGGGCCGGGGCCTATCTCGGGCAGGTCGGACGGAGTATCCGATTTTTCGCTGACGTACACGCCCGATCCGCCGCGCACCTCAATCACGCCCCCCAGCTCCAGCGCGATTAACGCCTCCCGCAAAGACGCCCGGCTGACGCTTAGCCTGGCTGCCAGGTCGCGTTCGGACGGCAGGCGTTGACCCGGGTTGATTTTGTTATCGCGAATAAGCTCCTGGATACTGTCCGCGACAACGCGATACAGGCGCGGCTCATGGGATGCAATTTCGTTTGGAGCAGCTGTTTTTTTTGGCATGGCGGCAATATAGGGAGTTGATTGTTAAACAAAATGAAAGCATTTCGATCAAACCATTCTAAGGTGGCCTGACCAATTATACAATGTGGACTAGCCAAATTTTTTCTTTGCTGGCATACTGAACAGGTTAATGCGAGCGCTGCAAGTACGAACTGCAGCACATTTTGGAAGCGCTCTGCCAACGGCGAAATGGCCCGCCTGCCGGTTCATTTGCTGGCAATTCGCTTCGTGCCGGACTCCTGCGCTCGTTCAGCAATGCTTGTACTTACCGGAATCGTGGCATTCACAACTGGATCCACTCTCTGCCGTACACGCCCCAAATCGGCGACGCCGGCATAACCGCCGGCGTGCTGATCATAACGCAGCCAGTTATTCCAGGTGCGTGCGGTCATTGGCACGGATGCTGCACCAGTGCCGGCCCGCAGTGCGCCAAAATATATGCAGTAAAACAAAAACGCAATGCTTGGTTGAGAAATCGCTCTCAACAAGAAAGGAATTGATGATGACGACAGCAACAACTGCCAACGCGCCGCTGTATATCCGCATGCACGACAACGACAACGTCGCGATTGTTGCCAACGACGGCGGCTTGCCCGCCGGCACGGTGTTTCCCTGCGGTTTGACGCTGTGCGAGGCCGTGCCGCAAGGGCACAAGATCGCTCTGCGCCGCCTTGCCGAGGGCGATCCGATTATCCGCTACAACGTGACCATCGGCTACGCAGTGTGCGATATTGCACAAGGAAGCTGGATAGAAGAATCCCGGGTGCGCATGCCGCCCGCCAGAGAACTCGTCAATTTGCCAATTGCAACGCACCTCCCCGCACCTGCCGCGCCGCTGGAAGGCTATACGTTTGAAGGTTATTGCAATGCCGACGGTACGGTCGGCACCCGCAATATCCTGGCGATCACCACGACCGTGCAGTGAGTTGCCGGCGTGGTGGAGCATGCGGTCAAACGCATCAAGGCCGAACTGCTGCCCAACTACCCGCATGTCGACGACGTGATTGGACTGGAGCATACCTATGGCTGTGGAGTGGCGATTGATGCGCCCAACGCCATGGTGCCGATTCGCACTGTGCGCAATATCAGCCTGAATCCGAATTTCGGCGGGCAAGCCATGGTGGTCAGCCTCGGCTGTGAAAAACTGCAGCCGACGCGCCTGTTCCCCAAAGGCTCGATTCCCATTCAGAACGGCGGCGATCCCGTGGTAGTCTGCCTGCAAGATCAACAGCACGTCGGCTTCGAGTCGATGATAGATGCGATCATGCAGACCGCGGAAAAACAGCTCTCCCAGTTGAACCTGCGCCGCCGCGAAACCTGCCCGGCATCGGATTTGATCGTCGGCATGCAATGCGGCGGCAGCGACGCCTTCTCGGGCGTGACCGCCAACCCGGCGGTCGGCTTTGCCACCGACCTACTGGTGCGTGCCGGGGCGACGGTGATGTTTTCCGAAGTGACGGAAGTGCGCGACGGCATAGATCAACTCACCTCCAGGGCTGTCAATGCCGACGTGGCCGAGGCGATGATAGGCCAGATGGAATGGTACGACAGCTATCTGCAGAGCGGCGGGGTCGATCGCAGCGCCAATACGACGCCGGGAAACAAAAAAGGCGGCTTGTCCAATATTGTTGAAAAAGCCATGGGCTCCATCGTCAAATCCGGCA
>Ga0210384_10006377_pt1 | contig 12613 bp, 6 predicted proteins | sample IncBWH2MmetaG_FD_160574 | JGI IMG/M metagenome (GOLD analysis project Ga0210384, IMG submission 160574) | Forest soil microbial communities from Barre Woods Harvard Forest LTER site, Petersham, Massachusetts, United States - Inc-BW-H-2-M | ecosystem: Environmental > Terrestrial > Soil >... | reverse complement strand
ACCCGGCGCAGAGTGGCCATACCGACGCCGATAGCGACATAAGCAATCATGGCAGCCAGAATCGGCCAGGGGAACAGCTGGGCGATGAACGTTGTTAGCCCGGTCATGACGATGAGAGCAAAAATAATAGGAGTCCAGAGTCCGAATGCGATCCGGGCTCCGATCGCCTTATATGGCGGATGAAGAGCATACACGGTAGGTGTCACGACACTTCCTGCCACACCGCAGGCCAATGTACTAAGCCCGTCCCATGCGATGACGCTGCGGGCGTCGTAATCATCCCCAGCGGCAGCCGCACCCTCCACGGAGGCAAGGTCTTGCAGGAGTTGATAAATGGCGATGGGCGCGATCACGGACATATATGGCAGTGCAAGGCCCAGGGCCCGCAGCGGCCCCGACGACAGTACAAACGGGAGTTGCAGCGATGCTCCACGCCACGCCGGGTGCACGTATCCGACACTTACCCCGACGGCGAGGGGAATGAGCCAGGCAACAATGAACGGTGGGATTTTCCAGGGAGTGATGGGTACATTGCCGAGAACACTGACACAGACGATCGTGAGCGCGATGAGACCTACGAGCGGCTGGTCAAACAGGCGCTGCAGCAGAGCCAAGGCAAGATAACTGTACATGGCGGCACCGAAAACCGTCATAGACGCCGGCACCGGGATCATACGCCTCAGCACCCGCGCAAACGGAGCAGCCACCAGTTTGATGATTCCCGTCCACGCCACGGAGGCGGCACCGACCTGCCAGGCCCGCATTTCATCGTGGGTTTGCAGATAGATCGGCAACATGATCGCCAAGGTGAACGCGATGATCGCCGGAACGTTGTTTCCATAGGCATGGACCGTGACATCACTCCGGTTCTCGCGCTTCTGCAGGCGCAGGGCAAGAAGTGTCAGTCCTAGCGAGCCGATCAGCAGGCCGAGGGCATACCCCGGCACCAGGTGTCCGACGCTGAATCCAAGCGAAATGCCGGCGGGCATGAGCAGGAAGACCGGAATTATCATCTGCGCGAGGTTAAAACCAACCTGCGCAACTGTGGCATCGATATCGCCACGTCCAGGTACCCACCACCGCATCAAGAGGTCATTTCTCTCAGGTGCCATCGAGAACCCCCTTTCGTCGCAAGAGCAAAGAATCTGCGCCTCTAGATCTTGAACGACTCGAGTGACTCCGCGGCGAACAATTCCTGGGGAGCCAGTTGACGCTTGGAGAGACCCTGCTCATAGGAGTAGCGAAGGAAAGTGCTCAGGGTGGGTACGTTCGGTTCGAATCCGTACGGCCAGAAATCTTGCCCCATCATGCTGCGCGTTTCTTCGACATGGCGGATCAGCCAGGGCAGCATGAATTTCAGCGCTGCGGTCTCGTAGAGATCTTGATAGGCTTCCCGCTGCGCGTAGACGAAAGCCTTGGACAAGGATTGAGCCACCCAGGGATTCTTTTCGTAGACATCGCGACGGATCACTACGGTGTGCATGACAGGGAAAATCTTGGTTTTCAAATAGTATTCCTGTTCGACCTTCTGATAGTTCTCAAATAGCCGGCGCACCTTGCCCGAACCGCGAAGGAACGTCGACGGCATGCGCGGCGAATGCAAGGCGTCGATTTCTCCGGCATCGAGCATCTGGGAAAGGGTCTTCTCCGGAGCGATCGTCTCAAGGCGGATCCCATGGGGCAGGGAGAGGGCGAGCTTTTCCACGCGCCCAGGCTCTTCTTCTCCGCCTCGAAAGTAACTAGCACTTGTGACAGGAACATTGAATTCGTCGCTAAGAATCCCACGGATCCACACGCATGCCGTTAGTTGATATTCGGGAGTTCCCACGCGTTTCCCGATGAGGTCGTTCGGTTTGCTGATTCCACATTCGCGATTGATATAGATGCAGGAGTGCCGGAAGGACCTCGAGAGGAAGATCGGGATGGCTATGAACGGAGGATTTTCCGCAAACAGCGATACCACGTAAGAGGACAAAGACATTTCCGCGACATCGAACTCCTGGTGCCGCATCATGCGGAAAAATGTTTCTTCGACTGGAAGGTTCAGACATGTAAGTTCGATGCCATCAACCGGTACCAGGCCTTCCTGGAGAGAACGGGTACGGTCGTAATTCCAGCACGCCAAAGACAGTCGTAACTTACCCATGTTCTTGAATCTCCCAGTAGGAGCGGCGACGGCGACCCTTTTAAAATCTGCGAACGATCGACCGCAAAAATGCCAGCGCAATATACACTGCCGTTTCCTCAGGAGTCCAGTACGGAGATGTTGGTGAAAAGCCTCGCGCGGCAACACTGCGACGCAAGCGCGCTCACTCGCGGACCAAGGGCGTAGCTACATCTTTTGACTTACCACAGACTACCTGCTTCGAACGCAGGGGAGATTTTCGGACCCATCCGAGGCGGTTGCGCTCGAATCATCGATGGCCGACGAGTGCGCGAAAGCCGCCTGGCCCGCGCCTCTCGGTGGCAGACGCGCGCCGAATAGGGCACAGCAGAAGCCGCACCTCTTCACACGATCGAGCTCTCCACAGAAAACCTTCGGTCCGGGCGTGGCGGGCCCCCGCTGCGATTGGCGTGTGAGACGGGAATATCATCGCCGAGGGCGTTGACTGCGTAACCGCGACACACGACACGACCGCGCACCCCCGAGGTCCTGTTGGAAATGCTCGAGAGCGTGCATGCCTGGGGATGGCCTTTGCCGGGTCAATCGCGCTGCGGCTTGAAATACATAGCTGCCAGAGGAGGCAGTCTCAACTTGATCGAGTACGGTCGGTCATTCCAAGGTATCGGCTCGGCGCGGACGCCGCCGGAATTGCCGACGTCGGTTCCTTCGTAATACTTGGAATCTGTGTTCATAATCTCGTGATAGAAGCCGGGACGCGGGACTCCGACGCGGTAGTCCTGCCTGACGACAGGCGTGAAATTGCACACGGCTACGAGGAAGTCTTCGGGGTTCTTCGCGTGCCGAACGAAGCTGATCACGCTGGCCGCCGCGTCATTCGCCTCGAGCCACTCAAAGCCGGCCGCATCGAAATCGAGTTCATGAAGTGCCGGCTCGTTCGTGTGCAGATGATTTAGGTCCGCGAACAAGCGTTGGACCCCTCGATGCGGTGGTGATTCCTCCAGTGACCATTCCACGGTGCCGCCTTCCCAGAATTCATGCCGTTCGCTGAGTTCGCTACCCATGAAAAGAAGCTTTTTCCCCGGATGTGCATGCATGTACCCGAAGAGCAGCCGCAGGTTGGCGAATTTCTGCCAGTCATCGCCAGGCATTTTTTCGAGCAAAGAACGTTTCCCGTGCACGACCTCGTCATGCGAGAGCGGGAGAACGAAATTCTCGTGGAAAGCGTACAGCATCGAGAACGTTAGTTCATTGTGGTGATGTTGCCGGAAAATTGGATCGAATGCCATGTAGCGCAGCGTGTCGTTCATCCATCCCATGTTCCATTTCAGATCGAAGCCGAGGCCCCCGACGTAGGTAGGCCGGGACACCGCTGGCCAGGAAGTGGATTCCTCGGCGATCATGAGCACACCGGGATGCTGGGAATGCAGGACTTCGTTGAGCCGCTTCAGAAACGCGATTGCTTCGAGATTCTCGCGGCCGCCGAAAGCATTGGGAATCCATTCGCCTGGCTTCCGCGAGTAATCCAGGTACAGCATTGAAGCGACCGCATCAACGCGCAAACCGTCGAGGTGATATCTGTCCACCCAGAAGAGCGCATTCACGAGAAGAAAATCCCGCACTTCATTGCGTCCGTAATTAAAGACTAACGTTCCCCAATCGGGATGAGCGCCCCGGCGTGGATCTTCGTGCTCGTAGAGGTGGGTGCCATCAAAAAACGCCAGGCCGTGCGCGTCACGCGGGAAATGCGCGGGCGTCCAGTCGAGGATCACCCCCACACCTTCCTGGTGACACCGGTCGACAAAATACATGAAGTCAGCTGGTGTGCCAAACCGGCTGGTCACGGCGAAATACCCGATCGTCTGATAGCCCCACGAGGCGTCGAAAGGGTGCTCCATGAGGGGCATCAATTCAATGTGGGTAAAGCCCATGCGCTTGGCGTAAGGGAGAAGCTCTTCAGCCATCTCGCGATAGGTCAGCCAGCGATCTCCGTTCGCGGTCTTATGGCGCCAGGAGGCGGCATGGACTTCGTAGATTGACATTGGGGCGTGCAGCCAGTCGCGCGAGCCGCGCGCTGCCAGCCATGAAGAATCGTTCCAGGAGTAACGGTCAATGTCACGCACCACCGAGGCGTTGTTCGGCCGCAACTCTGTCTCGAAACCGTATGGATCTGCCTTGAGCCCCAAGGTGTTGCCGACTCGCGACAGGATCTCGAACTTGTAAAGCGTTCCTTCGTCGAGCCCGGGCACAAAGAGTTCCCAGATGCCGCTCGCCCCGCGGTTCACCATTGGGTACACGCGTCCGTCCCAGGAATTGAATTCCCCGACGACGCTGACGCGCTTTGCGTTCGGCGCCCAAACAGCGAAATGAACTCCGCGCACGCCGAACACTTCGCGCACATGCGCGCCCAATTTCTCGTACTTCAGATAATGGGTGCCTTCGCCAAATAAATAGAGATCGTACTCGGTAAGCAGCGGCGGAAAAGCGTATGCGTCATAGGTTTCCAGCACCGCGTCGTTGCCAAAGCGATAGCACAGGCGATACGCGGTTGGGTTGACTGCCTCAGAGCCGTCCCAAGCCAGGAAGTCCCAAGCAAAAACCGCTTCAAACAGGCCCTCCGGATGAATTTTTGTCGCGGGCTTGCTTTCCCGGCTGGCGCTCGAAACAACGTTCACTTCGGTTGCTCCTGGACGAAAGGCGCGAATCGCAAGCGAGCGTTGCCCGTCTCGCTCGATCCTGTGCGGGCCGAGAATTTGGAGAGGGTCAGAGTGCTCGGCGTGGACGAGGCTTTCAACTGCGTCCAGGAACCAATTGCGAACCGGACCTGTCTCGCTCGACTTTTGCTCAGCGTTGTTCATATGCGTTTGGACCTAACGTCACGACTTAAGATTCTCATCTTAGGCTTACCGGAGCAAGAAGTCGTGCGCCAGACCGGCATCCCGGTTCGATTCACTTGCGAATGACCGACGTCGTTATGCCCGCGAACTGGCTGAGCCTATTGTTCCGGTCCGTCCGGGGATTAAGATACTCCATGTGTCGGCTGCCGTGCGCCACGGAATTCTTGCCATGCGGTCCTCATACAGAGGTCTTTCGCACTAGCGACATGCTGCCTCGAAGCTTGCCGATATCCTAGCAGTCCGGATGATTCGGGAGCTTCGGAGTTTCCCGGCACGTTCTGATCCCCCGCAAACATCGGTTTGTGCCTGAACGAAACACCTGCACCTTTACGGCCCAGACGCTGCTCCCCTGGCTTCACCGTTCTCGCCGCACGCAATCGCTGAACGAGACTCGAACCCATTCTCATTGCAGAGGTTAGCGGGACTGAAAGCAGATGCTCTGAGCGGAGTCGAGGTTGGCGACCCAAGTGCTGTTTCAAGGGTGGAGCAATGGATTGGGATGCTCAGGAAGCTTGCCGTCGGATTGACTGGGCAAGCGAGGAGGACGCAATGGCAACCAACACTGCGTGGGGTACGCTGAGTTCTCCGCATGAGTTGACCGAGGGGGCGATCTCGGAGCGCCGTCTTTGGACCGCCGTTATCGTGAAGGCCGTCGAAGATTGGCGCACCGGCCCACTGCGGGCCCGGCGGGAAGCCCAGAAGTTTCTCTTCGAAGATGACACCGACTTTAACGACGTTTGTGCCAGCGCGGGCCTCGAGCCCGGCAACTTCCGCTCCAAGCTCTTGAAGATAGGTCAGCGCATCGAAATGCACGGTCCGTGGTCCCAGCGAATCGCCGCGTAGTGCTGAGCAATGCCCCGCCAGATTTTTGGTCGTCACGGTCGCAGTGGTAATCGCCCCGCGCGACTCGTCGATAACGGTTTCCCGAAAGTGCGCCTTGCCTGAGCTGATACCGATCCGACGCATGGAGACAGGAAGCAGGAATCCAAAGATACCCACACACGATGACCTTGCGCATAGGGATTGCCGCAAGCGGCCGCTGTCAGAGTCGGAAACTGCAAGAAGGTACGCTGCGATGGAATGCAAACGCGACTCGGTGGCGATTTTGTGTGTAAATACGTTTGGCATAGTGAAATCAAGGCGACTTCATTCGACTAGAAGTCCAGATGGTCCGCGACGGACGTGTTAGGGACTGGCGTGCGAATATTCTGGGGCGTCAGGGCCGGACGATCATAATTTCGGTGGATTGAAACAGGGCGGCGGCCGTCTGCCCGATCTGCAGGCGCATTTCGTGGACCGCATCGGCCGTAATAATCGAGGTAATGTCCTGCACGCCGATTGACAAGCTCACTTGGCCATCAAGCCCCTGATCTTGATCTCGGTTACCCGGCCCACGAGCTGATTGCGACCGCTGATTCGGCGGAAATTGGCCCGGCGCTCGCTCAGTTCGCCGCGCGGTGAATCCCGATAAAGGAATCTGTCAACTTGGCTCTCGGGAACACGATGATGGCCACCGGCCGTCTTTACCGTGCGAATTTGCCTTTGTAGAACCACTGAGCTGATGCCAAGGACCTGGGCCGCCTGGCGGGATGTCCATCCATTCATGTCCGTGAGAGGAGGAGCCACTCAATCGTATTGAGCGGGGGCAACTTTGTTTCCTGGCATCGCCCCGCTCAAGACCGATGGTACAGCAGTGGGGATGCTGCTTATAGCTCGCAAAGGCAACGTCGGGAATCGCTATGGCCACCCGGCATCAGACCTTCTCCCGCCAGGTCGTTCTTGAGGTACTATCAAAACGCACTGCTGGATAGGCGCCCTCCGGGGCTAACGGCTGTGGAATCGCGCGTTATTGAGAAATTTGTTTCCCAAACGCTGCCCCTTCGAGCACGGAGCCCGCATCGAATGTTTCTAGAGATCTTAAGAAGTAACTGAGGGGGGACCTCGATGAGTCTGACGACGAAGCCGATCGTGCCAGAAGATAAAAAGCAATCGCAGAACCCGCTGAAAGCGTTAAACGGATTTGGTCAATCGGTATGGTTAGATTACATCCGCAGAAGCTTGATCTCGACCGGAGAACTCGCGCGCTTGATAGAACAAGATGGCCTGCGCGGCGTGACTTCCAACCCGTCGATTTTCGAGAAAGCCATCACGGGAAGCACGGATTATTCGCAGGCGCTCCGGGCACTCGAGAACCGTAAGGATCTCGACGCGAAAGGTATTTACGAGCAGCTGGCCATCCGGGACATCCAGGACGCTGCCGATGTCCTGCGCCCTGTCTATGACTTGACAAAGCGCCGCGATGGATACGTCAGCCTCGAGGTCTCGCCTTATCTCGCTGGCAAGACGCAGGAGACACTCGAAGAAGCACGCCGGCTGTGGAAGGCCGTAGGTCGTGAGAACGTCATGATCAAAATTCCCGGCACTCCGGAAGGAATCCCCGCCTTAAAACAGCTCATTGCAGAGGGCATCAACATCAATGCGACGCTCCTCTTCGCGCAGGATGTGTACGAGCGCGTGGCCGAAGCCTATATTGCCGGGCTCGAGGAACTTGCGAAACGGGGATCCGAGCTGAGCCGCGCAGCAAGCGTTGCAAGCTTCTTTGTGAGCCGCATCGACGTCCTCGTCGACAGCATACTCTCGGACCGCAACCGGGAGGCGAACAACCCGGACCAGGCCCTATTGCGGAGCCTGCAAGGACGCGTGGCCATCGCGAACGCTAAGCTCACCTATCAGCGGTACAAGGAAATCTTCAGCAGTCCCCGCTGGCAGGCGCTTGCTGGACGCGGCGCACAAACCCAGCGCGTCCTCTGGGCCAGCACCAGCACGAAGAACCCCGCTTACAGCGACGTGCTCTATGTCGAGGAACTCATCGGTCCCGACACAGTTAACACCATCCCGCCTGCCACATACGATGCATTCCGTGACCACGGTCGCCCGCGTGCCAGTCTCGAAGAAGGGGTCGCGGCAGCGCGCACAACCATGGAGACTCTTGCTCGTGTCGGTATCTCGATGAAGGAAGTGACCGACCAACTGACCCGGGAAGGCGTCACCTTGTTCGCCGAAGCATTCGAGAAGCTGCTCGAAGCCGTGGATAAGCGCTTTAAAAAAAAGGTGGTTCCTTCAGGCGTGAAGAATCTCACCTATCGCCTGCCGGACAATCTGACACAGGGGGTAACTGCCGCACTCGATGATTGGAAGAAGAACGGCAAAGTGAAACGTCTCTGGGCACGCGATGCTTCTCTATGGACCAACACCGACGAGAATAAATGGCTCGGCTGGCTTGGCCTCACCGAGGACCAGATTTCGAACCGCGATCGTTTCATCAGAATCGCCGAAGAGATTCGGGTCGCAGGTTTCACTCATGCTCTGCTTCTCGGCATGGGCGGTTCGAGTCTTGGCGTCGAAGTGCTGAAGCTCACATTCGGCAAGTTCCAGGAATTTCCTGAAATGTTGGTTCTCGATTCTACGGATCCGGCGCAAATCCGGGCGGTCGAATCGAAGCTCGATCTGGCCAAGACGATATTCATCGTTTCGAGCAAGTCGGGGGGCACCCTCGAGCCAAACATTCTCAAACAATATTTCTTCGAGCGCGTGAAGCAGGTCGTCGGCGCGGCCGAAGCGGGGAAGCGGTTTATCGCGATCACCGATCCGGGGTCGAAACTGGAGCAAGTGGCCGGAGCTGACGGTTTCCGACATGTCTTTTTTGGGATCCCGAGCGTTGGGGGGCGTTACTCCGTGCTCTCGAATTTCGGGATGATTCCCGGAGCCATGCAGGGAATCGACATCGCGAAACTCCTCGATCGCGCTGAGGAAATGGTCCACTCCTGCGCTTCAGTGGTTCCCGCCGACGAAAACCCAGGCGTGATTTTGGGTACGATCCTCGGGACTCTTCAGAAAGCGGGGCGCGATAAGGTTACCATCTTCACATCGCCCGGCATCTCAGACCTCGGCGCATGGCTCGAACAACTGCTCGCCGAGTCTACCGGAAAAGAAGGCAAGGGGCTGATTCCAGTCGACCGCGAGCAGGTCGGTTCACCCGATGTCTACGGGAACGATCGCCTCTTTACTTACCTCCGGCTCGAAGACGCGCCCGACCCAAAGCAGGATTCGGCTGTCGCGGCCCTTGAGAAAGCCGGACAGCCGGTCGTGCGAATCGCAGTTCCGGACAGCTACGATCTGGGCCAGGAATTCTTTCGCTGGGAGTTTGCGACAGCTGTGGCCGGCTCGATTATCGGCATCAACGCATTTAATCAGCCTGACGTGGAAGCGAGCAAGAACGAGACGCGCAAGCTGACGTCGGAATACGAAAAGTCTGGTTCGCTCCCGCTAGAATCTCCGCTATTCGAACAAGGTGGCCTTAAGCTTTTCACCGATGAAAGGAACGCCGCAGCTCTGAAACAGACCGCCGGCAATGCGACGCTCACCGGTTATCTCCGTGCGCATCTCAATCGCCTGCACTCGGGTGATTACTTTGCTCTGCTTGGCTATGTCCAAATGAACGAGGCAAACGAAGCCCAACTCCAATCCATTCGGCACGCCGTCCGCGACAAAAAGCGCGTAGCCACCTGCGTCGGCTTCGGGCCCAGGTTCCTGCATTCGACAGGCCAGGCGTATAAAGGCGGACCGAATTCCGGGGTGTTTCTACAGATCACCGGCGATGACGCATCCGACCTACCGGTACCCGGACAGAAATACACGTTTGGAATCGTAAAGGCTGCCCAGGCACAAGGGGATTTCCAGGTCCTTGCAGATCGCAATCGCCGCGCGCTGAGAGTTCATCTTGGCGCGGACGTCGCCGCCGGCCTGACAAAACTACAACAGGCAATCCAACAGGCTCTCTCGTAGAGCGCCTTTTGGGAAGGTGCTCGGGGCCCGCCGAGATATAGTCGGCGAGTTCGGCAACCCCTTCAATCGCCTTGCCGTGTTCGCGGTGGGCACGGCGATAACGCACTCACGTTTCGGGGTTACGGGTATCCTGCTGACGCGCGCGGTTGGTGGCCGTCGGATTCATTTCTTGGCAGACAGTTGCGGTCGCCGACGTTGTTCTCAGCAGTAACCAACCTGCGGTGCGGTCAACCAGGTAAGGAAGCTCGGTTCTATAAGTGATTCTTTTGTGCAAGTTGGCGAAGTTCCTCGGCGGGAGCAACTCATGAACGTGAGAGTGCGCCCAATCACATTATTTTCTGGCCTTCTCAATCCCAGCGTTTTTTTTGGGCCAAGCGCACGCCCAGATTCAGGGCGGAGGAAGTTCTCGGTCCACGGCGCCAGCTGCCATTGGTAAGGCTTACAAGTTCGAGAGGATCGCCGAGGGTGTGTACTTCGCCACGGCCACCGGTGCGATGTTGAAATCCAACTTCTTTTCCTCGGTCGTGAACACACGCAGGGCGACACCGTAGTGTTTCTGCCGAAAGAGCGGATCGCGTGCGCCGGGGATCTGATCGAATCCCGCCTCGCCTACATGGGGTTGGCCACATTCGACGAATGGATCACGACCTCGAAGCGCTCAAGAATCTTGACTTCGACACGGTGCAACCGGGGCACGGCGTGCCGTTCCACGGGAAGTCCCTTATCACGGCGTACCAAGGCTACCTAAAGGATCTGATGAGCCAGGTCGCCAATCTTTGCAACCAGGGACTCACCGCCGAAGAGACCGCCCAAAGGGTGGACCTCACCTCACATCAGGCGGATTTTCCTCAGTTCCGGAACCCGGTGCGGACACGCGAGGCGTTCGCCGGCTCTAGAAGTGGATGGATGAGCGCGCCAAGCAGTAACGACCCTCCGGCCACCGACGCTATCCGCACCAGAGTCTGACGGCCACGACCGGCACCAACGATTCGGACGCGACACGCCACAACGTTTCGGTATAGTTGTGTTCGCCCCATGGCCGAGAAACGCACGGTGCACGAGGAGGGAAGATGATTGAACAGAAGGACGTGCCTGTCCGGGTTCGCGATGGAGCCAAAATGGGGGTGCGGATATATCGGCCGGACGGTGCCGGCCCGTTCCCTACGCTTTTTGCGAGCTCTCCCTATCGGTACGACAATAACATTCTTCCGACGTCTCCGCTTTTTCTCTGGCGCGAAACTGGGCCTATCGAGTGGTATGTGGACCAAGGCTACGCTTACGTGCATGCCGATGTCCGCGGAACGGGAATTTCCGAGGGAGAGTTTGAATTCCTTGGCCGCCGAGAGCAGCACGACCTCCACGACATTATCGAGTGGATCGGAAGCCAGCTCTGGTCTAACGGCAAGGTGGGCGGCATCGGCCAATCCTACTACTGCATGTCGCAGTGGTTCATGGGTGTTCAGAATCCACCTCATCTCGCCTGCATTGCGGCTTACGACGGCCTAAACGATCCTTACCGTTTCATGGCCTATCCTGGCGGCATCGAGGGCACGTTCCTTTCATATTGGTTTAACTCGAGTGTTCGTGTCCCGAATCTCTATCCTGCAAATGGAGACCATCCACGCCATGTGGTACCCGACGGCTTCTTAGAGGTGCAGCGGCATCCCGTATACGATGACTTCTGGCGGGAGCGAGCGGCCGCCGAACACCTGAAAGAAATCAAGGTCCCTCTTTTTTCCATCGGAGTGTGGGCGAAGCCAGACCTCCACCTCGCCGGCAATATCCTCGGATATCAGCTTGCAGGCGGTCCCAAGAAACTCGCTATCACCGGGACGCCAACTGGATTCTCCGCGCAGAAGGATTTTGCGTCCATCGAATTCCATCGCAACTATTTCTTGCCCTTCTATGACAAGTATTTGAAAGGCCTTACGACAAGCTATGACCAACGCCCGAATGTCGAATATGTCGTTCATAACACTGGAGAGGTCAGGGTGTTTGACGGTTGGCCGCCACCCGGAACACGTCGCGTGCGCTTCTACCTCGGCAAGGGGCCGACGGGGAGTGTTACTTCACTCAACGATGGCGCACTAGCCGTCTCTGCCGCGAACGCGGCTGGTGGAAGCACCAGCTACTCCTATCCGCACCCCAGTTGGGTGCTGGGTGTTGTCACGATTGGGCCGCACGGCCCTGACCCGGCACGAGGGGTGCTGACGTTTACGAGCCAGCCCCTCGCGAGCGACCTGGAAATCGTCGGAAGCGGCAAGCTGACTCTGTATGCATCGTCGACCCGCAACGATATGGATTTCATCGTCAAGATCTCGGAACAGGTCGAGCAAACTGGAGGTGATCGTGCGAAAGGTTTTCAGCCCCGATACACGATTGTGGCCAAAGGATGGTTGCGGGCATCCCATGCGGATCGTGACCCAGAGCGCAGCACCGAAGATATACCGCACTACACCCACCACAGGGTGACGCCGCTTACGCCGGGGAAAATCTATAAGATCGAGATCCCATTACAACCGAGCGGGTACCGTTTCCGGAAGGGGAATCGAATTCGCGTGGAGATTTCCAATCACGATTCGCCCGTGACCGACAGCCTCTTCTTTCACTTTTATCGACCGGACAAAATAGGTACCGACACTATCTATCACGATGTTGAGCACCCGTCGGAACTCCTTCTGTTTGTGCTGGATGTCGATTGATCCACAAACGACGCTGGGATAGTAGGCTGAAAGCCTCGTCCGGACGA
>Ga0210384_10006376_pt1 | contig 12613 bp, 11 predicted proteins | sample IncBWH2MmetaG_FD_160574 | JGI IMG/M metagenome (GOLD analysis project Ga0210384, IMG submission 160574) | Forest soil microbial communities from Barre Woods Harvard Forest LTER site, Petersham, Massachusetts, United States - Inc-BW-H-2-M | ecosystem: Environmental > Terrestrial > Soil >... | reverse complement strand
CTGGCGACCTCCGAAACGTCACCCATTCGTTTCAAAGGAATGAGCGTCTTAACCAACTCTGCGTGCGCTGAACTCATATCGGTGGCCGTCGGTCCCGGTTGAACATTGTTGACCGTGATAGCGCGCGGGGCGAGATCGATTGCTGCGCCGCGAACAAGTCCTACGAGCGCAGCCTTGGTCATGCTGTAGACACTTGCTCCAGGGAAGGCGGTGCGGATGGCTGTGTTGCTACCGATGATGACGATCCGGCCGCCATCGTTCATTTCTTGGGCGGCTGCCTGAATACCGATGAAGGCGGCACGGACGTTGATGGCCACCATGCGGTCGAAGTCTTCGAGAGTATACGTGTCGATTGTGCCCCTGGTGAGAATGCCCGCGTTGCTCACGAAGATGTCAAGAGTGCTAAAGGCTTCTGCGGTTCTGGCGACAGCGGCCCGCAGCTCTTCGGCCGAGCCGCTGTCGGCCTTGAGGGATAGCGCTTTGCCTCCTGCGGATTCGATTTCGCGAACAAGTTCGAGGGCCTTTTCTGGGGAACTGGAATAAGTGAAGGCAACGGACGCGCCATCCGCCGCGAGTCGGCGGACGATGCCTGCTCCGATGCCTCTTGAACCACCCGTGACGAGAGCTACTCTGCCTTTGAACGATTTTGCCTGCATATGTCACCAAAATCCTCCCAGTCACCTATTATGCCCATTTTGGATTATTTTGTCCAGAATGGCAATTCAACGGGACAGTTTTGCGGGATGCCCGACTCGATCGTTTTTTCTGTCGCTTTGGTTCTCGCAGCGAGTTCACCGACAACGTAAAAGCGCTTGACGAGCCGACATCCGATCGTCGGCCACTCGGAATTACCCAGATGATAGCTGACGGAAAGTTGATTCGAGGAAACCAATGAATCCTATACGCCGTCAGATAAAGAAGGGAGGGCTGAAGCAGCCGACCCAAGGGAGAAATGAGAGGGTGTGAATCAAGTCGCCGTTTTTCCGTGGCCCTCGGATTTCTGGTCGCGCAGTTGCTGTGCGCCGCTGGTGCACGGGCCTCAGGCTCACCCATTCCCCATGGCACTCTGGAACTCGTCGCCGAGAATCGATGGGTCACACCCGGGCAGGGGTTCTCTCTCGGGTTGCACTTCCAACTTGAGAGGGGTTGGCACATCTACTGGGTCAATCCCGGCGACTCTGGGGAGCCACCGCGCGTGGCGTGGCAGTTGCCACCGGGTCTCAGCCCCCGAGCGATCAAGTGGCCCACGCCGCGGCGTCTAGGCACGTCTAGCATTGTGGATTTCGGTTATGAGGACACGGTGACGCTGATCGTGCCCGTGCATGCCGAGACGAGTTTGGCGGCGCAGCCGTTAGCGCACCTCGGCGCTGAAATAAAAGTGCTGGTCTGCCGCGAAATATGTATTCCCGGCAAGACACAACTCTCGCTTACCCTTCCCATCAGATCGCAGCTGCCTGCGCCGGATGTGCGAACGCGAGAATTGTTCGCTGCCGCGCGTAAAGACTTGCCGCGTCCTGCGCCGCAAGATTGGAAATTCAGCGTGGACGACGCCAAAGACTCCTTTGTGCTCGCCGCGAACGTCGGTCCCCAAATCACGCGGGCTATCTTCTTTCCACTGGCCGAGGCGCAAATCGACGATTCAGCGCCACAGATTCTGGAGCCTCAGCCCAGTGGATTTCGGCTGACACTTCGAAAATCGGATCGGCTTCTCAAACCGATCGACCGCTTGCAGGGAGTGCTCGCACTCTCCGGCAATCATGCCTATTTGATTGATGTGCCGGTCAGCAAGCGTGACGCGCAGAGGAACAACTCCAGAGGTGGAATCTTCGAAATACAACCTTCAAGGGAGGAACGACAAAAATGAGGCGCTCGACCTTGTATTTGATGCTCGTCGCGGTTGTAATCTGCGCAGCTCCGCTGTTGGTCGCAGCTGCGAAAGTCGGCCAGGCAGCGCCGGATTTCACGGCAACGGCTAGCAACGGAAAAACATTTCGCCTCAACGATTATCGCGGCAAGTACACAGTGCTTGAGTGGCACAACAACGGGTGCCCTTATGTGGGCAAGCACTACAAAAGCGGCAACATGCAACGCCTGCAAAAAGAGTGGACCGGCCGGGGCGTAGTCTGGTTCACGATTATCTCTTCAGCGCCAGGCAAACAAGGGTACGTGACGGCGAGCGAAGAGAACCAATACCTGGCGAAAATGCAGGCCGCGCCGACCGCTGCACTGCTCGACCCCACCGGGGAGATTGGGCATCTTTACGACGCGAAGACGTCTCCGCAGATGGTCGTTATCAATCCTGAAGGTACCGTGATCTATGATGGTGCCATTGACGACAAGCCGACAACCGATCTGAGCGACGTTGCTGGCGCGACTAACTACGTTACTCTCGCGCTCGAGCAGGCCATGGCCGGCAAGCAGGTCGAAACGCCCGCGACGCGTCCGTACGGCTGTTCGGTAAAATATTCGGGCTCGACGCACTAATTCTCGCAAGCTAAGCGGCTGCGAATAGGCCATCTAGCCGGTTCCCTTCGTTCCGGATGAGTCCTTCCGGCTAAGCAGGCCATTCTCCAAAAGGCATGCGAAATCCGCGTCGTTCTGCAGACGTGTTTGCCAGTCATTTCGAAAGGGACTTAGAGTGCACGGACCACGCCATTGACTCAACCGCTCTTCTGTACTCTCATTGGCGAATAGGCCCCGGAGGGCAAACTCATGTGCATGAAACGCCGATCGTTTCTCTCTTCGTCCGCCGCGTTGGTCGGAGCCGGCATGCTTGCCTCGCACGACAGCCAGGCCGACAAGATCCATCCACACGGCGTCCATGCCGCGTCGCTCATGACCGAGTGCGCCAACCGCTTTCTCGCCGCGCTCGACGCCAATCAGGGCGGCAAAGCGACCTTCCCCTTCGATACCGAAGAGCGCATGAACTGGCACTTCATCCCGAAGGAGCGGAAAGGCCTGCCGCTGCGCGAGATGACGCCCTATCAGAAGCACCTTGCGAGCGCGCTGCTGGCTTCCGGGTTGAGTCAAACGGGTTACATCAAAGCCATGACCATCATGAGCTTGGAAGACGTTCTCAAGATCATAGAGAACGATAGCGGCGAGCGTCGCAACCCCGAGAAATATTACTTCTCAGTGTTTGGTACTCCGTCCGACAGCGGAACGTGGGGCTACCGCGTCGAGGGCCACCACCTCAGCCAGAACTACACAGTGGTGAATGGCAGAGTTATTGATGCACCGAGCTTCTTCGGCGCCAATCCCGCCGAAGTGCGGCAAGGACCGCGGAAGGGCCTGCGCACTTTGGTTGGCGAAGACGATCTTGGCATCGAGCTGATCCACGCCCTCGACGAACAACAGCAGAAGGTCGCGATCTTGGACCCCACCGCCTACCCAGACATCCTGACCGCGGCCAGTCGAAAGGCGGCGCTTCAGGGCCAGCCTTCTGGTCTCTCCGCTTCCAAGATGAATACGAACCAATTCGACGCGCTAATGGCCCTTATGGAGGAATACGCGCACAACGTGTCCGATGAATTGGCCGAAGGCCGAACAGAGCAGATAAACAAGGCCGGCCGGAATATTTACTTCGCCTGGTCGGGCGGCATTAGCCGTAACGATCCGCACTATTACCGCGTTCAGACTGCCTCCTTCCTCATTGAGTTAGACGACACGCAGGACGATGCCAACCACATCCATTCCGTGTGGCGCGACTTCAGCGGAGACTTTGGCCATGACCTGCTCCAGCACCACTACCAGGTCAGCCACCAGAAGAAGTAGATTCGCCCTAACCGCTCACCGCGATTCCGGCTGCGCGGGAACCAGGAAATGGATTTTGGCGGATAACTTCCATGTTGCCCTAATCCTCCCAGAATTGGCGGCAGGCGCGATGATCACTTCCCACAAGGCTTATCAGAGTTGGGAAGTGCGCCACTCGAATGGTTGCCGAATGGACAACTGTTCCGGCCCGGACAGCGCTACTTACTGACCTACATGATATTTTCGCAAATGTGAATGCGACAGGAAAACATTCTTCATTGCCAAATGTGACTTCTGTTCGGGCGCCTGGGACATTTACTCAAATTGTCCGCCTATTGATGGCAATTGGGATGATCTGTCAGGCCGGAGTGCTGATGAAATTGAGCGGCGCGTTTAGCATCTCATTTCAAACTCCAGGGGCTGGCGGGCACTGGGTTGAGATTTGGCTGTGCGCTCTAGGGTCATCTGCGGCTTTCGCTAGTAGTGCCTCGCTCCAGAAGGGCTCTCTTATCGGCAATGCCGCCGCCGGGATTGGCTGCGCTCTCGCGTGGTCTTATTACGTTTTCATGGAACCCTGGGCGTTCTTTGCCTCACAAATGAGCTTCGCTTTCTTTGTGCTGCCATTTTTTCCGCTATTACCAATCTCCTCGGTTCTTACCTTGCGTGACATTTTTGCGGGTATGAGGTCAATCGCAACCAGGGCCGCTGGTATCAACAAATCTGAACCGCAGTCGGTCGGTGCAATTATCCGGAAGCTGGAAGAGAAGGAATACTTCATTCCGGCTGTTTACGCGTTGCAAGGCATACTCCTATCGGCCCTTCCGCTTCTGCCCTCGATCGACAAGCCTTTCTCATTCACCCGGAATTTGTGGGACGCCGGAGCGCCTTGGTCCGAGAATTTTTTCTACCTGCCCATGGCGGCAGGTTTAATACTCATTGCCGCTACATTTTTGCGCAATTCGGAACGGGGCGCTTCTGGAGTGCTTGCGCTTCAGGGAACACTGGCAGGACTCTGGTTTGGAATTTTCACCCTTCTTGCCTCGGCGGATACCCTCGTGTACATCAAGAGCCCTATCCAGGAGTCCACCTCCGGAATCTTAGGAGCCGGCGCTGTTGATGCAGTTCTTCTGGCCCTCTTCTTTTCTCCTCTAATCTTCACTTTCTTATATGCTCTGAAGGATCTGCGGCAGATGGAAAATGTTACGGCGATTCTAATGCGGATCATGGCTGGTTTTTGTGAAATTGCACTGCTGCGGGTGTTTCGGTGGCAAGAAACTGGGAATTCCGTTGGAGGCTCGCTGTTCCTGATCTGCGTTTGTGGTGTCTATCTCCTGACGGCTTTTCATCCGCCTTCGATTTACGTGTATGCTGTGAGGGCGGGCGCGACGTGTTCTTTGCTCGCCCTGATTGTTACTAGTTTTTTCCTGGCCATTCCCGATTTTTCAGGCCTTTCCCCGGTTACACGGCAGCGCTCCGATTTGCTTCTCATACTGCTGGTCAATGCCGGCCTTGCGATTGCGAGCGCCGTAGCCTTAAATTCAAATTCGTCCCGGCAAAAAATCCCTGCTTAGTATTGTTAAACTTGCCGCGCCTCATGGAAATGATAATCAATAGGAGGCGAAAATGGTGAATCGAGGGAAACGCGATCTTGCCCGACAGCTGATTGAGAAATTCTTGGCAGCCGAAATTGCCAACGACGATTTTGTTGACAACTATCCCTGCCGGGAGAAGGAGGATCGGGCGGTCGTAGCTATTTACGAACGATTATGGGGTTACTGGGATGATCGTCACACCCATAAGCTCACGGGTAAACACGAGCTCAACCCTGAGGGGAGGGCCCTGTTTGAGCGATGCATCGCATTTCTCAATTCCGATCTCGAATACGAATGGCCGGCCATCAAGTGGTGGAGTTTTTCGCGAGCATTTCTCAGAAAGATTGGACTCCGAAAGAGAGCGGACGACGAAGCAGATCAGTACATTGGAGAAATGACAGGCATCGGCAAGTTTGAACTCTGGCCATTCGTCCGAGAAGAAGATTTAGCCAGAGGACCTGTCCGTACCCAGAAAGTCTGCTAGAGGCGGACGGTTCAGACATTCAGCGGGGGAATGAATCGGGGTGCCCCACTTTTTGACTTTCCCACACATTTGCGCTGTCTCTCCTAACCATCTCAACCCCGCCAACTGCTTCAAACCTCTCGACTTCCGTCAATCCCATTCGAATCCGCACCTGCACATTACCGAATGGCGGGCCGATATTACATATTCGAGGCTGACCGCCATCTGTTCGGGAGCTCCAAATGTGAAACTCGTCGGCCCAGAATATGTCAGGAGGATGTTTTGCTCCGCCCTGTCGAGATCATGTGCGGACGAACAGCAATGCCCCAAATAGAATACAATGCCCTCATTATATTTCTTTGGCGGCCTGCCCAGCCATCTCGAGTATCGCGCCCTTGGGAACTAGGAATGAACTACTACAACCTCAAAGACTGTGGAAAGGCAAAACTCAAATGGCAGATGCCGGCTGAACACATGGATGAAATCTGGGCCTCCCGCCAGGTTTTGACGGCGGGCAGAGGTGGCAGAAACTGCGGATGATTCTGCCGTCCCTGAATTCGCGAATCAGGGTAAGCACCTCGGCCTGACGCGGTTCCAGCCTGCCCAGCCTGTTCGTTGCGCTTCCGGGGCCAGATTTCGTGGTACCATCGTTGGGTATTCAGACGGCAGCAAATGCCGACTCCCTCCTTCCGCACCACGTTTTGGTACGTCTAATTGAAGGCAAAGGTCTGCTGTTTTTGACTGGGACTGCTGGCCGAATTGGGCCAGACGGGTGGGTACAATCTGGGACAAGATCCTGAGAATGCAGGCAATAGACCTGTCGCCGTTCCTTCCCCCGGCAGAGGCTTCCCCCGTCTGGCAACTGTCATCTGTTTCGTTGCCTGGCTCTTAGTCATTCCATTGGCCGGTTCTCACCCCGCTACTTCCTGGCAGGGCGTGCTACACGACATGACGGGGAGCCCGATCAGCAATGCCACGGTGAAGCTACGTGCGACGACCGGGAATGTCGAATTTACGTCCACGACGACGACGCGCGGAGAATTCTCGTTTGCTGGAATCGCGGGCGGGACCTACGACCTTTCAGTAAGCGCAGCCGGTCATACGTGGAAAGCGGCCAATCCTCTGGTAATACGAGACGGAAGCCCGCTGACCGCCGGACTCGCGCTTTCCAAACAAGAGCATATCGTCACGCTGTTGACCGCGGAAAATGGGGCTTCTCCGCAAGGAACTGGCGGAGAGCATCTCTCCAGCGGAGAAGTCTCGAGCTTGCCGCTGAACGAGCGCGATTTCAGCAAGTTGTTGCTGTTGGCGGCGGGAACCATGACGGATACCAACGGCGCTGCCAACTTCACGCAGCAGTTTGCGGTGAATGGCCAGCGCGGCTCCGCCTCTGTCTTTGCCATGGATGGCTCCGATACGACCGACCCGGAACTTGGCGGGGCTACGTTCTCCAACTTCAATGTTGATGCCATTCAGGACGTGCAATCGAGTTCTGGAGTGATGCCCGCAGAAATCGGACACGGAGCGGCTGGTTTCAACAATGTCATCACAAAGTCCGGCGCCAATGAAGTGCACGGCAGCGCTTTTGAATTTGTCCGCAATGCGGCATTCGACGCGCGCAATTTCTTCGACCACCAGAGTGCTGTGGACAAGCGGCGGATTCCGCCTTTTGCTCGCAACGAGTTTGGAGTGACCAACGGCGGGCCTTTAGTTCTTCCAGGACTTTATGATGGCCGGAGCAAAACGTTTTATTTCGGCGAGTATCAAGGCTTTCGGCAAGTGCTTGGAACGACGCAGGTATTCCCCGTGCCGACCGCCGCCGAAAGGCAAGGAATTGATACGACGACCTTTCCTGGCGATACGTTGACCGTACCGGTTAGTCCGGCGGTCGCGGGCCTTCTGGCGCGCTATCCCTCGCCCAACGAGCCCCAGGGGCCATACGGGGCTCGCACCTTTGCAACCTCTTCAAAGGTTGCGACGGATACGGACCAGTTTTCTGTGCGAATCGATCATCGCCTCTCCGATAAGGCCGCCCTGTTCGGCCGCTTCAGCTTAAACCAGGTCAGGGGTCCGACGACGAATCCCGATCAGACCGCGATCGATCCCAGTTTCGGCGTCAATTTTTTTGATCATCAACGAAGTGCAGCGCTTAGATATACCCGCACAATCTCTCCGCACCTTGTACTCGTGGCTTCGCTCGGTTACATCCGCAGCACTCCCTTTTTCCCGTCCATCAACCATACGCAGCCCGCGATCAGCTTCGGAGATGGTCTGTTCCAGAACTTCAACTCGGCCGACGGTTCGATTTTTGGCTCTTACGGGAACGTCTATCAGTTGAAGCACGATATGACGTACACCCGGGGATCCCACAGTTTCAAATGGGGCGCCGACCTGCGCTTTAACAGGGACGCCACGATTTTCGGCACGAACCCAAACGGCATTTATACGTTTGCAGGAGGGCCCGCTTATTCGCCTGTGCTGATTCGGTCCGCGAGCGGCCAGCACGACATTCATCCCGGTGATCTGTTGCCCGACTCGCTTACAGGATTGCTGACAGCGACGCCTTTCTCTTACGGGATCACCGCCGCCGCGAGTGTAACGCCGGTCGGGGACAAGTTTGACGAAGCTGGCGTGAGACGCGAGGCCTACAACTTCTATTTTCAGGACACGTGGAAGGTAAACTCCCGGCTGACAATGAATTATGGGTTGCGATATGACTTGAACAGCCGCATCAAAGAAGCGAAACACCGGACATCCATCGCGGACCCAGTCGATGCTGCCGGCAAACTGACTTCGTTTTATGCTCCCGGAGCCAAAGCAATTTTTCTGTACAACCCGCAGCCCATATATCCGCTGGACCCCAACGGGTGGGGACCGCGACTTGCACTGAACTACGCGGCAACCAAGCGCACCACCCTTCACGCCGGTGGAGCTGTCACGACGATACTGCCAAACCTGTGGCTCGATAATTATGTCACCGGAAGCTTCCCGCTCGTTTTCCAGCCGCTCATCACGGCGTTGCCCGATGTTCCGGTGCCGTTTCAAAATGCGCTGGCGCCGGAAATTCTTCCCACTGTGTACAACACCCAGGGGCAACCTCTTTTCGCAGCGGGAAGCGCCAACGTTCCCGCGAATACGCAAATCGATCTTCCGAGATTTCAGAATGACCTTGCGGGAACTACACCCGGCCACGAGGTGCAGTTGTTCACCGTCCCCGTCATAAGCAGACATTTTCGCAACGGATACATGGGCACGTTCACGGCGGGAATCGATCACGATTTCGGTAGCGTGAACTTCAGCGCCGCATACGTGGGAACCGCAGGGGTGCATCTGGCCCGCACGGATTCACCCAACGGCTATGGTGGCGCGGACCCGGCGTTTGCGCCCTTTACGCAGTTCAACGCGATGGGACACGCGATCGGTGGATTCGGCCCGGTGATGGTGATGAACACCGCCGCTCACTCCACGTATCATTCACTGCAAACCAGCGCTACGGACAATTATTCGCGGATTGGTTTGAGCTTCCAGGCCAGCTACACATTTTCCAAGTCCATCGACGATGCCAGCGCTGTGCCGGGCGGAATTGCGGGAACGCCGGGCGTAACGCTGCAAACTTTTCCGCAAAACCCGTTGGATCCAGCCGCCGACAAAGGGCCATCCACCTTTGATGTGAGGCATGTGTTCGCCATCAGTTTGATTCAGACGCTGCCGCTTGAACGGGTGAGCTTTCTTCGTCCGCTGGGAATCCGAGTTACGAAAGGCTGGCAGTTTCTGAACATCACCACATTGACGTCGGGACCGCCATTTACCGTTTATTCCGGAATACAGCAAACAGGAGCCGGGGCCGGTGGGACCGATCGCCCGGATTTGATTGCGATGCCTGACTTTTCCACGAACCGCGTAACGCGAGAAGACTATTTTGGTCGCGGCTCGAACAACAGCTCGTTCTTTTTTATCCCCATCAACGTACCCGGCGGAACGGGCCCCAATCAAGGTCATTTCGGCACGCTGGGACGCGACACTTTCCGCGGACCCGGCTTTCACAATTTCGACATGGCCATGATCAAGGACACCTCATTCGGAAAAAGAGGCAACCGCGAGCTGGGTGTGCTCGAGTTTCGCGCGGAATTTTTTAATGTGTTCAACATCGTGAATTTCGGTTTGCCCTCGAACACCGTGCGGGGAAGCGGATTCGGCGTCATCAGCCACACTGCAGGATCGTCCCGGCAAATTCAGTTTTCGCTGAAGCTGATTTACTGAAGGAACGCGAAGCGCCAATGGCCGGCCGTTCGAAGATGAGTGCTCATGCACTCCCGTTTTCTTTTTTGTGCTTCCACCTGCAGCCGTTTCGCGTTATCAAGGGTTTGGCGATTGTCCGGCTTCCCGGATGATTGTCCTTTTCAGGAGCAGGCATGGAGCGCAGTGTCCGCGAGATAGTGGACCTCTATAACCCACAGGATCCGCTGGAGGAAGCCTGGACGATTCCTGCGCCATGGTATTTCGACAAGGGTATCGCCGAACTAGAGCGCGCGAGTGTTTTCGGCCGAACGTGGCAAGTCCTGGGCCGCGTGGATCAGGTGCGCGCCCATGGCCAGTTTTTTACGGCGAATCTGGCTGGTGAGCCGCTTGTGGTGGCCCGTGGAGATGATGGACAGTTGCGCGCCTTCTACAATGTGTGCCGCCATCACGCGGCTGCGGTGGTCACTGAGGCTCAGGGTTGCGCGAAACAGTTTCGCTGTCCGTACCACGGTTGGACATACGGAATCGACGGCGCTCTGAAAGGGATGGTCGAATTTGACGGTGTGTGCAATTTCGACCGCGCAAAGAATGGCTTGGTGCCAGTCCGCGTGGACGTCTGGGAGAATTTTGTGTTTGTAAATCTGGACGGGCGCGCTGCACCGCTGCGCGATTTTTTGGCGGTAGTACCAGAGTTGGTGGCGCCTCTTGATCTGGCAAAAAAGCTGCACTTCTTCGACCGGCGCGTCTACACTCTCAATTGCAACTGGAAGGTTTACGTCGACAACTATCTCGATGGCGGCTATCACGTGCCCCACGCACACAAGGGATTGAGCAGCGTGATCGAATACACCAAATATACGATCGAGAATTTTGAACGCGCCTGCCTGCAATCCAGCCCGCTCTCTTCGGACTCGACATCCGAGGCTGGCGTAGCGGCGTCCAGGCAGGGCCGCGCGTTTTATCTGTGGCTCTATCCGAACTTCATGATTAACGCCTACGAAGGCGTGATGGACACGAATCTGGTGCTGCCTCTCGGCGTGGACCGCTGCGCCGTGGTCTTCGACTACTACTTTGCGGATACGAGCGCGGTCGCCGAAGCCCGCCAGAAAGAAAGCATCGCGGTGAGCGAACAGGTGCAAGACGAAGACATGGCCATCTGCGATGCCGTGCAGCGCGGGCTCGCTTCGCGGGCTTACCTCGCCGGACGGTTGTCTGTGCGCCGAGAGGCCGGCGAACACCTCTTTCACCGTTTGCTCCACGCCGATTTCACCACTGCTCTGGGCCGCCCCGCGGCGGCTGACTGAAAAAAACCGCGCGCGCCGCGGGCCTTAACGGCGCTCCCTTCTCCGCATCTCTTTTTGAATTGAACACAGGGCAAATGCGCCGCTAGGCCGCGGCCTGCCAGGAGTGTTGAAATAGAGAAGAGTCCTCGCGGCAACTCGCAGCGACTGCCGCTCAATCCGCCTGCACCCGGAGAACAGCCCTGTAATGAAACTCCCGCGAGCCGCGCAAGTCCTTCTCACGATTGTTTGTGTGGCCATCGCGGCTGGTTTTGGGACCAGCTCGCAGTTCTACTCGGAGTCGCTTTCCTCCGCGTTTTTTGCGATCGCGCTCGTGAGCGTGGTGATCATTCAGCTGCGCGTTTGCGGGTTGTGGCCGGATGCACTCATTCTGATTGGCTTGACGACGCTTCTCGCCATCATTGATTTCCGGTTCCTGCATTACACCCCGCATTTCATGGCAGGGTTTTCTTTCTTTGGCTTGAACAGCCTGCTTTTGCTATCCCTGCGCGCCGTTTGGTCCCAAGGAGAGCGCCGGAAACTCTTCCTGATGGCCTTCATTCCTGCGCTCCTGTTCGTCACTTCCGAGTGGTTCGCATCGGACATGCTGGACTTGACGGAAAAACTCCACCCGAAGACGTTGGACCTCTATCTATATTTTTTCGACGGAAGCCTGCGCGTGCCGCTGCCTTTCTTGATGGGGCAGGCTTTCGCGCTGTGGCCGTGGTTCAAGATTGCCGGGGAACTTTTCTATCTTGGTCTGCCCATTCCCATTGTGCTTGTTTATTCCGGACAGCTTATCCGCGTCCGCGAACGAGCGATCCCTGCAATGGCCGCTTTTCTATTGACCGGCCCCCTGGGCATTCTCTTCTACAATATTTTCCCGGCCATGGGACCCATCCACCTTCTGCGCGCGGATTTTCCCTGGCATCCGCTGGACCTGGATATGCTGCGGCGTGTAGTTCTTGAGCCCGTAACACTTCGCGGACCACGCAATGCCATTCCCTCGCTTCACATGGGCTGGGTCCTCCTCTGTTGGTGGTATTCGCGAGGACTGTCCTGGTGGGAGCGTAGCATCACTATGTTGTTCGTGCTATTCACCTTCTGCGCGACCATGGGATCTGGAGAACACTATTTCATCGATCTGGTTGTCGCGTTTCCTTTTGCTCTGTTTATGCAAGCGCTGTGCGTCTGGCCTCCGGCTTGGAAAAACCGAGCGCCGTTTTCCGCCCTGCTGTTCGGACTGTTGACCGTGCTGGTGTGGTTTGGCGCTCTGCGCTTCGCGC
>Ga0210384_10006375_pt1 | contig 12613 bp, 11 predicted proteins | sample IncBWH2MmetaG_FD_160574 | JGI IMG/M metagenome (GOLD analysis project Ga0210384, IMG submission 160574) | Forest soil microbial communities from Barre Woods Harvard Forest LTER site, Petersham, Massachusetts, United States - Inc-BW-H-2-M | ecosystem: Environmental > Terrestrial > Soil >... | reverse complement strand
GCACGCCGCTTGCGATCCCCGCGCGATTCGCCCGCCGCGGCTTCCAGGCGCACGGCTGCGGACGGCGGTGCGAAGGTCTCGCTCTCGACCTCGCGCGCCAAGGCCGATGGCGAAACCGCGCTGCGCGAGAAGGGCTTGGCGCCGGTGAGCAGCTCGTACATGAGCACGCCCAGGGCGAAGACGTCGGTAGCGGTCGTCACCGGCTGGCCCAGGATCTGCTCCGGAGCGGCGTAGGCTCGCGTGAAGACCGCCGCCTCCAGCTGGGTCTCGACCTCTCCTGGCTCCCGCGCAATCAGCTTGGCGATCCCGAAGTCAAGCAGTTTGACGCGCCCGTCGCCGGTGACCAGGATGTTGGACGGCTTGAGATCGCGATGGACCACCAGCTTCTGGTGGGCCAGGTCAACCGCCTCGCAGACGGAGATGAGGAGACGCAGACGAGCCTCGATCCCCAAGCCGCGATGGTGGTGGCGTGCAACGCAGTACTCGGTGATCGCCAGCCCGTCCACGAACTCGAGCACGAAATAGGGAGCGCCATCCTCGCCTCGCCCGCCGTCGAGGAGCCGAGCGATTCCCGGGTGATCGAGCTGGGCGAGGATCTGACGCTCACGCAAGAAACGCTCGTGGATCTTTTCCGAACCGAGTCCGGTCTGGATGAGCTTGATCGCCACGAGCTGCTCGAACTCGCCGTCGGCCCGTTCGGCGAGATAGACCTCACCCATGCCGCCGCGCCCCAGCAGGCGCAGCAAACGGTAGGCGCCGACGAGCTGTCCCGCTCGGTCGCGCGCTGGTTCGGCGACCGCAGCCTGCTCCAATGCGGCGGCCACGAACCGCGGCGCTCGCTCGCCCAGTGGCACGTCGAGGGCGCTGCCGCCGCGCGCATCCGCTTCCAGCATGTCCGCGAGCCTGCGGGCCAGTGCCGGGTCCTGCTCGGCGATCTGCAGCAGCTTGGCGGCGCGGATCTCGTGGCTGGATTCCACGAGCTGGTCGAAGAGAGTCTCCCAGGCTCCCCGCGGTAACGGATCGGTGGGGGGGATCACCATCGAAAGGGGGCGACGGGGCTGGGAGTGGAACCAACTACTGCCGGACACGTCGCTCCTACGGACATCGGTTCTGCGCCGAGCCCCTGGTCGGCAGCGTCCTCGTGGTTGCGTGAGCGCCGGTGGCGCACCGGAGATGACCCGCCGCGGCAGCAGATGGTGGGACGAACGCGCCGCGTGAACGACGGCGGCTGCTTCCTTCCCACCGACTCTCGCACGATGCTTCCCCGAGAGGGCGTTGTGACGTTGAGTATACACCCCTGGCCGAGCGAGAGCGGTTGTGTCAACGCTGCGGTTGCCGCGGCGGCTGACGCCCGCACAGCGGGCTGTCACTCATGTTCTCGGCGGTTCTGGCCGGCAGCAGCGTGACGGCTCTGCTCAAGCTTCTTCTGTAGCTGCTTGATGTTGTCGTCGTATTGGCCCTTGAGCCTGCTCTCAATTTCCCTGCTACGGGCTTCGATCATCTGCTGGATCTGCGCTTGCAGCGCCGCAGCCGTGCGGGCTGAATCCAGATCGTTCGGCTGAGCCACCTCGGCGGGGGGTGGCGAGGCCGGCGGCAAGCCGAGCCGCTGGCGAACCCGCTGTCCGGCGGAAGGCTTCAGCGTGAGCGGGAAGTAGGGTTCAGGATCGTCCAGATCCACCGGAACGCATTCGTGGTCCCGGTGTATACGGTGCCCGTACCAGCAGAAGTAGGTGGCATCGCTGCCACAGCCCGCCACGTCGACGGCGGTGAGGTGCTCATAGAGAGCGAGCTCCTTGTTGACTGTCTGGTTCCAAACCGCCAGTCGGCCCGCATCTGCAGCGACCTCTGCAGGAGGCTGCTTTGACTCGACGAGGTCCGGCAACGGCACCTCTGCGTGCTTGACCTGCAGGCGATCGGCAGGGCAGGAATGCTGACGCTCGAAGCTGCGGACCGCCTCGTCGAAGAGCGCGTCGGGCGCATGGGCACATCCGCTGCCGCAGCTTGCGACTGCGAGGATGAGAAGAAGTCGAACGCCGGATCTCATCAAACCCTCCTGGCGCCGCTGGTCGAGCGATGTCCATCGCGAAGCCGTCTGCCGGTCACCACGCCGCCACCATAGAGCTGCGCAAATCGCGGCCCGGACGTGACACCCGTCCCTCGCCATGACGCCGTCCGTCTGTGCCTTCAAGAGTATACGATTCGGCCTTGCCCCGGGTAGCGTCCTGGGCACTACCGCCAGAGGGCCTGCCTCTCTGTCCCCCTGGTCCGCCGGAATGCGCATACTAGATTGATGAAGCGTTCTAGGAGTGCGTGGGGGACCGCCGAGATGACGACCCTCGAACTTCGCGGCCCCCTGGCCATGGCGGCGATGCTGCTGGCCTGCGGCTGCGTCGCCTCGACGACGATGCCTCTGCATCGGGCGGCCGGGCCGGCGCCGAAGGCCGGCGGCGATTGCCGGAGGGCGACCCTGGGAATCGAGACCGTCGACGCTTCGCGCGCGCTGCGGCGGCAGCACGGCCTGCCCGAGGACCTGGCGGGAGCGATGGTCGTCGAGGTGGTGGCGGACGGGCCGGCGGCACGGGCGGGGATCGAGGTCTGGGACGTCGTCGAGCAACTGGACGCGGGCGGCGTCCACACCATCGACGGCGCTGCCGAGCTCGAGCTCGCGATGGAGGCTGTCAGCTGCGGCGCCAGCGTGGAGGCGACGATCCGGAGAGGAAAAGCGCGGCTGACGCGGAGCGTCGAGCCGGTCGATGCCATCCGCTTCTACGCCCGTGCCTGCGCCCGGGGGCTGGCGACGGGCTGCTTCCGGCAGGGTGGGCTCGCCGGCGCCATGACGGTCGGCGAAGACGGTGGCATGCGCGCCGAGCAGCTCTACGACCAGGCCTGCCGCCTCGGGTCGGGGAGCGGCTGCCGCGAGCTCGCGCGGCGCCCGCGCGGACCGGAGCGCGCCGCCGACCGGCTGCGGTTGCTCGAGCGCTCCTGCGCGCTGCACGATGCCACCGGCTGCGTCGATCTCGCGTTCCTCTACGCCACCGGCCGTGACGGGGTGACGAGAGACGATGCGCGGGCGACGCCGCTGTTCGTCGCGGCGTGCGACGGCGGCGAGCCGCAGGGCTGCTACAACGCCGGCCTGATGTTCGACGACGGGCGCGGTGTCGCTGCCGACGTCGCGGCGGCGGTTGCCGCCTACGAGGAGGCCTGCCGCGGCGGCGCCTCGGCGGCTTGCGCCAACCTGGGCGCCCACTACGCCGATGGGCGCGGCGTGGCGCAGTCGTCGGAGAGGGCGGCGGAGCTCTTCCGCCGCGGTTGCGACGGCAACGGCTGGAGCCCCTCGGACGCCATGGCTTGCGTCAACCTCGGCAGGCTGTACCACGATGGGAGAGGGGTGGAAAAGGACCTCGGCCGCGCCGCGGAGCTCTATCGGGAGGTCTGCGAACGTACCCCCGACGATCCCGGCGACACCAACACCGGACCGGCGGCCGCTCACGCCTGCTCGCTGCTGGCCACGCAGTACGTCAAAGGCACCGGCGTGGCGGCGGACCCGCGCCGCGCGGTCGAGCTGGCGAAGCAAGGATGCGACGGCGGCGATGTGCTGGGCTGCTTCAACCTCGGCGTCCTGTACGCCGATGGCAACGGCGTCGAGCGCGACGACTCCGCTGCGCTCGCCTGTTTCCGGCGCGGCTGCGACGGCGGCGACGCGGAAGGATGTTTCGAGACCGGGCAGATGGTCAGCCATGGGCGCGGCGCCGAAGGTGGCGATCGGGAGGCCGCCCCTTACTACCAGCGCGCCTGCGACGGCGGCCTGGGCAAGGGCTGCGCCAACCTCGGCGCTCTCTACGCCGACGGCAGCGGCGTGCCGCTCGACGTGACCAGGGGTCTCGCCCTGTTCTCGCGTGGCTGCGACCTGGACGAGCCGATCGCCTGCTTCAACCTGGCCAACCATTACGCCGAGGGCAACGGCGTCCCGGCGGACGGAGCGCGAGCCGCAGCGCTTTACCGGCGGGCGTGCGACGGCGGCTTCGAGACGGCCTGCGCCAAGCTCGAGCCGCAACGATGAGCGCCGGCCGCCCGGTAGTGCTCCTCGCCATCTGTCGGGTGATCGATCTGGATCCTCTGCGGTTCGTCCAGATCGCGCTCAAGCCTCGACCTGGCCAGCGAAGTCCACTCCTCCGGAGACTCGAGGCGCTGTTGCCTACCTGGTCGCAACGATCGCCGGCGCGATGAGGGCGCCCGAGCAGACCAGGGCTGCGGTCCAGAGGGCGACGAGGACGCCACGGCCCGCGGACGCCATTGCGATCGCATGCGCCAGGTAGGCGGTGCCACCGGTCAGCACCACGGCCGTGGCGACGGACGAGACCGCCAGCAGATCGATCCGCCAAGGCGTCGGAACCGCCACTCCGTCCGCGGCGAGAAAGGCCAGCGCCAGCCGCGGTGCGGTCACCGTCACCGCCGCGACGGCGAAGAGCACCCCGGGGCGGGCGGCGTGTCCTTCAGAGCCTGGAGCAGCTTTGACCTTCATCCGATCTCCATGGCGCGGCGGGGATCTTCACTGGCCTCATCGGCTGCCTCGCCGCCAGTCGAATTGATCTTCTGGTCGCTCGGGATCGCGCTGACCTTGGCACGGCCAGAGGGCCGAGCGGATTTCACCCGTAGGCCGCTCCGTTGCACTACCATGCCTTGTCCTTTGTCCGGGTTGGATTAGCTCCGAGCATCGCCGGCGCCGGGGGATCTTCAGCGCCGGAAGGCTGGCTCGCTCGCAGCGCGACCATTATCAATATATTGATAGCCATCAACTCCTTTCCCTCCAATGGCTTAGGCAGCCGCTCCGTTCGCGATCGGCGGCCTCGATGCCGGGCCTGTCCCGCAGCCTCGTCGGCCACGGAAGCGCGCCGATAGGGCGAGCTGCCTCGAGCGATCCATTCTCTGATTCCCCAAGCGTAGCGAGACGCCGGGGACCGGGGGCGGCAGCCCCCGGCCAGCGTTTCGCGCCTGCGCGAAACATCGCTGGCTGCCTACCCGATTCCCTGGGAGGGGCAGCGGAAGTGGGCACCGTGGCCGGGATGGGAGCGGTCGGCTTCGCGCCCGTGGCGATAGCCGGCGAGAGCCTGCTTTGATCTGGCGGGGGGACGAGGAGCGACTGCGATCCTACTGTAAGCGACGCCGCCGGCTCGCTTCGGCGATGGCCGTGCTGAGCGGCTTCTCTTCACCTGAGCTTTTGCTCTTGCCGCGGTCGCCAAGCGCCGCCGCGGCGACGCTCTGTCGAGGCGCCAGCGACCGTGCACGCGCTTTCCACGGAGCGCAGAGCTCTCACCGATGCGGCGAGCGCGCAAGCTGCGGCCGGAGGAGCGGCGTGCTTGCGCTCGGTGCAAGAGCGCACGGAGCGCAGCGCTCAGCGCTCGGCGATGCTGCGGCTGCGAGCGCGCTGCCCAGTGCCGCAGGAGGAGATGCCGGCCTGCTTTCGAGCCGAAGGCGAGAAAGCCGGGACGTAGCAACGGCAGTAGCTCCATCCCGCCAGGGAGTGCATCAAGGCTGGCCGACGATCCACGCCAGGCCCGCACCGCCGGCTTCTTCTTCTGCGGCTTGGCGGCCGCGACGCGCGACCGCCATAGCGAGCCTGCGAGCGGCGACGCAGTTGGGAGTTGCGGTTGCTTGTCCGTCTACCCGAGGTAGCGGCGCGCTGTCGTGCGCCCCGAGGCATTCCTATGAACGTATGGTTCAATGTGCAGCGCGCTCAACTGAGTACTGTAAGATCAAAGAGATATCCTCGATTGCGAGGATCGCGGATGGGCTTGCCGAAGCCGCACCTGCGAGATGACCGTGGTCACTAGGTCCGCGGGCATGACCCCTGCAGCGCTGGGCTACACCGCAACCCAACCCCGAGGAGGTCCGCATGACAACCCACCGCGACTGCAAGATCAGATGCTGGTGCCTGCTCGGCAGTGTGCTCGGTCTGGCCGCCATCACGGTCGCCTCGGCTGCCGCGCAGGGAGGATGGTCACTCTCCAGCGGCTCGTCCGGCAGAGTGAGCCAGAGCAGCACCGTCAGCACAAACCAGAGCCTGCATCTCTCGGCTACCTCCGAAGTCGTGACTTCCATCGCGAGCCGCGTTTCGAGTCGAAAAGCCTGGGCGGAGGCTTCGAAAGAGCTACTCGGGCGGATGGCGCGGAGCAGCGCTGAGATCGTGATCGCCCTCTCGGTGAACGGGTCGTCGAGTCTCGAGGAAACGACCCGCGCGAGCTTCGAGGATATCCGTGCCGCCTTGGGGGCCAGCCCGCTCTCGGAAGCTCCCGCTTGCACGATCAAGAAACTCTACCTGGACGATAAGCAGCTCGTTCCCCTGGGGATCGATGCATGGTCGCCCCTGGACCTCCTTCTGTTGACGGACCGGATGGCGCACCGGCCCGAACAAGCTGAGGCCCTTGTCCAGGTGTCACGCTCGCTCTTCGACTGTGGCACCCCGGACCCGGATGAAAGGCTCCGAGGCGCAGCTGCTCTGGTATTGGCGCTCGCTGATTACCATGATTTCAAGTCGGCCCACCAGACAACCGAGATTGAGCCGACCGATCGCGACCGAGCGATCTGGGAGAGCGAGCGCCGCCGCATGCTGGGACAGCCGTCAGAGGCGGCCGACGCGAAGTCCCCAGCCCTCTGCCTCGCCATGTCCGGCGGCGGTGTCCGCTCCGCTGCCTTTCAACTAGGAGCTCTCCAGGGTCTGGCCGAGATCGGTCTGCTCGAAGAGGTGGACGTCGCATCGGCGGTGTCTGGGGGCTCCTATCCCCTGGCGTGGCTCATCACTGATCAAGACTCGTCCAGGAAAGCGCTGCGCTCCGAGGCTGCGCTGGAAAAGCTCGACGGGCGCTTCTCCTGGTCCGCCTCGACGATCGAGGGCACCGCTGGTGCCCTGTCGGCGATCCTGACCCAGCCGCTACGCTGGTTGTCATCGCGCCTGTCGACGACGTCGATCCCTGACCCGACCTATGCGCACTACCATTACGCGCAGCTGTTGCGCGCTGCCTACGCCCTCGAGGACCGAACGTTGTCCTCGTTTGTTGCGACGAGACGGCCTTTCCCCATCTTCGTCGCCACTGCACGCCTCGGGGAGAAAGGGCCTTGTGCGAACGGGGCTCCGGAAGAGCGTCCCTTCTTCGGCGAGGCAGGAAGGCTGCAGCGCTCCGTCTTCGAGATGACGCCTTTCGGCGGGGGATCGGAGCAATTGGGCTTCTCGGGACGATTCCCCGACGACGTATCCCTGCCGATGACGGTGGCCACCTCCGGCGCTGCCCTGGACGATCCTTACTCCAACTACTGTCAGGCCCTCCGCGACATAGGCGTGACGCTGGGCATCCGGCTCGGACGTTGGCGCCCGGAGATCGGGTGGAGCTCGCCTGAAGCTCGCGGCGAGCCCTCGGGGCCGCTCCATCTCTCCGACGGCGGCTTTTCTGACAATCTGGGCCTACACCCTCTCGTGCGGCGCAGCTGCCAGCGCATCCTTGTCGTCGACGCGACCTGGGACCCCCACCTCACGTTCGACCACTACCAGCGACTCCGCGAAGCTCTCCTTCGCCAGGAGGGAGTGAGCCTCGAGAGCGACGCTCTCTCGAAGCTTGCGACCGCCCACAGCGACAGCTGCAAGGAGAAGGGAGGACCGGACTGCTTCGTCCGAGCCAAGCCCGAGGATGGCGCATCGGGACCGACCGCCGGGCGCCTGGCCGCGGACGCCGTGTTTGCCGGTGCCCTTCGCATACCAGGAGGGACGACCGCAGCCTTCCAGTATGTGAAGCTCGCGGTCGACGAGGCTCACCTCGACCAGTACCCTCGGCCGCTCCGGCGTACTATCAACCGTAGGGCAGGCAAGGCGCGTGACAAGACTGCTCGCGAGCGCCTCTTCCCATTCATCCCCACCAGCAATCAGAGGCTGAGCGCCGATGACTTCATGGCTCTGCGTCTCCTCGGCTGCTACTTGGTCGAGAAGAGCTTTGCGTCCGAACGGAAGCCGCCGGATCATTCGCCTTGTCAGTCGCACTGATGCGAAAGGCAGGGGGGCCTGGCCCCGCAACTGGCCGTGGCTTCTCACCTTTCGATTGCGACGACGACAAAGGATCGGACAAAGCAAGGCAGACCGGAGGAAAGTCTTAGAACGCACAGTCCGATGAGACTGGCGCTCGGTGCCTGCCGCGGCGGTTGTGCGTCTCACCGAACGGCCGTTCAAAGCGTGTCCGCCACTCAACGCCGGGCATGCGAGGCGGTTATCCCTCGGCCGGCCCGCCAGCGCCGCCGGGTGAGCGACGGGCCGCGGAGACTTGCGAGGCAGGTTGTTTCGCCTAGCGTTAGTCTGGGAGCCCGCCGCGACACACGGGCAGCTACTCTTGGGGGTCCATGAGCCAGCGAAGTGCTAAACTATGACGATATGCGTCGCAAAGTTGACGTCTTCCTCAGCTTTCACAATCGAGATCGTGACGTCGTGCGCTTGGTAGCGGGATCGCTCAGGAAGAAAGGCATTCACGCCTGGATGGACGAGGATGAGCTGCGCCCGGGCTTGCCCTGGCAAGACGGGCTCCAGGATGCGATCAGCGCCTCCAAGGCCGCCGCCGTGTTTCTCGGCCAACATGGTTTCGGCGATTGGCAGCGTGTCGAGGTCAGGGTTTTGCTAGACCGGATGGCTCACGACGGATTGGCGGTGATTCCCATCCTCTTGCCGGGCTCGCCCGCGGAGCCCGTGCTCGGCGACTTTCTGCGCCAGAGCACCTGGGTGGATTTTCGCAACGGAATCACCGACGCCGGCCTCGAACGCCTGCGCTGGGGCATCACCGGAAAGCGGCGACTCAAGCGCGCCAGTCCACGGTCCGGTCCGCCTATCCACAACCTCCCCTTCGGCACGCTCGGAGATCTCTTCAAAGGCCGAGACGGAGAGCTGGCGCGCCTGAGCGTTGATCTAGAAGCAGGAGGCTCCGCGGTGGCAATCGTTCAGAGCCGGGTCATCTCCGGACTCGGCGGCATGGGCAAGACCCGGCTGGCCGTCGAGCACGCTTGGCGCAGCGGACACCGTTATACGGCGGTCTGGTTCGTACGCGCCGACTCGCCGGGATCCCTGCGCAGCAGCTTCGCCGCGCTAGCGGCTCCCGCGTTCCTCGATCTGCCGGAGGACAAGGCAAGAATGGAGGCAGAGATGGTCAGTGCGGTGCTGCGTGCGCTGCGCGAGCGTATCGGCTGGCTGTTGATTGTTGACAACGTGGACACCGAAGATGCCGCCGCGTCGGTCGGCGAGCTGCTACCGCTGCTTTCTAATGGGCGCATCCTTATCACCTCGCGACTCGAACAGTGGCCGGCCGCCGTGCAGACCACCCCTTTAGCGACGATCGCCGGGGGGGAGGCTGTCGCATTTCTTCTCGAGCGAACCGCCGGCAAGCGCTCGCCAGTAACGAGCGATCCCGAAACTGCCGCGCGACTCGCCGAACTGGTGGATAATTTGCCACTGGCCCTCGAGCAGGCGGCGGCGTTCATCGCTCGCCACCAGATGACCTTCGAAGACTACCTCGCGAATTGGGAGAGTGAGCGCGAGGCGGTGCTCGCGTGGTACGACGCGCGCGTGATGCAGTACCCTGCATCGGTTGCCGTCACTTGGAACCGGACCTTCCGCCAGCTTTCAATCCCTGCCCGCGCCCTGCTGCGGCTGGCCGCCTTTCTGGCCGCCGATCCCATCTCGCAAAATCTCGTTGAAAACGGTGAAGCGCAGGTGCTAGAAGCCGCCGCAATGCTAGCCGACGAATCCGGAGGCGAAGTGGATCGCATGCCGATTCGCGAAGCGCTGGCCGAGCTCGCCGCCTATTCAATGATCTCGCGACAGGTCCGGAAGCAATTCACCGTCCATCGGCTGGTGCAGGAGGTTCTACAGAACCAGACCCCGGCGAGCGCGCGATGCAAGTGGGTCGAATTGGCCCTAAACATGGTGAGCGATTTCGCCCCGGAGGAGCCCGATGAGGTGCTGACCTGGCCCACGTGGGAGCCGCTACGGCCTCATGCAGTCGCTATTCTGCGCCATGCCGAGGCCTGCAACATCGCCACCCCGACCGGGCGGTTGTACAACGAGCTAGGGGCCTTCGTTTTCGGCAAGGGCCTCTTTGAGGAGGCGGAAAGGCTTTTCCGCCGCGGCCTAGAGCTCGACGAGATCTCTTTCGGACCTGATTCTCCGAGCGTCGGCGTGCGGCTGCATAACCTGGCTAACCTGCTCAACGTCCTTCATCGCTTCGCCGAAGCGGAGCGATATGCGCGCCGGGCCTTGGTGATCGGCGAGAAGACCCATGCCGCTGACGACCCATGGATCGCTCTGCTGGCCAGCAGCCTGTCTGATCTGTTGCGGAATAAGGGGCCAGCGCACTTTGAGGAAGCCGAGGCCTTGGCCCGACGGGCCCTGGCCATTAGCGAGATCTCGGTTGGGGAAAATCCCTCAGGTGTGGCCTTTCGACTCAACAACCTAGCCGTGCTTCTGGAGTGGATGAAGCGAGAGGAGGAGATCGAGCCCATGCTCCGGCGCTCCCTCTCGCTCCATGAGGTCGCCTACGGACCCGATCACCCGCATACTGCCACCGCGCTTGGCAATTTGGGGCGCGCTCTCTCCCGGGCTGGTCGCTTGACGGAGGCGGAACCCTTGCTACGCCGCGCCTTGGCCATCGACGAGGTAAATTTCGGACAGGGTCATCGCAAAGTGGCAATTAGTCTCAACCAACTTGGTAGCTTGCTTAGGTTGATGAACCGGGCTGCCGAAGCGGAGCCGCTGTTGCAGCGAGCCCTGGAGATCATGGAGGAGGTCCTCGGACCTCAGCACCCGGATGCCCAAACAATTCGAGCCAACGTCGACAGGTTGAAGACATCGCGTGGTGCAGACCGAGGTGGCGGCTGATGGTGCAGATCCCCCAAAAGAGGCGATCGGGGAGGCGCCGCCCAAGCCCGACCCCGATGCCAGCAAGCGGTGACTCCTCCGTGGCGGCGGGCATTCAGCGAGCCCGGCAGTGCCTGTTGGGACTCTCGGCCACTCGCCTCATAAAACCAATGTATGAAGTAGTTTACGTGGTGTCCAGGACCGGATTCGAACCAGTGAATCGCGGTAGGGACGCCGGTTGCCCGGCGCCCCCCGCACAGATCCCAGCGGGCGCTTTTAGCGCACTGGGCTCCTGCCTTGAGTGCTGCCGCGGAACCGCTGGGCGGGATAGGGATGGTAGATCCGGGCGAGGGGCAGCCAGTGCTTCGCGAGGCGCTCCATCCGGGCGAACGTCACCCGGCCTTTCTGGCTACGTCGCGCCAGGAGCGCCTGGTGCTGGCCGCGCCCCGGCCGGAATCCATAGGAGAACCCGAGGAAGTCCACCTCGTAGATGGCGTTCAACACCGCGACTGTCGCCGCCTGGACGATCTTGTCTTCCAGAGCAGTGACGCCGAGGGGCCTCTGCCCTCCACTCGCCTTCGGGATGTAGACCCGACGAACGGGTTTCGCTCGGTACGCCCCTCGCCGCAGCCGTTCAGAGAGGTCTTGGAGATTCGCCTCCACGTCCTCCCCGTAGTGCTGCCACGTCTCGCCGTCCACTCCCGGTGCGGCCTCCCGCTTGAGGCGCAAGTACGCCTCCCGGAGGCGGTCGACGTCGTAGATGTGGTGCAGGAGCGTCGTGAACCGCAACTCCTTGTCCTGCTTCGCTGCTCGACGGACCCGCTCCAGCGCTCGTTGCATGCGCTCCCGGCTCTGTGTCCGGTGCATGGTTTGCTGTCGCAGGTTCCTCTTGGCCGGGCGCTTTCCCTCCACCACCTCCGCGGTCGGTTGGCTTGCGGTGACCTCTGCCTTAGGCCTCCCCTTGTCTGTCTCCGGCGTTTCCGCCTTCGTGCCCGCATAGGGTCTGCCGTCGCTCGGACCGTGCGGCCTCCCTCCCTTGTTCGATGGCTTCGCAGGTACGTCGCACCCGTCTGACTTCCCGTGCCCGTTCATCGCCGGCTTGTGCCTTCCGGCTTCCCAGCGCGACCCGTGGCGCCATCCGCCGCGGGTGGGTACGGGATCTCCCGGTTCTCGCGTGAGGAGATTCTGTGCATGCTCGAGGTCTCTGACCCCGCGGGGTCCCGAAGCGTCTCGCCCTGGCGACGCTCCGGATGTTGCCTTCCGCACACGGAGACGGCGTCGGCACCCCGGACGATAAATGTTTCGTGGCTCAATACTCGGCCTGCACATACCCCTGTCAACGCTTCACCCCCGGCCTCACGGCCGACGGTGCATGACTCGGGGCCAGAGTGGCTGGCTGGGCCTTCTCTGTACGACTCTCTCATTCGCAGCCCCTCACCGGTTTATCCCGGCGCACCCCCGTGATTTTCAGTCGCGCCGCAGCGCCGCCAGCCGCCGGATGCTGGCGATGCCACAGGCGGGGCCGAGGGCGAGAACTGGGAAGGCCCAGCGCCAGCCGATCTGGTTGGCGAGGGGCGGGACGAGCTGGATCGAGACGGTGGTGAGCAGGAAGCCCGCTGCCGTCTGGACGGTCAGGGCGGTGCCCACGGCGTGCGGGGGGACGGACTCGGTGACGAGGGCGCTGAACTGGGCGCTGTCGGCGATGACGAAGAAGCCCCAGGCCCAGGCGAGGAG
>Ga0210384_10006374_pt1 | contig 12617 bp, 11 predicted proteins | sample IncBWH2MmetaG_FD_160574 | JGI IMG/M metagenome (GOLD analysis project Ga0210384, IMG submission 160574) | Forest soil microbial communities from Barre Woods Harvard Forest LTER site, Petersham, Massachusetts, United States - Inc-BW-H-2-M | ecosystem: Environmental > Terrestrial > Soil >... | reverse complement strand
GCGAGGACGTCCGCAAGGTGATGGGGCCGGGATTGGACGAGGTGAAGGCTGCCATTGCCGCGCAGGGTATCGCTGCGACGGGTCCGTGGTTTACGCATCACCTCAGAATGGAACCGGGCATCTTTGATTTTGAGATCTGCGTGCCGGTAGCAGCGCCGATTGATCCCGTTGGCCGCGTTAAGCCGGGCCAATGGCCGGTGACGACGGTGGCGCGGACGGTCTTTCATGGGGACTATGAAGGGCTTGGCGCCGCGTGGGGCGAGTTCAATGCATGGATTGCGGCTAAGGGGTATACGCCGCGGCCCGATCTGTGGGAGTGCTATCTCGCTGGTCCGGAGTCGGGAGCCGATGCGTCGGGCTGGCGCACGGAGCTCAATCGGCCGCTGGTCGACTAGTTCGGTAAGGAAGAAATCCCGATCTTCGCGGGGGAGTGCGAAGATCGGGCTTTTGTGTTTGCTGTGGTGTTGCCGGTGACTCGCTTATTTGACTACGGACTGGAAGAGCGGCGAGGTGAGCAGGCTGGCGAACTGGCTATCGGAAGACGCGTAGGACACGGTAAGGGTTCCAGAGTTGGAGTCGATCGTGGTCTGTTCGAGGGCAGACTTTTCGAGGGGTGAGCCTGAGGTCTTCCTCATGATCGATACACCCTTCAACAGCGTCGCAGCGGTGGCGGCGGTGATGGTGTCAGACATCACGACAGCCATGTCGAACTTCACGCCATTCTGGAAGTCCATGGTGTAGCGGCTGCTCTTCATGCGATTCTTAACGGTGTCGTAGTCGGCCAGTTGTGCGGCGTCGCCGAGGACACCCTTCATCATGGTCTGGGTGCCCTTGGCGTCGAGCAGGCTCCATACAGCCTTCGAGTCGACTACACCCATCTCGTTGACCATATCGCCGTTGGAGAGGAAGTCGGGAACGATGCCGTCGCGTGCGTCCATTGCTTCCTTGACCGAGTCCTTGTCCCCGAAGACCATGGTGGTCTGGTTCAGGAAGACGACGCTCATGCCGTTGGAGCCCATGGGGTAGATGCTGTTGTTGCGGAGCACGAACGGCTTGGTCTTGTTTTTGGTGAAGTTGGCCATGATCTCGCGTGTGTGGAACTGGCCCTGGGCGATGCCGACGATGCGAGTGCCCGAACCTCCGGAATCACGGAAGGCGGCGAAGGCGAGGACGTCGGCGTCCTGATCGACTTTGAGGCCGGAACTTTTGAGGGCGGACTCGAGACGCTTGAGTTCGGGGGGAAGGACGCGGTCCTTGAGCTCCATGGCTGCGGGGGAGTTCTGCATGGCATGGTAGTCGACGACGATGAGCTGCTGAATGTCTTTGGGGATCGATGACTTGGCGTCACTCGAGAGCTGTGCGGCGGATGCGAATGTGGGGGCCATGATGGTCGCGATGGCGACGGCCGTGGTGAAGATGTTCTGCCTGATGGATGTCATAGTTCCCTTTTGCTCCTTGAGCTACTACCGTTGTAGCGTCAGTGTTCCTATTGTTTCGTGAATACGCCCAAGTATCAAGACTGGTAGGGGTCATGCTTTGTTAGCAAGCTTGCTACTTTCGTGGTACCTGGCGAGACTTGGGCGTGGGCTTGCTGAGGTTGGCGTGACAATTAAATTATCAATGCTGTTTGGTTGATTGGGGGATCAGGGTAGATCAGATTATGGCCAGGCGATGGGGGCGTTGAGCTTGCGCTCCAGGACCTTGCCATCGGGGTCGAAGCCAGGGATCTGGCGAATCCATTCGGAGTCGGGCTCGTAGGCGGCCTCGGGGATTAATCCGATGAGCTCGGCGTCGTCGATGAGCACACCGTGACGCTGGGCCAGGTGTTGGATGGTGGCGTGGACGTGGCGCATGGGGGTGAGGTTGAAATCGGTGACGTTCATGCTGACCTGGGCGCGGCCGTTGGCGACGACGCCTATGGCTTTGACACCGTGGAGGCCGCCGTTGGCGGCGCGGATGTCGCGGGCGATGGCTCGGGCGGCGGCGATGTCGGTTCCTTTGAGATGAATGTTGTAGGCGATGAGGAAGCTGCGAGCTCCAACGGCGCTGGCCCCGGCAGTCTCGTGAAGTTCAGGGCCGCCGATGTCGGGGCGGCGGGAGGCGTCACGGCGGGAGGCGTCGCGAAGGCCTTCGAATTGACCGCGGCGCACGTCTTCTAGTTGAACGCGATCGGGTCGGGCGGCAGCGGCTCCATAGAAGTAGACGGGCACTCCGTAGCGGCGCCAGATGAGGAGGCCGGCCTGGCGGGCGAGGACGGCGCACTCGGCGAGGGAGGCCCCACTGACAGGGATGAAGGGGATGACGTCTGCGGCGCCGATGCGGGGATGGACGCCGCTCTGCTTGGTGAGGTCGATGAGCTCGGCGGCTTTGCCGGCGGCGCGGACTGCGGCTTCGACGACGCCAGCAGATGTGCCGGCGATGGTGACGACGGAACGATTGTGGGCCTTGTCGAGAGACCAGTCCAGCAAGCGAACGCCTTCGACCTGCATTGTGGCGACGATCTGGCTGACCTTGGCTGCGTCATTGCCTTCGGAGAAGTTAGGGACGCATTCGATGATGGCTTCTGGATTCATGGTGCGACAGCGATTCTGTGCTTCTAGTCCTTCTTTAGTTTACGAGTGTTTCATTTCCACCATGTGTATCCGAGGGAGAATTGAACGCTGGCGTTAACCCCGGGGTTGCGGTCTCCAAGCGAGGCGCTGGAGATGTGTACTCCGTTGGCGCTGAAGTCGATGGAGCGGCGGGGACGGACGAAGTAGTGAACACCGACGCCGCCCTGGGGAGTGAAGTTGAAGACGCTGGCGTCGGCGTTGGGGCCGTCGTTTTGCTCGTTGTAGGGCGGGCCGCCAAAGGCCGGGTATTTGTGGTTGGTCCAGACGAGACCACCGGCGGCCTGGCCCCAGAAGGAGAAGCTGCGGGTGCCGGCGAAGTTCCAGCGGAGGATGATGGGAGTGACGGAGACGCCGGTGAAGGTGCCGCCTACGGTGTAGAGCGGAGTGCAGACGGGCGGAGTGCCGGGTGGGTTGGTGCAGAAGGGGCGCTGGAACTTTGGCGTGTAGGACTGCCAGAAGGGGAAGACTTCAACGGCATACTCGAAGTTGCCGCGCAGAGGGCCGTGGCCCATGTTGGGGGTGAGGACCTTACCGGCGTGCACGCCTGCCATGAGGAACTTGAAGCCGTCGCGGTTCTGAGTGACGCCGAAGCCCCCTTGAACGATGGCACCGATCTCGAGGGGAGGGTGGCTGGAGAGATCTTGATGGAAGGGGTTGATGTCGCCGCTGGCGACGGCTTGCGCGGGGGCGAATCGGGCGGCGGCGAGGAGGAGGGCGATGACCCAGATGGTCGCGGCTAGGATGCGTGGCGTGCTTTTGGACAATCGATGTCTCCCGAGGTCTCGCTATGTCTGCGGTTGTGTGCTCGCAGAAGAAAAGCCGCCGATGAACGGCGGCCCGATTTGCGTTCAGCTACCGATTGGATTACTGCGCCGCTACAGCGGCTTCATCGAAGTCGAAGTTGGAGTAGACATTTTGCGTGTCGTCGAGGTCTTCGAGAGTTTCGAGAAGACGGATCATGGCGTTGGCTTGAGAGCCTTCGAGTTTGGTGTAGGTGGAGGCGATCTTAGTGACTTCGGCGTGCTCTGGGGTGATCATGGCGGCCTTGAGGGCTTCGGTGACGGCTTCGAAGTCTTTGGGGTCGGTGAGGACTTCCCAGTTTTCACCTTCGTCGGAGAGGTCTTCGGCCCCGGCGTCGAGGACGATTTCCGTCAGCTGGTCTTCACTGGCGGCGGATTTGGCGATGGTGACTACACCCTTTTTGGTGAACATCCAGGCGACAGCGCCTTCGGCTCCGAGGTTGCCGCCGTTTTTCGAGAAGGCGTGGCGAATTTCGCTTACGGCGCGATTTTTGTTGTCGGTGAGGACTTCGACGATGATGGCTACGCCTCCGGGGCCGTAGCCCTCGTAGGTGATTTCCTCGTAGGAGACGCCTTCCAGTTCTCCGGTGCCGCGCTGGATGGCACGTTTGATGTTGTCGGCGGGCATGTTTTCGGCTTTGGCGGCAGCGATGGCGCCGCGGAGGCGGGGGTTGCCGTCGGGGTCTCCTCCGCCCTGTTTGGCGGCGATGGTGATTTCCTTGATGAGGCGGGTGAAGATCTTGCCGCGCTTGGCGTCGAGGGCGCCTTTTTTGTGCTTAATTGTTGCCCATTTTGAATGGCCGGACATGGACTACCTCTGTGCAGATTTGTGGTGCGCGAGGGATGCGCAACCTTGTGAGTTTAGCATGTTTGACGGGGGATTCGCTTGATGGGGATGCATAGACCCATCCCCGGCAAATGTGTGCAAAGTCTTCGAAACAGGGTGGATAGGTTTGGACTTTGGATGGCGCGAGGGGCTGCATCACAGTGGATTGCCTTGTCGATCTGCCATTTCTGCGAGTCTGCCTTGTCAAGTGTCCGTGGATCTCCTTTGGATGTCAGAGGACGGTTCGCGGTGGCTCGAATACCCGAGGCAACGACCAACGACGAGACAACGGCAAGGCAGAGACAAGAGCAACGGCAAGGACAGAGACAAAAGCAGGTCCTCGGCCTACGGCGAAGGATGACAACTAAAAAGCAAAAGCAACGGCCACGGCAACGGCAACGGCAACGGCAAAAGCAAAGGCAAACAGCAACAGCAACAGCAACGGCAAAGAACGAGCCCTTTAGTCGAGCAATTCGGTGGTGAGGAGGTCGCGCATGGTTTCGCGGCGGCGAATGAGGCGGGTGGTGGGGCCGTCGACGAGGACTTCGGCTGGGCGAGGGCGGGTGTTGTAGTTGGAGGTTTGGGACATGCCGTAGGCTCCGGCATCGAGGAGAACGATGAGGTCGTTGGGTTTGACTGCAGGGAGAGCGCGGTCGCGGGCAAAGAAGTCTCCGGATTCGCAGACGGGGCCTACTACGTCGACGGTAAGTAGATTCGGCGACTTCCCTGCTGGTTGTTTAACTGGAATGATCTCGTGGTGAGCGTGGTAGAGGGCGGGGCGGATGAGGTCGTTCATTGCGGCGTCGGTGATGACGAAGGTTTTGGCGCCGTTTTTTTTCACGTAGAGGACGCGGGTGAGGAGCGCGCCGGCCTGGGCTACGATGAAGCGGCCCGGTTCGAGGAGGAGATGGGCGGGTTCGCCGGCGAGACCTTGGGTGAGAGCAGCTGCGTATTTTTCTACCTGCTTCGCGGGGTCAAAGGTTCCGGCTCCGTAGTCGATGCCGAGGCCGCCGCCGGCGTCAACGTAGCGGATGTTGTGGCCGTCTTTGCGGAGATCGGCGATGAGGCTGGTGACGCGGGCGAGGGCGGCGGCGAAGGGATCGACTTTGCGGATCTGGGAGCCGATGTGGACGGAGACTCCGGCGGGGTCGAGCCACTTTGATTTTTTTGCGGCGCGATAGATTGCGCGCGCGGCTTTGATGTCGATGCCGAACTTGTGTTCGCTGAGACCGGTGGAAATGTACGGATGGGTTTCGGCGAAGACGTCGGGGTTGACGCGGAGTGCGAAGCGGGCGACCTTGCTGCGGGCTTCGGCGCGCGTGGCTAGGAGGTGGAGTTCGGCTTCGGATTCGACGTTGAAGAGGAGGATGCCGGCGTCGAGGGCGGCGTCGATCTCCCAGAGCTGCTTGCCTACTCCGGAGAAGACTACTTTTTTCAGGGCGGGCTTGTGGGCTTTGCGGACACGCTCCAGTTCGCCGCCGGAGACGATGTCGAAGCCTGCTCCCTGTTTTGCCAGGAGGCGAAGGATGGCGAGGGAGGAGTTGGCTTTGACGGCGTAGCAGATGGTGTGCGGGCGCGCTTCGTGCGTGAAGCCCTGTTGGAAGAGTTGAAAGCGCTGGGTGATCTGTTCGGCCGAGTAGACGTAGAGGGGAGTGCCGTGTTCTGCGGCGAGGGTGGTGAGATCGACTCCGTCGCAGTGGAGCACGCGGTTGCGGTAGGCGAAAGGGCGAGGATTGACGGTGGTGATGGCGATTTTCTTTTGCAAACCTAGATGCCCTTCGCAGGAAGGGCGTAGGGTTCTTCGGGGATGATGACCCAGAGGACGAGATACGCCACGGCGCCGATGCCGGTGAACAAGGCCACAAGCGCTGTAACGACGCGGACGAGGTTTAGGTCCCAACCATAGTGGAGAGCAAAGCCGGCACAGACTCCGGCGATCATGCGGTTATTGCGCGAGCGCGTGAGTTGGGTCCGGTTCGGGTAATTGCCAGGCGGAGGCGGAGGAGCGGCGGAGACAGTGGCTCCGCAGGCTGGACAGAAGCGGGATGAGGGGTCTACTTGTTTGCCGCACTTTGAACAGAACATGTGGGTCTCCGGGAGATTCTATTTTGCCATAGGGATGGGTTGGAGGAAATGCAGTTGGTCCTGGATGACATCCTTTTTGGGCGGGTGGAGTGAGCTGAAGGCAAGTGCGGATGCATGCGGGACGACAACAACGAAAGCCAGGACAACAATAACGGCAAAGACAACAGTGGATTTCTCCACTGCGCGCCTCACGATGAGGCTGTGAGACGCTTCGGTCGAAATGACGGTTTTGGGGATTGGAGAGAGACAGGCGCAGCAAGAGCAAATGCGATTTCTACGGGATGACAATGAAAAGTAACGTGCACCAGCGAAGCGAGGCAAGGAGAAGGTTTACATCCCACCCATCGCGATGAGACTGCGATGGATGGGGCACCCGGGCAGTTAGGGCTGATTGAAAGACGACGTAGACTGCGTGACCACCACGGGTGTGATTTTATTTGCCGGTGTAGGGGGATTTCAGGTAGCGGCGGGCGGCGTCGGCCTGGGATTGGTCGCCGCCTCCGGCTGAGGCAAGTTGGTATTGCTTGATGGCTTCGTCGCGGTTGTGGAGGAGGTCGAACATTTCGCCGGCGTTGAGTTGGGCTCGGCGACGCAGCCAATCGCTGCAGGTGGGTTGGGCGGCGGCCTCAAGATAATTTTGGGCGGCTTCGGCGATCTGGTTTTGGCCGCGCTGGGTGTCGGCGAGGCCCCAGTAGGCCATGTGCAAGTGGGGGTCGACGAAGTAGCCGGGGTTCTTCGCGTCGGCGAGGATCTCGCGGTAGATGGCGATGGCGCCGGGGCCGTTGCCGGAGTCCTTGGTGAGGTTGGCGACTTCGAGGCGAAAGAGGAAGTCGTGCGGGTATTGGTCGGCGAGTCCTTTCTGGACGACGATAGCCTCGGAGTAGCGGGCGTCGTGGCGCAGAAAGAGTGAGAGCGCGGTGCGGGATTCGATTGGCGTTACGATGCCGTGGGCTGCGGATTCGCGGAGGAGGTCGAGACCTTTCTCCTTGTTGCCGGTGACGCCGGTGATGCCGATCATGATGCGGATGACGCGGGGGAGGCTGGCGACGGCGAACTGCTGGAGGCCGATGGCCATTTTTGCATCGGCGTAGTTGGGGTCGATCTTGAGGGCTTGTTCACTGTCGCTGCGGGCGGCGAAGCCCTGGCGGGCGGCGGCGACGTAGCTGTGTTCGGCGAGGGTGATGAAGGCGGCGTGCATGCCACGAGCGTAGCCGCGAGCGAAGTAGGCGTTTGCGTTGTTGGGGTTGGCCTTGATCTGCTGGTCGCAGAGGGTGATGGCGGAGTTGGTGAGGGATTCGATGCGGGCGCGGATGTCGGGGGGCACGGGGACGTTGCGTTTGGAGGTGAGGAAGGAGTCGTGGGCGTAGTAGGTCGTGTCGAGGAGATCCTGACGGTAGAGCTCGCGAAAGACGAGCGTCTGGAGGATGTAGCCGGTGGCGATGGCGGATTGCGGATTGTCTCTCTGGATGGCCTCGAAGCGGGTGAGGGCGCCGTCGTAGTCCAGGTTGTAGAAGTGCTCGTGGGCTTCGCGGACCTGAGGGGTGAGATTGATGGGGTCGGTGTGGGCGGCGGGATTGTAGGGGTCCGCAAAGGCTGGGGTCGCCAGCAGAGACACGAACAGAAGGAGGCTTAGGATTTTGACGCTGCGTTTTATTGTTCTTCTCCGAGAGCCGGAATATTGGTTGAGGTAGCGCGCATTTTTCCTCGAATGCACATGATAGGGTGAGACGCCGCCGATCTTATATTGGACGCAGGCCCCGGTAAACTATACCCTTTGGTACCGGCAAATCGTCTGGTGTGGTTGCATTTTCATTTGAACTGAAACGGACTTTATGACACGAGTTGAGCTGCTTCAGTTGTTAGTTGGACAGGCGCGCAGTAATGGGTTCGAGTTTCGGAAGTGGTACGTCAGCAAGCTGGGACTGCCGTGGCAGAACGCGAAGCATGCGGTGGAGATGCTGGCGGCGGAGAGACGTTATTACGCTCTGCTGTTTTCGCATGAGTTTGCTTCGAGCTTCTGGAAGCCGGGTGAGGTGATGACTTTTCAGGTTCCGACGCAGACGTTCACTCGCAGGATGAAGGACGGCACGATCGGCACGGTGAAGCGGAAGGGATACACGCGGCGCAGTGCGCGGGAGGATGCGTGGCTCTATCACCTGAAAGAGCTGGCGGCATCGGAAGAGCCGCTTCGTTACATGCGGCGGTATCTGCGGGTGGAAGATGAGCTGGTGGACGATGAGCTGGTGGAGAATGGTTCGCAGACTGGCTAGACGTGGTGGGCTTTGCGAATGGCGGCGATTTGTTTGAGGTGGTGTTCGCCGTGGATGAGCTGGAATTTGCGCCACTGGCCGATATTAAGCGGGCCGAGGACGGCGTGGGTGGCACATCGACTAGCGGGGCCGAAGAGATTTTCCGCTTCGGCGAAGAGCAGATCGAGACGGGTGAGATGTTCAGTCGCGGTTTGGGAGAGGTCTTTGCCGGAAAGTGGATGTGTGGTGGCTTGCGGGGTCACCATGGGAGGAGCCTCGCGGCCTAATGGGAAGTAGCCGCATCGGGTGACCGCGAATTGGGTGACGCGGTTGGTGAGGGTGGGTGTGGCGCGCGTTGGAGTGCGCTTGGCGAGACGGGCGTTGATGGCGGTTTCAGTGCTGGAGTAGGTGAGGAGCAGGTGCTCGATGATTTGCTGGATGCTCCACTTGCTGGGGCGTGCGGGTGGGCGGAGCTGCGTTTGTGTGGCGTCGAGGCTGTGGAGGGAGTCTGCGATCTCGCGCTGGAGCTGGTGGAGGGTGGAGTTCATCGGGATGGAGTTGATCGGAGTGGAGTTGATCTGGGCAGGATCACCTTACACGGCTTAGGAAAGTGTCGGCTAGTTCCGCTTGGCGCTTTTTTGTTTTGTTGAAGCCCTATTGAAGTTCGGCCAGGGCTTTTTTGGCGGCCTTGGCCTTTTCGCCTTCAGGGTCGAGCTTGAGGTAGGTCTGGAACTCGGCGATGGCTTCGTCTTTTTTCTTCATCTTCTGGAGTATCTCAGCCAGGGTGAAGTGGGCGAGTGAGTAGTCGGGCTGGATGCTCACGGCATCTTTGGCGCGGAGGTAGGCACCCTGGTAGTTTTCGTCGTGCATATAAAACTTTGCGACGTAGAGGTCTTCGTCGACGCGCTCGTCGTCGCTCTGCACTCGTTTGACCTTCGGAAGTTTGCGATGAACGGAGGTGCCTTCGGGGGGATTCGAAGGATCGCCTTTGGCGGTGGGGTCGCCTGCGGGAGCGTCAGGGTTGGTGGGTGCGGCGGTGGGATCGTCGTTGCTGGAACTGGAGCTGGAGCTGCTGCTGGAGTCGTCGCCTGGAGGTTTGGGAGGCGGTTGCGTGGGGAACGGGTGCTGGGCCGCGGCGTCAGAGGGTGCGGTTGTACTGGGACTCGCCGGGCTCGGCGAGTCGGGTGGAGTGTTGGAAGGGCTTGGTGAGTCGGGCGGATTTTTGGGTTTGCTGGTCTCACCGGGGAATGGGAACTGTTCGGCGGCGGAGGTTGGCTTCTTGGCGGCCGGTGGACAGGGTTTGGCGGACGGATCGGGGGGCTTACCGGTTGTCTGGTTTGGAGCTGGGCAGGGCGCCGGGGTTGGGTTTTGCGTTGATGTTTGGGCAAGGCAGGAGGCCGAGAGAAGCAAGGCAACCTGGAGCGCTCGGGTTATGGGATCGATTGCCATCTGGTCTTTGGCCTGGAGTCCAGGTTACTCGTCTAATCGTTTGACGGTGTTGCGCGGCGGTTTGTTATAGTCAGCTGACCTGGGCTGCTTGCCTGCCAGTATTTTATTGCATGGAACTTATTTGACTATGGTTGATGGGCTGATCGTTCGTTCTTCTTCGATTCACGCTGCGGGTTGCTATACGACTCGGAGGATAAAGAAAGGCACGCGCGTCATTGAATACGATGGGCCGCGGTTCACGAAAGATGAGGCGGATGAGCGATATGCGGACCGGGACATCACGTATCTGTTCAGCACCGGGGAGGACGGCACGGTGATTGATGGGTTTGGGACGGCGATGTTTATCAATCACTCCTGCGATCCGAACTGCGAGTCGGACAATATTGGCGGGCGGGTGTTTATTGTGGCGATTCGCGATATTGCTACGGGTGAGGAGCTGACGTACGAGTACAACCTGCATGACAGCGACGATGATGAAGCGGACTGCTATTGCGGCGCGGGGAAATGCCGGGGGACGATGTTCAGCGAGGATGAGGTGAAGCGGCGGGCTCGGAAGGCTAAGCGGGCTGCGGGGAAAGGCTCAAAAGCCTAAAGCGTGCTGGGCGCACGGCGCGATCTGCCATCGAGGCTGACGCGCCTTCGGCGCAGAAGCCCAGGCCTGGGCCGGTGGGCGATACAATGAGGGTTGTGTCGCGCTCGATTGACTCAGTCGGAGCAGCACTCTTTTCTTATTTTTTATATGGCATATCAAGTTCTTGCACGAAAATACCGGCCACAGCGTTTCGCAGATGTTGCGGGGCAGGACCATGTGACGGTGACGCTGATGAATGCGCTGGCTCAGAACCGAATCGCGCACGGGTATATCTTCAGCGGGCATCGCGGGATTGGGAAGACGACAATCGCGCGCATCCTCGCGATGGCGTTGAACTGCCGGAATGCGATTGGGTCGTCGGTGCGGCCTACTCCCGAGCCCTGCGAGGTGTGTGAGAGCTGCACGGAGATTCGCGCGGGCAATGCGGTGGATGTGATTGAGATCGACGCAGCGACCAATCGCGGGATCGACGAGATTCGTGAGTTGCGGGATGCGGCGCGGTACCGGCCTGCTAGAGACAAGTACAAGATTTACATCCTGGATGAGGCGCACCAGATTACCGATGCGGCGTTCAATGCGCTGCTGAAGACACTGGAGGAGCCGCCGGATCATATCGTCTTCATGATGGCGACGACCCAGCCGGAGGATATTCCGCAGACGGTGCGTTCGCGTTGTCAACACTTCAGCTTTCATGCAGTGAAACTGGTGGATATTTTGTGCGAGTTGCGCGGGATTGCCGAGCGCGAAGGTGTCGACGCGGATGAAGGGGCGCTGAGCCTGCTGGCGGAGGCGGGCGATGGCTCGATGCGGGATGCGCTCTCGATTATGGACCAGGCGATTGCGAGTGCGCCTGTGGAGGATGGGCGGCCAGGGCTCGATGCAGGGCAGATTCGGGAGCTGATGGGGACGGTTCCGAATGCTGTGTTTGAGCGGATTCTTGAGGCGGTGGATGGAAATCGCAGCGCCGAGGTGATTACGGTTGCGAATCAGTTGCTGGATGCAGGCAACTCTCCGGCTCAGTTGGCGCGGCAGTTTGTGCGGTATCTGCGGAACTGCGTGATTGCGAAGATTGCGGGCATTGGAGTGGATGGCGTTGGCGCGGATGGTGTTGCCGGTGAGTTGCTGCAGATCTCGGCGGATGAACAGCGACGGGCTGGACGCTCCGCTGCACTCTTCAATGAAGAGGAGCTGACGCGGTTTCTGCAGGTGATGCTGCGGACGTTTGATGAATTGGGATATCGGCAGGAGCAGCGGTTTCATTTTGAACTGGGTCTGCTGAAGCTGGTTCATCTGCGCCGGTTGTTGCCGATCGAAGAGGTGTTGAGTCAGTTCCCTGTTAGCGGCTCCTCGCGACCGGGGCCAGGTGTGGCGACTGCGCGCACGATGAGCACCGCTGCTCCGGGGCCTTCGAGAAATCTTGTGAGCGGAGCGGCGACAGCGCGAGTGCTGCAGACGGACGCAGTGGTGAGCGCCACGCCGGCCTTTTCTCCGTTCGAGAAAGACCAGAGCAGAAGACGGTTTGACGAGAAGGCTGTTGTGGCTGCTCCGATTGCAGCGCCGATGCCGGTGCCAGTAGCGGTGCCAATGCCTGGGTTAGTCCCCGTGCCGGCGGAGATGGTGTTGACAGAGGAGGATGCTGCAGGCGCCGCCCTCATCGAGGCTGGAGACCGGGCTGAGACTGCCGTTGTGACGGTTACGGAGGAGCAGCCCGAATCGGTCGTGGAAACGCTTCATGCCGAGAGTAGCTCGGAATTGTCACCCTCGTCGCCGTTGTATTCTGCTGAGTCGTTGCAGAGAGCTGCTGTGGACGCTTTGTCGGCGGCGAAAAATCAGGCCACGCCGGCGGACGCTTTGGACAATGCGGAATGGACGGTTACGGATGGCGAAGTTCGCGTTCAGACCGATCTGTCGAAGACGATGTTGCCGATGGTGGTCAACAGCGAGGCAGAGAAGCTGGTGAAGAATGCGCTGCGGGATGCTGGCGCCGGGGCTTTGAAACTTGTG
>Ga0210384_10006373_pt1 | contig 12619 bp, 9 predicted proteins | sample IncBWH2MmetaG_FD_160574 | JGI IMG/M metagenome (GOLD analysis project Ga0210384, IMG submission 160574) | Forest soil microbial communities from Barre Woods Harvard Forest LTER site, Petersham, Massachusetts, United States - Inc-BW-H-2-M | ecosystem: Environmental > Terrestrial > Soil >... | reverse complement strand
TCCGCATTCTCTTCAATCTTGTTGACCCACTCGATGCTGGCCGCGATAGCGGTGTTCACTGCGAGCTGTTGGTGCGCGAACGATGATGGATCATCGCCGCTCGCTGGTGACGGTCCGGCGTTGTGATATTCCGCCTGCGATCGTGAGGGCTGGCCGGGAGTTTCCGTTTCCGTGTACATGAGCCGCGAATTGTCGTGGTTCATGTGGGTGTGCGTGTTCCGTGCGCCCGAGACGGGCGGGTAGATGCCGGTCTGCACGCGGAAAGGCCACTGACCGAGGTCCTTGTGCCGGTCCCGGAACTCAAACCAGGTGGGGGCGCGAAAACCACCGCCGGCTAGGCTCACCATTTTCACGTCGGTATCATCGAAGCGGTTGTGGATCCAGTCCGAGTGGCTATAAAAGTCCTGCACAGCGTGCAGTGAGGCGCCCAAGGTGATCAGCGTGAGAGCCTTGCGCACACGATCGTCGACGCGAAGCTGATTATAGCTGGCCAGCAGATTTTGCGTGCTTCCGAGCAGGCGGCTCAAAAGGTAGTCGAAATTGGCATTGCTCTGCAAATCGCCGTTCAAGTTGTCGAAGTGAAGGAAGACCGCCGCGCCGCGTACCTGCGGATTATTGGCCTGGAGCTGGGCCAGCGCTGCGGATTCGATCGCCGCCAGGTTGCTGAACGAGTATTCGGATATCGGACCGAACAGATCCGGCGAAAAGTTGCCGACCTGCATGATCTTCCAGGCATCCTGCGTGAAGGCGAACTGCTCGCCGACTTTTTGGACGCAGAGTTGGTGCCAGTAGGTATCGAACGCGGCCGCTGGGAATTCGAACGCGGCTGCAAGAACCACCAGAACCGTAAAACGCGGTGGGCGCCACATCGGATTGCTACGAGTATAGCCCATCGAGAGACGGCCGCACTTAAAACGCTTCGGGAGATCGCGCCTGCCGGACCATCTCCACCAACACGCTCCGGGCGGCATCACTGCTTTTCACCTCTTGCAGAAAAGCCACCCGTCGGCCGTTAATCCTGTCGCCGGACTTAAGCCGGAGGTGGAAGCCCAGGCGATCGACGGCCGTCATAGTGGCTTCGTCCGCAGCCTCGCCGGCAAACCGGCGGGCGATCAGGCGGAGTGCATCGGCGTGATCCGCATTCATGTGCTGGATGATACCTGGCGCGGCCTCAGCCAAAGGGTCAGGTAGAGCGCTTCGGTAGTCCTCGGCCGAAACCCATCCCATCACGCCGAAGCCTCCGATAAAGTAAACGCCGGAAACATCCAGCCGATAGTACGCAAAGTCGCTGAAGTCCTGCCAGTATTTTGCGTTTTCGTGCCGCGAAAGATATAGGTCGCGAACTTCCGCCGCGGGTGCCTCTGTAACGGCGCCCAACAATGTCAAGCGTCCGGCCGCCAAGGGATCGCCGGAAACATCCGGCTGCGTAATGAGCAGGCTCGCGCGCGAATCCTGCTGCAGGTTCTGGGTATGCATGGCCATGCTGCTAATCAAGACGACGGCGCGGCCGAGATCGTCGATCGCATAGGGCATCATCGATCCGAAGGGGAATCCCGGAAAGTGCCGCGAATGCGTCGACAGACTGCCGATCCGGCCCAGCGACGCGAGGGTACGCGCGCGTTCGGCGAGTGAGGGCTCAGGAACATCATCTGAGGCGGCGGGCCCGAAGCCGGCATGTTGTCGGGTGGACACGCGCCTCCTACTGGCACCCGTCGAGGCCTTTGGTCAGGCAAATGGACGAGGTGGGCGGGGGCGGTATCGGCAGGCCCTTCGCCGTCATCAGCGCGATCAGAAGCTTTTCGGCTTCCGGGTGAGGGATCGCGGACTGAACTCCGACGCGCACTAAACCTCGCGCCCAATCCAACGGAATCCACGTCTTTCCGAGTAGCGCTCCGTTGATACTGTCCCGGCTCCCGGCGTCGTGGGCGTCGAGTTTGGCGCCGTGATCCGCCAGAAGTTGAATGACCGCGGTTCTGCCCTTGTGCGCCGCGCCGTGCAGCGCCGTGCGTCCTTCATCGTCGGCCACATTCGGGTCGATGCCCAGATCCAGGCACATCTTCACCGCCTCCACGCTTTCGGCTTCCGACCATTCAAAAGTCACGCCTTCGACCCATCCGATTCCCGAGGCGACAGCCAGCGGCGTCACGTTGTGGGCCGTGAATATCTTGGGATCTGCGCCACGCGCCAGCAGCAACTTCATCAGCGTGACATCGCCGGACTGAGCGGCCCGCAGGAAGGGCGTCGCGCCGTCCTCGAACAGCCACTGCATCGTGAAATTGTTCCGCGTCTCGGTGGTATCTCCGGCACACTTCGCGGGAGTGGAAGCCGCTCCGCAGATGCGCGCGTTGACGTTCGCCCCCTTGGCTAGCAGGAGCCGGATGTAATCAAGATGGTCCATATCGGGCGTGCGCACCGGATAATCGCCGCTCTCGATATTGCGGTTGTCGGTCGCCAGATACAGAGGCGTCCAGCCGCCGTCGTTCGCAAGGTTCGGATTTGCGCGGCGGTCCAGCAAATAGGCCGCGAGCTTGTAGTGTCGATTTTGCGTTGCGACCAGCAGAGGAGTCCACCCGTAATGAGTGCGCTGATTCACGTCGGCGCCTGCCTCGACCAGAAGCTTGGCGCATTCCAGACAGTCCTCGCGGGCCGCGAACACGAGCGGCGTGAGGCCACCGCCATCCGTTTTCCGCGTGAGGGCGGGGGGCGGCTGGAGGTCCTCACCCGCCGGTTGCGGAGCAGCAATTTTTTTCTGTCCGAGAACGCCAAGCCTCGAGTTCAACCGCTCGGTCACGGTATTGGCGAGATTGTTGCGGGCGTTCCGGGTGTCGGCGTTGGAGGCGGCGCGGATGTCGGCTCCATGCTCGATCAACAGCTTGACCGCGGCCGGATGAACCTGTTCGACCGCCCACATCAACGCCGTGGTCCCGCGGATTTTTTCTTTCGCGTTGGCGTCGGCTTTGTGCTCGAGCAGGATTTTAATCGCGTCCAGGTTCCCGTTTCGCGCAGCCAGCATCAGCGGCGTTTCCCCTTGGCGGTCGCGCTCGTTGGGATCCGCTCCGGCCTTCAGCAGTTTTTCGATCATCGCGGCGCTGCCGTTAATCGAGGCCAGATAGAGCGGAGTCGCGCCTTCCCGGTTCGGCGTCTTCACATTTGCGCCCGCGGCGATCAGCAGGTCCGCCATTTCCAGGTCACTGCGGTATGCGGCCCACTGGATGGCCGTGGCTCCGTCCGCCTGGGGCGCATTCACGTCCGCCTTCTGCTCCAGCACAGATCGCAGGGCCATGCGATCGCCCGTCATCGCCGCGTCGGCTACCGGGCTGTTGGCCCCGCCAAAAGCGAGCGCGCCTAGCGCGATCGCCAAAAATGGGGACACCCTCGCTATACGTATCGCTCCCTCACGGTCGCGGCTCTGTACGTGTGTCGGTTCTGAGCCGCGCACGTCAGTAAGCGGTTTCGGTGTCATACCAAGCCCGTCAGCCTCCCGGTGCTATCGCCGATGCTGTCCTGGTGAATGCCATACAGCTCGAGAATGCTCAACAGAAGATTCCCGCTCGTAACTGTCTTGGCCGGATACGCCAGGTGACGGTTTCCCTTGATCTGCCCGGATGCGCCACCGATCAGAATATGCGGCACGTCGTAGTGCAGGTGCTGGTTGGAGTCGCCCATATTGCTGCCGTAAAGAATCAGAGAATGATCGAGCAGCGAACCATCGCCGTCCGGGGTTCTCTTCAGTTTGTTCACGAAGTACGCCAGGCACTTGACGTGGTACTGGTTAATTTTCGCGTAGGTGGCGATGGTGTCCGGATTCTCGGCGTGGTGCGAGAGACCGTGGAAGCCTCCGTTGACGCCGCTCTCAGGATAGGAACGCGCCGTCAGGTCGCGCGCATACAGAACTGTTGAAACCCGCGTGATGTCGGCCTGGAACGCCAGCGCCTGCAAATCGAAATGCAGCTTGACATGTTCATCGAATGATTCCGGCACGCCCGCCGGGATCACCACCCCTTCGGCCGAGACCGTACCCACCGCCTTCCGGGCGAGATCCAAGCGTCGCTCGAGCTCACGGATGTCGGTCTCATACTCGTCGAGGCGGGAGCGATCGCCCGGACCGAGATCCTTCTTGAAGCGTGCCAGGCTCTGGGTCACCGAATCGAGGATGCTGCGGTCCTGCTCGCGGCGCGCAGCCCGCTCGGCCGCAGTGCCGCCCGCACCGAACAAGCGCTCGAAAGCCACCTGCGGGTCTAGCTCCATGGGGAGAGGCTGGGTGGGCGTGGCCCACGAAATCGTGTTCGAGTAGGTGCAGCTATAACCCTCTCCGCAGTTGCTGGAGTTGGCGCCGGGGTCCTCCAGCGCAAGCTGGAGCGAGGGCAGCAGCGTCTCCTGGCCGATTTTTTGCGCAATCATCTGATCGATGGTGGTGCCGTCGTAGATGTCGGCGCCCGTGGTTTTTTTCGGCTTGTTGGCGCACAAGTACGCGGCGGCCACCCAATGGTCTGCGCCGGTGGCGCCCGGCGGAGGCTCGGCCGATTTCGACCACAGCCCGCTTAAGATTACGGTGTGGTCCCGGAAAGGCTCGAGCGGCTTCATGATCATCGGAAACTCGAAGCCGCGGCTCCCCGGCTGGGATTTCGGCTCACCGGGGCCGCCCGCCTCAGGCACCCACCATCCCGGCGCTGCTCCGTGGGGAACAAAGATACCTGCGAAGCGGGACTTCGGCGTGGCCGCCGTCTTCGCGAGCGGGGTTTGCGCGGGGATCATCGAGTCGAGTAACGGCAGCGCGAGCGTGACCCCTGCGCCTCGCAAAAACATCCGCCTGGGAATATGTTTCTTGGTGACAAACATCATTATTCGGCGCTCCTCATGTTCATCTGAAACGGCGCGCTCCGCACTACGCCCAGCACCAGCGATGAAAAACGATAGTGGTCGCGCTCGGCGTCGCGCACGATGGAGCGCACCACCGGCATATCGTAATATTCGGTCCCGCGGCCCAGAGCGTAGATTAGCAGCTTCTCCGTGACGACGCGTACGAACTGGGGCGAGTAGCGCAGCAGCGCCTCCCGCATACCCTTCACGCCGTCCAGCTTCGAGCCGTCGACCAGGATACCCGACGCATCGATGGGGCTCCCATCGTCCGTGGTGCGCCAACGGCCGATAGCGTCGAAGTTTTCCATCGAGAAGCCGATGGGGTCCATGATCTTGTGGCAGCTCGCGCACGGCTCAACCTTGCGATGCATCTCCATCTGCTGGCGCATGGTTGGTCTGCCGCCTGCATGTACTGCGGCGTCCTGGTCCTTTAACGCCGGCACGTTGGGCGGCGGGTCCGGCGGACTCACGCCCAGGAAAATCTGCATGATGGTTTTGCCGCGTCCCACCGGGGACGTTCTCTGGGGCTGCGACGAAATGGTCTCCAAGCTGGCTTGCCCCAACAGGCCGCGGCGCGCTTCAAATTCGGGCGTCAGCTCCACTCGGCGGAAGTTGCTCCCGTACACGTTCGGGATGCCATAGTGTTTGGCCAGCCGCTCGTTGAGGAACGTATAGTTCGCGTTCAACAGATCGATCACGCTGCGGTCTTCATGGACGATGCTGCCGACGAATAACTCGGTTTCTTTCCGCATCGCCAGCCGCAGATTATCGTCGAAGTCGGGATACAACGCCGCCGCCGGAGCCCAATTCTGCAAAGCGCGCAGATTCAGCCACTGCCCGGCAAAGTTGACGACGAACTGGTCCGAGCGTGGATCGGCCAGCATGCGCCGCACCTGCGCCTCCAGCACGGCGGAATCGTGCAGTTTGCCTTGCCCGGCAAGAGTGATGAGCGCATCATCGGGGATGCTGCTCCACAGAAAAAACGACAGACGGGAGGCCAGCTCCGCATCACCGATGCGGTAAGGTACGCCGGGCGCCGCGCCCGCCGGCTCGGCTTCTTTGCGGAAAACAAATTCCGGGTCGGCAAGAATGCGCTGGAGCGCTCTCTCAATCCCGCTTTCGAATTTTCCGTCGCTGCGGCCCTGCTGGTAGAAGGTCATCAGCGTTTCAGTGTCCTGATCGGTGACTGGCCTTCTAAACGCTCGGCGGGCCAGCGCATTGACGATGTCCTTCGCGCACGCCATTTCCTGCGTCTCGGCCGCTGGGTGGCACGCGAATATTTTGCGGCGGCTGGGCGAATCAACTGCGCCCGTGGGCTTGAACGGACCCAGAATCTCAAGCTTGCCCACGTGCGGGAAAAACTTGAAGCCGGGCAGACCGCCGGTCTCGATACTGCTCCGCAGGAAGTGCTGATTCAGGTCGTTGCCAGGCGCCATTTGGGTCGCGAGAAACGTGACGCCCACCCGGTGCAGGCCCGCCGATACATGAAAATGGACCGGTTCCGTGCCGTTATGCACGGCCCTGCCGCGCGCCAGATCTTTGTCCCAATCGTACAGGTGGATGCGTTCGCCATCGACCAGCAGTTCGAGCTTTTCGCCGGTAATTTCCCCGAACGCGCGATTGTTGTCCATCAGGCCCTGGTTTATCGGGAAAACTTTGAAGACGTAATCTCCGTCGGCGGGAAACTCGTGCTGCGCAACCAATCCGCCGCGGGTGCCGAAAGGCAGGCCCTCGATGTGATATTCCTGCGAGGTGTCGGACGGCACCCGGTAGGTCGCCTGGGTCGCTTCCGTCACGTCGCCGATCGCCATGCGGCTGATCTTGCCTGCCGCCGAGGTGTATCCTTCGAGCAACGCCGGCGACAGCGATAACGCCCCCGCGATATTGTCAAACCCGCGCGTCGAATCGTCGGTAGGCAGGAATTTCGACGGGTCGATTTCAAGCGCCAGCAGGTCGCGAATCGCGTTCGCGTATTCGGTCCGGTTGAGGCGGTGAAGGCCCGGCGGAGGCAAATTGGCGACGGCCTTCCGGTCGAGTTCGTTCTCGAGCCACGCGATCATCGCCTCGTAAGTAGCCGCGTCTGGCCGAGGCATCCCCGCCGGCGGCATCATCCCGGCCCGCAGCTTTCGCACTACTTTTTCCCAAACGTCGGCGTGTTCGCCAACCTGCGCGAGGTCGAGCCGGTCCAGCATCAAGCCGGCCGTTTTCAGATTCTGGTTGTGGCACGGAACACAGTTGCGATCAATCAGCGCACGCTCCGCCGCTACCGATAGCGTGCCGGACCCAGCCGATGGCTGCGTGGACACCGGCGGCGCTTGCGCGTGCACAGCTAGCGCGTTCGACATCCAGATTGATATCCAAATTGACATCCAGATCGACATCCAAATTGATATCCGAATTGATATCCAGCCGGTTATCCGGACGCTTTGCTTCATCGCTTTCGCCACGAATTTGCCATCTACTTCGGCTCGGTTGTCCCGAGGTGCTGCAAATCCTTGTTGTTCTCCAGACAAACATATTCCTGGAGGTCCCATCCCGGCTGGAACTTGACCTTGAAACTGGTGGTCCAAGGCTTGGTGTAAGCCTTGGCGTCCTCGATCGTGGCCTCATACACCAGCGTCAGATAGTCGGGCCGGCGATATTTTTCGACTACGTGCAGCGCATCCGTGGCCGGATGGCCGACATAGTCGAGCCAGGTCCTGCCGTTAAAGCCGATCGTGTCGACGACCAGCGTGTCGTTGCCTTCCCACCAGCCGACCGATTCGCCGAGCCAGGTGGGATTCGGATCCTTGGAGTGTTTACGCCCGTCCATGAAAATGGTCCGATACATGTGGCTGGCGCCCTCATACAGAATTACCACGCGGTCGGTGAGTTGAATGATCTGAAATGGATAGGGGGTTCCGGTATACCGCGGCACGCCCGGCGGCAAGCAGTACCCTTCCGGGTCATCCTTCGAGAGGTTAGCCCGGCGTTCCTTAAATCTCTCCAGCCCCCACGGGGTGAATGGAACGTCAACGGCGCGCTCTACATACTTCGGGTCGGACCAGTCCAGAACCCAGATCGGCGCCCAGACCCCTTTACCGCCCAGGTCTATCCTGCCGTCCGGAAGCCGGGGCGCCTGCTGGACGTTCGCCTGTGCCGTCGCGGGCGGCGCACAGATTGATATTGAAGCCGCCCAGGCTACGAGCGAGAGCAAGAAGCGGTTCACAACTACAATGATACAATTTGCGCAAGCTCTTCAGACTTTCGGAACCGCGCACGTCAGTAAGCGGATTCGGAGTGTTTTTCAGAAGCCTGCTAAGTCGCGCGTAGCGTCAGCGCCCAACCACCGACGCAACCTTTTGGGTCGTCGCTTCGGCGGCCTGTAAATCCGAGAGCGCTTCGTCCCATTTGTGCTCTTTCAGCGCCGCCGCGGACTCATCGAACAGCGGTCCCAACCGCCCCACCGATGTCGCGGTTTGCGCGTTGAGCGTCATTCCTTTCGCGACCAGGCCCAGCCGCATAGTTTCGGCGCTCTTCCAGGCCGATGCGGCTCTCACCGCGTCGGTGTCGTAACGGATTACCAGGTCCGCGGCCGTCTCCTGATCCCCATCCGGGACCTTGCCCAGGTCCGGAGCCCTCAGCGCGAACGGCGGGTCGCCCGGTTGTGGAGGAGGGAGCGGAACCACCGGCAGTTGCTTGCCGGCATACGCGCACGGGAACGACGAAAAAGCAGCGGCGACACGAAGAGCCGCGACCCGAGCCTGCGGATCCACCGCGGTGGCGCCCACCGACGCCAGGTAAGGCCCCATGCTCCGTGCCAAGGCCAGGTTCGTGGCGTACTCCTGCGCCGCCAACGCCGTGCAGTAGGATGCGCCGAAAACCAGGTAGCGCTCCAGCCGCTCCACATCACGCGCGCCGACGTTGGCGGCCGGCATCCCAAGCATGCCCCTCGAGGCAAGGAACCACCGAGGTCCCACGACGGGCTGAGCCTGCGCGCCGAGCGCCGCTAACACCAGCACTGCGAAACAAGACCGCATATTTCTTCCCTCCCGAGGGCCTTAACCTCCCAGTTTCGCGGCCAAGCGATCCAGCAGCGCCTGCGCCTGATCCAATGCTTCCCCCGCCGCAGCTAGATCGACTTGATCGAGCGCCGCCCGCGCCTCGCCCAATTCGGCCTCAATGCGCACGCGGAGCACCACGGTCTCAGGGTGCAACACCATTCCCTCCGCCCGCAGGCGTTCCTCGATCGAATCCATGGAATGGAAGTACGCAATCGCCCGCGTTTGGATCAGCACTAGGCGATGGCGCATTTCGCGCATTTCCGGCGTGACTGCGGACGGCTTGGCGGGGGCCGGCGTAGGCGCCGCGTTCTGGGCTGACACCGAGCCGCAGAGGCCTGTCAGCGCCAGCACAATTCGCCCAAGTTTCATGGCTTTACTTCCGTACGACGTCACCCACCACCGGTGCAGCTGACCCGGAGAAGTTCCCCATCGAGATGCGGTCCCGCACCGTGGTAATGGTGAGCTGCCCCAGCGGCGTGGTCTGCACGTCCAGCACTTCGCCCGTCGTGGGATCTTTGATTTCCTTACCCTTGTGATAAATCGTGAAAGTCTGTCCTACCGCGAGGCCAGCGGCCGTGCCCGCGTTGATTGTGATGCTGTTGCCGCTGACATCCGCCACGCGCGCATCCAGATCCAGCTCACGGCCGCCCGCGCCGCCATTGAGCTCCCGCATGTTGATGTCCACGGCAAGCTTATTGACGGCGTCCATGGTCGCCTCGCCGATGATGGTTTCCGCGAAGTTCGAGCTAGTCATGTTGAACCCGCCGCCGACACCCACGCCTCCGGCGAACATCGCCGCGCCGAACCCCTTGCTGGTTCGCTTGGACTCGCCGCGTGCTTCGCCGCTCGCGACCACCTCGCTGGTCTCGGTATCGACAATGCGATAATCCAGGACCACGACTGCCTTGGCGTCTCCTTTGTACCCACCTGCTGCGCCACCCGCGCCCGGAACAATCGCGCCGACTCCGGCACTCGTCTTGCGGTCATCGCGGCCAAACACGACAATATCGCCCATCAAAGTGAGATTTGCGCCACGGATCTGCCCCACGCGCGCCCCAGTGCCCTGCTTCACGCGATTGCTGGCGGAAAAATCCTGCTCCTTAATGATGTTCGCGACTTTGCGGCGCTCGACCACCGTATACTTGCCATCTTGCGCGACGCGCTTGACCAGCATCGCTTGGATGCCCGTGCCGATGTTCTGCTGGGTCCCAAAGATTGCCGCCACGGCGGTCATCACAGTGGAGTAATCGAAATCCTCCACCTCCATCGCCTTCTTGGTTTGCGCGGGTGTCAGGACCGCGCACCCTGCCAGCAGCGCCGCCAAAAGTCTGGGGTTCATGTTCGGCCTCCTGTCGTTTACTGAGTAGGTCTACTGAGTCTTCTTGCGGGCCACGAAGCCCACTTTTGCCGGCGATCCGGTGTAGCTCCCGGTCGCGATTTTGTCCCGCACGCTCGTAATCGTCATCTCACCCACTTTATTGGTGATGCGGTCCAGCACTTCCTTGGTGGTCGGGTCCTTCACTTCGCGCACGATCTCGTGGATTTCGAATACCTCGCCGACGTTGACGCCGTCGTTGGCTCCCGCGGCGATCACCAGCGTGTTGCCCGTGACATCGGCAACCGAAGTCTCCACTTCGCGCACCGACTTCTTCATGTTGGTGCTCTGCTCCTTCAGGATGTCGCCCAACTTGTTGACGCAATCCTGGGTAGCCTCGCCGATGATGGTCTCGGCGAAATTGGAGCTGGTCATGTCTATCTGGACGCCGGCCACGCCCTTGCCTAACGCCCCGCCAATCGCCCCCAGCGCGTTGCCTTTGCGGATGGATTCTCCGCGCGCCTCTCCGGTCGCGATGATCTCGGAGGTCTCAGCGTCGATCAGCCGGTAAGTGATGGCCACCACCGCCTTGTCTTCGTTTTTGCTCGATGCGATGCCGCCCAGCACGCCACCGATAATGCCGCCTCCTTTGACGCTCCTCTTCTTGTCGTCGCGTCCGAAAATAATGATGTCGCCCGCCAGCACGGCGTCGGCTCCCGAGATGCGGCCCACCCGCGCTCCGGCCCCCTGCTTCACACGGTTGCCGGCGTTGAAGTCCTGCTCTTTAATCAGCGTGTCCATCTTCGCGCGTTCGACGACCACCAGGTTGTTGGCGTCCGCCACGCGCTTGACCAGCATTGCTCGGATGCCTTTCCCGATGTCCTGTTGCGTATTGAAAACCGCCTGAACCTGCGTCTTGACCGTCGAGTAGTCGAATTCATCCACGATGACGCGTTTCTTCTGCGCCTGAAGCTGGGCGGCGGTAGGCGGCCCAGTGCTCACGGGGGTAGCGGCTATTGGCGCGGGGGCCGGAGTTGGTGCGGGCGCCGGTGCCGGAGCAGGTGCTGCGGGAGGTGGCGGCGGAGCTGCCGCTACAGGCGTCGGAGCGGCCGGAGCAGCGGCCGCGGCGGGCGCGCTCGCCGGGTCCAGCATCACCCCGATAATGTTCTCCGACACCCCGGCGCCCTTCAGCTTCACCAAGTCACTGGGCGTAAGGTTCATCGGCTTGTTATCTCTCTGCAGAGTCTTGATGATCAAACCCTCCGACAGCCCGGCCTTGACCGACTGAATCACGGAATCGACCGGCGATGCGGCCGCCGCAGGCTTCGCCGCCGCCGGCTTCGGAGCCGCGGGCTTGGGCGCGGCCGCTGGCGGGGGATTCTGCCCCAGGAGAACGGCCGCCAGAAAAGTGAACGCTGCCAATGAAATGACTCTCATCGAGATTTCCTCCAACTGTCGATACATCTACTAATCACCCGCGCGATCCGCCCCTGCACAGGTTCACCGCTGGGTCCAGAGCCCAGCGGTTTCATCACGGACGTCGGGAAAAATGATTATTGTCATCAGTATGCGCGGCCCCAAGATACGTGTCAAGCACCAATTGATAGGTGGTGCATCGTGGATTTAGGAGGGCGCAACGCTCTATGACCGGCAGGCTTGGGCGGTTGCGTGGATGCATTCAGGGTAAGCGGTCGGCTGAAAATGGAATGCCTTGATGAACTTCGTCGAATCAAAGACGTAGTCGAATTCGTACTGGTACAGCATCTCGTACAATTCCTGGATGGTCGCATCGAAACAGCCCGCCACCCGGAGCATCGGCCGGGTGAGAGTGCGGTACTTCGGCTGAGTGCCGAACTCCTTCGCGGCGAATTCAATGAACTCCTTTCCGGTGGGCGGATCGGGGGCGGTGGGAACGTGCCAGGTTTGATTCCAGGCTTCTTCCGTATCAGCCAGCATAACCAAGCTCCTCGCGGCATCCGGCGTGAAGGTGAGCGAGTGCTTCACGGAATCGTTCATTAGCCACATCGCTTTCGCGCCCTTGGCGAACTTGTCGAAGACTAGCTGGTTGGGTATGCCGTTCTGGACGCCGGGACCGTAAAAGTCGGCCGCGCGCGCGATGAGTGCCGTGAGGTTGCCCGCCTTCGTCTCGCTTAGAAGGGTGGTGGCGATCTGCGCGCGGATCTCGCCCTTCTTGCTCAAAGGGCGGAGGGGCGTTTCTTCCGTCATCGCGCCCTCCACTTTCCCGTACATATACACGTTGTCGAAAAAGACCAGTCTGGTGTTGGAGCGCTTGCAGGCTTCGATTGCGTTGTGCATGATGCGAGGCCATAATTCGCGCCATACCTTGAGGTCGTATTTTAGACCGACCAGCAGAAACGCAACCCTGGAACCGGAAACCGCT
>Ga0210384_10006369_pt1 | contig 12623 bp, 11 predicted proteins | sample IncBWH2MmetaG_FD_160574 | JGI IMG/M metagenome (GOLD analysis project Ga0210384, IMG submission 160574) | Forest soil microbial communities from Barre Woods Harvard Forest LTER site, Petersham, Massachusetts, United States - Inc-BW-H-2-M | ecosystem: Environmental > Terrestrial > Soil >... | reverse complement strand
CCGATCTATCTGTACCTGTGGCGACCGCGCAAATGTGGCTTTGACTTTTTCTATCGCGGCGGCCGGTATGTATTGATCCGCTTCGGCGAAATTGAACAGGACCGGGCCGGCGATCTTGCTGGCCTGGCCCAGCTGTCCATCGATGCCGCCGGGGTAATAGCAGACCGCGGCATCCACTCCGGCGTTCGCTGCGCTCAAAAATGACAGCAGGCCACCCATGCAATAGCCGATGGACGCCACTTTGCCGCTGCACTCGGGGCGTGCGCGCAAGGTTTTAACTGTGCTGGCCAGATCCTGTATTGCCAAAGGAAAGTCCATATTTTGCATATGCTTGAAACCGATGGCCAAATCGGCGTCGCTATAGCCGAGATTGACGCCCGGCTTGTCGCGCCAGAACAGGTCGGGCGCGAGCACCACATACCCATCCAGCGCGTATTGGTCGGCAACGGCCTTGATGTGCTCATTGACGCCAAAAATCTCTTGTATCAGCAACAGGCCGGGACCGGTGCCGGTAGGCGGCAAGGCCAGATAGCCCTTGAAGCCCTGTCCATCGTGCGATTGTATGTCTATCCATGAAGCTGCCATCGTGTACTCCTTGCGTCTTGGGGGAAAATAGGGAACCTCGCCTGCCTACATTTGTTTATGCACCGGCCCACGGCAGGCCAGCCTTGCACCAGCCGCCTACAGATTTGCGATGGCCTTCGGTATCCTTGTCGCCCTCAAAGCCCTCCAGGATATCGTAGCATTGCGTGTAGCCGTTTTCAGTGGCAAGTTTGGCGGCATGGCGCGAGCGCACACCGGAGCGGCATAAGAACAGGATGGTCGCGTCCTTGCTTGCCGCCGCCAACAATTGCGACAGGAAGTCGGGGTTGGGCGTGCCGCCTGGATACAGGCTCCATTGCACAGATTTGTGCTGCTGTTCGGCGATTGTCACGCGGCCCACCCAGTCGCGTTCCGCATTGGTGCGCACGTCGACCAGGATTACTTTACTGTCGGTCTGCAACAGGCTAAAGGCCTCGTTTGGCGTTACGGCGCCTGCATAGGGCAATGCGCCGTCTTTGCCGCGTTGTTGTGCCATAGCAATGGTATCGGTTGTCATAGCGGGTGTCCCTGGTTGCGTTGTTTTCTCTGTAGCTAATTATGCATCAACTGTGGCGATATTGTCAGACGGGCAGTCTGACATGGGCCTGGGCAAGAGCTTGAGATACAATCCGTCGACGAGATGCCCCTGACCCTATTGCCTCGCGCGGATACGCACTGATGTACAAAATTACGATTAACCCCCATTGGCAGATTGCGACGGAAAGCAATCAGGCCACGGATACCACGATGTTGATCCGTTTGCTGGTATTGATTCAGCAAACCGGCTCCATCGCGCTGGCTGCCAAAGCCGCTGGATTGTCTTACCGCTATGCCTGGGGCCTGTTGCACGACGCTGAAGCCCTGTTCAACGGGCCGCTGGTGATTTCCGGCAGAGGGCGCGGTACCGCATTGACCGCACTCGCAGAAAAATTGATGTGGGCTGACCGGCGTATTGCGGCGAGATTGTCGCCCTTGCTGGAAAGCCTGGCTTCTGAGCTGGCCAATGAGCTTGACCGTATACAGGCAGACAATCAGCCGGCGCTGAGGATAGACGCCAGCCATGGTTTCGCAGTGGCAGCGCTGCTGGAGCAAATTCAGGCAGCGGCATTGCCTGTGGAATTGCGCTACAGGAATAGTTCCGAGGCACTGGCGGCACTGTCCCGCAAGGAGTGTGATCTGGCGGGCTTCCACGTTCCGATAGGGGCGCATGAACAGCAAGCGGTGACGCAGTATCTGCGCTGGCTGGATCCCGAAAGACACGCATTGATACATCTGGCTGTGCGCACCCAGGGTTTGTTTGTCGCATCCGGCAATCCGCTGGACGTAAAGTCATTGTCCGATATTGTGCGCGGCAGACTACGCTTCGTGAACCGGCCGCAAGGTTCCGGCACCCGCATGCTGCTGGAGTTCATGCTGGCCGAGCTTGGCATTGCACCGGCTGAGATTAATGGATTCGAAAGCGCCGAGTTTACCCACGCCGCCGTTGCCGCTTATATCGCCAGCGGGATGGCCGATGCCGGTCTGGGAGTGGAAACTGCGGCACGGCACTTTGGCCTGGATTTCATCCCGTTGGTGCAGGAGCGCTACTTCTTTGCGATCGCCCGTGACGCCATTCAATTGCCATTAATGCAGCAAATAATTGGCATACTGCAATCTGCCAGCTTCAAATGCACGCTAGGGCGGTTAGCGGGATATGACGGTGCAGACGCCGGCGATATTTTAAATTTGGGGCATGCATTCAGCAGCAGCCGCTGATCTGATGTTAAATGGGGCGCACAAAAACGATGCATAATCAGTCGACAATCACAATATTGCATTATTTTGGTGATTATTTGGCTGAATGCATTATTTTGGTGCAAAATTAAAAAATACCCAAATCTTCTTTCCCCGTCCGAAGTTTCGGAAATCTTTGCAAAAACAAAGATTTAAAGAAATATGCATTTGCTTATGACAAGACTAGTGGATGGCATGGATTCTGCTATCATCCTTCGTTGAGTTCTGCCGTCATCCGAACAACGGTGTTTTGTGCTGGATTTACAGAAAAGCATGCGTAGCGGAAAAGACAATAAGCAGGCAACTCAGTATCTTTCGAATTAATTTTTAGCTCTATTTGAGGAGTTTCACATGGCAATGACAGCCGCAGAAGTCTTGAAGATGGCGAAAGACAACGAAGTAAAATTCGTTGATTTTCGTTTTGCTGATACCAGAGGTAAAGAACAGCACGTGACTGTGCCTGTCTCACAGTTTGGCATGGATAAATTTGAGTCCGGTCATGCATTCGACGGTTCGTCAATCGCAGGCTGGAAAGGTATCGAAGCATCCGACATGCTGTTGATGCCAGACCCGAATACTGCAAATATCGATCCCTTCATGGAAGAAACCACATTGTTCATGCAATGTGACGTTATCGAGCCATCCGATGGCAAAGGCTATGACCGCGATCCACGTTCCATCGCCAAGCGCGCTGAAGCCTATCTGAAATCCTCCGGTATCGGCGATACCGCGTATTTCGGTCCAGAGCCGGAATTCTTCATTTTTGACGGCGTGCGTTGGAAAATCGACATGTCCGGCTGTTTCGTCAAGATCGACTCCGAAGAAGCTTCCTGGTCCAGCGGCGAAAAACTGGAAGGCGGCAACACCGGCCACCGTCCGACGGTCAAAGGCGGCTATTTCCCAGTGCCTCCAGTCGACAGTTTCCAGGATATGCGTTCTGAAATGTGCCTGATCCTGGAAGCCCTGGGTATTCCGGTTGAAGTGCACCACCACGAAGTGGCCGGCGCTGGTCAGAATGAAATCGGCACCAAGTTCTCGACTCTGGTCGAGCGCGCCGACTGGACCCAGAACCTGAAATACGTGGTCTGGAATGTTGCCCATACCTATGGCAAGACAGCGACCTTCATGCCTAAGCCTATCGTTGGCGACAACGGTTCCGGTATGCACGTGCATCAATCCGTGTGGAAAGACGGCAAAAACCTGTTCGCCGGCGACGGCTATGCAGGCCTGTCTGATTTTGCACTGTATTACATCGGGGGCATTATCAAGCACGCGCGCGCGTTGAATGCGATCACCAATCCAGGCACCAATTCTTACAAGCGTCTGGTTCCAGGTTACGAAGCTCCGGTTAAACTGGCTTATTCTGCTAAAAACCGCTCCGCTTCCATTCGCATCCCTTATGTTGCAAATCCTAAAGGCCGTCGCGTTGAAGCGCGTTTCCCAGATCCTCTGGCCAATCCTTACCTGTGCTTCGCTGCATTGCTGATGGCAGGTCTGGACGGCGTGCAGAACAAGATCCATCCAGGCGAGGCAGCGTCCAAAGACCTGTACCATTTGCCGCCGGAAGAAGACGCATTGATCCCTACCGTTTGTTCTTCGCTGGAACAAGCTTTGGGTTACCTGAATGAAGACCGTGAATTCCTGACGCGCGGCGGCGTGTTCAGCGATAGCATGATCGATGCTTATATCGAGTTGAAAATGCAAGAAGTGCAGCGCTTCCGTATGACGACTCACCCAGTCGAGTTCGACATGTACTATTCCCTGTAATTAGGGATATGATAAAAAGCGGGGATATCCCCGCTTTTTTTTGGCCTCTAATTTGTTACATCTGTAACAAGCGGAGTGCTTGCATTTGTGTTGCACGCCAGCATGTCATACACTGGTGACATTAGCTACAAATTCTCTCTCATATGAATCGACTATTCTGCGGCTTGCTCCTGTTAGGTATTTATGCCGGTAACGCCCATGCCGACGGCGACGTTTATTTGTGCGTGGATGAGCATGGCAATAAAGAATACAAAAACACCGGCGCCACCAAGGGGTGTAAAAAGGTGGAGCTGCCTGGCCTTACGATTGTGCCCGCCCCGACCTTGCCCGCGTCAAGCAGGAAGTCCGCCAGCGCGAAGGCGCCTTCGGATTTTCCTAAGGTGGATGACAGCACGCAAAAAGCCCGCGATAGCGACCGTAAGCAGATTTTGCAGGACGAACTAAAGTCCGAAGAGCAGAAGCTGGCGAGCCAGAAAGAAGCGTTCAATAATGGTGAGCCGGAAAGGCTGGGCGATGAAAAGAATTACGCCAAATACCAGGCGCGCGTTACAACGATGAAAGAAGATATTGCACGCACCGAAAAGAACATCGAAGCCCTCAAACGGGAAATCGCCAACCTGAAATAGTGCTTTTTCCCTAAAGCAATGAATCAGGCATGATGCTTGCGTAATGAGGTCGCTATACAGCGGCCTTTTTTTATGGATTATCTTGAGAACTCCACTTACATCCCTGGCGGGCCTGGATTTATTGTCGTCGGCAGTCATCGTGCTGGATGCCGACGGCAGTATCATTTACGCCAATGCGGCAGCAGAAAACCTGCTCGACAGCTCCTTCAAATCCTTGACGCATCAAAAGCTGGCTGACCTGTTCTTAAACGGGGAGGAATTGCTGGCAGTTTTTCAGCAGGCGGTTGAGCACCAGTTTGCCGACAAACGCCAGGACCTTGCCTTGGAACGGGTCGGGCGCGAACCTTTGCATGTGCACAGCATCGTCACGGCGCTGGACAATCCTGATACACCGGTGTTGATCGAGCTCAGGGAAAATGTGCAGCAATTGAAGCTGGATCGCGAAGAGCGCATGCTGGACCAAAGCAAGGCTAACAAGGAATTGATACGCAATCTTGCGCATGAAATCAAGAATCCGCTGGGAGGAATCCGCGGCGCTGCGCAATTGCTGGAGATGGAGTTGCCGGAACGCCAGTTGAAGGAGTTGCGCGAGTATACGCAGGTCATCATCAAGGAGGCGGATAGGCTGCAGACACTGGTCGACCGGCTGCTGGCCCCGCACCGATTGCCGCATATTGTCGGCGACGTCAATATCCATGAAGTCTGCGAACGGGTGTTGCGCTTGATATTTGCCGAGTTCCCGCACGGTCTGAACATTAAGCGCGACTACGATTTGTCGATACCGGAATTTCGCGGCGACAAAGAACAGTTGATACAGGTCGTGCTAAATATTGCGCACAATGCGGCGCAGGCGCTGGTGGACCGCATCCGGCAAGGAGATGCAGAGCTGACTTTCAAGACCCGCGTATTGCGGCAGATTACGTTGGCCAAGGTTCGTTACAGGCTGGCATTAGACTTGCATATCATCGACAATGGTCCGGGTATCCCGTCCGAGATTCGTAACCGTATTTTCTATCCCCTGGTATCTGGCAGGGAGGGCGGTAACGGTCTTGGGCTGACGCTGGCTCAGACGTTCGTTCAACAACATATGGGTGTGATCGAATGCGAGAGCCGGCCAGGGTTCACGGATTTCAGGATATTGATTCCGCTTCCTTGAACAAAGAGGGTGGGAGAGTGGGCGGTACCAAAAGTACTCCATCAATCTGGTGTCCCGGGCGAACAGTTCATCCCCGGGGCACTGAACGCTTAAAGCAGGGTGCAAAACGATAATATGAAACCAATCTGGATAGTGGATGATGACGATTCAATTCGCTGGGTGCTGGAAAAGGCGCTGGCACGGGAAAATCTAGTCACGAAAAGCTTTACCAATGCGCGCGATGCAATGACGGCGCTGCAAAGCGATACGCCACAGGTCCTTGTATCCGATATACGCATGCATGGCGCTTCCGGCCTGGAGCTATTGCAAACGGTTAAAGCCAAATATCCCGGGCTGCCTGTCATTATCATGACGGCATTCTCCGATCTGGAGTCTGCCGTGGCCGCCTTCCAGGGCGGCGCATTTGAATATCTGGCCAAGCCCTTCGACCTGGATAAGGCAGTGGAGTTGATCCGCCGGGCCCTGGACGAAAGCCTGCGCGAATCCAGCGTAGAGCAAGCCATTGCCGAGACGCCTGAAATACTAGGGCAGGCACCGGCAATGCAGGACGTGTTTCGCGCCATCGGCCGCTTGTCGCAGTCGCACGTCACCGTGCTGATTACCGGCGAATCAGGTACCGGTAAGGAACTAGTGGCGCGGGCCCTGCACAAACATAGCCCACGGACGGCGCAACCCTTCATTGCGTTGAATACCGCCGCCATTCCCAAGGATCTGTTGGAGTCAGAGCTGTTTGGCCATGAGCGCGGTGCTTTTACCGGTGCGCAGGCAACCAGAAGGGGGCGTTTTGAGCAGGCCGAAGGCGGCACGCTATTCCTGGACGAAATTGGCGACATGCCTTTTGATTTGCAGACCCGCTTGCTACGGGTACTCTCCGATGGACATTTTTACCGGGTGGGTGGCCATCAGCCGATGAAGGCCAATGTGCGCGTTATCGCGGCGACGCACCAGAACCTGGAGTCGCGCGTCAGGGAGGGCCTGTTCCGCGAAGATTTGTATCATCGCCTGAATGTCATCCGTTTGCGTCTGCCGAGTTTGCGCGAGAGGCGCGAAGATATTCCTATCCTGGCGAAATACTTCATGTCGCAAAGCGCCAAGCAGTTGGGTGTGGAAGTGAAGCGCATGACGGAAGCCGCATTGCATTTTCTGGCGGGGCTGGACTTTCCCGGCAATGTGCGGCAACTTGAGAATCTGTGCAACTGGATAACCGTGATGGCGCCGGGGCAGACGGTGGAGGTATTGGATTTGCCGCAAGACCTCGTATCTTCAGCCAGCCACCATGTTACAGGCACTAGCCTGTCCGGAGAGGGCGGATCCAGCCAGCGCGAATCGGTGCCGGCTGTGCAGGTGCAGGAGGGTACTGCCGCCGCGCCGGCCACGCATGGCGCCAATGCCCAGCACATCAGCCTGGATAACTGGATGACTTTGCTGGATGCAGAGGCAACGGCAATGCTGAGCCAGGGCCAATCCGAAGTCATCGACAAGCTTGGGCGCAATTTTGAATCCGTTGTCATCAAGGCTGCGTTACGGCATACCCACGGCCGCAAGAATGACGCAGCGATCAGATTGGGCATAGGCCGCAACACCATCACCAGGAAAATCCAGGAACTGGGGATAGATGGTGCCAAGGACGACTGAATTTCAGTGGATGTACAAATTACCCTGGCCGGTCTGCGGACTGGTTGGGGTGTCTGCTTAGTTGATCCAGCCTCTATCTAGCCCCATATGCCGAATTTACGCGCTGCCTGTTTATCCGATGCGGAAGGAATTTGCAGCATCTACAATCACTATGTGTTGAACACGTCGATTTCATTTGAAGAGACGGAGGTGCTGCCTGATGAGATGTCGCGCCGCATTGTTGACGTTACGCAGCACTTGCCCTGGCTTGTGATCGAAAACGAAGACGGGATCGCCGGCTATGCGTATGCGAGCAAGTGGCGGACGCGTTCGGCCTACCGTTTTTCAGTGGAAACTTCCGTCTACCTCGCGCAGAGTGCGCGCGGACATGGTTTTGGCGTCAGATTATATGAGGCACTGCTGCGCGAGCTGGATCAATTAGGTGTGCATGCAGCGATCGGCGGGATTGCGCAACCGAATGAGGCAAGCGTCAAGCTGCATGAAAAACTGGGTTTTCGCAAAGTGGCGATGTTCGAACAGGTCGGTTTTAAAAATGGACAGTGGGTAGACGTGGGCTATTGGCAGAAGCTGCTATAAAAGAGGTTGCTATAAGTACTGGCGATTCCAGGTGACTTGGCCTGCTCGCAAAACGGTTAAAATCGGAGAATAATTAAATGCTATCTCCTTTATGTCCGAAAAAATTGAAATACTCGCGATCTCCGGCAGTTTAAGAAAAAACTCGTCAAATACTGCATTATTGAATGCGGCAGCGCAGCTTGCGCCGGCCGGAGTTGCCGTCAGGCTATATCAGGGTTTGGGGGAGCTGCCCTTATTTAACCCTGATCTAGAGGGCCGGGAGCCGGAACCGGTGCTGGAATTCCGCAGGCAATTGCAAGCCGCACAGGGCTGCATGATAGCCAGCCCGGAATATGCGCACGGGGTGACTGGCGTCATCAAGAATGCGCTCGACTGGGTAGTCGGTAGCGGCGAACTTGTCGACAAGCCGACCGCGCTCTTGAACGCTTCCGCGCGGGCTACATACTCCTATGCGGCGTTGACGGAAATCCTTGGTGTCATGAGCGCCAAACTGATCCCTGAGGCTTCGCTGACCGTTCCGCTGGCGAACAATACATTGAGCGTACAAGATATTTTGTCGACCGAAGACTATGCCGCTATCGTCGGCCAGGCTTTATCCGCGCTGACAAGTGCAATTATGGCCCCGATGGCCGAGTAAAAAAGTATTTCCTTCAGTATTGAGCGGGATATTATTTTTTGCAATTGGAATGGATTCCACTGTTAGAATTGGCGTTCACCAAAGATTCGACCCATTCAATAACAATACTGGCTGCGATAGTCCTTGGGCCGTCACCATACACGGAGATTTCATGAACTTCGATACACTGTTTCAGCAACAAAATGCACTTCCATCCATACCCAAGGTGGTGCAGGAAGTCATCGACAGTTTTAATAATGAGAGTGTTTCGATCGATGAAATTGCCAGGAAGCTGATCGCGGATCAGGTCTTGAGCGCGAAGCTGTTGCGCTTGGCGAATTCTTCCTACTACCATGCTTCGCGCAGTGTGGGCACGATCGATGATGCGGTGTTGATGCTGGGTTTTATGACAGTCAGGACGCTGGTGATCAGCACTGGTTTGACCGGCAGCTTCAAAGCCATGCCCGGTGTGGATTTGAAACAGTTCTGGCGGCATAGCCTGCATACGGCGGTGATTGCGAAATGGCTGGCCAAGCAGTTGCACGGCAATTCTGATTTTGCATTTATCGTCGGCTTGATGCATGCGATTGGTCAATTGGTGATGCATGCGGCGATGCCGGAGAAAACCCTGCAAATCGATAAGATCGCGGGCACGCTGGATTCCCGCCGCGTGGACGTCGAGCAGACTTCTTTTGGCTACAATTACGCCGATGTGGGGGCTGAGCTGGCCAGGCGCTGGAGGTTCCCGGACAATTTTGCAACCGTTATCAAGGCATGTACCGATCCGCTGGAACAGCAGCCATTTGATCAGATGGCGGCGATCGTTCATCTCGCCGCTTGGCGCTCCCGCGCGGAAGAAAACAAATACTCCAAAGAAGAGCTGGAGGCAACTTTCCCGGCTGAAGTGGCAGCCAAATTGGGTGTGAAACCGGAATTGATGTTGAACGACATGCCGCCGCTGGCGGAGTTGGGTGCCGGCCTGGAATCCTTGGTTAGCTAAACGTTGTAAACGGATGAGCCGCAGCTGGCGCTGCGGTCTGCCCCTCGGCCTGGCTGCGGAGCCTCAGCTTTTGGCTGACTTTTGTATGCTCAGGGCCACCGCTTCCGCAATCTTGATGCCATCCACGGCAGCCGACAGGATGCCGCCGGCATAGCCGGCACCTTCGCCTGCGGGATATAAGCCCTTGGTATTCAGGCTTTGCAGGGTATCGTCGGTGCGCTTGATGCGTATCGGTGACGAAGTCCTGGTTTCGACGCCGGTGATGATTGCATCGTTCATTGCAAAACCCTTGATCTGTTTGTCGAAGGCGGGTATCGCTTCGCGCATTGCTTCTATCGCGAATGCCGGTAGTGCCGCCGCCAGATCACACAGGGTGATGCCGGGTTTGTAGGAGGGGATCACGTCGCCGAGCTCGGTCGATGCCCGCTTTGCCAGGAAGTCCCCTACCAGCTGACCGGGAGCGTTATAGTTGCCGCCACCCATTTCATACGCGCGCTCTTCCAGTTTGCGCTGCAAGTCTATACCTGCCAGCGGATGCTCAGGATAGTCCTCAGGTGTAATACCCACTACGATCGCGCTATTGGCATTGCGCTCATTGCGTGAATACTGGCTCATGCCGTTGGTGACAACTCTGCCCGGCTCCGAGGCGGCGGCAACGACGGTGCCGCCTGGGCACATGCAGAAGCTGTACACCGAGCGGCCGTTTTTTGCATGGTGAACCAGTTTATAGTCGGCCGCACCGAGGATTTCGTTGCCGGCATTGGGGCCGAAGCGCGCATGGTCGATGATGGATTGCGGATGCTCGATGCGAAAGCCTATTGAGAAAGGCTTCGCTTCCACGTAGACGCCGCGCCGATGCACCATCTGGAACGTATCGCGCGCGCTATGGCCTATCGCCAATACAACGTGATCGGTCTTGATGTATTCACCGTCATTGACGTACAGGCCGCATACCTGGCCATCTTGGATGTCTATGTCAGTCACTTTTTGCTGGAAGCGGATTTCTCCGCCCAGCGCTTCTATATTGCCGCGCATCTCTTCTATCATCTTGACCAGGCGGAAGGTGCCGATATGCGGTTTGCTGACGTACATGATTTCTTCAGGCGCGCCTGCCTTCACGAATTCGGTCAATACCTTGCGACCGTAATGCTTGGGGTCCTTGATCTGACTGTATAGCTTGCCGTCGGAGAAGGTGCCGGCGCCGCCTTCGCCGAACTGCACGTTGGATTCTGGCTGCAGTTCGCGCTTGCGCCATAGGCCCCAGGTGTCCTTGGTCCTCTCCCTAACGGCCTTGCCGCGCTCCAGGATGATGGGGCGAAAGCCCATTTGCGCCAAGATCAGGCCGGCAAACAATCCGCAAGGGCCAAAACCTATCACGACCGGGCGCTGCTCCGGCACCTGGTCGGCGTGTGTGACAAAGTGGTAGCTGGTGTCCGGCGTCAAGCCTATCCGGGGTTTGCCTGCATTTTGCGCCAGCACTTTTTCATTGTCGGTGGTTACCACGTCAATGGTATAGGTCAGGATGATGGCAGTTTTTTTCCTGGCATCGTAACCGCGGCGGAAGATAGTGAAGCTGACCAGCTCTTGTTCGCTAATGCCAAGGGCATGCAGAATCGCAGCTTTCAAGGCGGATTCAGGGTGATCAAGGGGGAGTTGTATGTCGGTCAGGCGTAGCATGTAATTACAGTATTCCAGATATCGGTAAATCATCTGCCGTATTTTACTTTGGCAGGATAAAGCGCTATTTTACCCGTTCACCGGCCTTACACCTAAAACTACGGAGTATCCAAGCAAGATGATCCAGCTCTACTACTATCCGGGAAATGCCAATCTGGCGCCACATATGCTATTGGAAGAATTGGGAATTCCCTATGAGCTGGTGCTGGTGGATACGGAGAAAGGTGCCCAGCACGATCCCCAATACATGAAGCTGAACCCCTGCGGCCGTATTCCTGTGCTGGTGGATGGTGACCTTGTGCTGTTCGAGTCGGCCGCGATCTGTTTGTATCTGGCGGACGCCTACCCGGATGCCGGCCTGGCGCCAAGCTTGGGGACGGTGCAGCGCGCGCATATGTATAAATGGCTGATGTACCTGACCAATACGCTGCAGACCGAATTGATCAGTTACTTCTATTCTGATCGCCTGGCGAATGATGCGGCGGCTGCGGCGCAAGTGAAGGAGCGGGCGGAGCAGCGGGTCAGCGGCATGCTGGATATGCTGGAAGCGGAGTTGAAGGAGAATGCCGAGCAATTGCGGGGCGTCTATTTACTGGGGCCGCAATACTCGGTGGTGGATCCCTATCTATTAATGCTGTGCCGATGGACGCGCGCGATGCGCAAGCCGGCGAAGGCTCGCCCTTATTTAGCGACATATCTGGCGCAGGTATTTTCCAGGCCTGCGGTCAGCAGGGCGTTTGAAATGGAAGGATTGCAGGCGCCTTTTTATTGAGCCTGTATTGGGCACTTTAAAAAGTATAAATTATTTTCAAAAAGTGCTTGCCAGTGCCGGGTCGGCTTGCTATAGTTCGGATCCCGTCGCGAACAGCAGTAAATAGCGCGAAACAAGCAGCAAGAAACAAGGCTGCTTAAGAGCGAGTTTTACGAGCGGAATGAGACGGGAAAAGAAGTAAAAGCGAGAGTGGTAGCGGTAGTAAAAAATAAGTACGCTGAGTTAAAAAAGAAGTTGACGAAGCGAATTAAATACTACATAATCTCGTTTCTCTGCTGCTGACAAACAAAACGATTTGCAGCGAAGTGCAGAGGCTCCAGCGCAAGCGGTAGAGCGAACTACAGGATACGGTTCTTTAACAATTAACAGTCAATAAATGTGGGCACTTGATAGAAAGCGCGGCTGATTCGCTTCGGTGAATTGGTTACACTTAAAAAATATCA
>Ga0210384_10006368_pt1 | contig 12624 bp, 8 predicted proteins | sample IncBWH2MmetaG_FD_160574 | JGI IMG/M metagenome (GOLD analysis project Ga0210384, IMG submission 160574) | Forest soil microbial communities from Barre Woods Harvard Forest LTER site, Petersham, Massachusetts, United States - Inc-BW-H-2-M | ecosystem: Environmental > Terrestrial > Soil >... | reverse complement strand
CGACCCGCAGGATAGGCGCCGCGCTCATTCGGCAGGCGCCACAGCGGGACGGCGGCGGAGCTGCCACGTCCGCACCAGGCCCAGCACGCCGCCCGGCGCCGCGAGCACAAGGATCACCAGCAGCAGGCCGGTGGCGAACAGGTGGAAATCGAGCAAGCGGCCCAGGATCACCTGGGTGATGAACACCAGCATGAAGGCGCCGATCACCGGACCGAACAACGTCCCCATGCCGCCCAGCAGGGAGTAGACGATCAGGCTCAAGTTGGTGTCGTCGCGATAGACCGAGTCGGTGGTGATGTAGCCCAGCGAATGGGCGTAGATCACGCCGAGCTGCCCGGTGAGCACGGCGCTGATGACGAAGGCCATGCGCTTGTAGCGCTCCGTCGGCACGCCCAGCATGCGCGCGGTATCCTCGTCTTCGCGGATGCTCAAAAGGCCGGCGCCGAAGCGGCTGCGCCGGATCTGCCAGGCGATGAGCAGCACCACGAGGCCGGCCAGAAGATACAGCCAGTAAAAGAAGGTCGCGGGTTCGAGGTTCCTGGGCGCGACGGCCGGAAAGTTGAGGCCGAGCGATCCCTCGAAGAAATCGACGTTGTTGTTGAGCTCGGCGCAGACATGGCTGACGCCCAGCATGGCGATGGCGAAGAAGGTGCCGCGCAGGCGCAGGATCGGGTAGGAGATCGCCGCCGACAGCACGGCGCAGCAGACCCCGCCCACCGCCAGGCCGAGCAGCAGAAGCAACGGCGGCGCGACACCGGAGAAGCGCGCCTCGACGAGGCCGGCGGTAAAGGCGCCGACGCCGATAAAGGCGGAATGACCGAAGCTCGCATAGCCCGCGAAGCCGCCCAGGATCGTCCAGGCAACAGCGAGGCCCGCAGAGTAGAGCATCAACTGCCCGACCCTGACGTAGAACGGCGGCAGCACCAGCGGCCCGAGCGCCAGCAGGGCGGCCGAGGCCACCATGAGCAGCACGGCCTGGACGGGAGAGATCTTCATCGCGAGGCGCTGAACGCGTTGCCCAAGAGGCCGGTCGGGCGGACCAGCAGCAGCAGCACCAGCAGCAGGAACATGGTCACGTTGGGAAACGACGGGCCGATATATTGCGCCGTGAGCGTGCTGACCATGCCCAGCAGCAGGCCGCCCAGAAGCGCGCCGGCCGGGCTGCCGACGCCGCCCAGCACCACGACGACGAAGGCGTTCAGCGTCCATGTCGCTTCGTCGGACGGCGAGAACGGCAGGATGATGCCGATGACGATCCCGGCCGCACCGGCGAAGGCTGCCGATACGGCGAAGGTGAGCGCATAGACATGCCGCACGTTCACGCCGCACAGCCGCGCCGCCATCGTCTGCTGCGCCGTGGCGCGGATGACCCGGCCGAGGGCCGAGAACTTCAGCAGCAGCGCCAGGCAGCACAGCAGGACCAGGCTGGCGAACAAAGCGCTTACCCGCACTGCGTCGAAGTTCACGGCGCCCAGGTGGAACGAGGTGAAGGCCCAGCTCGGCGTGATGTTCTTCATGTCCGGCGAGAACACCCAGATCATGATGTTCTGCAGCATCAGCGCCACGCCGAAGGTGAGCAGCATCGAGCCGAGCGGCGAGCGATCGACGGCGTGCTGGATCAGGAAGCGCTGGTAGACGTAGCCGACGGCGAACAGCACGGCCATCACCAGCGGCAGGGTGAGCAGCGGATCGATGCCGAGCGCCTGGGAAAAGATCAGCGCCAGATAGGCGCCGAGCAGGACCAGGATGCCATGGCTGAGATTGATGACGTGCAGCACGCCGAAGATCAGCGAGAACCCGACGGCGGCCAGCGCATAGATCCCGCCCAGCACCAGGCCGTCGGCCAGCGTCTGCGCGATCAGGTTCATCCGAAAACGCTGATCGTCACGCCTTCTTGTCCCAGGGTGGCGCCGGGTAGATCGGATCGGCCGAATGGGCCTCGCCGGGGAACACGATCTCGAGCTTGCCCTTCATCACCTGGCCGATCATGGAACCCATGATGATGGGATCGCCGTCGCCGTCGGGCGTGAACTTGATGCGGCTGTAGAAGGTCTCGTAGTCCGCGACGGCCAACGCGTCGCGCACGGCTTCGGCCTTGATGCTCTTCGCCGCCTGCATGGCGAGGATGTAGGTCTCGATGCAGGCCGCGGCGCCGGCGGTGTGATAGGCGACCGGGCGGGTGAACTTGCTCTTGTAGTACTCCATGAATTTCTTCGAATCACCGAAGAACTTGTCCTTGTAGGGCACCGTCTCGTCCCAGTAGGTCGAGCACAGCAACGCCTCGGAATATTTGCCGAGCGCCTCGCGGAACGACGCGAGCTGCGGCCCCAGCCCCTGGAACAACAGCTTCACGTTGGTGCCGCTGGCGATCATCTGCCGCGCCACCAGCAGCGAGTCCTGGTCGTGCATGACGCAGACCAGGAGATCGGGCGTGTTGGCGCGCACCGAGCCCAGCACGCTGGAAACGTCGGTCGGCTTGGCCGGCAGCTCGAAGCTGTCGAGCCGCTTGAAGCCCGCCGCGTCGCAGGACAGTTTCACGCCTTCGCCCGCGGTCTTGGAGAAGGCGTCGTTGGTCCAGATCACCGAATAGGTCTGCGGCGTGGGCTGCAGCGTCTTGAACAGGGCCGCAGCCGAGGCGAACTGGCGGGTGGCGCGCGGGTACATGCCGAACACGTACTTGAAGCCCTTGGTGAAAATCGCGTCGGAGCCGCCGCCGGTCTGCACCATCGGCTTCTTCGCCCGTTCGGTGATCGCCGCGGTCGGCAGCACGATGTTGCTGCCAAACGAGCCCAAGAAGAAGTCCGTGCCGTCGTCGAGCTGGCGCTGGATCAGCGTCGTGGCGCGCGCCGGATCGCTGGCGTCGTCGAACAGCTTGAGCTCGATCTTGTATTTCTCGCCGGCGATCTCGACGCCGCCCAGCACGTCGTTGAGGTAGCTGGCCGCGGTGATGTAGCCGTTGTTGACATTGAGCCCGGTCTCCGCCGCCGCGCCGGTGAGCGGCACCGAGCCGCCGAACACCAGCGTCTTGCCGGCTTGCGCCCGGGCCGATCGAATCGCCGGAGCCGCGAGAACCGCTGCTCCCATTCCCCTCAGCAGAACGTCGCGACGTCGCATGCTTGCCTCGCCTGTCTTTGATGACCCATCCGCGTCCCGGTTCTACTGCAAAAGCCGTGCCCGCGGGAGAGCCATCGACGTTTCGACGAGCAATAGGCGCGAGTTGACCGGACGCGGGCAGCGCTCGATCTTTCAGGATCATGGAGCAGCGCGACCCCCTGGACTACGACGCGCTCGTCATCGGCGCGGGCATATCGGGCCTCTACCAGCTCTACCGCCTGCGCGAGTTGGGGCTGCGGGTCCGGGTGCTCGAGGCCGGGTCGGGCGTCGGCGGCACCTGGTACTGGAACCGCTATCCCGGGGCACGTTTCGATTCCGAAAGCTACTCCTACGGCTATTCCTTCTCGCAGGAACTGCTCGACGAATGGAGCTGGTCCGAGCATTTCGCTCCGCAGCCCGAGACGCTGCGCTATCTCAACTACGTCGCCGACAAGTTCGACCTGCGACGCGACATCACGTTCCACAGCCGCGTCGGCGCGGCGCATTACCGCGAGGACAGCGGACAGTGGGACGTCACGGTGGAACACGGCAGCCGCTACCGGGCGCGCTTCCTGATCACCGCGATCGGCCCATTGTCGGCGCCGACCCTGCCGCGCATCGAGGGCGTGGAGACGTTCCAGGGCTCCTCGTTCCATACCGCGCGATGGCCGCACGAGCCGGTGGGCTTCGCCGGCAAACGGGTGGCGGTGATCGGCACCGGCGCCACCGGCGTGCAGACCATCCAGGAGGTTGCCAAGACCGTCGGGCATCTCACCGTGTTCCAGCGCACGCCCAACTGGTGCGCGCCCCTGCATAACGGCCCGATCGACGCGGAGACGCAGCGCCGCATCAAGGCCGGCTACCCGGAGATGTTCGCGCGCTGCCGCGAGACCTTCGCCTGCTTCCTGCACACGCCCGACCCGCGCGGCACCTTCGAGGTCGCGCCGCAGGAGCGAGAGGCTTTCTTCGAGAAGCTCTACGCCGAGCGCGGCTTCGGCATATGGCAGGGCAATTTCCGCGACATCCTCACGGATCGCGCCGCCAATGCGGCGGTCAGCGACTTCGTGGCCCGGAAGATCCGCCAGAGGGTGAAGGACCAGGCGGTGGCCGAGAAGCTGATCCCCAAGAACCACGGCTTCGGCACCCGGCGCGTGCCGCTCGAGACCAAGTACTACGAGGCCTACAACCAGCCCAATGTCCGGCTGGTCGACATCACGGAAACGCCGATCGAGCGCATCACGCCCAAAGGCTTGAAGACCAGCGATGCCGAGTACGAATTCGACATCATCATCTATGCCACGGGCTTCGACGCCATCACCGGCAGCTTCGATCGCATCGACATGAGGGGCCTGGGTGGCCAGAAGCTCAAGGACAAATGGGCCAACGGGCCGCAGACCTTCCTGGGCGTGAAGGTCGAAGGCTTCCCCAACATGTTCATGCTGATGGGACCGCACACCGCACTGGGCAACATCCCGCGCAGCATCGAATACAACGTCGACTGGGTGACCGGCCTGATCCGCTACATGCAGGAGCACAAGCTCAGCCGTGCCGATGCCCGACCGGAGGCGGTGGCGGCCTGGACCGATCACGTCAAGGCGCTGGGCGAAGGCCTGTTGTCCAACGAGGTCAATTCATGGATGACCGGCATCAACACCAACGTCGAGGGCAAGCAGACCCGCATCATCGCCCGCTACAGCGGCAGCGCGCCGGCCTACCGCGCGCGCTGCGACGCGGTGGCGGCGAACGGCTATCGGGAGCTGGTGTTGGCCTAGCCGGACGCCTGCTCAGGGCTGGGGGCGCGCGACTCCAGTCGCGCGTCTTCGCTGGCCGCAAGAGCAGATCGCGCCACTGGAGTGGCGCGCGCCCAGCAAAGAGACGCTAAGCTCCCTTCCTTCATGACCTCATCCCTCCCTCCCCTCGTCGCTCCCTGGCGCATCGGCGTCGATGTGGGCGGAACCTTCACCGACATGGTGCTGCGCGATGCCGCGGGCGCCGTTCGCATCTACAAGGCGCCCTCAGTGCCGGCCGATCCCAGCGAGGGCGTCTTGGGCGTGCTGCGGCTGGCCGCCCAGCAGCTCGACCTGCCGCTCAGCAGGCTGCTGCGCGACTGCGCGCTGTTCGTGCACGGCTCGACCGTGGCCACCAATACCATCCTGGAAAAGAAGGGCGCCAAGGTCGGCATGCTGACGACCGAAGGCTTTCGCGATTCGCTGGAAATCCGCCGCGGCTTTCGCGACAACCAGTGGGATCATCGCGCGCCGTTTCCGCCCGTCCTGGCGCCGCGCTACCTGCGCCTGCCGGTGCGCGGTCGGATCGGCGCCAACGGCAAGGAGCTGGCCCCGCTGATCGCCGCCGACGTCGACGCGGCCGCCCGGGTGTTCGCCAACGAAGGCGTCGAATCGGTCGCCATCTGCCTGTTCAACAGCTTTCTGGACGGCGCACACGAGCGGGCCGCGGGCGCGCAACTTTCCAAAAGCTGGGGCGGCCCATGGATCTCGCTGTCGAGCGAGGTCATGCCGACCATGGGCGAGTACGAGCGCGGCTCGACCGCGGTGGTCAACGCCTACATCGCACCCAAGGTGACGAGCTATCTCGGCGCGCTCGACGAGCAGCTCCGCCAGTTCGGCCTGCCGCGCTCCCTGCTCCTGCTGCAGAGCAACGGCGGCGCCGTCTCCGTCGCGCAAGTCGCGGCCCGTCCCGTGATGCTGATCCTGTCCGGCCCCGCCGCCGGCGTCGGCGCGCTGAAAGGCTGCACGGCGCCCGGCGAGGCGGCCAACCTGATCTCGATGGAGATCGGCGGCACAAGTTGCGACGTCATGGTGATGGCAGAAGGCGACGTGCCGGTGGCCGACCAGCTCACCATCGACGGCTACCACCTCACCACGCCGTCGGTCGAAATCCACACCGTGGGCGCGGGCGGCGGCGCCATCGCCTGGGTCGACGATGCGGGCCTGCTGCATGTCGGCCCGCAGGGCGCCGGCGCGCGGCCCGGACCGGCCGCCTATGGGCTGGGCGGCGAGCAGCCGACCGTCACCGACGCGCAGCTCGTGCTCGGACGCCTGCGCCCTGGCCCGCTGGCCGGCGGCGCCGTCACGCTGGATGGCGCGCTGGCGCGCCAGGCGGTGGAGACCAAGCTCGCCCAGCCGCTCGGCCTCTCGGTCGAGGACGCCGCGGCCGGCGTGATCCGTCTGTTGGAGCAGAACCTGCTGCACGCCGTGGAGCGACTGAGCATCGAGCGCGGCCACAATCCCGCGACCTTCACCCTGGTGGCCGCGGGCGGTGCCGGCCCGATGCACGGCAGCGCCGTGGCGCGGGCGCTGGGCTGCAGCCGCACGCTGCTGCCGCGTGCCGCCGGCGCCTTCTGCGCGCTCGGCATGCTGCAGTCCGACGTCCGCCAGGACTATCTGCAGGTCTTCGTGGCTGATCTCGACAGGCTCGATCGCACGGCCCTCGACGCGGGCTTCGCCCAGCTCGAGGCGCGCGCTCGCGACGCACTGTCCCGTGACGGTTTTGGGGCCGCCGATTCCGCGATCGAACGCGAACTCGACTTGCGCTACGACGGCCAGCAATGGCCGGTGCGGGTGGCCCTGAATGGCGCGGGCTTCGACGCCGCCGCCGCCCGCCAGGCGTTCGAAGAGGAGCATCAGCGGCTGTTCGGCCACATCCAGCCCGGCGGCCGGATCGACATCACCGCGCTTCGGGTCGTCGGTCGCGGCCGGCTCGACTGGACGCCGCCAGCCACGCGCTCGCCGCAGAGCGCCGCCCCGACGCCGCGCGAAAAGCGCAAGGTCTGGATCGATCCGGTCTACGGCTGGCGCGAAGTGCCGATCTACGACGGCGCCGACTTGCGTCCCGGCTGCACGCTCGACGGGCCGCTGTTGATCGAGGAACGCACGACGACCGCCTTTGTCGGCCCGCGCGACCGGCTCGAGGTCGACGCGCGCGACGACTTTCTGGTTCATATCGGAGCCAACCCATGAGTACTGCACCCGATCCCGTCACGCTCGATCCGGTTACCCTGGCGCTGGTGCAGAACCGGCTCGACCACATCTCGCATCAGATGGGCTGGGTGATGACGCGCACGGCGCGCTCGCCGATCTTCAGCCAAAGCCACGACTTTTCCTGCTTCATCGCCGACGCGCGCGGCACGCTGATAAGCCAGGCCGACGGCATCCCGATCCATACCGGCGGCGGCGGCTTCGCCGTGCGCGCCATCCTGCGCGACTTCAAGAGCGCAATCCGACCGGAAGACGTCTTCCTGCTGAACGACCCCTACACCGCCGGCGGCAACCACCTGCCCGACTGGGTGATCGCGCGGCCGGTTTTCGCCGCGGGCGCGCTGGTCGCTTTCGCCTGCAACCGCGCCCACCAGGCGGATATCGGCGGCGGCGCGGCCGGCACCTACAACTCGGCGGCCACCGAGATCTTCCACGAAGGCATCCGGCTTCCGGTACTGAAGCTGATCGAGGGCGGCAAGACGCGCGATGACCTGTGGCGCCTGCTGCTGATCAACACCCGCCTACCCGAGGCACTCGACGGCGACCTGCGCGCCATGATCGGCTCGACCCGCATCGGCGCCGAGCGCCTGGCGCTGCTGGTCGAGGAGCTGGGCGCCGACCGCGCCGACGCCTTCTTCGAAGGCGTGCTGGCCCATGCCGACCGCCGCTTCCGCACCTGCATCGACCGCCTGGCCGAGGGCGTGTGGCGCGCCGAGGAGTCGGTCGACAACGATTGCTTCGAGCCGATCGACGGCAGGATCGCTGTCACGCTCACGGTGAAGGACCGCCGTCTGATCGTCGACTTCGCCGGCACCTCGCCGCAGATCCGCGGCTTCAAGAACAGTTCTATCGCCAACAGCACCTCGGCCGTGTTCATGGCGCTCGCCTCGTTCTTCGAGCCCGACCTGCCCAAGAACGAAGGTGCCTTTCGCAGCGTCGAGATCCGGCTGCCCGAAGGCACCTTGGTGAACGCGCGGGCTCCCGCGCCGATGACCATGAACACGGTGTTCGTGGCGCACGAGATCGTCCATGTCATGTGGAAGGCGCTGGGCCAGGCGCTGCCCGAACGCGCCTCGGCCGGCTGGTCGAAGGCGGTGCATGCGGTCACCGCCGGCTTGCGCGCCGATGGCGAACGCTACGTGATGTATCAATGGGCGGGCGCGCCGGCCGGCGGCGGCGTGGAAGGCCGCGACGGCTTCCATCTCATCGGCCATCTCATCACTTTGGGCGGCCTCACCTTGCCCAACCTCGAAACCTACGAGCACCTCTACCCGGTCCGCTTCCGCCGCCAGGAGCTGCGCTGCGACAGTGCCGGCCCCGGCCGCTTCCGCGGCGGCGCCGGCTGCGACTACGAGGTCGAGATCTTCACCCCGGCCGACTACGCCTTCCGCGGCGAAGGCGTGGGCGCGCCCTCGAGCTTCGGCGCCGCCGGCGGCCGCGCCGGCTCGGGCGGCGAAGTGGTCCTCACCCTGGCCGACGGCAAGCGCATCCAGGCGCCGAAATACGGCGTCGAGCGGCACGGGCCGGGCACCTATCGCGCGCTGTCGCCGGGCGGCGGCGGCTATGGCGATCCCAAGACGCGCGACCCGGCGCGCGTGCTGCGCGACGTGCGTGACGAGGTGGTGAGCCCCGCCGGCGCCGAGCGGGACTATGCCGTAGCAGTCACGGCAGACGGTCGTGAAATCGACCGGGCCCGCACCGCCGCGCTCAGGGCGCAGCCGGCTTGACTCCTGTCTTGCCAGCGGCGGCAGGGCAACTGCCATTGTGCCTGCTCGCTGCATGATCACCGCCTTGCTGCCAAGAGTAGTTCGGACGCTAAGCGCCCGGAATGGTATTCTGGAATCGTGAGCCGTGACGAATGCGGCACCGGTCCTGGCGCCTGGAAGCGGAAGGTAGACTCGACATGACAACTGGCTCGGAAGCGCCGAAGGCGTCCCACTCCTCCCTGGCCGCGGCGCTGGCCGCATCGCTGAAGGCGATCGACGACGACTACAGCGAGGAGATGCGCGAAATGCGCGAAATCCTCGAAGAGGCCAGGAAGGAAGCGGAGAAGCACGAGCCGAACAAGGAGAAGCTCAGGGCCCTGTTGGCCGACGCCGGCAAGATGGTCCAGACCTTCGCGGCGCTCGATCCGCTGTGGCAGGGCATTCAACGCGTTTCACGGATGGTCGGCATTCTGTAGCGGCGGACCTGCGCGCCGCAGGGAGCACGATCGGCGCCCGGCAAGGGAGGCGGCGGCATGCGCGGGAAATACGTTGCGGTCCTGATCGCGATCGTCGTCCTCGGCCTGATCGTCCTCGGGCGCGCGGGCAGCACCCTGGTCGACTGGCTGTGGTTTTCGTCGATCGGCTATGAGGGCGTCTTCTGGACGATCTTCACCGCCCGCACCGTCCTCTTCCTCGCCGTCTTCGCCGCGTCGACCGGCGCGTTCTGGCTTTCGGGAGGACTGGCGCTGCGCTTCGCCCGGCGACCGGCGGCCAGGCCGGCGAGCGCAATCTTTTCCACGGGGCCGTCGCAAACGCCGCTGCTGCTTATCGGCTATGTGTCGCCGCACGTCTCGGGCCGCCTTCTTGTCGCCGGCGCCGCGGTCCTGCTCGGCCTGCTGACCGCCTCGATCGAGCTCTCGAACTGGGAGGTGGTGCTTCGCTTCCTCCACCAGGTGCCCTATGGCGCAAGCGAGCCGGTGTTCGGCAAGGACATCGGCTTCTATCTGTTCTCGCTGCCGACCTACGTCGCGCTCAAGAACTGGCTGCTGCTGCTGCTGTTCTTCAGCGCCGCCCTGGCCGGCGCGGTCTATTGGGTGCAGGGCGACATCGAGCTCGACAGGCCGCCGCGCCGCCTGTCGTCCGCCGTCCTCATCCACGGGTCGGTGCTGCTCGGCCTGTACTTTGCGGTCAAGGCCTGGTCCTACGCGCTCGATCGCTTCATGCTGCTCTACAGCGACAACGGCGTCGTCGTCGGCGCGGGCTACACCGACCTCCACGTCAGGCTGCCGATCCTGTGGTTCCTGGTCGGGCTGGCCATCCTCTGCACCATCGCCGCGTGGGCCAACGTGCGTTGGCGGACCTGGCGCATCCCCGCGGCGGCCGTACTGCTGCTGTTCGCCAGCTCGATCGTGGTCTCTGGGCTGTTTCCCGCGCTGTTCAACCGCTTCTACGTGAAGCCGAGCGAACTGCAGCTCGAGACGCCTTATATCGAGCGCAACATCGCCTTGACGCGGCAGGCCTACAACCTGCAGCAGATCGCGGTGAAGCCGTTCCCGGCGGAGGAACAACTGAGCTTCGCCTCGCTCGAGGCCAACCGCCCGACCGTCGACAACATCCGGCTGTGGGACTGGCAGCCGCTGATGAGCACCTACGCCCAGCTGCAGGAGATCCGGACCTATTACAAATTCCTCGACATGGACATCGACCGCTATCGGCTGGATGGCGCCTATCAGCAGGTGATGCTGTCAGCGCGCGAGCTCGAACCTTCGCTGCTGCCGTCCAACGCGCAGACCTGGGTCAACCTGCATCTGCTCTTCACCCATGGCAACGGCGTGGTGATGTCGCCGGTGACGCGCAAGAGCGCCGAAGGCCTGCCGCTCTTCTACCTGCAGGACATCCCGCCGGTCGCCACCGGCGGTCCCGCCATCAGCGAGCCGCGCCTCTATTTCGGCCAGGCCGAGGAGCGCTATGTGATCGTCAAGGGCGCCACGCCCGAGTTCGACTATCCCAAGGGCAAGGACAACGTCTATGCCGCCTATGACGGCGCCGACGGCGTTTCTATCGGCGACACGGCGCGGCGCGGCCTGTTCTCCTGGTACTACGGCGATCCCAACATCCTGCTCACCGAGTACATCACCAGTGAAAGCCGAATCCTGCTTCGTCGCAATATCCAGGACCGGGTGCGCACGATCTCGCCCGTCCTGCGCCTCGACCACGATCCCTATATCGTGGTGAGCGGCGGGCGCCTGTTCTGGATGCAGGACGCCTACACCACCAGCGACTGGTTTCCCTATGCCCAGCCGCAATCCTCGGGCGGCCTCAACTACATCCGCAACTCGATCAAGGTGGTGATCGACGCCTACAACGGCTCGGTGGACTTCTACGTCAGCGATCCCGACGATCCGCTGATCCGGACCTACCAGCGCATTTTCCCGGGCCTGTTCAAGCCGCTGTCGGCCATGCCGGCCGACCTGCAGCAGCACATCCGCTATCCCGAGGATCTCTTCCTCATCCAGGCGCAGCTCTACCGCACCTATCACATGGACACGGCGGAAGTTTTCTACAATCGCGAGGACCTCTGGCAGTTCCCGCGCCAGCCCGCCGACACCGACGGCCTGGGCGGCCGCGACGCCGCCCGCATGGCCCCTTACTACATGATCATGCGGCTTCCCGGCGAAGCGCGCGCCGAGTTCGTCCTCATGCTGCCGATGGTGCCGAGCCAGCGCGAGAACATGATCGCCTGGTTGGCGGCGCGCTGCGATCCGCCCGACTACGGCAAGGTCGTCGTCTACGAATTTCCCAAGGAAAAGCAGGTCTTCGGGCCGTTCCAGATCGAGGCGCGCATCCAGCAGAACACCGACATCTCGCAGCAGATCTCGCTGTGGAACCAGATGGGCTCGCGCGTCATCCGCGGCCATCTCCTGGTGGTGCCGATCGAGAACTCGATCCTCTACGTCTCACCGCTCTACCTGCGCGCCGCGACCGGCCAGCTGCCGGAGCTGAAGCGCGTGATCGCCGCCTACGGCGGTCGTGTGGTGATGGAGGAAACGCTGGGCGCGGCGCTGGCGGCGCTCTTCAAGGACACCGCGCCGCCGCCGGCACGCCCCGCCGAGGCGGGGGCAGCGACGCCCGCCGGTCCGGCGGATGCGCGTGCCCGCGAGGCACTCATCCACTATGACCGGGCCATCGAGCGCCTGAAGGCGGGAGACTGGAGCGGCTTCGGCACGGAGCTGGATGCGCTCAGGCCACTGCTCGAGACGCTCGGCCGACCGGTCGGAGGCCATTGACGCGGGCCGCATCGCCGATGTCACGCGCCCATCGGCAACGGAATGCTAGGATCGGCCGGTATCGACGGCCCGTCCGGGGCGTCGAAGGAGGCGAGCGTTGAGTGTTCTCGAAACCAGGCACGACCAGATGTTCCCGGTGCTGTCGGCGGCGCAGATCGAGATCGCACGCCGTTTCGCCAGCGGGCCGCCGCGCCGCTTCGAGCCGGGCACCGTGATGGTCGAGGTCGGCGAGCTGGCCGCGCCGATCTGGCTGGTGCTTGCCGGATCGATCGAGGCCTCGTGGCGGGACGGCCTCGGTCATGAAACCGCGATCAGCAGCGAAAGTCCGGGACAATTCTCCGGCGAGATTAGCCAGCTCGCCGGTCACACCTCGCTCGTGGTGGCGCGCGCGGGCCCGGAGGGCTGCACCGCCATTCCGTTCGACTCGGCCCATCTCAGGGCGCTCATCATCGGCTCGGCGGATATCGGCGAGATCGTGATGCGCGCCTTCATCCTGCGCCGGGTCGGGCTGATCGAAACCGACCGGTCCGGTTCGATCCT
>Ga0210384_10006367_pt1 | contig 12624 bp, 10 predicted proteins | sample IncBWH2MmetaG_FD_160574 | JGI IMG/M metagenome (GOLD analysis project Ga0210384, IMG submission 160574) | Forest soil microbial communities from Barre Woods Harvard Forest LTER site, Petersham, Massachusetts, United States - Inc-BW-H-2-M | ecosystem: Environmental > Terrestrial > Soil >... | reverse complement strand
GGACCGCCGCTACGAGCTCGACGAGTCGCCCGAGGGGCTCGACACCTACCTCACCCGCCTGTCGCAAGGCAGCCTCAAGACCGCCACCGACGAGGAGCGCATGCGGCTGCTGGCCGGCTGGGGCGTCGGCCGGCTGGTGATCGAGCGCGCGCTCACGCCGCTGCCAGCGCATGCCCGCCTGCTCGCGGAGCTGCCGAGCTTCGGCCAGCAGGTCCGGGTCTACGAAGTGCTGAGGCGGTCGCCCGAGGTGTTCCTGGCGCGGCGCATCTGGTACGCGCCGCATCTCAACGCCGCCTACCGGATCATGAAGGGCGACGCCTTCGACCCCGAGCGGGACGCGGTGATCGAGGGCAACGGACCGCCGCGCCCGTCGGCCGGCGGCACCGTGCGGGTACTGCGCCGGGGACCGGAGCGGCTCGACCTCGACCTCGACGTCGGGCCCGGCGGCTCGTTGCTGGTGGTGCAGCGCGCGCTGCTCATCTACCGCGCCACCATCGACGGGCGTCCGGCGCCATCACCGCAGGCGGCCAACCTGCAGCGCAACGGCCTGCTGGTGCCGGCGGGACGCCACCGGGTGCGGATGTGGGTGGACCGCACCGTCTTCCACCGGTCGCTGGCGGCGTCGGCGCTCGGACTGGCAGGTGCAGCGGCGCTGGCCGGCTGGGCGGCCTGGGGGGCCCGGCGGCGGCAGCCGCCGCCGGCGGCTGCTATAGGATGAACGGCCTGCCATGGCCGAGAAGAGCGTATCGAACGGTCGTGCAGCACTGGTACCAGTGGGGCACTTAGAACGCATGCCACCGGCGCCGCCGCGCGCGCTGCGCAAGGTGCTGATCGCCAACCGCGGCGAGATCGCCGTGCGCATCGTCCGCGCCTTGCGCGAGCTGGGCATCCGCAGCGCCGTCATCTACTCCGAGCCCGACCGCCGCGGCCTGCCGGTGCTGCTGGCGGACGAGGCCCACCCGATCGGTCCGGCGCCGTCGCGCGACAGCTACCTGCGCGGCGAGGCCATCGTGCGCCTGGCGGTCGAGATCGGCGCCGACGCCATCCATCCCGGCTACGGCTTCCTCTCCGAGCGCGCCGAGTTCGCCCGCCTCTGCGTCGATGCCGGGCTGGTCTTCATCGGTCCGTCACCCGCGGCGATCGCGGCGATGGGCAGCAAGGTCGAGAGCCGCAGGCTGATGAGCGCCGCGGGACTGCCGGTGGTGCCGGGGGGACAGGAGGCCCTGGCGGACCTCGCGGCGGCGCAGAGCGCGGCGGCGGAGATCGGCTACCCGGTGATGCTCAAGGCGGCCGCCGGCGGCGGCGGCAAGGGCATGCGGATGGTGGCACGGCCGGCGGACCTCGCCGCGGCCTACCGCGCCGCCCGCTCCGAGGCGGCGGCCAGCTTCGGCGACGACGCCGTCTATCTCGAGAAGCTGATCGTCGAGCCGCGCCACGTAGAGATCCAGGTCATGGGCGACCTCTACGGGCGGGTCGTGTCGCTGGGCGAGCGCGAGTGCTCGCTGCAGCGGCGCCACCAGAAAGTCGTCGAGGAGGCGCCTTCACCAGTGGTCACGGCCGAGCTGCGGCGGCGCATGGGCGCGGCGGCGGTCGCCGCGGCCAGCGCCGTCGGCTACAGCAACGCCGGCACCGTCGAGTTCCTGCTCGACGCCGACGGCCGCTTCTTCTTTCTCGAGATGAACACCCGCTTGCAGGTCGAGCACCCGGTGACCGAGCTGGTGACCGGCATCGACCTGGTGGCCGCCCAGATCCGCGTCGCCGCCGGCGAACCGCTCGGCCGCGAGTTCGACGACGTGACGCCGCGCGGTCATGCCATCGAGGTGCGGCTCTACGCCGAGGACCCCTTCCAGCGCTTCACGCCGTCGCCCGGCCGCATCGAGATGCTGCGGCTGCCCGAGGGACCGGGGATCCGCAACGACAGCGGCGTCTACGAAGGCTCCGAGGTGTCGATCCATTACGACCCGATGCTCGCCAAGCTGAGCGTCTGGGCGGTCGACCGCGAGCGGGCCCTGGCGCGGCTCGGCCGGGCGCTGGCGGAGCTGCGGATCGAAGGCATCCGCACCACCGCGCCGCTCTACCGCGCGCTGCTCGCCGACGCCGACTTCCGCGCCGGCCGCCTCGACGTCGGCATGCTCGACCGCAAGCTCGCATCCGGCGAGCTGCGGGCCGTCGAGTCGCGCCAGGCCGCGGCGCTGCCGGACCTGCCGCTGCTGGCGGCGGCGATCGCCCACTACGAACGGGCGCGGCGCACCACGGCGATGGTTCCGCTGCCGGCGGGCGCTGCGGGCGCCGCGGGAGGGGGGCGCGTGGCCTTAGCGGCCGGAGGCAGCAGGCGCCAGCGGTGGGCCGCCGCCGGGCGCCGTGAGGCGGTGCGGGGCGGACCATGGAGCTGATCGTCCGCCGGCGCCGGCCGGCAGGGGCCCTCGGCGCGGCGGGCGCGGGCGACGGCGGAGATGCCGGGGCCTCCGGGGCCGAGGCCTCCGGAGCGGGGGCCGCCCGCGACGGCTACGAACGGCTGCGCATCGATCGCGCCGGTGGCGGCTACGAGGTGGCGATCGGCGAGCGCACCTATCACGTCGACGCCGCGCGCCTGCGCGAGGGGCTCTACAGCCTGCGGGTCGGCGGCGTCCAGCACGAGGTGGCGGTGCGACGGCGCGACGACGGCTCCTACCAGGTCAGCGACGCGCAGGGCGAGGCGGTGGTGGAGGTGGCCGATCCGCTGACCCACCTCGCCGCCCAGGGCGCCGGAGCCCGGGGCGGCCGGCGCCGCCAGCGCGTGACCGCCTACATGCCGGGACGGGTGGTGGCGCTGCTGGCGGCCGAGGGGCAGGCGGTCACGGCCGGCCAGGGGGTGCTGGTGCTCGAGGCGATGAAGATGCAGAACGAGATCCTGGCCGAGCACGACGGCACCGTCACCCGCATCCTGGTCCAGCCGGGCCAGTCGGTGGACGGCGGCGAGCCGCTGTTCGAGCTCGAGTGAGCGGCCCCGCTTCACCGGGTCCGAGCGGACCTTCCGATCCGAGCGGGACGATCGCACCCGGTGCCGCCGGCGCGTCGAGGCCGCCGGCCAGCGCCGCCGTGCCGAGGCAGCCGGCGGCGGCGCGGATCGGCGGGCTGCTGCTGCTCGCCGCTTTTGCCGGGCTGTGCGCCCACGGCCTGCGCTGGGACAGCCCGACCGTCGACGAGTTCGCGCACCTGCCCGCCGGCTACTACTACCTGAAGACCGGCAACTTCGAGCTCTACGACCTGAATCCGCCGCTGCCGCGGGTGCTCAGCGCCCTGCCGCTGCTCGCCCTGGCGCCCGAGATCGACACCGGCGCGCGGCTGCGCGACAACGGCTGGTACCCCTGGGTGTTCGCGACCGATTTCATGCGCCGCAACCGCGAGCGCTTCGACCGCATCTTCCTCCTCGGGCGACTGCCGGTGGTCGGCCTCGGCGTGGCGCTGGGGCTGCTCGTCTGGCACTGGGCGCGCCGCCTCTACGGCGAGGAGGCCGGCCTGGTCGCGCTCGCGGGCTGCGCCTTCTGCCCCAGCCTCATCGCCCACGCCCATCTCGCCACGACCGACGTCGCCTTCGCCCTGGCCGCGACCGCCGCGCTCTACCTGGCGCAGCGCTGGCTCGAGCGCCCGCGGCTGCCCGCCCTCCTCGCCGCCGGCGCGGCGCTGGGCATCGCCCAGCTCAGCAAGTTCAGCGCCGTGCTGCTCTACCCGGTCCTGCTGCTGCTCGCCGTCGCGGCCCTGGTCCGCGGCGAGCGCTTCCCGTTGCGCGATCGGCCGGACGTCGCCGGCGGCCGGCGTCACCGCTCCCGCGCCGCCGATCTGGCCTGGAGCCTGGCGTCGCTCGCGGCGCTCGGACTGGTCAGCCTGGCAGTGCTGGACGCCGGATACCTCTTTCAAGGCGTCGGCGCCGCGGTGGGGGGCTTTCACTTCCGCAGCCGGCTGGTGCAGGGGCTGGCCGCCATGCTGCCGTCCGGGCTGCGGCTGCCGCTTCCCACCCCTTACCTCCACGGCTTCGACTCCATCCAGCTGATCAACGAGCAGGGCGAGTTCCCGACCTGGTTCTGCGGCCGCTGGCTGCCCCAGGGAACCTGGCTCTACTACCCGGTGACCCTGTTGCTGAAGACGCCGCTGCCCCTGTTGGCCGCCTGGCTCGCGGCGCCCTTCGCCTGTCTCCCGCGGCCCCCGGAAGGCGCCGGCCGCCGCCGGCACGAGGAGTTCCTCTGGCTGCCGGCCGTCGTGCTGTTGGCCGTCTTCTCCGTGGGATCGAAGGTCAGCTACGGCATCCGCTACCTGCTGCCGATCGTGCCGCTGGCCTGCATCTACAGCAGCCGCCTGGTGCCCTGGGTTCGCACCCGCGGCCGGGCGGTCCGGGCGGTGGCCCTTGCGCTGCTGCTGATCTATCCGGCCTCGGCGCTTCTCGCCACGCCCGACACCATCGCCTACTTCAGCCCACTGGCCGTGGGCGGCGGCGACCGCTACCTGCTCGATTCCAACCTCGACTGGGGTCAAGGCCTGAAGCGGCTGCGCGCCTTCCTCGACCGCGAGCACCTCCCGGGCATCCCCCTCGCCTACTTCGGCCACGTCGACCCATCCATCTACGGCATCCGCTGGCGCTTCCCCGACCCGAACCACCCCGGCCCGGCCGTGGTGAGCGCCAACTTCGCGCACGGCTATCCCTACGTCACCAACGTCCGCGGCCACATGGTGCCCGTCCCGGCCGGCGCCTTCAGCTGGATCGCCCGCTACCCCCGGCGCGCCGACCTGGGAGGGGGCCTCTACCTCTACGAGATCGGCGCCGGGGCGGCGCCTTGATAGGGACGGCCCCGCGTATCCCCTCTACCGCCGTTGGCTGGAGGGGTCAGGTGGTGCCAGCGAGTAGGCGTCGCCGAATAGAGCCTCACCGTTGCTTCGGTTGGATGGCGTCGAGCACGGACGGAGGCAGATCCTGCATGCGCCCCACGAAGGCTGCGAGAGTCCAGAGCTGCTTGTCGGTGTAGGTGGTACCCCAGGCGGACATGCCGGACCTGCGTAAGCCGTGCGTGATGATCCAGAACCGCTCGGGTTCCGAGTATTGCGTGCCGACGTACGCGAGCTCGGGCGGTGGGGAGAAGAGGACGCGCTTGCGACGAGGACCTCCTGGCCTCCCGTGGCATCCCTCGCAACCATCGAAATAGAGCTTCCCGCCAGCGATCAGATCACCGTCGGTAGGCGGCAACGAGCTTCGCTCCCTGGGTGCCCTGCGCCGGACGGACGCGCGCTCGGCGAACTTCATCAGCCGGTGTTGCCAGGCGGGAGCGGAGACGTCGGCGCGCACTTCGGCGGCGCCCAGCCGGAGGTATCCGAACACGCCCGCCACGAGGAGCACGAGGGTGCCGAGAAAGCCGAGGATGAACTGTTTCATCGCAGTCCTCCTGCTGGGCACTAATTCGGTGCCGGCGCCGCCGGCGGTTGTATGGCCTTGGCGACCGCGGGCGGCAGGTTGCCGATCCGGCCGATGAACGCGACGAGGCGCCAGAGGTCGGAATCCGAGTAGTGCGGGGATTGCGGGTACATCCCGCTCATGCGAATGCCGTGCTTCGCGACCCAGAAGAGCTCGGCGTCCGAATACTGCGATCCGGCCTGTGCGAACTGCGGCGCCGGCGGAAAGAACGTCACACCGTAGTCGCTTGGATGTCCGGGAGCGCCGTGGCAGCCGACGCAATCGTTCATGTAGAGCTTGGCGCCGGCCACCAGGGTGGCGTCCGCATGGGGCAGGAAATTCTGCATCGCCGCTGCTCGTCGCCGGACGGAGGCGCGCAGCGCCGCGGGCATCAAGCCGGCTTCCCATGCGGCAGGCCTCGCATCGGCGGCAACCTCCATGAGGCCGAGGCCCAGGTAAGCGGCGGCGGTGATCGCCAGGAGGGCAAGCGCGCAGAGAGAGCCCGCGATCAGGTGCTTCACCTCGCGGGCCCCTGGGGAGAACTGGCGGCCGGCTGCGGGCGGTCGGTGTCCTTGGAGAGCAGATGGATGCTCACGCGGATGTCGTCGCCGACGAAGCTCGGCTCTTCATGCCGCCAGGAGATCCCGTAGTCCTGGCGGTTGAGGGTGGTCGTGGCTGCAGCGCCGATCTGGACTTTGCCCGACCTCGGGTCGCCGTGAACCCCCTTGACTTCGACCTGCAGCTCGATCTGCTTCCGCACTCCTCTCATTTCCAGGGTGCCGGCGGCGACGAGGTGATCGCCGCGCTTCTCGACGTGCGAGCTGGTGAAGCGGATCTCGGGGTGATGCGCGGCATCGAAGAAGGCGGCCGCCAGGAGGTGCTTGTCGCGCTCGGGGATCCCGGTCGTGACGCTGGCCACCTGGATCACGGCCGCCACTGACGACTTCGAGAGATCCTGGTCATCGTAGACGAGGGTCACCGCGAAAGACATGAACTTGCCTTCGACCTCCGACATGCCGCCGAGGATCGGAACCTGGAAGCCGATCGTGGAGTGGTTGCCGTCGAAGTTGGTGAAGGTGATGGGGGCCGCGCCGGCGCCGGCGCCGCTCCCGAGCAGCAGGATGAGGAGGACGAGGACGAGAGGCTGCTTCATGACGGCGCTCCTTGGGCGTCCTTTCGGCGTTAGGATGGGCGAGCCCCACCCGGCCCGGTCAGAGTAGTCGGCGCGCGGTGCGAAGTCGTGAAGCTTCCCTCGGCAAGCCCTGAAGCTTCTCGCAAGCTTGCCCTCGTCGGCAGGCGCGTTTCACCGGGACCCTTCACCGGCGTATCGTCATGGCAGAGCTCGGAGCTCCCCGCCCCCTCATTACCCCGCCTTCCGGCGCCGTCATCTTCGGTCCGTTCCGCTTCGACGCCGCGGACGGAGCGCTGTTCCGGGACGGCGCCGAGGTGCCCTTGCCGCCCCGCGCCCTGGGGGTGCTGGCGCTGCTGGTCGAGCGCGCCGGCAGGCTGGTGCCCAAGCAGCTCCTGCTGGACACCGTCTGGAACGATGCCGTCGTCACCGAGACCTCGCTCACCGAGGCGGTGAGCGTGCTGCGCCAGGCGCTCTGCGACAATCCCCAGGCACCGACCTACATCCAGACGGTCCACCGCAGGGGCTACCGCTTCATCGCCGCGGCTGAGCCTGCGGCGCCGGCAGCGGCGGGTCAGGGGCAGGAGCCGGTCATGGCTGCCGGGCGCGCTCCGGCTCCTTCGCCGTCCGCCGGAGGTTCGCGGCTGCAGGCGCCGCGCACGCTGAACGAGCCGGCCAGGGCCGCCACCCGGCTGCCCCGGAGGACTGGTCTGGCGCTGGCCATCGCTGCGGCGGCGATCGCCGCTGTCCTCGCGGGCATGTGGCAGTCGCTGCGCCGGCCGGCCCCGATCGCCGGGACGGAGGCGCCTCGGCGCCTGCTGATCGGCATGCCGCCGGGCGCCGTCCTGGATGCCGGGGTGGCACCGGCGCTTGCCCTCTCGCCCTCCGGCCAAGAGCTGATCTTCGTGGCGCGCGAAGGCGGCACGCAGCGGCTGTACTTGCGCGCCCTGGACCGTTTCGAGGCCAGCCCGATCGTGGGGAGCGAGGGGGCCGCGGCACCCTTCTTCTCGCCGGGCGGTGAGTGGGTCGGATTCTTCGCCCACGGCAAGCTCGAGAAGGTGTCGCTCGCCGGCGGCGAGCCGCTGGTCCTCTGCGACTCGCCTTACCCCTATGGCGCAAGCTGGGGCGAGGATGGCTCCATCCTGTACGCTCCCGATTACGCCTCCGGCTTGCGCCGCGTCGCCGCCGCGGGCGGCCTTCCAACCGTGCTCACCACCCCTGATGCAAGGGCCGGTGAGATCGGCCACCGCTGGCCGGAGGTGCTGCCTGGCGGGCGTGCGGCCCTGTTCACGGTGTGGCGGCGCGGTGGATGGAAAGACGCCTCGGTCGAGCTCCTCGACCTCCACAGCGGGCATCGCAGGGTGCTCATCCGGGGAGGCAGCTATGCCCGCTATGCGCCCACGGGTCACCTGGTGTTCGCCCGCGCCGGTGGGACTCGAGGCCTGGCGGCAGTCCCTTTCGACCTGGAGCGGTTGGCGGTCTTCGGATCACCCGTCGCGGTTCTCGACGGAGTGCGCACCGACCCGGCCCAGGGAGGCGGCCAATTCACGCTGTCGCGAGACGGCACCCTGGTGTACCTCCCCGGCGGGCCCCAGGGCAACGGCAGGGCGGTCTACCGCCTGGCGCCCGACGGCGACGGCCGGGCTCTGCCGCTGCCGGCGCGGCCCTACCGCAACCTGGCGCTCTCGGCCGACGGCCGGCGGCTGGCGTTGACGGTGCGCGAGCTCGACCGCTCGGAGCTCTGGGTCTCGGAGATCGATCGCGGCAATCTCTCCCGCCTGACCTACGAGGGCGACAGCATCGAGCCGGTCTGGAGCCCCGACGGGCGATCGATCGCGTTCGCCTGGGCGCGGAGCGGCGGACGCCACGAGATCTTCCGCGTCGCGGCGGACGGCAGCCGCCCGCCCGAGCGCCTCCTGGGCGGCGAGGGCAACAGCCGTTTCCCCACGTCCTTCTCGCCCGATGGCCGGCTCCTCGCCTTCACCGAAATCGCTCCCGCAACCGGTGGCGACCTCTGGGTGCTGCCGCTGGGGGGAGCTCCGCGGCCTTTCTTGCGCACGGGTTTCAACGAAGAAGGGGCGCGCATCTCGCCGGATGGCCGCTTGCTCGCCTACGAATCGAACGAGTCGGGGAGCATGGAGGTCTATGTGCGTTCCTTTCCCGGGCCGGGCGGGAAGTGGCAGATCTCGGTGGGAGGTGGCGCGTTGCCTGCCTGGTCAGCCGACGGCCGTCGCATCGTCTATCGCAGCGGGACCAAGCTCATGGCGGTGGAGCTTACCCAAGGCGGGGCCGGCCGCTTGTCTGCCGGTCCGCCGCACCAGGAGCTCGACGAACCGGAGCTCGACCGCTTCGCCTTGCGCCCGGACGGGCGCAGCTTCCTGGTCTTTCGGCGAGCCTCGGCGGAGCCGGAACGGCTGCACGTGGTCCTCGGATTCGGCAGAGAGCTCGCCCGCCTCGCGCCTGCGGGAGGCGGTACGCCATTTCTTCCTGCCCGCTGAGCACCCGGCTCAGGACCAGAGGAGCAGCGCTACGAGGGCTTTTCCGATTCAGACCGATCTTCGAGTCTCCAGAGAGCCGCGAGATCGCGGGCGCCGTGGATCAGCCCGAGAATGTAAACAGTCTTCTCGTGGACCTCAAGAATGAGACGGTAGTCCTCAGCGATGTAGTCGGCGGAGCGCTCGAGATCGCGCCAGGCGGTCTCGGTCCAGACTACTTTTCGAGCCATCGGGCCATTCGCCGCTCGGCCTCATCCTGCGGCAGCGTTCGCCCCGCTTCGACATCCTGCCGGCCCCGTCCGATGCACTGGAGAACGTAGAGATGATACTGAATGTCCTCGAGCGAGGCTTCCTCGGGGAGGGTCTCCAGCAGCTTGAAGACCTCCTGCTTCGCGTTCGCCATGAGCTTCAGTCTACTCTATCGGACTGCCCTAGTAGCGATCATCCCGAGGTGCCGGGCGGCCGAGGATCAGCTGCTCTCAAGCTCTGTGACAGGCCTCGCGCCGCGCCGGGGGCGGTCCCAGCGGCGGTGCATCCAGAGCCACATCTCGGGGTGGTCGCGGATCTCCCGCTCGATGACCGCCAGGTAGCGGCGGGTGAGCGCGGCGACCGCGATTCCGGTGTCCTCGCCGGCCGCGGGTGTGGGGTCGTTCGCTTCGGCCTGATCCGCGCCGACAGCGTCCGCTCCGGCAGCTGCTGCCTCTTCCGGCAGGATGGGCGGACGGATGACCATGCGGTAGCAGCCGCCGGGCTCGGGGTAGGCGAAGACCGGCACCACCGGGCAGCCGTCGCGGAGGGAGAGGCGGGCGAGGACGGGGGTGGTCAGGGCAGGGTGGCCGAAGAAGGGGACCAGGATGCCTTCGCGCTCCTGCACTCGCTGATCGGGCAGGATGCCGACGCGGCCGCCGGAGCGCACGACCTGCAGCATGCGGCGGGCGGCGCCGCGCTTGGGGAGGACGGCGTAGCCGAGGCCGCGGCGCAGGCGCGACAGCTCGCGTTCCAGGTGGGGGTTGTCGGCAGGACGGGCGACGGTGTGGAGGACGCCGCGGTAGAGGCCGATGGGACGCCCCGAGATCTCCCAGTAGCCGTGGTGGGCGCCGAGCAGGAAGACGCCGCGGCCCAGGCGCTCGGCGCGGTCGAGGTGCTCCCACCCCTCGTAGCTGAAGCGGCGGCAGAGCTCGACGGCGTCGAAGCGTTCGGAGGAGATGAGGTCAAAAAGGGCGGCGCCGAAGTGGCGAAAGCAGGCGGTCACCAGCCTGCGGCGCTCGGTGGCGGCGAGAGTGGGGAAGGCGAGAGCCAGGTTGGCTGCGGCGACCTCGCGGTGCCGGCGGTCGAGGCGGCAGGCCAGGCCGCCGAGGACGGCACCGAGCGGCCGCGCCGCGGCATGAGGGAGGGCTCGGACGATCCCCTTGAACGCCAGGTAGGCGCCGTACTCCAGACGGTGCCGTACCGGCGCGTGCTTCACCGCCGGCCTCGCTCGTCAGGCACCTTGCCGGCGAACCGCCGCTCGCGGCAGGTGTACCTGGCGTGCTTCAACGCCAGCCTCGCCGGACGGTCACCGCTCTGACCCGCCGCCAGCCCGGTGCGGAGGAAGGTTGGCGGCTGGTGCGGCGAGGAGCCGGTCGACGGCGTCGTCGAGCCAGCTCCGGAAGGCCGGCTCCGGCTCGGCGGCGACCGGCAGCTCGGCGAGCGGCGCTGCCAGCCGGCCCAGGAGCTTGACGCGGTCCTTGGAGGTGACCAGCACGGCCGCGGCGCCGCTTGCCGCGGCCCGCGCCGCGATGCGGGCCAGGCTGGCAGGCGGAAAGGTGTGATGGTCGGGGAACCGCAGCTCTTCCATGACGGCGAAGTCTAGCTCGCGGACGGTGGCCGCGAACTGCTCCGGGCGGGCGATGGCGCTGACCAGCAGGACCCGGCTGCCGGCGGCCAGCGGCACGATGCCGGCCGGGCCGTGAAGGACCGCGGCGCCGGCGCGCAAAGCGCAGGCGAAGCCCGGGCCGGTGAAGCCGTAGGGTCGCAGCGCCGCCGCCAGCGCCGCGCCGGGACTCGGGACGGCGGCGGCCGAGTTGGCGGAGACGCGCGCTCCGCTCGAGTCATCGGTGGATGCCTCTCGGAAGACCGAGGGCTCTCCGTCCGCCACCGCCTCGGCTGCCGCCCTTCCGGCCACGCCACCCGCCGCCATCCGCCCCAGTGCCGGCGTGCCGGTGAGCAGCGCGGCGTCGGCGCGGGCCGACGCCGCGAGGGGCTCGCGCAGGCGGCCGCCCGGCCATAGCCGGCCGCCGCCGAAGGGGTCCGCGGCGGGGAAGGCGAGCAGGTCGAGGTCGCGGTGAAGGGCAAGATGCGAGAAACCGTCGTCGAGCAGGAAGAGCTCGGGAGCGGGCCGCAGGCGGGCGAGGGCCTCCATGCCGGCCCGATGCCGGTCGGCGCCGACCACCACCGCGACTCCGGGCAGCTCGCCGGCGAGCAGCACCGGCTCGTCGCCGGCCTCTGCCGGCGCCAGGAGCGGCCCGTCGCCGCGGCTCACGATGCGCACGCCGCTGCCGCTGCGGCCGTAGCCGCGCGACAGGATGCAGACCGCCAGGCCCCGCTGCCGCAGGTGGGCCGCCACGGCGGCGACCAGCGGGGTCTTGCCGCCCCCGCCCCAGAGCAGATTGCCGACGCTGATCACCGGCAGCGGCAGGCGGCGGGCGCGTTCGCGGTACCACCGCCGGCGCAGGCGATGGGCCGCGGCATAGAGCCGCTGCCAGGGCGAGTCCGCGGGCGGCGGTTGGCCCAGTGAAATCGGAATACCGGCGGCGACGGCGGTGTCCATCAGCCACCGCCGGCTTCCGCTTCGACGTCGGGACGTGCGCCGGGTGGGATCCTGGCGAGGATGGGGGCCAGCATCTCGAGGGTGCGGGCCAACGCGCCGCGGTTCTCGAGCACCAGGGCGGCGGCACTCTCTCCTCGAACGCGGGCGGCTGTCGGGTCGGCGAGCCACTCTCCCCAGACCCGGCCGAGCTCGGCGCCATCCGCGACCCGCTGCCAGGCGCCGGCGTCGTCGAAGCGCTCCGCCATGTCGCGGAAGTTCTGCATCGACGGGCCGACCGCGATGGGGATGCCGTAGCGAGCGGCCTCGAGCGGGTTGTGGCCGCCGGTGCCGACCAGGGTGCCGCCGATGAAAGCCGCGGCCGCCTGCCGGAAGAGGGCGGCCAGCTCGCCCATGCTGTCGAGCAGGAGCACATCGGGGGCGCCGCGGGCTGCTTCCTCGATCGAATTGGAAACGGCATCTAGGGCAACGGCTGCCGCCTCGTCGTCACCGCGCCTCGACGCGCCATTTGCCGCTGCTTCGGCTGCCGCTGGCACCGTGCCGGTCGGCGGCACGGGCAGGCGGCTGCGCCTCACCACCGTCAGACCGCTCGCCGCGAGGAGCCTCTCGACCTCGTCCCAGCGCTCCGGATGGCGCGGCGCCAGGACCAGGAGGGCGCGGCGGCCGCCTCCCAGGGCGGCGAAGGCTGTGAGCACCTGCTCGTCTTCGCCCGGCATGGTGGAGCCGGCGATCACCACCGGCCGGCCGCCGGCCAGGCGGTCCAGGGCCGCGGCGA
>Ga0210384_10006365_pt1 | contig 12625 bp, 9 predicted proteins | sample IncBWH2MmetaG_FD_160574 | JGI IMG/M metagenome (GOLD analysis project Ga0210384, IMG submission 160574) | Forest soil microbial communities from Barre Woods Harvard Forest LTER site, Petersham, Massachusetts, United States - Inc-BW-H-2-M | ecosystem: Environmental > Terrestrial > Soil >... | reverse complement strand
ATCGCCGTGCCCAGGACCTGCGAGCTCGCGTTGGAACTCGCCCGGATGCCCTTCCTCCTGACCGCCAGCGTGAGCCAGCGTTTCGCCTGGGAGCAGCTCGACAGCCGGGCTCGCGGGCAAACCGAGAGCCGGAACCGGGCCGGGAGCGTGCTCGTGGCCATGATCGTAGTCTTCGAGGTTTTCGAAGACGTCGCTCACGTACAGAAACGCGTCGCCATCCAGGCCGATGTCCACGAAAGCGGACTGCATGCCCGGAAGGACGCGGGTCACTCTTCCTTTGTAGATGCTGCCGACGAGCGCAAATTCTTTTTCGCGCTCGATGTAGATTTCGACTAGCTGGCCTTCTTCGAGAATCGCGACCCGCCGTTCATGGGAGGACGCGGAAATAACAAGTTCTTTAGACATGAAAACTCCTGAAGGGATGTGGTCCGTAGAGGACGCACAGGACGCATCGCCGCGGGTTGCAGCCCGACGGAGGTCCGGGAAAAAGCAGCCGGCCCGGTAAACACCGGGTCACACCAAGGCGACACCTGCATTGAGGTGGCTTTGCGTTCGAAGCCGGAGGGAAGAAGTTCTCTCTTGCTATCGATGCTGACTCGTTGCCGGAAAACTCCCGGGCGAACGGCGGACGATGCTGTCCTCACTCTGAAAATCCTAATCACCTACTACGAATTTTTTCGCCGAGAGCGCCCGATTTGAATCAGGCGGTTCTCGCGACTGGCGCTCGGCTCAGTTGACGAACCGGCGTAGCCGGACATTCATGACCAGTCCGATCGCCAGGAATACAAACAATGTGGCGGAGCCCCCGTAACTCATGAGAGGCAGCGGGATGCCGGTTACCGGCATAGCGCCGATGACCATAGCCACATTTACTAAAACATGGAAACCCAGCGCGGCTGCCACGCCCATGACCAGAAACATGCCGGCGCGATCTTTCGCGCGCTGAGCATTCTGCACCAAACGAAGCAGCAACGCCATATACAGCCCTAAAGCGAACAGCACACCTTTGAATCCCTGTTCTTCCGCCCAGGCCGACATAATGAAATCGGAGTACCGGACGGGGATATATCCCAGTTGATTCTGCGTGCCGTTGCCGAACCCTTTTCCCCAGAAGCCGCCGGAACCGACGGCAATCTTGGATTGCAACAATTGATAGCCGGCGCCTTTTGCGTCCTCTTCCGGGTGCAGGAAAGACGTGATGCGTTCCCGCTGATACGGCTTGAGGATGTGCCGGCTGACCGGCGGGTAAAACACCGCACCAACAAGCAAAATGCCTGCTAACGAAAATACCGCCGCGTGCTGCCACTGGAGACCCGCCAGGAAAGCGCCGACCACAAGCAAAGGCACAAGCACGAGGGCTGTGCCAAGATCCGGCTGCTTCAGTATCAAGACGAGCGGTAGACCCACTAAAAGCCCTGCCTTGATCAAATCGCGCAGGGAAAGTTCCTCGCTGCCCACTTCGGCAAAGAAGCGGGCCAATGCAATGATTATAATCAACTTTACGAGTTCTGACACCTGGAGAAATTCACCCAGTACCGGAATCCAGCGTTTGGCCCCAAAACGGGTGTGGCCCACCAGCAGTACGGCGATAAGCGCAGCTATGCCAATAAGATAGAGAATGGGCGCCTGGGCCAGGATCACATGGTAGTCCACCCGCGATACGATGAACATCACCACAATACCGATTCCCAGCCAGCGAAGCTGCTTTAAGTGCATTCCGGCAAGGGTACTTCCATGCGTGGCGGAATAGATCTCGATCACGCCGAGGGTGCAGATGGCGGCGAGAATGGCCAGCAGCCACCAGTCGTAGTCGCGAGTTGTTGCGCCGGGTGCGTCTTTCATGTGCGGAAACTAAACCTTGCCAGTTGAAAATGAACCACAAAACTCATCTGCTTGGCCTTCTCAATCAGTGCTGTGCAACCGCAGTACGCGCGGGCGTTGCCGCGGCCCCTTCGGGCTTGAGCACCGGCTGCGGTTGAATGGCCGCGGGCGGTGCCGAGCCGTCGCCTAAATCATAACGCTTGTACTCGACGGTGTATTGGCCTTGTGTCTTCTTTGCCTTCTTGTCGTAATAGGTCTTGATGATGTCGCGAACCACCGGCCCGGCTGCTTCGCCGCCGTGTTTGCCGCTTTCTTGCACCAGGACGGAAACCACGATTTCCGGATCGCGCTTGGGGGCGTAGCCTACGAACCAGGCGTTATCGAGAAATCTTTTTTGCTTGGCGACACGATCGCGCGCGGCGTAACCGATGACCTGTGCGGTGCCGGATTTGCCGCTGAACTCAATGCCTTGTAGCTTCAGGCCAGCTCCTGTGCCGCCGCCATTGACGACGCCGTACATGTCGTCGGTGATCTTCTCGGTGGTTGAATCCTTAAGCGGGAATTTTTCTTCGGTGATGTTCTGCGCGTCTTTCCACAAGTGCGGCTGCAGGAACACACCGCCGGAGGCAATGCCGCCGATCAGGCGAGCCAATTGTAACGGCGTCGTAGTGACGGCACCTTGTCCGACCGCGACGGAAACGGTTTCGCCCGGATACCAACGGCGATGGAAAACTCGCTGCACCCATTCCTCGCTGGGTACCAGGCCGGCTTCTTCCGACGGCAGGTCGATGCCGGTCCTGTGACCGAGGCCGAGGCCGCTAGCATACTTGGCGATGATATCGATGCCCATGCGCATACCTAGAGTGTAGAAGAAGATGTCACAAGACTGATTGATGGCGCGGTGCACATCCACAGTTCCGTGCGAGCTCTTGCCGAAGACCCAGCATTTGAACTGGCGGCCGTAGAAGGTGCCGTAGCCCGGGCAAAAAACCGTCATATTCTCGGGCACGACTTTTGTTTCGTACATGGCCGTGGCCATGACGATTTTGAAGACCGAGCCGGGAGCCAGTTGCGCTTGGATGGTTCGGTCCAGGAGCGGCTTTTGTTCATCTTCGTTCAGTCGCTTCCATTCTTCCTTGGAAACGCGAACAGCGAAATCGTTGGGGTCCGGCGCAGGATGGCTGACCATGGCGAGGACTTCGCCGGTCCGCGGATCCAGAGCAACGACCGCGCCTTCTCTGGCGCCCAGTGATTGTTCGGCAACCTGCTGAAGGTCGTAGTCGATGGTCAGCCTGATTTCTTTGCCCGGGATGGCTTCCTGGCTGGGCAGGCGATCGACTTCCCGGCCCACGCTGTTGACGATGACCCGGCGCATCCCGTCCGTTCCCATCAGCATTTCGTTGTACTGCCGCTCGAGTCCGGTCTTGCCGCCAAAGTCGCCCGGACGCAATTTACCGTTGCTGGCTTCGATCTGCTGCTCGCTGACCTCGCCAACGTAACCCGAGACATGGGACATAAAACCGCCGGGAGGATACCGGCGGCGCGAAACGGAAAGCATTTCCAGCACAGGAATATCGGCGCGATGCGACTCGATATAGTCGATATCCGCTTGGGTGGCTTCCGGCTTGATGACAATAGGCTGGAATTTCGGCAGGGCTCTGGTATTGCTCATTTGCTCGCGCAACTCCGCTATGGGGATATTTAGCCCGTCGGAGATTGCCGGAAGATTTTTTTCCACCAGCGCGGGATCGTCGCGAAGAAGAAGGACGCTGAAGGAGGGCCGATTGTCCACCAGGACGCGGCCGTCGCGATCCAGCATGCGTCCGCGCGGCGCGATGATCGGAATCGAGCGCACGCGATTGCGCTCGGCCCACTGCGCGTATTTGTCCGAATCGATGACCTGTAGTTTCCAGAAGCCCAGCAGCAACACCCCGACCATTCCCACAATCACGTAGGAAGCCACTGCCAGCCGCCCTTGCGGCAAACGATTGTCGTTGCGAAACCAGTACGACACGCCAAACCCCGCGCGAGATATTCTGCTACATCTTGTGTATCAGGGCTGAGCTGAGCCCGCTCCAGCTTTGCCGGAGTACACCCGCGCCACTAACAAACCCAGATCCAGTTCCGAAGTTTCCTGAGAAGACTTTGGCTCGAAGAAACGCCTCGCAACATTCCCACGGAGCTCCCGAAGCCGCCGGACCTTGCTGCCCGCACTCGGCAGAAGTCCCTTTAGAAACTAGCATTCAAGAGTTGAGGGTGCAAGCCGTCCCAAGGGACAGGTTCCAGGGTGGCACTTATTCGTAGCGCAAAGCGGTAATAGGATCGACGCGCATGGCCCGCCGAGCGGGAAGGTAACTGGCCAGCAATGCGACGCCCAGGAGCAGAACCGGAACCGCAAGGAACGCAAGCGGATCGTAGGAGCGCAGCCCGAAAAGCATTGCCGACAGGACCGAAGATACCGCCGCGCAAACGACCATCCCGACAACGGCGCCAACTATCACGGGGCGCATAACCTGCCGTAGCAGCAGCCCCATGACATCTCGAGAGCCGGCCCCCAACGCCACGCGAATGCCGATCTCGCGGATGCGCCGGCTGCTGGCATAGGAAGCCACGCCATAAACACCCGTGATCGCGAGAACTAGCGCAAGCGCTCCGAGCGCCGCCGACAGGGCGGCGACGATGCGCGATGGAGTTCGCCAGATTTCGAGATTGTCCGCCAGGGGCGCGATGTCAACAGGCATATCCGGGTCCACCATGTGAACGGCGCTGCGAATCGCCGTTTCCGTTTGCCGGAACGGCACGGCGCTGTGCACCAGCAGTTGGACAAGAATCTGATGCTCCGGGCCGGCGGGCAGATAAATGTAGGGACGCGGGTGTTGCCCGAGGCGCGCAACCTGAGCGTCTCGTGCGACGCCCACAATCTGCAGTTCCTTTTTACCGTGCCCGATTGTCTGGCCCACTGGATCCGCACCATGCCAATACGTCCTGGCGGCGGCTTCGGTGATGACCGCGACATTCGCTCCCGAGCGCGATTCGGCCTCCGTGAAGTTTCGTCCGCGCACAAAGGGGATTTCCAGGATGGTGAAAAAAGCAGGCGACACGTTGTCGAACTCCAGATGATCGACATCGGCACGTTCGCCGTGCCCGCCGGGAAGCTGGAAATTCGTCTGATTGTGACTATCGTCGAGTGGAGCGTGCTCGGCCTGTGCAACGCCGTCCACTCCCGGCAGGGAAGCCAGACGATCGATGAGTTGGCTTTGAAACACCGCGGCGCGTTTGTCGTCGTAGGCTTGCGATCGCAGGTCAAAAGAGATGGAGGCGACTCCGCCCATTCGGAAGCCGGGATCGACGGTCTGCGCCACATACAACCCGCGCATCAGCAGCGCGGCGGCAAGCAAAAGGATCATGCACACCGCGACCTGCACGCCGACCAAAGTGTTTCGCAGCCGCCCGCCGCGGCGCGCTGCTCCCGCCGCGCCGTAGCCCTCCTCTTTCAGCGCGGTATTTAGTTCAGCGCGCGTGGCTTGCAATGCGGGAACCAGTCCAAAAACGATGCCCGTAATGACGGTGAGCACGAATGCGTAGGCCAGTACGTGCCAGTCTGGCGCAAGGTTCAAAGCCAGCGGCGGGAAATTGCGCGGCAGATGCCCCAGCAGAAAACCGGAAATTCCCTGGAAAGACCAGAACGCTATTACCGAGCCGCAGGCCCCGCCGATCAAAGCCAGCAGCAGGCTTTCCGTCAGCAACTGGCGAATGAGCCGCCAGCGGCTGGCGCCGATAGACAAGCGCAGCGCGATTTCCCGGTGTCGAGCAGAGGCCCGCGCGAGCAGAAGATTGGCCACGTTGGCGCAGGCGATGAGCAGCACCAGGCTCGTGGCAGCCAGGATAATTCCACCAATGCCAAAAACGAATGACTGCTCCTCTTGCCGCCCCAGGAAGGTCGCTGGACGAATCGCCAATGAAGCGAACGCGCCAGGATGGCGCTGGTCCAGCCGCGCGGAAATCACGGCAAGGTCGGCGCGTGTTTGTTCCAGAGAAACGCCAGGTCGTAGACGGCCGAGCACTGCGAGCCAGCTCAGGTTGGCATCGCCAAGCGCGTCCATCTCGCGGCCGGGCTCGATGGACGGCTGCATCGTGAGCGGAACCCAGAACGCGCTGGGAATCGGTTCGGTTCCGGTAAAACCCGGAGGCGCAACGCCGATGACCACAAAGGCCACGCGATTAAGTCGGATCGCCTTGCCCAGAATCGCAGGATCTGCCGCGAACGAAGAGTGCCAGAGCTCGTCGCTTATGACCACGACGGCGTTTGTTCCGGGCGCGGCGCAATCGCTGTCGACGAATGCCCGGCCCGCGGATGGAGCGATCTGCAGAACAGCAAAGTAATTGCAGGACGCGGCGGCGCCAAACAGTTGCTTCGGTGGCGCGCTCGCGAGCGTGGCCATCAGAAAAGGCTCGTACGCCAGTAGACCGGAAAAAACATGATTGTCGCTGCGGTAGCTTAGGTATTCCGAGTAGGATACCAGTGTGGTCTCGCCGTGAACGTTGCGACGCAGCTTGCCGTGAAAAATCTGGTCAATGCTGACGACCTGTCGTGACGACGGTATCGGCAACAACCTCAACGCCACCCCGTTCAGAATCGAGAAAATGCCGGCGTTCACGCCGATCCCGAGCGCGATGGCCAGGACCGCCACGAGGGTGAAGCCAGGATTGTTCGCCAGCGAACGCCCCGCATAGCGCGCGTCGGTCCACCACGATTCCAACGCTGTAAACGTCCACATCGCGCGGCTTTGTTCCTTTACGTTTCCGATGTTTCCGAAGCGCCGCCGGGCTGCGTGCTGCGCGGCGGCCGGATCGCCGCCCAGGGCCTCCAGCTTCGCGGCGCGCATGGCCAGATGAAATGCCATTTCGTCGTCCAGGTCGCGGTCCAGTTGGCGCCGCCGCTTGAGCGCCTTGAGCCGCAGGACGGTTCTATTGAGCCATGAAGAAATCATCATGCCCCCTTATGCAGTTTGCAGAATCCGCGCAACCGCGCCGGACAAACGCCGCCAGTGCTCGGTTTCTTGCGCCAGCTCTTTGCGGCCCGCCGCCGTGAGCGAGTAATACTTCGCGCGCCGGTTATTCTCGGACGTGCCCCACTCGGCCGCGAGCAAACCGCGTAGCTCCAGGCGGTGCAGCGCCGGGTACAGTGCTCCCTCTTCCACGCGCAGGATGTCTTCAGAAGTCGCGTGAATCCACTCGGCGACGCCGTAGCCGTGTTGCGACCCCTGCCCCAGGGCTTTGAGGATGAGCAAGTCCAGTGTTCCCTGGAGCAGGTCGCCCGGATTTTCCTTCTTAGCGGTCATGAAAAGGCCCCCGTTCTATCCGTACGACCTATCCATAAGACGTTTAGGGGAATAGATTGTTTCACAAAATTCCCGCCGCGAGAAGGATTCTCTGAGGAATGCGCCCCGGCGCAAGGTTGTGGGTCTCGAACCTGGCCCCGGGTTGCAAGTTGCCCTGCCGCGGTTTGAACCTTATTGTGAGGATTAGGAGTGCGACGGAGTTTTGCTTGGAGAAACCTCTGCGGCTGGCGCTTGTCGGCATGTCCGGCGCCGGAAAAACCTTCTGGACCAGGAAGTTAGCCGCTTCCGGCTGTCCGGCGGCGTCTTGTGACGATCGCATTGAGGAGCGTCTGGCGCCGCGGTTGGCGGCGGGCGGATATGCTGGAATCAACGGGGTAGCGGCGTGGATGGGCTGGCCCGACAGCCCCGCTTATGGCGAACGCGAGGCGCAATACTTGTCCGAAGAAATCCACGTGCTCGATGAAGTGTTGACCGAACTCGAGCGCGACCGATCCCGTTCGCTGGTCCTTGATACCACCGGCAGCGTGATTCACACGGGGAACAATCTGCTTTACCGCATGCGCAAGCAAATGACGGTCGTGTATCTGGCCGCCTCCGCCGAAGAGCGCCAATTGCTGATCGAGCGCTACCTGAGCGATCCCAAGCCCGTCCTTTGGCGCGGCGCATTTGTCCCCAGGGCCAACGAAACGCCGCGCGACACTGTCGCACGATGCTATCCCGCGCTGATCGCAGCGCGCCGCCAGAGTTATGAAGCCCTCGCGCATGCAACGCTGCAAGTCCGCGAACTCCGCGATCCCGCAATGGACGCCGAGAAGTTCCTCGCCAAGGTGCGAGAGTCGGTTTGAAGAAGTAGCATTCGTTACGCGGTCGTGGATCACCAGAGCCGGAGAAGAATGAGATATCGCAGCACCGCACAGAAAGCCGCACTGACCTCGCTTCGCGGAGCAGTCTTGCGCGGCCTTGCGCCGGACGGCGGCTTGTACATGCCCGCCGAAATCGCGCGCCACTCGCCGGAGGAACTGGAAGAGTTTCGCGGCCTCCCGTTCACGGAAGTGTGCTTCCGCGTAGTGCGTCCGTTCACCACGCCGGACGTTCCCGAAGAAATTCTGTGGCAAATCGTCAGCGAAGCCATCAATTTTCCGGTCAAGCTCGTGTCTCTCTCTCCCGGATTGCACATTCTCGAGCTCTTCCACGGGCCCACACTGGCTTTCAAGGACTTCGGCGCGCGCTTCATGGCCCGCCTGATGGGCTATTTTGTCCGCGGCGAGACTCGCCCGCTCACCGTACTCGTGGCCACTTCCGGCGACACCGGCAGCGCCGTAGCGCACGGATTTCTCGCCGTCCCCGGCATTCGCGTGGTGATCCTCTACCCCTCCAAGCGCATCAGCGAAGCGCAGGAAAAGCAGTTCACTACCCTCGGCGAAAATATCACCGCCCTCGAAGTCGCCGGCAGCTTCGACGATTGCCAGCGCCTCGTCAAGCAAGCCTTCACCGACGAAGACCTGAACAAGCGCGCTTGGCTCACTTCCGCCAACTCCATCAACATCGGCCGGCTATTGCCGCAAATGTTCTATCACGTCGCCGCATACCGCCAGTTGCCCGTAGCCTCAGTGCCACTGGTGGTATCCGTCCCCAGCGGAAACTTCGGCAATCTCACCGCAGGCCTCTTCGCCAAGCGCATCGGCCTGCCAGTGGCGCACTTCATTGCTTCCACCAACGCCAACGACGTGGTCCCGGAGTATTTGCGCAGCGGCGAATTTTATCCGCGGCCCGCGCAGGCCACTTATTCAAACGCCATGGATGTTGGCAATCCCAACAATTTTCCGCGCCTGCTCGATTTGTGCCGCGGTCGCCTTGAATACGTGCGCCGCGAAATCTCCGGCTACAGCGCCACCGACGAAGAAACCCTGCGCGAAATGCAATCGGTCTGGGAACGCTTCCGCTACATCGCCGACCCACACACCGCCGTAGGCGTGCTCGGCTGGGAAGCCTACAAGAAAGAGCACGCCGAACCCGCCCAAGGTCTGGTGCTGGCCACCGCGCATCCGGCAAAATTCGCCGAGGTAGTGCAGAAAGCCATCGGCCAGGCCCCGCCGCTGCCGGAACGCCTCAGCAAATATTTAGGCAAAACCAAGCTCTCGCTGCCGATCAGCAGCAGCTACGATGATTTTAAGGAATTTTTGTCGGCGCGCTAGCCGAGAAACATCTAGCGTATTCTAACCGCATCCAGCCGTACTAGCGTTTGCGCAGACGGTCCAGCAGATGGAACAGGAAGATCGCCACAACCGCGTTCACGGACGCGGCGATCACCAGCCGCATGGTCAACCAGGGCTCGGGCTGCGCCAGCAGCAAACGCCGCGTCAGCACGATCACGCCTTGATGCACGAAAAAGAACAGTCCGGTCAGCGCAAAGCGCGCCGCGGGATGCTCGGTGTCCAGCCGGGCGCCGATCGATGACGCCAGATATCCGATCACCGTTTTCGCGATACCGTACAACCCCAGCGGCACCGTCGTTCCGCTCAAGCTGTCCTGCAACAGCCCGATCACCATGCCCAGCAGCAAACCAGTCGAGGGATTGCGCCTGCTCAACCCGAAATAAATCGTAATCAGCAGCGGCAAATCCAGGATCGCCGCTTTCGAAAAATAAATTGGCGACGCCGCTTGTATCAGCAGCGCCAGCGCCGTCGCCACCACGATCGCGCCGGTGCGGAACTTGTGCACCTCAATGTGTGTTTCCGCGCTGTGGAAGTCGTATCCGTCGTTCACGGAGTCACCGCCGCGGGAGTTGCTGCCGGAGCCACCACCGCCGCCGAATCCTTCTTCATCTCCAGCGGCCGCAGCGTAAGCAGCACGATCACTTCCTCGAGCCGCTCCAGATTCGCCGCCGGCCGGATGCGAATTTGCTTAAACGGATTCCCGGCTTTCACTTCTGCCACCGTGCCCACCGGAAGATCCCGTGGAAAAATGCGATCCATCCCGCTGGTCACCACGCGCTCGCCCGCCTTAACGGTGTCGTCGTTGGCAACGTATTTCATCGCCAGCAGCGGTTCGCCGGTGCCGCCCACCGGACTCTGTATGCGCGAGTCCGCCAGCATGGCGCCCACTCCGCTGTCCTTGTCCGTCAGCAGCAGCACCTGCGAAGTATTCGCGAACGCTTCGATCACCTTGCCAACCACTCCATCCGCCGTAATCACACCCATGTTTTTGCGGATGCCGTCGCGCTCGCCGCGATCCATATATATCGTCTGGCTGGCGTTGTCCGCGCTCGCGCCGATCACTCGCGCGCTCAGCATCGGCACTTCCTGGTGTGATTTACGGAAATTCAGCAGCGCCGCCAGCCGGTCCGCTTCGGCCGCTTTACCCTGCAGCTGCGTGAGCTGCATCTTCAGCGCATCGTTTTCCTTGCGAAGTTGTTCGTTTTCGCGTGAGGTATTCTGCAACGCGAAATAATGATTCCAGGTATTGCGAATGTGCCCGACGCCGTAAGCCCCGGCGCGTTCAAACGGCGACACCGCGCCCACCGTCCACACGCGGATCAGCCGCCCCTGTGCATTCTTCTTGATCTGCACCGCCAGGAGCAGCACTTGCAGCAAAATCACGCCGACCAGCAGTACCAGCGATTTGTGGCGAGAGGGAATGCCAACCATGAGAGTGTCCCGCGTTCCTGAAAACTATCCGAAAACTAATCGATGCAAACCTGCCGCAGCAATTTGAAATCGCTCAGCATTTTTCCCGTGCCCAGCACCACCGACGCCAGCGGATCGTCCGCGATCGATACCGGCAAGCCCGTCTCTTCGCGAATGCGCTTGTCCAGGTTTTTCAGCAGCGCCCCGCCGCCGGTCAGCACGATCCCGCGGTCGCTGATGTCCGCCGAAAGTTCCGGCGGTGTGCGCTCGAGCGCCACGCGCACTGCGTTCAGAATCGTCGCCACGCATTCGCCCAGAGCTTCGCGAATTTCGCTGTCGTCGATGGTCACCGTGCGCGGCACGCCTTCAATCAGGTTGCGCCCCTTCACTTCCATCGTCAGTGGCTTTTCTAGCGTATACGCCGACCCGATTTCCATCTTGATCTGTTCCGCTGTGCGCTCGCCCACCAGCAAATTGTATTTGCGCTTCAAATACTGCATCACCGCCTCGTCCATCTCGTTGCCGGCCACGCGCACCGAGCGCGAGTACACGATCCCGCTCATCGAAATCACCGCGATATCCGTGGTCCCGCCGCCGATATCCACCACCATGTTCCCGGAAGGCTCTTCGATCGGCAGCCCCGCGCCGATCGCCGCGGCCATGGCCTGCTCCACCAGATACACTTCGCTGGCTCGCGCCCGGTACGCGCTGTCCTGCACCGCGCGCTTTTCCACCGGCGTAATTTCGCTCGGCACTCCGATGACGATCCGCGGATGCACCAGCACCCGCCGGTTGTGCGCCTTCTGAATGAAATACGTCAGCATCTTCTCGGTAACTTTGAAGTCCGCGATCACGCCATCTTTCATCGGCTTGATGGCCACCACGTTCCCCGGTGTGCGTCCCAGCATTTCTTTCGCTTCGCGTCCCACCGCCACCACTTCGCCCGTGGACTTGTTAATCGCCACGATCGACGGTTCATTCACCACAATGCCTTTGCCGTGCGCAAACACCAGTGTGTTCGCCGTCCCCAGATCGATGGCCAGGTCGGACGAAAACAAACTGAACACCGACCTCATGCTATAGCCGTTCTTGTTCATTCCTGCTTTCCCCCTGCGGAGAGACCCTCTCCGCTGCCCGGCCGGAAAATGCGCCGCCGCCGGGCGTGCCCGCAATTCCAACCCAGGTCCATTGTCTCCGGTCAGCGCCGGAAGCGCAAAACCCCGCGCTCCAAGCGCTCCTTCGCAAGCTCTACTTTGGCACGATGATCGACACTTCCTGCTTCGCCGTTCCTCCGCGCCGGTTTTGCCCCACAATCACGATGGTGTGCTGCCCGGGATCCAGTTGCTCCGTAAAATGCCTGAAGCTCCCGTCCGCCGCGATGTTCGGCACCGATTGTCCGTTGATGATCAGCGCCGCCCCCGGCTCGGTGCGCCCCACAATTTCCGCCACGCGCCCGTGCAGTTGCGTCCCGTCGATCTGCAGCATCATTTCCTGGGTCTTGCCTTGCGCCACCAGCGTGAATTTGAACGTCTCGCTCACCTCGCTGGATTGCTTCTTGCCGTCCAGCGCGGACACGTTCCAGAAATAGTCGCCCGGATCGAAGCCCGAAACCTCCGTGGTAGCCCCGGAGACCTTCACTTCCTTCACGATCTTGGTGAACATCGTCGTGGTGCTCACTCGCAGCGTGTAGGACACTGCCTCCCGCACCGGCTTCCACTCGAAACGCACCTCAAAGTTGCGCGGGTATTCGGTGATCAGCGGCGCCAGATTCAGCGGCGCCACCAGTTCCGGCGGCGCCAGTACGTTCGACTTCTGAATGGCTGCACCGTTCTGGAA
>Ga0210384_10006363_pt1 | contig 12626 bp, 17 predicted proteins | sample IncBWH2MmetaG_FD_160574 | JGI IMG/M metagenome (GOLD analysis project Ga0210384, IMG submission 160574) | Forest soil microbial communities from Barre Woods Harvard Forest LTER site, Petersham, Massachusetts, United States - Inc-BW-H-2-M | ecosystem: Environmental > Terrestrial > Soil >... | reverse complement strand
CGAGCGCCGCAACGGCAGTACCGGCAGCGGACCACCGGAGACGATTTACGATCTTGTGCAGGTCGTATTCCCACTACCCCCTCAAGCAAACGACGCCATCAAACGCGCGGCGGTGACCGAAGCGCAAAGCTTGCGCGTCGCCAAGAGCTGCTCCGATCTGCTGAAGCTCGGCCAACAAAAGGCTCCCAAGACGTCGAGTGAAGGCAAGGTCAACGCGACGGGTCTCGCCCCGCAACTGCGTGACCTCATCACCAAACTGGGGGCAAATCAGGTTTCCGAACCAATTCTGCAGCGCGGCGGCGTGGGCGTGATCATGGTCTGCTCAAAAGAAACCTCGACCCAAAAGAGCGGAGACCCGACACGCGAGGAGGTCTTCGAATCGTTGCTGCGCCAGAAGCTCGACACGGTATCGCGGCGCTATCTGCGCGATCTGCGCCGGGCCGCTTATGTCGATGTAAGGGTCTAACAGAATGACGCTGCCGCTCGCCTTAACGATGGGCGAGCCCGCCGGGATCGGCGGCGAAATCACGCTGGCGGCGTGGCTACGCCGCGGCGAGGGTGTGCCGCCCTTCTATGTAATCGACGACCCCGCCCGGCTCGATGCGCTGGCGCGGCGCCTTGGCTGGCCGATCACGGTTAAGATGATCGCGGCGCCAGACCACGTCGCAGCTGCATTTGCCGACGCATTGCCGGTGATGCCGGTCGGCGGGAGCCCGCGCGCCGCACCGGGAAAGCCCGACACGGCCGACGCGAAGCTGGTGCTGCGAGCGATCGAGATCGCGGTCGCCGAGGTGCGAAGCGGTCGCGCCGCGGCGCTCATCACCAACCCGATCAACAAGGACGCGCTTTATCGCGCCGGGTTTCATCATCCGGGCCACACAGAATATCTCGCCGAACTGGCCGGTTCGACGGAGCCAGCGGTGATGATGCTGGCGGGCGCCGATTTGTGTGTTGTGCCGGTGACGATCCACCTGGCGTTGCACGATGCGATCGCGGCGCTGACGAAAGAGGCGATCGTCCGTGCCGGCAAGGTCGTCGACGCGGCGTTGCGGCGAGATTTCGGCATCGCCTCGCCGGTGCTCGCGGTCGCCGGCCTCAACCCGCATGCCGGCGAGAATGGCGGGCTCGGGCGCGAGGATATCGACATCGTCGCACCGGCCATCACACAGCTGCGCGCCGCCGGCATCGACGCCAAGGGCCCGCTGGCCGCTGACACGATGTTCCATGCCGCGGCACGGCGCGGCTACGACGCGGCGCTATGCATGTACCATGACCAGGCGCTGATCCCGATCAAGACCATCGATTTCGACGGCGCGGTGAACGTGACATTGGGGCTGCCATTCATCCGCACCTCGCCCGACCATGGCACCGCGTTTGACATCGCGGGGAAGGGCGTGGCGCGGCCCGATAGCCTCATCGCCGCGCTACGGCTGGCCGCGGCGATGGCCGCACGGCGCGCCAGCAACTGACAACCCCGCCGACCGCCGCACTGCCGCCGCTGCGGGAGGTCATCGCCCGCCACGACATCGCCGCGCGTAAGCGCCTTGGGCAAAACTTTATTCTCGACCTCAACCTCACCGGGCGCATCGCCCGCGCCGCCGGCCCCCTCGCTACCGGCACGACGATCGAGATCGGGCCCGGTCCAGGCGGGCTGACGCGGGCGCTGCTGGACGAAGGCGCCGCGCGGGTCTTCGTGGTGGAGCGCGATCCGCGTTGTTTGGCGGCGCTCGCCGAATTGTCGACGCATTTTCCGGGACGGCTGGAGCTGGTCGAGGGTGACGCACTGGCGCTCGATCCCGTGGCCCTGACACCGGCGCCACGCCGGATCGTCGCCAACCTGCCCTACAACATCGCCACCGCGCTGCTGCTGCGCTGGCTCGACCGGATCGGCGAGTATGAAAGCCTGATCTTGATGTTTCAGCGCGAGGTCGCCGAGCGCCTGGTCGCGGCGCCGCAGACACCGGCCTATGGCCGGCTGTCGGTGTTGGTGCAGTGGCTGTGCGAGGCGCGCATCCTGTTCGACATCCCGCCGCGCGCCTTCACTCCGCCGCCCAAGGTCATTTCGAGCGTCGTGCGCTTGGTGCCGCGGGTAGCGCCGCTGGCGCCGGCGAGCAAATCGGTGCTGGAACGGGTGACCGCCGCCGCCTTCGGCCAGCGGCGAAAAATGCTGCGCTCAAGCCTCAAATCGCTCGGTGTGCCGATCGATACCTTGTTGACTGAAGCCGCGGTCGCCGGCACCGCGCGCGCCGAAGAACTGTCGGTCGAGCAGTTTTGCGCGTTGGCGCGGGCTACTGAAAAACCCGCACGCTCCGCCGATACACCTGACCGCTGATCTCGATTGAAATCACGTAAGCGCCCGCATTGGTGATCGGGATGCGCTCGACGGGCATCATCATGACGTGGGCCTGGCCGGCCACCTTGCTGAATTCCGGAATCTCGAATGCATGAAGCTCTCTGGCGAGCGGGTCGATGATCCGGACCCTCGGCCGGAACATCCCGTCGCCGTCTTTCAACACAACGACGAAAGTGAGGTTCAGCGCCACCGGGAGCTTCGCTACCGGGTCGAGACGCACCTCGCCGGTCGGAAAATAGCCGGCGAGATCGAGCTTGCCGTCGGCGGTCTGGCGCACGCCGTCACAGACCAGGAAATCGACATTGGCGTCAGTGGGAAGGGCCATCGGAGACCTATGAATTGACTACGCCGCACGCAGTCGATTGATGAAATCTGCGAGGCTGGGCTGAGCCGTCCGCTTGAGATGCTTTGCGGTCTTGATTGCCTGCTCTGACGAGGTTTTGTCAGCGTTCGCCCGACTACGCTTGACCCGTTCTGCCATAACAATCGCTTCGGCCTGCGCGATACTATTTTGCAAGTCATCATTAACGATGACGTAATCGTACTCCGTCCAGTGGCTCATCTCTTCCTGCGACTTCGCCATCCGTGCAGCCACCACCTCATCACTGTCCTGAGCTCGCGTCCTCAGCCTCGCTTCTAGCGCCGCGAGGCTTGGCGGCAGCACGAATATAGTGACCAAGTCCTGGGAAACGCTCTTGCGCAGCTGCTGAGTGCCCTGCCAGTCAATATCGGTGACGATATCGCCCCCGGCGGCGATCGCCGTCTCGATCGGCGCCCGCGGCGTGCCATAGGAATGGCCGAATACGATGGCGTGTTCGAGGAGCTCACCGTGAGCGACCATGCGTTCAAATTCCGCCTGATCAATAAAGTGGTAGTCCCTGCCATCAATCTCGCTCGGACGGCGCGGACGCGTCGTCACCGAGACCGACAGCGACAAGGTCGGGTCGCGCTCGAGCAGGAGACGGGTGATGGTCGTCTTGCCAGCGCCCGAGGGCGACGAGAGCACCAACAGGAAGCCACGACGGCGGATGGCGACAGGAGAGCGGCTCGCGCTCATTCGAGGTTCTGCACCTGCTCGCGGAACTGCTCGACAGCGACCTTGAGGGCGAGCCCGATCCGGGTCAGCTCGATGTCCGCCGATTTCGAGCACAGCGTATTGGCCTCGCGGTTCAATTCCTGGCAGAGGAAGTCGAGCTGACGGCCAACCCCCTCGCCCTTCGCCAGCAGATCACCAGCCTGGGCGATATGGGCGCGCAGCCGGTCCAATTCCTCGCGGATGTCGCCGCGCGAAACCAGCAGCGCCAGTTCCTGCGCGACCCGTTCCGGCGGCATACCCGGCGCAAGTTCGACGACCGCCGCGATCGACTGCTGCAGCCGGGCGCGCAGAGCTTCGGGCTGGGCGGCGGCGCTCGCCGACGCGGAGGCGACGAGCTCGGCCAGCTCCGCGAGCTGACTCGACAGCACCGTACCCAGCCGCGCGCCTTCCTCGCCGCGTGCCGCCGCGAGCCGGTCGAGCGCGGTGGACCAGCCCGTCATGATCGCGCCGCGGCGAGCTTCGATGGCCTCTTCGGGTTCGTCCTCTACGGTTTCGATGATGCCGCGCAGGCCGATGAGGCCGTCGATGCGCGGAGGTGCGGCTTCGACTTCCGCGGCCAATTCGCCGACCAGCGCCAACACCCGGTCGAGCATGTCGCGGTTGATCCGGATGACCGGCGGCGCGACGCGGCTGACGCTCAATACGGCGGAGATATTGCCGCGCCGCAACCGGCCGCCGAGGGCGGCGCGCAGCGGCGCTTCCATCGCATCGTAACCGGGCGGCAGACGCAGTCGCAGGTCGAGCGACTTGCCATTGACGCTCTTCAGCTCCCACACCCAGGAGGTTCCGGCTGCCTCGCCGTCGGTCCGGGCGAACCCGGTCATGCTAGAGATCGTCACCGGACGCGCTACCGAACGAGGCAAGGATGGCCGGGGCTCGCCCGGCAATGCTGCTGGCTGCGCGCGGCTTGCTTGGCCGGCGCGGGAGCCGGTGGAGGCGGCGGGGCGAGCGGCACGGGCTCCGGTTCGGCGACCGGCGTACCGTGGAGGTATTGCGCGACGTTCTTGTTGTGCTCCGCCAAAGTCCTGGCGAAGACGTGAGCCCCGGTGCCGTCGGCGACGAAATAAAGGTCGTCGCTGCGCTCGGGCCGCACCGCGTCGCGCAGTGCCGCCTTGCCAGGATTGCAGATCGGGCCGGGTGGAAGACCCTTGGCCACATAGGTGTTGTATGGTGAATCCACACCAAGATCGGCGCGGGTCAGCGACCGATCGATCTTGGTCGTGCCGCCATTGCTCAGCGCATAGATCACCGTCGGGTCGGCCTGCAGCCGCATGCCGAGGCGCAGCCGGTTTATGAATACCGCGGCGACATGGCCACGTTCGGCCTCGTGGCCCGATTCCTTTTCGATAATCGAAGCGAGAATCACCGCCTCTTGCGGGCTGGCAAGCGGCAGATCGGGGCGCCGCTCGGCCCAGGCGGCGGCGAGGGCGTCCTGCATCGCCTGCTGCATCCGCTCGATGATGCTGTCGCGAGTATCGTCGCGACTGTAGATGTAGGTTTCCGGCAACAGGTCACCTTCCGGCGGGATGGTTTTGATGTCGCCGGTGAGGAAGGGCGCGTCGCGGATCAGCTCGACGATCTCGGCGCTGGTGAGCCCTTCGCGGATGGTCAGGCGATGTTTGAGCGTCTTGCCGTTGGCGATCAGGTCCATCACCTGAAGGGCGCTCACCGAGGCGGGGAACTCGTATTCGCCGGCCTTGAGCGCACCACCGCGCCCGGTCGCCTCGGCGGCGATCTTGAAGGCAAGCGGGTGGCGGATCACCCCCTCCTGCGCGAGGAGATCGGAAATCCCGGCGATACCGGTATGGGGCGGAATGACGATGATTCGCGCCTCGGTGAGCGGCCCGATTTCGGTCACATCGCGGTAGAGCCAGTACCCGGCGCCCGCCGCCGCCACGACGATGACGATCGCGGTCAGAAGACAACCCACCAGCATCCGGAGAAACGCCAACATCGTTTGACGCCCACGAGCCTATCGCGTCTACCCGACGCGGTCGGGATGGGTAAAGATCAGCGAGGCGTTGGTGCCGCCAAAACCGAACGAGTTCGACAGCACGTACTCGACCTTACGCTCCTTCGCGACCTTCGGAACCAGGTCGATGTCGCAGGCGGGCGATGGGTTGTCGAGGTTGAGGGTCGGCGGGGTAATGCCGTCGCGCATCGCCAGGATCGAGAAGATTGCCTCGACCGTGCCGGCGGCGCCAAGCAGATGGCCGATCGCCGATTTGGTCGACGACATCGACAGCTTGTAGGCATGGTCGCCGAACAAACGCTTGACCGCGCCCAACTCGATCTCGTCGCCCAAGGGCGTCGAGGTGCCGTGCGCGTTGATGTAGTCGATCTTGTCGGGAGTAAGCTGCGCCCGCTTCAGTGCGTTGCGCATCGAGCGGAAGGCGCCGTTACCGTCCTCGGCCGGCGCGGTCATGTGATAGGCGTCGCCGGACATGCCGTAGCCGATGATCTCGGCGTAGATCCTAGCGCCACGCTTCTTGGCGTGCTCGTATTCCTCGAGCACCATCATGCCGGAGCCCTCGCCCATGACGAAGCCGTCGCGGTCCTGATCCCACGGCCGCGACGCGCGCGGCGGATCGTCGTTAAACCCGGTCGACAACGCCCGCGCCGCGGCAAAACCGGCGAGACCCAGCCGGCACACCGCCGCCTCGGCGCCGCCGCACACCATGACGTCGGCGTCGTCGAGCATGATGAGCCGCGAGGCATCGCCGATCGCATGCGCGCCACTCGAACACGCCGTCACCACGGCGTGGTTCGGGCCCTTGAAGCCGTATTTGATCGAGACGTTGCCCGAGGCGAGGTTGATCAGGTTCGACGGGATGAAGAACGGGCTGATGCGCCGCGGACCCTTGTCCTGCAAGGTGATCGCGCCTTCGGTGATGCCCGGCAGCCCGCCAATGCCCGAGCCGATCATCACCCCGGTGCGTTCGCGCGCTTCATCCTCAACCGGCGTCCATCCCGAATCCTCGACCGCCATGGTCGCCGCCGCCATCGCGAAGATGATGAACTGGTCCATTCGCCGCTGGTCCTTGGGCGGGACCCAGTCGTCGGCGTTGAAGAGGCCCGATTCCTTGTCGCCCAACGGCACCTGGGCCGCGATCTTTGCGGGCATGTCGGAAACGTCGAAGGATTGGATCGCGCCGATCCCGGACTGACCAGCGAGCAGCTTCTTCCACACGCGTTCGATACCGAGACCGAGCGGCGTCACCAACCCCATTCCGGTGACGACGACGCGGCGCATGCCGGCGTACCTAAACGCCACGTTCAGCCGTGCGCTTCGATAAAGCTGACAGCATCCTTGACGGTGATGATCTTTTCCGCGGCGTCGTCAGGAATCTCGCAGCCGAATTCCTCCTCGAACGCCATCACCAGTTCGACCGTGTCGAGACTGTCGGCACCCAGATCGTCGATAAAACTGGCGTTCTCCGTAACCTTGCCCTCATCGACGCCGAGATGCTCGACGACGATCTTCTTCACTCGGTCGGCGACGTCACTCATTCGTATTGTCCCTCAAAATGGCTGATTGGCTCGTGTTCTCGACTCAGCGCGGTGCGCGTATCCGCTCGGGGATCAGCCGTATTGTGTCGCCATCGCGGCCGCGTTGAAGGTGGCGGCTCACATAACACGAATTCGTCGGGCGTGCCAATCCGGGGAACCGCCCGCGCGCCGGGTTTATACCATGATCATGCCGCCGTTGACATGGAGGGTTTGGCCGGTCACGTAGCCGGCCTCGGCGCTGGCCAGATAGACCGCGGCGGCGGCGATTTCCTCGGGCGCGCCAAAGCGGCCCATCGGGATCGCGGCGGCGCCGTGAGCACGCTGCTCGTCGGTTAGTTTGTCCGTCATCGCCGTGGTGATGAACCCCGGCGCGATGCAGTTGACGGTGATGGCGCGAGTCGCGACCTCGGCGGCGATCGATTTCGACATGCCGATCATCGCCGCCTTGGACGCGGCGTAATTGGCCTGCCCCGCATTGCCGGCGACGCCGACGATCGAGGTGATCGAGATGATCCGCCCGTGGCGCCGGCGCAGCATGCCGCGCAACGCGGCGCGAATCAGGCGAAACCCGGCAGTGAGGTTGACCTCGAGCACCGCCTGCCAATCTTCGTCGCGCATGCGCATGGCGAGACCGTCGCGGGTGATGCCAGCGTTGTTGACGAGGATGTCGAGCTGGCCGAGCGCGGCCTCCGCTTCCTTTATCAGGCGGTCGGGCTCATCAGGCTGGGAGAGGTCGGCAGTGAGGATATGAACACGATCACCGAGTTCGCCGGCGAGCGATTTGAGCGCCGCCTCCCGGGTCCCGGCAAGCAGCACCGTGGCGCCTTGCCCATGCAGCGCCCGCGCGATGGCGCCGCCGATGCCGCCCGAGGCGCCAGTGACGAGCGCGTTCTGGCCGGAAAGGTCGAACATCTAAAGGCGCTTCATCAGGGCTTCGACCTCGGCGGCGGTGCCGACCGAGGAAGCCGGCAGCTCGCGGTCGATGCGCTTGGCGAGGCCGGCCAGCACGCGGCCGGAGCCGATCTCAATGACCTCCTCGACCTCCTGGGCCTTGAACAGCAGCACGGTCTCGCGCCAGCGCACCATGCGCGTCACCTGCTCGATCAGCAGATCCTTGATGTCCTTGGGATCGCTGGTCGGCGCGGCGGTGACGTTGGCGACCACCGGAACGCCGGGCGGCTTGAGGGCGACGTCGCCCAACGCCTCTTCCATCGCCGCGGCGGCCGGCGCCATGAGCGGGCAATGAAACGGCGCGCTCACCGGCAGCATGATCGAGCGGCGGGCGCCGCGCTCGGCGGCGAGCGCGACGGCGCGCTCGACCGCGGCGGCATTGCCGCTGACGACGATCTGGCCGGGGCAATTGTCGTTGGCGACGACGCAGACGCCGAAGCCATGCGTGCCCGCGGCGACCTCGCGCGCCGCGTCGATGTCGAGGCCCAAGAGCGCCGCCATCGCGCCCTCACCGACCGGCACCGCCTTTTGCATCGCCTGGCCGCGCCGCTTGACCAGGCGCACCGCGTCGGCGACCGAGAAGGTGCCGACGGCGGCATGGGCGGAATATTCGCCGAGCGAGTGGCCGGCGACATAGGCGACCGCTTTGGCGATGTCGAACCCGGCCTCGGCCTCGAGCACGCGGATGACCGCGAGGCTTGCCGCGAGCAGCGCCGGCTGGGCATTTTCGGTGAGGGTTAGGTCGCTCTCCGGCCCCTCGAACATCAGCCGGGACAGACGTTGTGACAGCGCGTCGTCGACCTCCTCAAACATGAGACGGGCCGGCGCGAACGCCTCGGCCAAGTCGCGCCCCATGCCGGGCTGTTGCGACCCCTGCCCGGGAAAGACAAACGCACGTTTCATGTAAGGCGCATCCCCCCTGCCGCCACCGCGCCCGTCATAGACCCGTCATCGGGGGAGTCAAGCGACGAGGGGTGCTCGCGGCGAGCGGGGATCAATCAGCCAGGTGGATCGCGGAAATATTCAGGCGGGCGCATTTCCATACCGGTCGGATCGGTTTCGAGGACCGACTCCGTGCAATGCATTTACAGACTCGGTCGGCTTGCCATTCTCATCGACCAGAAAGAGCGCCCACCAGAGATCTTCGATCTCATCTTCAATGCCGGGATCGTCAAGCAACACGCATATGTCGAAAAGCAGCCGCCACTGCATGATGCGAACGATGGTAGTGAGGTCATCGGGCCGTGCGCCCGCAGCCAGCAACCGCTCAATTGCCGGCCCAAATTCTCCGCCGGCTTCATTTGGGTCTTTTGACGTCCGCATCTCGCCTATCCAACCGCGATCGTTTGGCGTCACGACGCGCCGCCATGCTTCGCGCAAGAATAAATACCGGGGTAGTTGGAGAATGCCGTTGATCTGGGAGTGTGCCCACGCTTCGGGCCCCGCGGCGCCGAGCTTGCGGAACAGCTCGGTGAGTTCCGCCTCGTTCATCGACCGTCAGTTCTTTGTGCTCATGGGAAGAATGTCCCCTGATCGAGCCGCTCAACGTTTCGCGTTGGCAATGAACGATTTGACTTCGTCGGAAACGTCGAGCGGTGCGTAATGGCCGAACTTCTCAACCCGGCAATCAGATTTGCGAACACAAATGAACCATGCACCCGTGTCCGGAAGCATGCCCGGTTCCTGGTACGAGCCCATCACGAGCCAAGATTCTCCTTGATTCGTGACGCGCAGCGGTTGTTGTTTGGCAAGCTCGTCGCTCCCATAGAGGCGCTGCAGGATCAGCGTGGCAAATGTCCGCGCAATCTCCTCATTGTTCAGCAATGGGCCCAAAACCGCCGTCGCGGCAGCGGTGAGTAACGCCTCTTCGCTATCGGCCATATTTCCACCTATGTGAGCTATTTCACGGAGAAACCATCTTCAGTGAAACAACCATTCAAGGTCTGATTTCTCGCCTGATTTGTATATTGTGACAAAATCCATCGGCGGCAGCCATTGACCTGGTAAAAATCCAAGGGTCACGATCTTGGGGCTTGGCGTAAACACGTGATCGCCGATCTGCGCCATGGGATAAACGTCGCCTTGTCTAGGGGTGTACCTCGGCGCGTTTCCCGTTTTTACCTCAATAAGGAGCAACCGCCCGCCCACAGTTTTGACGGCAATGATATCGGCACGAGCCCTGGCACCGTTTCTCGCGATAAGGTCAACTTCGGTAACCACTTTGAGCCCCTTAGCGCGCATGTACGCCGCGACCTGCGCAACCACTTGATCATGATAAAATCCTTGATAAGCGACATCTGTGAGTAGATTGCCGGGGTCAGTGTTCGCATTGCTTCCTCCGCCGCCGGTCCATTCGCCGCCGCCGTGGTCGCCTTTCGGGATGCGAGGTTCGTCCGGGTTGAAGCCGGCTTTGGCGAAATGGACACGAGCAACCCGCCGCACCTGTCGGTCATCGAGGTCGCCGATGGGGATGTGCAGGCCGTATATTTGCGCCAGCGCGAGTTCGCCTTTGTCGAGCAAATCGGCGATATGCTGGCAGCGATCGAACAGCCAATCACGATCGTCGTGCGCGGCGACGAGGCACTTCTGTATGCTCGCGGCCGCATCGCGTTCAACCGCACGAAAGCTGCCCGAACTGCGACTGACGAGCACACAATCTGGACCGAGAATCGCGCCATTCGCGTCAATGCAAAGCCCTCGACTGGCCGCACCGCGCGGGTGCAGCCGCCGCATGTTGTCATACATGGAATCGACCGATTTCTAGGGGGCGCGAAACCAACCGCGCCGGGGGGTTACTTCAACTGCTCAGACCCGCTGAGCGAACTGGATTTTGCCGAAGGCGCCGAGCGCTACTGGCACATCCTGAGATTGTCGCGCTCGGTCTCGTAGTCGCTCATCGCCGTGCGCAGGATGCTGTCGGGCGGCAGCGCCTGGACGGCATCGCCGATCTTCTTCAGGGTCGCGGCATCGTAATCGGCCGGCACCGGGCAGCGGGCGACCAGACCGGGACCGATCGGCTTGGTGACCAATTCGCCGTTGTCGAGCGACGGGGCCGGCTTTTCCTTTGGCCCGAACCAGCCACCGCCGCCGCAACCCGACAGCAGCGCCGCGACGGCGAGCGCCATTACCACCTTGAATCGCATCGAGACTCTGTCCCCGTTTGGCCCCGGCCGCACGATGCCGAGCGGGGCGGCGCGGATCAAGCGGCTTCGACGCGGTGCGGCTTCGGGTAGCAACTCACGGCGCCGAAGGCAGTGTCGGTGCGACCGGGTTGACCCAAAGGCAGCCCGCGCCGGCCGCGGCCGAAGCCCGCGACGCCTCGCTCGCCGCCGAGGGGTCGCCGGCGCCGGCGGCCACGGCGCTCGCCAGGTTGGCGGCGGCCTGCGCCTCGCACATCGCCTGCTGCGTCACGGTGAGAACGATTTGCGCGTCGGTCTGGATCGTCGCCGGGCTCGGCGCGTTGGGGCCGGTACAGGCGCCGAGCGTGCTCGCCGCCAGCACCATCAGCGCCAGGACCTGGATCATCCCGCGCTCCTTGAGCAGGAACGCGGCGAGCGCGCAACCGGCGCCGATAAATTGTGTCAGCGGGCCGATATCGGTGTCGGAGAGATGGATGCCGGCGAGCGCCAACAGGGCACCCATCCCGGCATAGCTCGACGGTTCGCTCAGGCGGGCGAGGAGGTAGGAAAGCATCGACATGCTGTTGTCCTTTCATGCAAAGGGCCGCGCGAGGCGGCCCGGGGTCGATCGGAATTTGGGAGGGTTCAGGCGAGGTCGGCGACGTAACCCGGCCGGCGATGGAGGGATGGTGGCGGATCGGCCAAGACCTCGCCGGAGCCGCCGCAGCGGTCGCAGATTTCCATGTGCTGGCCGAGAATGTCCGACGGATCGGGGCTACCGTCGTCGCGCCGGCGACGAGTACGCGGGATGCGACCTACGCCGCCGCAGCGCTCGCACGGTTTTGTGGCCGGGCTCATGGGTTTGCGACGGCGCGACGCTGGTAGGCGGCGGCGAGCTTCGCGTCGTAGCCGTTCTCGGCCTCGCCCGGCCCGTTATAGGCGAGCGCGAACCCGGTCCAGTCATGGGCGCGCAGATAACGGTCGAGGCGATTGTACCGACAGAACGCGACGAACGCGGCCAGCTGACCGCCTTCGCTCGCGCACATCACCGCGACATAGTGATCGACATCGGGAAAATCGCAGGCGGCGTAGTTGAGCCCGAGGATCTGGAACATCCCCCAGCTGGCGCTTTGCAACGCCGCGGCCTGATCGAGCGCGATCGCCTCGGCGAGCCGGTCGTATTGGTGCGCCCCAGCGGCGCCATAGAGCATTCGGTCCCAACTCGCCGAGGAGATGTTGGGGTGGGCGGCGTCCCAGCGATGCTGCGTCAGCCGGCCGAAGACTTGCGCCTCGAAGAGGATTTTCGGGCGTTTGTCGGGGAGAAACCCGCCGCCGGCGCTCTCGATATCGCAGACCGCCTGGATCGCGGCCGGCTCGCACTGCATCCCGGCCGCCGCGGCGGCAATATCGTCCGGCCCGAGCGGCGTCGCCGCGCCCGTGAAGTCCATCATTCGATCTCCTGTTGAGACGGCGCTAGCGCCGGTTCTGCTTCTGCACCAGCTCGGCGCGGATCCCGGCCAACGTGTCCATGACCCGTTCGAGAGCGGCGCGCATCTCGGCCTGAAACTCGCGGTCCTCGCGGGCGCGCTCGTCGAGC
>Ga0210384_10006362_pt1 | contig 12627 bp, 11 predicted proteins | sample IncBWH2MmetaG_FD_160574 | JGI IMG/M metagenome (GOLD analysis project Ga0210384, IMG submission 160574) | Forest soil microbial communities from Barre Woods Harvard Forest LTER site, Petersham, Massachusetts, United States - Inc-BW-H-2-M | ecosystem: Environmental > Terrestrial > Soil >... | reverse complement strand
CACGCGTTTCACGAGCCCCGCCTGCACGATCATCGTGCAGACGCCCACCGCTGCGAGCGTGAGGCCGACCGCACGCGCGTCCCACCCATACCGATAGCCCGCGAACAGGACAAACACGCTCGGCAACACATTGTGTGCGAGAAAATAGATGACATTCACAGAGGCGAGTCCGAACAGTTCATGGTGCGAGCGAAGCAGCTTCAGCGAACCCACTGGATTGGCACGCGCCCAATTGAACTTGCTCGTGCGTTTCGACTGTGGAAGCGACTCGGGCAGCACGAAGAAGCCGTACATCGCATTCAGGAGCGTGAGCCCGGCTGCGACCCAGAACGGAAGCCTGGGGCTCACTACGCCCAGCAGCCCACCAAGGGCCGGACCGATGACGAAGCCGAGTCCGAATGCGGCGCCGAGCAGGCCGAAGCCCGACGCGCGCTTCTCCGGCGGCGACACGTCGGCGATGTATGCACCCGCGGTGGCCCAGCTCGCGCCCGTGATGCCGGAAATCACGCGCCCTACGAACAACCAGCCGAGCGTGGGCGCGAGCGCCATGACTACGTAGTCGAGACCCAGTCCGAAGTTCGAGAGGAGGATCACCTTCCGCCGGCCATGACGGTCAGAAAGAACGCCGATAATGGGCGAGAAGATGAACTGCATCAGCGCCCACACCGTGCCGAAAACGCCGAACATGGTGGCGGCGCGCGCTGTGTCGCCGGCCATGAAGCTCACGACGAGCTTGGGGAGCACCGGGATGATGATTCCCATCGACACCACGTCGAGCACGACCGTGACGAAGATGAATGCGATCGCGGCGGGGCGAGCCCCGGACTTCTCCGTGGCGCCAGTCACGTGATTTCGGAAAGGCTGAATATCGGTGGCGAATCTCATCGCGTCCACCGTATCTTGCGCTTCCTGCGCGAGTTGTCCATCGCCCGCATCCGCCGTTCCCCGTCATGATTTTCCACGATCGCCCTGCTTTTCCGCGCGGGTTCCGGTGTGCGAGCCGCAACTGCGGCCTCAAGCCCAGCGCGAAGGATCTGACGCTCTTCGTGAGTGACACCGACGCGGCCGCCGCTGCCGTCTTCACCCGCAATCACTTCCCCGGGGCGCCCGTCATTCTGGGTCGCGAGACGATCGCGGGCGGGCGGCTGCGTGGCATCGCCGCCAACAGCAAGTACAGCAACGTGGCCACGGGCGAACGCGGGCTGGAGAACGCGCGCCGCATGGCGGCAGCGGCAGCCGCCGAGGTCGGCACGTCGGCGTCCCGAATGCTCGTGAGCTCGACGGGCGTGATTGGCGCGCAGCTCCCCATCGAGAAAATCGAACGCGGGCTCGCCGGCATCAGCGGTGAACTCCAGGGCGATCCCGTCGTCGGTGCCGAGGGGATCATGACCACCGACACGCATCCCAAGGCGCTGTCCACAAGTGTTCAGGCTGCGACAATCACCTGGGTCGCCAAGGGATCGGGGATGATCGAGCCGAACATGGCGACGATGCTCGCGTACATTTTCACCGATGCGGAGTTCGATGCGCCGGCGCTCGACCGGATGCTGCGCCTGGCCGTGGACGTTTCGTTCAACATGCTGTCGATCGACACCGACACGAGCACTAGTGATACATGCGCGATTCTTGCCAACGGCCTGGCAGGCATGGTGGACCCGGCCGAGTTTCAGCGAGCGCTGACGGCCGGCTGCATTCGCATGGCGGAGATGCTCGCCCGAGACGGCGAAGGGGCGCAGCATCTGGTGCGCGCCACCGTGCGCGGCGCGGCCACCGACGCCGACGCGCGGCGCGTGGCAAAATCGCTCGTGAACTCACCGCTCGTGAAGACGATGGTGCACGGTGCTGACCCGAACGTCGGTCGGTTGCTCATGGCCGTCGGCAAGTGTTTCGAATGCGCCATCAGGCCCACGACGACTGATGCATGGATTGGGGGCCATCCCGTCGTGGTTGGCGGCGAGCGGCTCGACTTCGATGAAAGGGCCGTGCGCGCCGCGCTCGCCCGCGAATCCGTGGATCTGGAAGTCGCCCTCGGAGCTGGAGACGCAAGCGCCACGGCGTACGGATGCGATCTCTCCACCGGCTACATCGAGGAGAACGCGGCGTACTACTCGAGCTGACCGCTCGCGCCGGCACGGTCAGCGTCGAGTCTGGCCTGCCGACTATCTTTGTCGTCCCGACGCATTCGTATGGTCCCACAATTCTCTGACTCACCGTGACACCTCTACCCGACGACGACTCGCTCGACGAGGAATTCTCGCTCGGTGACGGCACCGCCGATACGGAGGCGACCGTTCACTGCCCCTACTGCGCCGAAGAGGTCGAGATCGCGATCGATCCCGGAGGCGGTGAAGCGCAGCAGTACGTGCAGGACTGCGAGGTCTGCTGCCAACCATGGCGAGTGACTGTCAACTACGACATGGAAGGACGCGCAGAGGTCTCGGTAACCGCACTCGACGAATAGGTGCGTGCCCCGCGCCGGCTCCAGCTCACGCCGCGCTCATGCCGTCGATTCGCCGAGCAAGTTGCGGGCCCGCTCGAGCTCAGGCGATGGTACGAGCAGCTCGACCCCGCCGGGAACCGTCCCCTGGTATCCTCCTCCGAAGATGCCGACCTGCGGCCCCTTCACGAGCACCGGAATGTCAGCCGCCTCGAGAATGGCGCGTGCCTCATCGGCCTCGAATCCGCTGGAGAAGGAAGTCAGGTGCGTCCACCTCACCTCCCGGGGCGTCAAGGCTTCCGCCGCGCGCTGGGGTGATCCACGATGTGTTCCCACTCGGCTGCGTCCGAGCGCGCCACCACAGCGACGACGGGCTCGGTCGCACTGACGTTGCACACCTCGTGCGGCACTCCCGGTTCGATGAAGATGAAATCGCCCGCCGCATTCTCGACGCTCTTCTCGAGCGCCTGCCCGTACTCGTGCCGCACGCGTCCCTGCAGGATGTAAAGCATCACCTCGAAATCGACGTGAATGTGCGCGTACGCAACGCCGCCCGGCGGGATCGTCGCGACGTTCATCGAGAGGCGCCTGGCCCCGACGTTCCTGGCGGAGAGGCCTGTTTTGTACCGGATGCCGTTCCAGCCTCGAGCGGATCCGCCGCCGCGCAGCACGAAAATGCCGTCGTGGCCTTCCACGCCGGCGCCCCGATCGGCGGTATCGTCAGTCATTGGAAGTCCTCGGTTGCGGTGATTCACGTGCGCCGCCGCATGGCGTTGCCCCGGCGACATCACAACAATTGGCCCGGGTCCATGCGGTGAACGCGGGTACATCAACGATAACCGGCGAGGACCGGCGGCAAAGAGGAAGCCCTGCCAACCTGTCCGTTGCGCCGCGCGCTCGCGTCCGGGGAGGCACTCGCGTATGATCTTGTCCTTCCCGAGTTTCTTGTTCCGGTCCGTTCCAGATTCCGGAGTCCCCCAATGGTGCAGCTTCTGAATCGCGCCGACGTCGTCAAGGTCGTCTTCAAGGTTCTCGCGATGCTCGCGCTTCCCTTGACGGCGCTGTTCGCCCAATCAGCGACGATGCCCGTGGCAGAGGAGTTTGGACGCCTGCACTTCCGGTCCATCGGGCCCGCCACGATGTCGGGCCGTATCTCGGACCTGGCGGTCTACGAAGCGAACCCGGCGATCTACTATGTGGGAACGGCGCACGGCGGAGTGTGGAAGACCACGAACAACGGCGCCCTCTTCACGCCGCTCCTGCAGGATAAGGGGCTGCTCTCGGTTGGTGCCGTGGCGGTTTCCCGAAGCAACCCGGATCTCGTGTGGGTGGGAAGCGGCGAGTCGAACAATCGCCAAAGCACATCGTGGGGCGACGGCATCTACAAGTCCACCGACGGGGGCCGAACGTTTCTGAACATGGGGCTGGCCGAGTCCAGGCACATCAATCGGATTGTCATCGATCCCAACAACAGCGACGTCGTGTTCGTTGCCGCAACAGGCCCGCTCTTCGGCGCTGGCGGCGACCGCGGCGTCTACAAGACGACGGATGGCGGGCGCACGTGGAAGCGCGTGCTCAAGGGTGACGACGACACTGGCGCCAACGACCTAGTGATGGCGCGAACGGATCCGAAGATCCTCTTTGCGTCGATGTACCAGCGCCGGCGCACTGCATGCTGCATGAACGGCGGCGGCCCCGGTAGCGGCATCTGGAAGTCCACCGACGGCGGCGAAACGTGGCTGAAGCTGTCAGGCGGTCTGCCCTCGGTATCGCTGGGCCGCATCGCGCTCGATGTGTATCGCGGCAGCGCGAACATCGTGTTCGCGTCGCTCGAAGGACCGGGGGGCGGATTCGGTGGAGCTCCCGGAGCGCCGACGGCTGCTGCCGGTGCAGCGGGTGGGCCGGGCGGGGGCGGCGGGCGGGGTGGTGCTGCCGACTCCGTCACCGGCCTCTACCGCTCCGACGACGGAGGTCAGGCATGGCGCAGGGTGAGCACCGTGAATCCGCGGCCGATGTACTTCAGTCAGGTGCGCATCGATCCGAGGACGCCCGACCGGATATACATGGGCGGGGTCAAGATGCAGATGAGCATCGACGGCGGCCACGCGTTCGAGACCAGCGCGTCTCTGGTGATCCACGACGACGTGCACGCCATCTGGATCGACCCGAACAATTCCGACCACGTGCTGATCGGTGGTGATGGCGGCATCGGTGTGTCGTACGACATGAGCAAGTCGTGGGAGTTCATGCCGAACCTGCCCGTTGGGCTGTTCTACCACGTCGGTTACGACATGGAGATCCCGTACAACGTCTGCGGCGGCATGCAGGACAACTACGACTGGTGCGGGCCGAGCACCTCGCGGCACACGCGCGGGATCATGAACTACGATTGGGTGCAGATCGAGGGCGGTGACGGGTTCGTGGCGATCCCCGACCTCCGTGATTCGCGCATCGTCTATACCGAGGCGCAGGACGGGAACATGATCCGGCGCAACAAGGTGACCGGCGAGGCGAGGGCGATTCGCCCGACACCAACCAACGTGACGCCGGCCCCGGCAAAGGGTGAGACGTTCCGGTTTCATTGGGACACGCCGCTCATGCTCTCGCCGCACGATCCCGGCACGCTCCTCGTCGCCGCGAACAAGGTGTTCAAGTCCACGGATCGCGGAGATTCGTGGACCGTCATCAGTCCCGACCTCACGGGAAACGCCAACCGCGACAGCATCGTCACGATGGGCGTGAAGGGGAGTGACATCACGATCGCGCGACACGATGGCATCTCTGCCTGGCCTGCGATCGTCGCGCTGGCGGAGTCTCCGAAGCAGGCGGGCCTCTACTTCACCGGTACTGACGACGGCACGGTGAGCGTGTCCCGGGATGGCGGCAAGAGCTGGCAGAACATCACGAAGAACCTGCCGGCGTTCCCCGCGGGGCACGCGTTCGTCTCCCGGATCGTGCCATCGCGGTACGACGCCGGCACCGTGTACGTCACCGTCGACAATCACCGGCAGAACGACTACCAGCCGCACATCTGGGCGAGCAATGACTTCGGAGCCACGTTCCGCTCACTCAACGCCAACCTGACGGGTGAGGTCGCGCGCACTCTCACTGAGGACCAGAAGAATCCGGACGTGCTGTACCTCGGTACCGAGTCGGGAATCTTCCTCACGCTCGATCGCGGCAAGAGCTGGCGGCGCTTCAAGGCGAACCTGCCGAACGTCCGCGTGGATGAGATCACGCTTCATCCGCGTGACAACGCGATGCTCGTGGCGAGTCACGGCCGCGCCCTCTGGATTCTCGACCACCTTGCACCGATTCAGGAATACACGGCCACGCGGACGGCGGCCTCCGAGGCCATGCTGTTCTCGGTTCCCACCGCGCTCGAGTGGAAGCCCAAGGACGATCGAAACGACGAGTTCTGGGGCCACCAATATTTCGTCGGCGAGAACCCGCCAATAGAGGCCGTAATCCCGATCCACCTGAAGAAGCCGGTAAGCGATCTCAAGCTGAGGTTCACGGACGGGTCTGGAAAAATGGTCCGCGAGATTGCGGTTCCGGCCGCTCGCAACGAGGCGGGCATCCAGATGGTGTGCTGGGATATGCGCATCGAGCCCATCCCGGTCGACTCGGCCACCCTCCCCGGTCGCGGTGGTGGAGCGGCGGGCGCAGGTGCTGGCGGCGGCGGGCGCGGCGGACGCGGCGGTCCGCCGCCGGTTCCCGGTGTACCGGGTCCTGAGCCGGCAGCCGGCTACCTGCCGGCGAACCCCTGCGGTGAGCCGGCAAGCGGCTCGGGAGCGGGTGGGTTCGGATTCGGAGGCGCCGCCAACGTCGGCCCGTACGTCATGCCCGGCAGCTACACGGTTGCGCTCACCGCCGGTGGAAAGACGCTCGACTCAAAACCGATGCGGATCATCATGGACCCGGCCGTGCAGCTGGCCGACGCGGCACGCCGGCGCCACGACGCTATAGTGGCGGATCTTCACGAAGTGCAGCGACGTGGCAGTGCTGCGGCGAGCGCGTTGAACGCACTCTATCCACAGGTGGTGGCCGCGGCGACCAAAATAAAAGACATGAGCAATGTGCCTCCGGCAGTGAAATCGCAGTTCGACGCCTTCAACAAGGAATTCGACGCATTGCGCGTGAAGTTCGGCGTGCCGCTCGGCGCCGGCGGTCGCGGAGGTGGTGGAGGAGGAGGCGGCGGCCGCGGCGGCGCCGATCCGGACAACGTGCTTGCGCGAACAGTCGCGCTGAAGGGACAAGTCATGGGTATCTGGGAATCGCCGAGTGAGGCGACGGCGCGCCAGTCAGCCGATGCCAAACTCCTCCTTCAGACGGCGGTGGCTGATGCAAACGCGTTCCTGGGCAAGACAACGGCAATGAGCCAGGCGCTGAAAGCCTACGACATCACGCTTACGGTGCCCGCCACAGTCAGATAGTCCGGAGCGGGCGCACGATGAGCCAGTTCCTGTCGGAACTCCTTCAGCGCCTGCGCATGATTACGCCGGACCAGGTGAAGGAGTACTACTGGGCGGCGCAGAAGATCTACTTGAACCCGTGGTTCTGGGCCTTCACCGCGTCAATTCTTCTGCTCGAACGCCTTCGACCGGCGGACAAGGCTCAGCCCGTGTTCTCCTGGGGCTTGATGCAGGACTTCGTCTGGTTCAACCTCGACGCGGCGTTCAAGGTTGCGCTCATCCCCGCATTCGTCGGCCTGCTCCGGCTCGCCTACGATGCCGCGACCGGGGGCCATTCCATCGCTGTGATCAGCGGGTGGCCGCTGCCCGCGAAGATCATCCTGGCGTTCATCGTGTTCGATTTCCTGCAATGGTTTCATCACTGGGCCCGGCATCGCGTGAATGCATTCTGGCATTTTCACGCGATCCACCACTCCCAGCGCCAGGTCAACCTGTTCACCGACTTGAGGGTGCACGCCGGTGAATACGTGATCTCCGAGACGCTGGTCTTCATCCCGATGTTCGCATTCGGGATCTCCGCGTATGGCGTGATGGGCGTTGCGGGTCTCAGATGGTGGTATACGCGCTTCCTCCACGCCAACATTCGCACGAATCTGGGATGGCTCAAGCACGTGCTCGTGACGCCGCAATTCCACCGCGTGCACCATTCGATCGAGGCGCGCCACCAGAACAAGAACTTCGGCGTTGTCTTCAGCGTGTGGGATCGATTGTTCGGAACGCTGCACGCCCGATACGACGAATATCCCGCGACTGGCGTCGAGGGCTTGTCGTTCGAGCCGCCCCACGGATTCGCCGCCACCTCGTGGATGCGCGATTACCTGCGGATGTTCCTCTACCCGTTCAGGGAACTGATTCGAGCCCGATCGACGCGCTGACGCATTCAGCGGCGCGACTGCGCCCGGAGCCGTCGCGTCATCGGCGTCAGGGCCGTCTGGATGTTCGCAGTCTAGAGGACTCGAGCGTCGAATCGGCTCCGGGCCCGCTCCAGGGCCTCCACCAGCGCATCCACGTCAGACGAGTCGCTGTAGACATAGAAGCTCGCCCGCGTGGTCGCCGTTACCCCTAATCCCCGCATCAGCGGCTGTGCGCAATGATGACCCGCTCGCACGCACACGCCGTCCGCATCCAGAAACTGCGAAAGATCGTGGGGATGAATCCCCGCATAGGTGAAGCTCACAACGCCGCCCCGCTTCTCCGGCCCCGGACCCAGTACGCGCAAGTCCTCGACGGCTGCGAGCCGTTCTGTTGCCCAGCGCACCAGCGCGCGCTCGTGCGCGTGGACGTGGTCCATGCCGAGGGCCCCCAGATACTCCACCGCCGCCGCGAGCCCCACCGCGCCCTCCACATTCGGCGTGCCCGCCTCGAACTTGTGCGGCAGCACGTTCCACGTTGTGTGCGCGTCGCCCACGTTCGCGATCATGTCCCCGCCCGTCTGATAGGGCGGCATCGCCTCGAGCACCTCGCGCCGCGCAGCCAGTCCGCCAATGCCCATGGGCCCGAGCATCTTGTGGCCGCTGAAGGCGAACGCATCGACGCCCAGGTCGTCGAACCGCACCGCGAGATGCGGCGCCGCCTGTGCGCCATCACACGCCGCGAGCGCGCCCACGCGCCTCGCGATCGCAACAATCTCCTCGACCGGATTGATGGTGCCGACCGCGTTCGAAACGTGGGTGAACGCCACGACCTTCGTCCGGGGCGTCACGAGTTCACGAAGTTGTTGAAGATCCAGCTCGCCCGAGGGTGTCAACTCGCAAATCCTGAACTCGGCGCCCACCCCAAGAGCCAGCTGCTGCCAGGGAACGAAATTCGCGTGGTGTTCCATGCGCGTCACCACCACGCGGTCGCCAGCCCGCACGTTCGCCCGGCCCCACGCCGTGGCAAGCAAATTGATCGACTCGGTGGTGCCACGAGTGAAGATCAGCGCGTCCCTGTCGGCGACGCCCAAAAAGCGCGCAATAGTGTCGCGCGCCAGCTGGTACGCCTCCGTGGCGGCGACCGACAGCGCGTACGCGCCGCGGTGCGGGTTGGCGTTGTCGCGCTCGTAGTACGTCGTGATGGCGTCGAGCACGGAGCGCGGCTTCTGCGTGGTCGCGGCAGAGTCGAGATAGTGCAGCGAAGGATTCGCTGACAGCAACGGAAAGTCGGAACGCGGCGCCAGGGCGCGAATCGCCGGGCCGCCGCTCTCTTCGTCGCTCGCGTTGGCGCTCGCGCTGCGACTGTTCTTGTCGCGCACCGTGGCCTTCGTGCCGGTGGTCATCTGGCCCTCCGGACCCATACGCCGCCATCCGTCACCCGTACCTCGAAGCGCTCGAGGGCTTCAAATGCCGGCTCCTGCAGTGCCGCGCCGGTGCGGCAATCAAACCGCGCGCCGTGCCACGCACACTGAATCACGCCGCCCGGCAGCAAAGAGCCTTCACTCAGCGGGAACGCCGAGTGTGTGCACTCGTTCTGCACGGCGAAGAGTTCCCCGCCGGCATTGCCCACGCACAGGGCTGTGCCGTCGGACAGCGAGGCGGCGCGCAGCTCGCCGGGCGCGACGGTCGCATCGCTCACGCGCTCGAAACCGTCCACGGCGGGCGCACCCATCATCCGGCCGCGCTCTCGCTCGCCAGCGCGGACTTGAGCGCGTGCCAGGCCAGGGACGCGCATTTCACGCGCAAGGGAAATCGCGATACCCCCGACAGCGCCTTCAGCGCCCCGAGATCTTCACCGCCTCCGTGTCCCGTGACCATCGAGTGAAACTCGGTGAACATCGCCTCAGCCTGCTCACGCGTCTTTCCCTTGACTGCCGCCGTCATCAGGCTTGCGCTCGCCTTCGAAATCGCGCACCCCGACCCCTGGAACGACAGGTCCGCCACGCGGTCGCCGTCCAGCCTGAGCCACACGGTGAGCTGGTCCCCGCACATCGGATTCACGCCCTCCGCATGTGCCGTCGCATCCTGCATCGCGCGAAAGTTCTGCGGCCGCCGGTTGTGGTCCAGGATGATGCTCTGATACAGCTCGTCCAGGTGAGCGTTCATGCGCCACGAGCGTCAGCCAGGAGCCTCCCGGCCGCGGCCAGGCTGCTCATCGCTGTTCTCCACGCGTAAATCGCGCGAATGCGAGCTTCTCCAGTCCCTCACGAAGCGTATCCAGCTCGATCGTCTCCAGCACTTCGGCCGCAAACGCATACGTCAGCAGCGCGCGCGCCTGATCCGCGCCGATGCCCCGGCTCTTCATGTAGAACAACGCCGCGAGGTCCAGGCGCCCCACGGTCGCGCCGTGCGTGCACTTCACGTCGTCGGCAAAGATCTCGAGTTGCGGCTTGGTGTCTACGCGCGCCTCCGGCGACAGCAGCAACGAATGGTTTGTCTGCTTGCCGTCGGTCTTCTGCGCGACGGGATCCACGTACACCTTGCCGTTGAAAACCCCGTGAGAAGTCCCATCGAGAATCCCTTTGTACAGTTCGCGGCTCGCGCATGACGGCGCCAGGTGTTCCACGAACGTCTGGTGGTCAGCATGCTGCGTGCCATCGACCATGTACAAGCCGTTGAGCCTCGTCTCGCCACTCTCGCCCAGAAGCTTGGTGTAGACATTCGTCCGGCTGAGTGCGGCGCCCGCGGCGTACGAGAACGAGTGGTACACGGAGTCGCGCCCCTGGCTCACCTGCACCGTACCCACGTGAAAGGCTTCGATGCTTTCGCGCTGGATCTTGTAGTGATTCACTCGTGCACCGTTACCCACTTCAATCTCGGCTACGGCATTCGTGAAATAGCTCGCGGTTCCCGTCGAGGCGTAGCTCTCCACGAGAGCCACGTGCGCGAGTGCATCCACCACGGCCAGCAACCGCGGATGAATCGCGGTGGCGGACGCCTGCGCGTCGGTGATGTGCACGATGTGGACCGGCTCGTCCACCACCACGCCGCGCGGGACGTGAATCACCACTCCGTTCTGCGCGAGCGCCGTGTTGAGGGCGGTGAAGGTGTCCTTGCGGTACGCCGCGAGCTTGCCGAGGTGCTCCGCCACGAATTCCGGCGACTCCTGCAGCGCCTCGGCGAGCGTCATGACGCGGACTTCGGCTGGCAGCGCCGAGAACGCCGAGAGCTCCGGCTCGAATCGGCCATTCACGAATACAAGCCGGTGCCACGACGGGTCGCCGATGACGAGTGCGGCGACATCGGCCGGGCTGAGTGCGCCTGTGCCCGGCCCATGTGCGACCGGCGTGAAGGTGCGCTCTGCGATCGGCGTGACGCTCGTAAAGTGCCAGTCTTCGTTTCGCGTGGTCGGAAAGCCCAGCGCCTCGAACCGCGCGAACGCGTCGTGTCTCAGCTGACGGAGCCATTCCGGCGAATCGGCCTTCGGGAGTGCCCTGAGCGCCTCGGCGTAGGCCGAACTCACGCGGCCTCCATGACCCAGTCGTATCCCCGCGCCTCCAGCTCCAGCGCCAGCTCCTTGCCGCCGGACCTCACGATCCTTCCCTGGGCCAGCACGTGCACGAAATCGGGCACGATGTAGTTGAGCAGGCGCTGGTAGTGTGTCACCACGATCGTCGCATTGTCGGACCGCTTGAGCTTGTTCACGCCCTCGGCCACCACGCGCAGCGCGTCGATGTCGAGGCCGCTGTCGGTCTCGTCGAGAATGGCGAGCCGCGGCTCGAGCACGGCCATCTGCAGGATTTCGTTGCGCTTCTTCTCCCCGCCGCTGAAACCGGCGTTCACCGAGCGATGCAGCATCGAGACATCCATGTCCACGAGCTTCAGCCTCTCGTCCATCAATTCCAGGAACTCGATCGGATCGAGCTCCTCCTTGCCCTGTGCCTTGCGTACCGCGTTGTAGGCAGAGCGCATGAAATAGGCGTTCGTGACGCCGGGAATCTCGACGGGATACTGGAACGCGAGAAACACGCCTGCCTGCGCGCGTTCCTCGGGCTGCATCGCGATGAGATCCTTGCCGTCGTACGTGATGGTTCCGGCGGTCACCACATAGCCCGGATGCCCGGCGATGACCTGCGCGAGCGTGCTCTTTCCGGATCCGTTGGGACCCATGATGGCATGAACCTCGCCCGCATTCATTGCCAGCGAGACGCCTTTGAGGATTTCCTTGTCGCTCGCTGTCGCGTGGAGATTGTCGATCTTCAGCACGTGGTGATCCTGTCGGTTCGGGCCAGGCGGGGCGTTACCCCACGGAGCCTTCAAGGGAAATACCGAGGAGTTGCTGCGCCTCGAGCGCGAACTCCATCGGGAGTTCCTTGAACACTTCACGGCAGAATCCGCTGACGATGAGCGAAATGGCGTGCTCGGCCGAGAGACCCCGTTGCTTGCAGTAGAAAATCTGGTCTTCGCCGATCTTCGACGTGCTCGCCTCGTGCTCAACCGTCGCCGTATTGTTGGCTACTTCGATGTACGGAAACGTGTGCGCACCGCACCGGTTTCCAATGAGCATGGAATCGCATTGAGTATAGTTGCGCGCGCCCTGCGCCCGGGGCAGTACCTTGACCTGCCCCCGATACGAGTTCTGTCCCCGCCCCGCGCTGATCCCCTTCGAGATGATCGTGCTCTTCGTGTTCTTCCCGATGTGGATCATCTTGGTGCCGGTGTCCGCCTGCTGCATGTTGTTGACCACCGCCACTGAATAGAACTCGCCCGTGGCGTTGTCACCCTGCAGAATCACGCTCGGGTACTTCCAGGTAATGGCGGAGCCGGTCTCGACCTGAGTCCACGAGATCTTGGAATTCGC
>Ga0210384_10006361_pt1 | contig 12627 bp, 8 predicted proteins | sample IncBWH2MmetaG_FD_160574 | JGI IMG/M metagenome (GOLD analysis project Ga0210384, IMG submission 160574) | Forest soil microbial communities from Barre Woods Harvard Forest LTER site, Petersham, Massachusetts, United States - Inc-BW-H-2-M | ecosystem: Environmental > Terrestrial > Soil >... | reverse complement strand
GAAAGTCGCTCCAGAACTCCGGCCAACTTTGCTTCATGCCGCGGCAGACGAACATATCCGGATGATCGTGCGTCTCCTCGTTCTCTACACCGTAGCGATTCCAGCTATGGGCCGCCAATTGACACGACGAGAAATTCGCATCAAGGAAGCGCTTGCTGAAGCCGAGAACGATCAGCGTCTCGGGCGGAGGATTCGGGTACCCGTGCCGCCAGTAGGAGTTGACTCCGCTAAGCGCCGGGGGCAATCCGTATTGTGGCCCGTACAAATCAATCGCTCCAGCCTCACCGTAGTTCGCGGTTAGTATGCCCAATCTCGGGCGATCCCCCTGGGGCAGGGAATCTCGAATCTGAGCCACCGTTGTCACAAATTCCGGCCACCCAATCTCCTCGCGGTAATCTCCCTGGGCATCGACGGCAATCTTCCACCAGGCGGAATTGATGGGAGCCATCGGCAGCATCAATGCTGCGGTGATAACGATGTTGGCGGCTAGCGCGGTCCATGCCAACGCTCTTAGAACCACAGCCCACTGATTGCTCAATGTGGCAATCCACTTTTCGCCCCAGACACTTCCGGCGGCGTAGAGCATGGGATACGCTGCCGCCAGGTAATAGCCACGGCCTTTGGCGATTACGAAAAGCAGGAGCGGGATTGCGTACATCCAGCCCAGTAGTCGAAATCGCTTGCCTGATTGTGAGAAGAGATAGAAGTAAAGTCCAGCCATCGCAAGTGGGAAAGCGAAGAACATAAGCTTCAACTGGTCGGGCAGAAAACTCCTGGTACGACCCATGCTGACATCGCGCGCGTGAATATGCTGTAGAAAGTCCAGCGATATGAAGTGGTGTTGCGCCTGCCAGAGGAAGTTTGGCAGGAAAATGAGCAGCGACAAGGCAACGCCGCACCAGAGCCATTTGCTCTTGAGGTAACGGCGCGCGCCGGTTGCCACCACTCCCACGCTAAGACCGGATACGAAAAACAGCATCGAGTACTTCGACATCATGCCCAGACCAATGGAGCATCCAATCGCGAGCCACCAGCGCGGGTCATCGGACTTCAGCAGGCGAACGACAAAGTACGCAGTCAGTACCCAACACAGATAGTCGAAGGAGACGTACTGCATCAGTGCGCCGCCCGCCAGGCTAAAGGGAACCGCAGCCGTAGACGCCAAAAGCTGTGCTCCGCGGCGGCCGCCGAGTGCGCGCGCCATCAATCCGGTTAGCACGACGGCTACAGCTTCCGCCAGAAACGCAAAGAAGCGAAAGCCCGTCACCGAGGTTCCAAACAATTCCAGCGACACGCGGCCAAAGAAAGGAGTCACCGGCGGATACGCCACGAAGCCCCAAGCCAAGCGGCGGGAATCATCGAGCGTGGCAAGTTCGTCCCGCTGAAATCCGTAGCGGCTGCCGGTCAGCAGGTGCAGGATTACCGTGCCCGCGGCCAGGAGAATGAGCAGCGTCGTGTCGTTAAACCAGCCCCAAGCCTGCGTCTCGGGATTCGTCTTCGAGTCTGCGCTAAGCATCATGGAGCGGATACGTTGAGGAAACCAAAAATGTTTCGCAAAGATCGATAGATCGAGAGACTGAGGGAAGACATTCTAGCAGTTCAGATTGAGACCGTAAGTGCCTTGCCACGAACTCGGGGCCTTTCTCGCCATACAAACCAAAAGCCTTAGCGGGAGCCTACATCGCAGGTAACGAACGTAACCCGGACGGGGTCTGGCACTGCCTTTGCCATGTTAGGTTTAGAGCTAAGGTACTGAGGGACATATCGCGATATCTAAAGGGCCCCTGAGCTATGTTAACGTGGCAAACCACAGTGCTGCTGATGCCGGCTTTCCTGCTGGTTCTCTACTCCTATTCGCTACGAACAAGACAGTTGAAAGCGGAGAGGAAGCACACGCAGGATATGGGCGACGTCCACATGCGCATGGTGGAAGCGCTGGCGCTGACCATTGAAGCCAAAGACCAGTCCACCCACGACCATCTGCAGCGGGTGAAGATTTTCTGCGTTGAAGTTGGCAAAGAACTGAAACTCAGCACGTTGGAGATGCAAGCACTGTCCGTTGCGTCGCTCCTGCACGATATTGGCAAGCTGGCCGTGCCGGAATACATCATTTCGAAGCCGGGCAAGCTCTCGCTGGAAGAGTTCGAGAAAGTCAAGATTCACCCCACCGTCGGTGCAGAAATTTTGGAACGGGTAGGATTCCCCTATCCCGTCGCCCCAATTGTGCGCGCTCACCATGAAAAATGGGACGGCACCGGATATCCCAAGGGACTGCGCGGCACTGAGATTCCGATTGGAGCGCGCATACTCTCCGCCGTGGATTACGTGGACGCGTTGGCTTCGGACAGGCAGTACCGGCGCGGCATGACGGCAAATGAGGTTATGGAAAAGCTCCGGGAGCAGTCGGGGAAGTCATTCGATCCAAACGTGGTCGCGGTATTGCGCCGGAGATTTCAAGAGTTGGAAGGCATGGTGCGACGCAAGGCGCAGGAACAACCGGCGAAGGGTCAGTCCGAGGAAGCTTCCGCCGAGGCCGGCAGCGGCAGCCAAGAACCGGCCGCAGGACTGGCGGTCTGGGACGCTCCCGCAGCGACCCGTCAGCAAAGCGATGTACTCGACCTGATTTCCTCAGCCCGCCAGGAAGGGCAGGCACTGTTCGATCTCAGCCGGGATTTGGGAGCCTCGCTCAGCCTCAGCGAAACCCTGTCCGTACTCTCGGTGAAGCTCAAGAATCTGATTCCGCACGATGCGATCGCGGTCTATATTCTCCGCGGCGAAAAGCTGATTCCTGAATATGTGAATGGTGAAGAATTCCGGTCGCTGGCATCTTTGCAGATTCCGCTGGGCGAAGGATTGTGCGGGTGGGTGGCGCAAAACCAGAAAGTGATCGTGAATGGAAACCCGGCGGTTGAGCCAGGCGCGACCGCCGACCCGATGAAGGCAACCAAGCTCAAGTCGGCGCTCGCGGCTCCCTTGATGGGATTGAAGAACGTCGTGGGCGTGCTGGCGCTGTACCGGCTCGAAGCAACAACGTTTACCTCGGAAAATCTGCGCGTGTTGCTGGCTGTCACCTCAAAGACGGGCCTAGCCGTGGAAAACGCGCTCAAGTTCCAGCAAGCCGAGAGCTCTTCCACGACGGACTATCTGACCGGGCTGCCGAACGCGCGATCGCTGTTTCTGCAATTGGATCGCGAGCTGGCGCGCTGTGAACGCGATAGCAGCAGGCTGACGGTGATGGTGTGCGACCTCAAAGGTTTCAAACATATCAACGAGCGTTTCGGCTCGGAGCAGGGCAATCATGTACTGCGTGCCTTCGCGGAGAAACTGCAGGCCACCTGCCGCAAGTACGATCACGTGGCGCGCATGAGCGGAGACGAATTCGTGGTAATCGCCCCCGAAATGCCCGAGGAAGCTATGAAGGCCCGCACCAAGCAATTGCGCGAAATCGCCCAGCAGGTCGGGATCGATGTGACTGGGGAAGACATGATGACGGTCGACATCGGCTATGCAACGTATCCTGACGACGCAGCCGACGCAGAAAGTCTGCTGGAAAAAGCCGACCGCAAGATGTATGCGGAAAAAGACAAGCAGGCATCGGGTATCAAAGAAATGCGCCGTTCAGCGCGCGCCAAGTGTTGCTTGCCCGCGGAGTTGCAGATTGAGGGCAGCGAAGCGCCCGTGATGGGTACGGTCGTGAACGTCAGCACCGGTGGATGTTTCGTGGAATCCGGCGCATTTGTCGGCATGGGTACCAAGATTAAGTTGACCGTATGGGAAGGCGGAAACGTGACAGTGCAGGGCAAAGTAGCTCGCTCCCGTCCAGGCGCAGGTTTCGCCATCGAGTTTGCCGATATGACGAAAGAAAGCCGCGAACAAATCCGGCAACTGGTACAGACCGTCCAAGCCCGCGCCGCCGAATACGGCGCAGAGAAAAAGTACCTGGCCGTAGCGAAGTTCTAAGGTTTCAATGTGGGCTGCCCGCGCCACACTTCCACAGAATTTGCCGCAGCATTCCTAGCCAGAGATCGGCGTCGGCGCTGTTCAAATTCATGCGGCAGACGAGCCGGCGTACTTTTTCCTCGATATTGGCGTCCGCATTGGACCGGACGTAGCCGCTCTTTTGCAGCGCCTCGAATAAGCTGGCAGTGATGCGCTCGACATCACCGGCGGTGGCAAGTTTGGGATGACCCGCTTTCTGGTTTGCCTTTTTTTCTGACGTAGCCCGTCCATCCCGAATCAACTCGTACAAGCAGACGGCCACCGCCTGCCCAAGATTCATGGATATCTGATCCCCATATGCCGGGATGCGCATCAGCCAGTGGCAATGACTGAGGTCGGTGTTGGAGAGGCCAACTTTTTCCGAGCCAAACAACAGAGCCACCCGTCCAGAAGCCATCTGCTTGCGAATAAGCCGCGCCCCGTATTCGACCCGCCGCAGCGGATGCTGGATCTCGCGGTGACGCACGGCAGTGGTGCCGACGACTAGCGTGCAGTCCGCCACGGCTTCGGCCACCGTGGCATACTCTACGGCGCTGGTGAGCACCTCGGAGGCTCCCACAGCCGAGCGGGCGTTGCGGAAGGCGACGTCGTAGGGATTGACCACGCGTAGGCTGGAGAACTCGAAATTGCTCATGGCGCGGGCGGCAGCACCCAGGTTCAACGGGTTGTGCGGCGTCACCAGCACAACGGACAGGCGGTCGGGTTTGGCGGCAGTGGGCAGGATCAGAGACCTTCCAGGACGTTCATTCTAAAGCAAATACGGAGGCGACGGGGAGCTTGTGCAAAAGCGGCAGGCGGGACGGAATTAGCTCCGGCACCGTCTCCCAAAAATGGTATGGCGCTTTTTCCACAGGTGCGGTAGACTAAAACTGCGTTAGATTTTAGTGGCTCGTTGCAAGTTCGTGTCTACCCTGCTCTACAGAGTGACCCTGCCTGCACCAACCCCGTACCGATCCAGCGCATAATCTGAAGAAACACCGAGGTTTACAAGCACCAACATGGAACAAGGAACAGTAAAGTGGTTTAACGACGCAAAGGGATACGGCTTCATCAGCCGTCAGAACGGCGAAGATGTTTTCGTGCATTTTTCGGCGATCCAGTCCAACGGATTCCGCAGCTTGCAAGAAGGCCAACAAGTGCAGTTCGACGTGGTGAAGGGTCCGAAGGGCTGGCAGGCAGAGAACGTCAAGGTTCTGTAAGAGAGCCGGGATTTTCTAACCCAGAATTTTCGATCGAGAAAGGGTGGCTTCGGCTGCCCTTTTCTTTTGCGGAACGACAATGCTCCGGCCAATGGCCTCCCAAAAATATGCAATTCTCAATTGCATGTTTCGCATCCAGTGAATGTCTCTCGTTTGTTGTCGCTGGTCTTGGAATTCTTCGAGTTCTAAGGTAGCCTTAGTAGCTTTCCTGGAGCCCTCGTGACCGATCCCGATCAGCAGCTTGGTGTATCTCCTGATCCACTCCCCGAACCCCAGTTTTCACATTCAGCACCAGAGCCGCATTGGCTTACGAACCTGTTCATCGGTCCAGACGGGCTGCGGTCGGGTTGGGGCTTTGCTCTGTATGTTGCCCTGGTGGTCGTGCTTGGGTATGCAATGCGTGTTTTGCTGCATCCAGTGACGCAGAGGCTGAAGGGTACATTGTGGGCGATGCTGGTGCAATATGTGGTAATCGTTGCGTGCACGATGGTGCCTGCGGTGGTTATGAGCCGCATTGAGAAGCGTCCGTTTGGTGCCTATGGATTGCCCGCCGAGGGCGCGTTCGGCAAGATGTTCGTGTGGGGTGGGGTGTGGGGGTTTGCGGCATTGAGTCTGTTGCTGTTGGCGTTACGCGGAGTGCATGCGTTTTATTTTGGGGCTGCCAGCTTGCATGGGGTACGCGCACTGAAGTTCGCGGCGTTTTGGGCGTTATTTTTTCTGCTGGTCGGGTTCTTCGAGGAATTTTTCGTTCGCGGGTACGCGTTGTTCACTCTAAGCCGTGGGATTACGTTCTGGCCCGCCGCCCTGCTACTGTCGGCGTTCTTTGGATACGTGCATTTAGGCAATCCGGGAGAAAGCTGGAGAGGCGGGCTTTCCGCCGGACTAATTGGATTGTTCTTTTGCTTCACGGTGCGGCGGACGGGGAATCTGTGGTTCGCCGTGGGATGCCACGCGTCCTGGGATTGGGCGGAAAGCTATTTTTACGGAGTTCCGGATAGCGGTGGCGTGTCGCCGGGACATTTTCTGAACCCCTCGTTCCATGGTCCTGCGTGGCTGACTGGGGGGACAGTGGGACCCGAGGGTAGTGTGCTGGTCTTCGTGGTGATCGCGATCCTGTTTGCGGCGTTTCATATGCTGTATCCGGCGAAAACCCGCGCCTCCACTTACCATGAGTAATGCACGGTGTAGGTGATGACTTGCTCGCCGTCGGGCGCGACGGTTACCGGGAACTCGATGATCTTGGAGTCTTTCTTTTTCCAGTCGTGCGAGTTTTCCGTGAGTTTCCAATTGGTCCAGCGGTAGAGATGTTCCACGACGCGAACGTTCACGGGTTCTTTCTTGTGGTTTCGCACGCGGATTTCAAAACTCTCGTCCAGCCAGTTGTGGCTGGAATCGACGTGAATGTTGGTGCGCTTGCGTTCGCCGTGCAGGTCAAAGGAGTTGCCTGTGAAGATGCGAATGGTTTCATCTTTCGGTGTGTGGTCGATGGTGTTTTCCCCGACAAACTCGAGGTGGCCGTCGGTATCGCGGCGATAGAAGCGTAAACGTCCCTTGGGCAGCGCGATGCCAAGATGGTTGGTATCGGAATTCTTGAACTCCTGCATGACCCAAATCTTTGAGTTCGATGCCGTGCCGTAGTTCTGGTCGCTGCGGGCTTGCTCGGGAGAGTAGTAGCCGTACTGTTCGATCTGCGCACCATCATAGACATAGAGGCGCTGTGACTGGATGCTGGTCGAGCGCACGAACTCGACTTGTTTCGTTTCCTGATCGCGAAGCGTTGCGGGCCGCTCCAGCGTGTAGAGATGGAATTCGTCGAAGGATTTTTCACGGACCACCGGAGCCATGGCTTCGACTTCCATGTTCGCCGACTTGGCCATGTCATACATACGGCCTCGAAGCGCGCCTTGTTCGATTTTGTTGACATCGCCGGCTAGCAGCTTGATGCGGGCGTTTTCGAAGGTTTTACCGCTTTGGTTGTGCATGGTGATCCAACCCACCATATCGAGCGAGTCGAACTGCCCTTTCTTCTGGCTGTCGGATTTGGGGCCATCGGAAACCACGAGGTTGTAGTCGGCCTGCCAGCTCATGCCGCCGCTGACGTAGGAAATCTCGGCATCGGACTTGCCCGAGGAATTGGTTTCGAGCAGCCAGCTTAACGTCGGCTTGAGAATGGAATCCGCGGTGAGCGCGGGAAATAGCGGCTGGCCAGGAAGTCCGAAGCGCAGGATGCCATCGACTTCGATGATGGGCTGGGTTGAGCCTCCACCGGGCACGTAGCCGCTGCGGATGACTCTGCCCTGGATCGTGGTTTCAGGTTTGGGGTAGTTCGTCAGGAAATCGAGTGTTTTGCCTTCGTAGAGCGAAAGCAGCAACTCCTGCGAAATAGGATCGTTGCGGTAACTCTGTTCGAGGACTTGCAGCGGGCGTCCGCTCAGGTCGCGGAGAATGACCGAGTCCGGCTCAAGGTGCGAGGTCATGCCGGAGAATTCGACGTGGTTCACGCCCGAGTGCAGATCGAGCGGCAGCTTTTCACGGGCGACGAAGAAGTTCTGGTTGTAGATGGTAAGCGCCGCTTCCGAGCCTTGAACGGTAGTTTTTTGTGATTCCTGGGCCAGAGCCGAGGCGGCGCAAACGGCGATCAGTAAACAGAGTCTCTTGAGAATCTTTGACATGGCGTCCCCTTCATTGTGGCGGTGGGGGTGATACATCCGCTCTAGGAGTAGAACGGGCTAGACACCGCTTCTTGCAAGGGATTTGAAGGGTTACGAGCGGGTGGAAGGTAATCCCAGAAGGTAATGCGCCTCCACCGTTCACATCTGCACCTTGGGTTGCAGCTTCCAACCGAAGAAGACCCGACCGATCCAGCGCAACAGCCTCCAACCTATGGCGGCAAATGCCACCAGGGTTACGAGCCAGAGCAGAATCACGGGAATGTGCATGATGATTTCGAACACGGTGGCACTATAGTCGCCGATGGCGTCCACGGCTTCGCGTAAGGAGAGCTTGGCGCGGTAGAGCGGTCGCCAGTGCAGGCCAAAGACCTGAACGTCAGCGTCCGGTTGGAGCTGGACGCTGATAGCAACGGTTTCAACGCGCTTCGTTAGGGCTGCGAATTCTGCTTGTTGTTGTTCAATCTCACCACGGACCTCGCCGAGCTTATCCGTGACTTCAACCGTGTCGCTGACAGAGGTGGCGCGTTTGAGGATTTGCAGATACTGCTGTTCGGTGGCGCGCAGGTTGCGGAGGTGCGCGTCGGTATCGACCCACTGCTTGGTCACGTCTTCGGCTTCGGTCTTCTCGCTTTCAATGCGGATCGCCAGCTTGCGAATTTCGGCTTTGGCTTCTTCGGCTTTGGCGACTGGGACGCGAATGGTGAGGGAGGCGAAGCCAGTATCCGTGCCACTGATTTGAGAAGTTACAAGGTAGCCGCCGAGACGTTCGGTAAGCGCACGAATCTTCTCCGCAACTTCGCTTGGTTTGGTGACGATTAGATCGAATCCCGAGGTGTAAGCAACTTTTCGAGAGGCGTCGGCTTCAGGGGCTGCCGGGACGAAGCCCGCCAGCATATAGTTCTTCGAGACTATGCCGGATCCTCGGTCACTAAGACTGGGCTGCCCGCCGACATCCCCAAGCAGGCCCGACACGTGGGAATCCGCAATGCTGCGCTCATGAAACGTGTATCGAGGAACAGCGGCATAAACGGCTGTCAGTCCGACCGCCACAAGTACCGCAACTCGCAAGATCTCCTTGCGATTGGACCAAAGCCGATTTAGCGATTCCATCGTGTCCTCCTGCGTATAAGTAGACGTATTGTTTGCCCGGAATGTTCCGGCGTATTCGCAGTAAGAACGCTGGTAATTGCAGAACTTGCGGGAATCACGGTTTGAGCGTTCCGCCGCCGTGTGCTAGGATCGGGGGCTTTGCAGGGTAATTGTTGCAGGCTGGCCCTGCGAACCTGTTTCGGTTCGGCTCTCGCAGCCGGACGCCGAAGGAGAGCCCCGTGAAAGTGTACGAAAGCGCAAACCTACGGAACCTGGCCGTCGTCGGCCATGGGCACGCCGGAAAAACTTCCCTCGTATCGGCCATGTTGTATACCGCCGGCGCGACGCCGCGTTTGGGTCGCGTGGATGACGGCAGCGCCCCTACCGACCACGACGAAGAAGAAATCGCGCGCAAGATGTCGCTTTCGTGCGGCGTGGCGTTCGCGGAGTGGGGCAAGACGAAAATCAATTTACTGGATACGCCGGGCTTCAGCATGTTCGTGCATGAGGCCAAGATGGTGCTGCCCGTGGTCGAGGCCGCGCTGGTGATCGTGGATGGCGTGGCTGGCGTAGAGGTAGTGACGGAACGCGTTTGGGGCTACTGCGAGGAGATCAAGCTGCCGCGCCTGATCGTGGCCAGCCGCATGGACCGCGAGCGCGCCGACGCCGAGCACGTACTGGAGTCGTTGACGAAAGCGTTTGGACGCGCAGTGACGCCGTTGCAGTTGGTAATTGGCAAGGAAAAGAATTTCAAAGGCGTGGTGGATTTGGTCCGCATGAAGGCGCGTCTGTACGACCTCGGCGGCAATGGGAAAGGGAAAGAGACGGAGATTCCCGCGGACTTGAAGGACATTGCCCAGGAAGCGCACGAGCGGCTGGTGGAGCTGGTCGCTGAGGGCAAAGACGAGTTGATGGAGGAGTTCTTCGACAAGGGAACGATCCCGGAGGAGGACTTGATTCCGGCGCTGCACGAAGCGATTCGGGAAGACCGTATTTTCCCGGTGCTCTTTGCTTCGGGCTTGGGGAATGTAGCGGCTGACGAGGTGATGGATTTTATTGTGGACTACGTCCCCTGCCCGGTGGAGCGGGAGATGGTGCTGGGTGATCCTGGGAGCAATGGCGCGCCGCCGGTGCGGAAAGTTTCAGATTCTGAACCGGCGTCGATGTATGTATTTAAGACGGTATCCGATCCGTTTTCTGGGAGGGTTTCGCATTTCCGGGTATTTTCCGGCGTTTTGAAGAACGATGCGATGGTACAGAATTTCGAGCGCAATACCCAAGAAAAGTTTGCGCATCTTTCTGTGATGCAGGGGAAGACCGCGGTCCCAGTCAACGAGTTGCACGCTGGTGACATTGGCGCGGTTGCCAAGCTGAGAGAAACGCTGACGGGCGACAGTTTGGGAGACAAAGCTGCTCCGATCCGCTATCCGCACATCAAGTTGCCCGAGCCGGCTATTACGTTTGCTGTGGAGCCGAAGAGCCGCGCCGACGAAGATAAGCTGAGTGGTGGGCTGCACAAGTTGATGGAAGAAGATGCCATGCTGCGTTTCTTCCGCGATCCGCAGACCAACGAGTTCCTCATTGCCGGGACGGGCCAGCAGCATATTGAAGTGGCGGTGGCGCGTCTGAAGAAGCGCTACCACGCGGAAGTGGTCTTGAAAGCACCGAAAGTCCCATATCGAGAAACCATTCGCGGTAAGGCGGACGTGCAGGGACGCCACAAGAAACAGTCCGGAGGGCACGGACAGTATGGCGATTGCAAGATCAGGATGGAGCCCCTACCCCGCGGCGGGCAATTTGAATTCGTGAATGCAATCTTCGGCGGATCGATTCCGCGGAACTACATACCGGCAGTTGAAAAAGGTATACGGGATACGGCGGTGCGCGGATATCTAGCGGGCTTCCCGGTGGTGGATTTCAAAGTGACCTTGTATGACGGTTCGTATCACGATGTGGATTCGAATGACCTGTCATTCCAGGTGGCAGGGCGGATTGCGTTCCGCAAAGCGATGGAAGTGGCGAAGCCCACTCTGCTCGAGCCCATCATGGCGGTTGAGATCACCGCACCCGATGAGTTCGCTGGCGGCATCATGGGCGACTTGAATTCCCGGCGCGGCCGCATTCAGGGCATGGACAACAAGGGAGGTAACACAATCGTGCGAGCCGAAGTGCCGATGGCGGAGATGCTGACCTACGGTGTGGACCTGACGGCAATGACGCAAGGCCGCGGCAGCTTCTCCATGGAGATGAACCATTACGATGTGGTCCCCGCCCAATTGCAGGAGAAAATTGTCGAGAAGGCCAAGGTGGCGCGCGGGGATGTGAAGGAAGAAGAAGAGTAGCCGGGAGCTGACAGCCACTTCGCCAATTGCGCGTAGCAAGTTTTCGCTTTACTATCGCCCTAGCGTGCCTCTCGAATCCAAATCCTCAGAAATGAAGGAACGGCTGGTCTCCGCCGCACAAGTGGAAGACGATTCGTCGTTTGAGCTGAAGCTGCGTCCGCAGCGGCTGGCCGAGTTTATTGGCCAAAATAAGGTCAAGGAGAATCTGTCCATCGCCATCGAGGCGGCGCGGTCGCGTAGCGAAGCTTTGGATCACGTCTTACTGTATGGGCCTCCCGGCCTGGGCAAGACAACGCTGGCGAATATCATTGCAAATGAGATGGCGGCTGCGTTTCAGTCGACAACAGCTCCGGCGATTCAGATCAAGGGCGATCTCACGGCCATTCTCACCAACCTTCAGAACAAGCAGGTGCTCTTCATTGATGAGATTCACCGTATGCAACCCGTGCTCGAGGAGATTCTCTACTCGGCGCTGGAAGACTACAAGCTGGACATCATCATCGGGCAGGGGCCCTCGGCGCGGACGCATACGCTGGAGGTGCAGCCCTTTACGTTTGTTGGCGCGACGACCCGGGCTGGATTGCTTTCCGCTCCACTGCGCTCGCGGTTCGGAATTGTTCTAAGGCTAGAATTCTATACGCCGGAGGATTTACGCGTCATCGTGGAGCGCTCGGCGGAAATTCTGGGTGTCGGGGTCGACCGGGACGGCGCGGTCGAAATTGCGGGCCGTTCACGGGGCACGCCGCGCATTGCCAACCGCCTGTTGCGGCGGGTGCGCGATTTCGCGCAGGCTCGCGGCGACGGCAAGGTGGACAAGCCCACGGCGCAAGCGGCGCTAGAGATGCTCGAAGTGGATCGCTACGGCCTCGATGACATGGACCGCAGGCTTTTGTTGTCGATCATCGAGCGGCATCAGGGCGGGCCGGTTGGCTTGGAAACATTGGCGGCGGCGCTCGCCGAGGACACAGACGCAATCGAAGACATCTACGAGCCGTTCCTGATTCAGATTGGATTTCTGAACCGCACGCCGAGGGGGCGCGTCGCCACGCAGCTTGCGTACGACCATTTTGGAATTACACCGAACCGGCGGCAGCAGAGCAGCTTGTTCTGAAATCCCATTGGCGTAGATGCGCTGCGGAGTTTCGCTCCGCTGGGCAGGCGAGGCGCCTGCCCTTACATGAGCACAACTTATGATTGCACACCTCCGAGGCAAGCTGCTGGCGAAGCATCCCAATCAGGCGATTGTGGAGGCGGGCGGCGTTGGCTATGACGTCAACATCAGCGTGCCCACATTTTCCGCACTGCCGGAGACGGGCAGCGAAGTAG
>Ga0210384_10006360_pt1 | contig 12629 bp, 11 predicted proteins | sample IncBWH2MmetaG_FD_160574 | JGI IMG/M metagenome (GOLD analysis project Ga0210384, IMG submission 160574) | Forest soil microbial communities from Barre Woods Harvard Forest LTER site, Petersham, Massachusetts, United States - Inc-BW-H-2-M | ecosystem: Environmental > Terrestrial > Soil >... | reverse complement strand
GCGCAAATCCTGCGAAAAAGCTACTGTATCAGCACATTCGTCGCGCGTAAGCTCTGAGCATTCACTGTAACAGCGTCCCGAACCGCTATTTTTTGAAGATGGAATGAATGATGAGGGTATTGCCGCCCAGAAGTACCGGGTCGGATGCTAGTTCCTTCGTCCAACGATCCTGCCGCCGTTTTTCAGGTGTAAGCGCCGCGGCCAGTCGAATCAGCGCAATGATCGGCCAATACAACCACTGATTAGCCTTCACGCGGTCTCGATACACGCCCTGAATTTCAAAATGATTCAACTCCAGGTAGTAGCGCAGTTCGTTGTAGCCGATCGGATTCGCGTGCACGGAAATTTCATTCTTTCCCGCGGTGTCGTAGGCGATCTGCGCTTTGAACTGATTGGAAAGCGGTTTGAAGTGCGAGGTGTATCCAAAGAAAAGCCACTTCAGCCGCTCTTCCACATTCATGATATTCGGCACGCTGATGATCAGATGGCCGCCGGGTTTCAGCAATCGCGCATATTCCCGAAATGCCTGGGGCGGCGAATCGATGTGTTCGAGTCCATCCAGCGACGTGATGTAATCGAACGAACGTCCCGGGTACGGCAAGATCCCCGAAAGATCGCCCTTCTTGATTTCCACTTCATCCAGCCGGAAAAGTTCGTCGTACAAATCGCAGCCCTGCACCTGGAAACCCGCTGCGAGCAACTTTTCCGTGAGCGCGCCTTCCCCTGCCGGACAATCCAGAATCTTTCCGCGCGGCAGCGGGCCAAGAATGCGCAAAGCCGTTTCATGCAGCCCGGGGCGTGAGATAGCCATCGGGCCGCGTTCGCCAGCCAACAACGGCGGATGATCGGCGGGTTTTATGCGCCGTGTGCCGGCGGGTAATTTCTCAGTTGTGGCCAAAAGGCGGAACCTCGCTCACGCGATAAACAGTATTGCAGACCCGAATGCAAACCAGCTCTCAATTTAGGAGAATTCTAAAATGCGCTCGACCTCAAACCGATACAGCAAAAAGGGCGCGATACCTCGCGCCCTTTGCCTTCCTTTTTTTCGAAAACTATTGTCCGAGATGCCGGTCCAGTGCCTTGGTAATTTGATCCTTGGGCACCGCGCCGACGATCTGCTCCACTACTTGCCCGTCTTTAAAAACGAGCAGCGTGGGAATTCCGCGAATATTAAAACGCCCCGCAGAATTCATCGCTTCGTCCACATTGAGCTTGGTCACTTTAAGCTTGCCCGCGTAATCGTGAGCAATTTCCGCAACCGTGGGCGCCAGCATGTGACATGGGCGGCACCATTCCGCCCAAAAATCTACCATCACCGGCTGAGCTTTGCTCGCCGTCAGCACTTCTGCTTCGAAGTTGCCGTCATTCACCACCAATATATTTTCTCCCATAACTTTCTTGTGTCCTCGACGCGCTGCAACCAGGCAGGCGCTTTCCCTGATCTAATTAGATGTAATAGCCGGGGTTTGGTTTCGTGCCCCTGTGGCAAGCTCATATAGTCTCGCATATTCCGCCGCCGACTTGTTCCACGAAAAATCCTTGGCCATCCCATTGAGTTGAATGCGCTTCCAGATGCCGTCGTTGGAATATTGGTGCAGCGCTTGCAGAATGGCGTCCAGCAACGCGGTTCCGCTGTACTCCTGAAACTTAAAACCGGTTCCGGTACCGAGCTGTAAATCGAAATTCTCAATCGTATCGTCGAGCCCGCCGGTAGCCCGTACTACGGGTACCGTGCCGTAACGCAGGCTGTAAATCTGGTTCAACCCGCAAGGCTCGTAGCGCGATGGCATCAGAAAAATGTCCGCGCCTGCCTCGATCAGATGTGCGATTTTGTTGTCATATCCAACTTTCACCCCGACGCGCCCAGGAAAATCCGCGGCCAGCGCGCGAAACATCTCTTCGTAGCGCCGGTCGCCCGATCCAATCACCGCCAGCTGAATATCCTCTTGAAGCAATCCCACCGCAATCTGCGCGATCAAATCAAAGCCCTTCTGATCTGCGAAGCGCGAGACGATCCCCAATAACGGCCTGTTTAGATTGTCCTTTGTTAGCTGATATTCATCGAGCAGCGCTTCCTTGCACACTCGCTTCCCTGCCAGATTCTTCGAAGAATATTTCATCGGTATCAGCGAATCCCGGTCGGGGCTCCACACCGAGTAATCCACTCCATTCAAAATCCCGGTCAAGCGGTCCGCGCGCGAACGCACCACGCCTTCCAGTCCAAAACCGTATTCCGGCGTTTGGATCTCCTCGGCATATTTCGGGCTCACTGTAGTCAGATAATCGGCGTAAACCAGGCCGCCCTTCAGGAAGTTCACGCTGCCAAAAAATTCCAGTGCCGCGGGACTAAAAAGTACTCGCGGAATTCCTGCTCGTTCCAGTGCTTCCCGCGGGAAAATTCCGTGATACCCCATGTTGTGAATCGTAAATATTACCGGGATGTCTTTTACTGCCGCGTCATCGCCATAGGACGACCGCATCAGCACCGGCACCATCGCCGTTTGCCAGTCGTGGCAATGAATCACGTCCGGCGGCCACACATGCTTGGCCAACTCAATGGCCGCGCGCGAAAATTCCGTGTAGCGCTCCGCGTTGTCGGGATAATCGCCGGTCTTATCGCCGTAAACCGCATCGCGATCGAAGTAATAAGGATCGTCTAGAAAAAAGTAGCGCACTCCGCGCAATATCGACCCGCTGGTGACGCTCGGAAAACGCAGCTTGAAACCCTGCGGAATCGTCATGCTGGGCATCACCACGGAAGTGGATTTTACGCCGCGATATCCGGGAAGAAAGACCGCAACCTCGTGCCCAAGCTTCACCAGCGCCCTCGGAAGCGCTTCGATTACATCGGCCAAACCGCCGGTCTTGACGTACGGGAGACCTTCCGAGGCAACAAAGAGGATTCGCATGGTCGTGTGGTTGAATTTCTACGCTATCGGACAGCACGCTGAGCGTCAAGCGCCCGCGTCAATTCCTATTGCATTCAGCCCAGCGACCGGCCACTACTGTTAGACTGGCGTGCACAAATGGCCAGACAGCGATTGGGTCAACATTTTCTGGGTGACGAGGGCTGGCGCGAACAAATCGCGCGGGCCATTCGCGTCTCCGCTCACGGAATCGAATCAACAAATCCCGCGCAATCCCGCGACACGTGCTGGATCGAAGTTGGCGCGGGGCACGGGGAGATGACCGAGCACCTGGTGCAAACCGGCCTGCCGGTATACGCCGTTGAACTCGATCCACTACTGACCGAGCGCCTTCGCGCTGTGGCGAAAAAACACCCCAACCTCACGGTCGTGCCTGGCGATGTTCTGGAAACCGACCTCGCGGCCATCGCTGCGGGCCGTCGCATCAAACTCTACGGCAATCTCCCGTATTACATTACATCGCCGATTCTGCATCACTTCTTCCAGTTCGCTTCGTTTATCGACGAAATCAACCTGGTCATCCAGCTCGAAGTAGCCGAGCGCATCACCGCCGAACCCGGCACAAAATCCTACGGCTATCTTTCCGTCGCAACCCAGTACTACACCCGCCCGCAATTCGTTCTCGAACTACCTTCGAGTGCTTTCACCCCGCCACCGGACATAGACTCCGCGTTGGTCACCCTGCGCTTGCCAAGCGCCGCCGCTCTGTCGAAAAGTTTCTCGCCGGAAAATTTTCTGGAATTCGTAAAAGTCTGCTTCGCGCAAAAACGTAAGACTCTCGCGAACAATCTGAAACCGCTCCACGGCGCGGCAAATATTCGCGAATTGTTGGAGTCTTTGACGATTCGACCGGACGCGCGCGCTGAACAACTGAGTGTTCAGGACTTTATCCGGCTGTTCGAAACTATTTCTTCAGCGAAGCCAGCAACCGGTCCGGATAGTCGCTCATAATTCCATCCACGCCCGCCGCCGCCAGCATCCGTATATGCGCGGGCTGGTTCACTGTCCAGCAAACCACCTGGATGTCTCGGCGGTGCGCTTCCTGCAATATGTTCGGCGTCAGCAAATCTCCGCGCAGCACCAGTTGGCGCGCGCCGATTTCCGCAGCCCGGTCGAACGAATTCGGAATCTGCCCGTCTGAGAGCAGCCCGGTCATCAACAACGGCTCCATCTTACGAAGGTTCGCCAGGATCGTAGGGTCAAATGAGATAATTACCATGCGCTGAATCTCGCCTGAATCCCGCAACGCGCTGATCAGCGCGTGTTCCCCGCCCCAGAAGCCGTCTGGCTTCAGTTCCAGGTAAAACACCACGTCGTTCTTGCGGGAAAAAGCCAGAATTTCTGCGAGAATTGGCACGCGCTCGCCGATGAATTCGCTGGCGAACCACGATCCGGCGTCCAACTTGCGGATCTCCGCCAGAGTCATCTGCTTCACCGCCCCCTGTCCGCTGGTAGTGCGGTCCACGGTCTCATCGTGAATCGCTACGAAATGAACGTCGCGCGTCAGATGCAGATCCGTTTCGATAAATGTCACGCCTTGCGCAACCGCGCGGCGAAAAGCAGCCAACGTATTTTCCGGGGCGTATCCTGAAGCACCGCGATGGGCAATAGCGAGCACGGAAAAGCGTCCTCCGTTAGGTCAGGCGGAACAACCAGGCAGGGCAATCGGCCAGGCATTATCGAAAGAGCGCGCGATTCCCAGTCAAATCCTAACATCGTAGCCGGTGCACGAACTACGCAACCGCGTGATAATGGTCCTGAAGCTAAATACGTTCACTGCGTTGTAACCTGAAAAGAGGCCGCAAATCGCATGAATCAGTCGCTTCTTGCAGTTATCTTGAATGTTTTGTTTTTTCTCGGCACCGCGGCAATCTCCGCGGCACACCCACCCGCGTCGCAATCGCAAACGAAAGCGCCGGATAAGCAATCCGATGCGCTAGCGAAAAGCGTTCACCATCAAATTCAGGTGCTTCCGTTTTACTCCGTCTTCGACAATATAGAGTCTCGCGTGGACGGAAATCGAGTCACCCTGACCGGTCAAGTCCTCCGCAATACTCTCAAAAACCACGCGGAAGCCGCAGTAAAAAATCTCGAAGGAGTTTCAGCTGTCTCCAACCAGATCGAAGTGCTTCCAGCATCTCCGTCCGACGACGATCTGCGCACCGCCATTTACCGTGCGCTCTTCGAAGACAACGTCCTGAAGAAATATGCCGCCGAAACAGTTCCCCCAATTCATATTATGGTGAAGGACGGCAACGTCGTCTTAGTAGGTACCGTCCACGACGACTCCGACCGCAAGCTCGCCGGCAATCTCGCCAGCCAGGTGCCAAACTCGAAAAGCCTACAGAACCACCTCGCCATCAAGTCCAAGTGAATCCCGGCGTATCTTTGGCACTACAGCGATCACCCCGCGCGAAAATGATGCGATTCCGATAAACTTGGAAGCGTGCCCACATCGAGCAAAAAGCCGGGAATCGAAACGTGACGGCGAATAACAACGATCCTTATTCCAATCAGGGCGACGCGCGCGACACTCCTGCCCGCCAGAAGCTGGTCTCCCTACGCGAAGCGCTTCTGCGGCTGCACAAATCGTTGTTGGATATGGAGCGCCGCGATTACGAAAAGACCCATGGCGGCGTAACTACTGGAGAACTCTTTCGCCTGGTGGTGGACGATCCGCAATTCTCCTGGCTCCACAATATTTCGGAATTCGTGGTTGGCATCGACGAGACCCTCGCCGGTGAGGCGCCCGTGACGCCCGAGGACGCGCATGTCTCGGTATTGCTGGCACGCAAACTCTTCGCTCCCACAGAAAGTGGCGACGGCTTCCAGAAAAAATACTACGATGCCATCCAGAACGATCCAGCCGTGGTCATCGAACACGCCGAACTCGCCCGCCTCTTTCAGCAAGAGCCTTCCGAAACTGATAAGGATTGAGCCGAGTTGCATCGTCTTGCCTGTATAACGGCCGCCTACTGAGGATGGCGCTTTCTCTTCAGGGTGAGGGAGCGTCATCTCCGACATTAAGTGCTTGGAACCTATTGGGCTTTAGCCCTGAGGGCTGCGCTCCAACCTCCAGCAACACCTTCGCCAGCGTCGCGTCAAAAAACTCCGCATCTTCCTCCGAAAAAATCAGCGGCGGCCGCAATTTAATCACGTTGTGGCCGGGCCCATCGGTGCCAGCAAGAATCCCCAGTTCGCGCAGTTGATTTACCACATAGGAAGCTTGCGCCGCGGCTGGTTCTCGTGATTCGCGAGAATTCACCAAGTCGATCCCCAGGAACAATCCTGCCCCCCGCACATCCCCAATGAGCGCAAATTCATTCTGCAGCGCACGCAAGCCGCGCATCCAGGCCGCTCCAACGTTCAGCGCGTTCCGTTGCAACTTCTGCTCTTCTACCACATCCAGCACCGCTAGTCCCGCGGCGCAAGCCACCGGATTCCCGCCGAACGTGCTGAAAAACTCCATTCCATTCGCAAAAGCATCCGCAATTTCGCGCGTGGTCACCACCGCGGCCAGCGGAAAGGCATTCCCAATGGGCTTGCCCAGCACCACAATGTCCGGCACAACTCCGTGCGTTTCGAAACCCCAGAAATGCGTGCCTAGCCTCCCAAATCCCACCTGCACTTCGTCGGCGATGCAAACTCCTCCGACAGCTCGCACGTGTTCGTACGCTTTTTCCAGATACCCGGCGGGAAACACGATTTGTCCAGCGACACTCGGCAGCGTCTCCGCCATAAAGGCTGCAACCTGTCGCCCCCCGCCCTCGCACTCCTCCAAAGCCCGCGCAACATAGTCAGCGTACTTCCGGCCGAGCTCTGGCTCTCCGCGCCGGTATTCACCGCGGTAATCATCAGCCATCGGCACCACATGTACCCACGCTCTTCGCCCGCTCCCTCCTGGTCCATTAAATTTGTATGGACTCATCTCGATCATCGTCGGCGAGTGCCCGTGATATGCGTACTCCTGCACAATAACGTCTTGGCGCACGGTGTACGTGCGCGCCAGTCGCAGTGCCAGATCATTCGCCTCCGTGCCGGAATTCACGAAGTAGCACACCTGCAGGGGGTCCGGCATCAACCTGCTCAGCCGGTCGGCATAACGCAAGATGTTTTCGTGCAAATAGCGCGTATTGGTATTCAACAGCGCGATCTGGTTCTGCACCGCGGCGACCACCCGCGGATGCGAATGCCCCACCAGCGGAACATTGTTATATGCGTCCAGGTATGCGCGTCCGGCATCATCGTAAAGATATTTTCCCCGCCCGCGCACAATTTTCAGCGGCTTTGCGTAACTCACGATGAGATTCGCGCCCAACAAGCGCCGCCGCTCCGCTACATCCTGCTCGATTTCTCCGCGAACTTCGTCTGCTTCTTGAACACCGAGCCGAGCCCTGGCACTCGCCGCGACGCATTCCGCCTGAAAGAATTGCTCCGCCTCGCGAGGATGAATCTTCCGCAGCCGCTCCAGCGCCTCCCAGGCATGTTCTTCCGTAACGGTTACGTACGGATCATCCGGCACAAGCCCTTGCCGGTGCGCGGAATTCACCACGCTAACCGCCAGCCTGGTGGCAAGCAGAGGAAAATACGCAGAAATCTCCTCGCCCGTTAGCGGAAAGGCACGATGATAGCCCGCCAGCACCGCCGCTGCGGCCGCAAGCGGTTCGCTCTTTCCAAGAATCGCGTAGGCCGCCGCCACCGCAGGTTCCGCGGCCGTAAGCCCGGTATGCATATCGCCAAAATCGATCACGCTTACTACTTCGCGCTGCCCTTCGCGATTCACATCTACCAGTGCGTTGTAATCATTCGCGTCCCCGTAAATCACGCTGCGCCGAAGTCGCCCGAATCGAGGCAACGCCTCGCGTTCGAACAAATCGAGAAACTCTGTGGCCACAGCTCGACGGTGACTACTCTCGACGTGAACGAGAAACTGACGCGCCCACAAGGAAGTGCTGAGGTCCCATTTCAACGGCCGTCTCGTCGCCACATGCGAGAAGTCCAGAAGCGCCCCATCCATCTCGCCGAGCAAACCGCCCAACGACTCCAGCACTCTTTCCGTATGCGGCAACGACTTGGCCAGCACCGTCCCGGGCACAAACGTCAGCAACCACACCAGCCGCTGGCTTCCGTCTTGCACATCCGCGTGGAGATACAATTCTCGCGTCGCGGCCGGCTGCACCCGCGGCAACACCAAACGCGGCGCGCGCTCGGCCAGGTGCACCAGCGCGCGGCACTGCATGTCCACAAACGACTCCTCACGAACCGGGTGCATGATCTTCAGCACAAATTCGCGGCTGTCGCTGCTCGTCAGATGAAAATTGTCGTCATATTCGCCCGGCAGCCGCTTCAGTTCGCTGTCCAGCAAGTACAACTCTTTCGCAATGCGCTCCGCTTCTGCCGTGGAAACCGGCGGCGCAACGCGCGCTTCAGGCATCGTCATATGCGAAATTGTAATGGCGGCAAGGTCGTTCGTCCAACCTCCCGGGCGGCGTTGCCCGCCGTACACTGCAACCTGTTTTCGAGCTTCTGAAAATGCTAAACTTTTTTGAGTACACGCCCCCCAACCACCACCCAGGGAAAACTCGAAGTTGCCCGGGGGCGTCGGTAGAATCCAACATATCTACTCGAGGGAATTTTATGAAAAAGCAACTATCGCTCTGCGGCTTGATGGCTCTTCTGTGCTTCAGTTCCGGCTGTGGAAAATCAGATAATTCTGGCGGCCAATCCGGCTCCTCCTCGCCGGCTCCCAATTCCGCTTCTAACCAATCCGGCGCACCCGGCAGTGGACCAAACGCAGGCGGCGTTCCCGCTCAAACTCCAGCCCCTCCTCCTGAACCTCCGAAGCCCATCGTGATCCCCGCAGGCACCGCGATTCCCGTGATCCTTTCTACCACCCTGAATTCCCGCACCAATAGTGCAGGCGACGAATTTGAAGGCAGCCTCGCCGCTCCCTTGATGATCGACGGCCAGGAAGCCATCCCCAAGGGCGCTTCGGTACGCGGCACGGTGGTCACCACCAAAGCTCAGGGTAAGTTCAAAGGCGAAGCCATTCTCACCGTGAAGCTCACGAACATCACGGTGCGAGGAAAGAGTTATCCGATCGCCACACGCTCCTACACGGAAACGGAGAAGGGTAAAGGGAAGCGCACCGCAGTCGTCACAGGCGGCGGCGCGGCTCTTGGCGCCTTGATTGGCGGGCTCGCCGGAGGCGGCAAAGGCGCCGCGATTGGTGCAGGAGTCGGCGGTGGCGGCGGACTGGCCGCTTCCGGCGCGACGGGCGGAAAGAACGTCACCCTTGCCGCGGAGTCCCGCGTCACCTTCCGCCTCGCGGAGGCCCTGACTCTCGATCCGCAATAATTAAAGACATAGGCATAGGGGGAGCGGTCGCCCGCTCTCCCCTGCCACCGTCCGTTTCTTCAACGATTTCTCGGATGGGGTGGTGGGTGCCCCTAACCGCCATAGTTGCCGGTGGTCCTGGGTTTCTCTTCTGCGCCTACCGCAGCGCCCTCTGCGCCAACTCTATTCCCCGGTTCTCGTCACAACTCCATCCGGCCTCACCCGCACCGACAGCACCGCCATCACCACACACGCGCCCATCGGTACAAGGAAAGCCTTACTTAATGATCCTGTCCGCGTGGAAACCTGTCCAACCACCCACGGTAGTACCGCTCCGCCAATACCGGCGGCTGTAAAGTGAAATGCGCTCAACCAATTGGCCTTTTCCTTGAAAATCTCCGCCAGCCAGGTAACGAAAATCGGGAATTGCGGCGCGAATCCGAATCCCACAATTGCCGCGCCCAGATACAGTAAATAGGGATGCGGGGAAAGACTGATGATTGCCGTGCCGAACGCCCCTGAAATCAGCCCCGCCAGCGCCAATCTTGGCGTTGAGATTCTTCGCAACAGCACCGGTGCGATTCCCCGCCCAAAAAGTAGCATTCCGTAAAAAAACGATGGAGCCAGGGCTAGCGCCGAACTTCCCGCCCCCGGCAATCGCTTCTCTTGCGAAGCCACCCAGCCACCCACGCATACCTCCGAGCCTACGTAAAAGAAAAACAGCAGCGCCAACGGAATGGCCGCCGGCAGGCGCAGTTGCTCCATCCAATCCGCCAGCGAGCGCTTCGGTTGTGCAGCCGCGATGGTCCCCGCGTTCCTGCTGTGATTGAAATAGTGCACCGCGCCCACCAGGGCCGACAGGCACATCAAAATAATTGCCACGCCGCGTACGCCGACCAGTGGAACGAAAATGCCCACCAGAAATGGGCAAGCCACCGCGCCAACGCCCCAAGAAAAATTCAGTAGGCTGACCGCCGCAGCCACATTTTTCGAAGGTAGCTGAGTGGCGCGTAGGTTCGCCGCCGGGTTTGCCAATCCATACCCGAATCCATATACCGTCACCGCCACCGCGCTTACCGTCCACGGCGCTAGTCCAAAAAACGAGAATCCCACCGCGAAACACAAAAATCCCAGCGCCAGCATTCTGGAAAAGCCCATCCGGGGCAACAGATAGCCGGTGCAAATCGTTCCTATAAAACTTCCGCTGAACTGAGCTGCAAAAAGCGACCCGGCTTGCGCATCCGTGATGTCCCATCGGTTTTTGAGGATCGGCATTAAGGGTCCCAGTAGCGGAGTGATGATACCAATCAGCACGAAGCCTGCATGCAGAAGCGCCCACTCAAATCTCACTTCTGGGGAATTTACAGAGTCTTTACTAACCACGCTGATTGGGCTGGCCATGGAAGGTTTCGGCAGTGTGGCACATCCGAAATACGGGAACAAGCAAGCCTATCGAGTGCGGCAGCTCGCCGCCGCTTTTCCGAGGTTACCCACACTTCTCAAATCAGATTTCGCCAAGCAGTCTACTCTGCCGGACGGAAAATCCTGATTTGCAACGGTCCCCAGCCTTTCCCTAATCCTTATGCTTCCCTTATGCCCGTCTCGCTACTCTAGTTAGGGTCGGTCTGTACGACTCCGGGACAGGAAACAAATATGTCGGATTTCATTTTTGTGTTCTGCACCATCCTCATCTTTACCCTCGGCGCTGTTTATCTGAAGGGTTGCGAACGGCTGAAGTAGCGGTCGACTAAAGGTCATCTCAATGCTAGGCAACATCATTTTAATCGTCATCGCCGTCCTGCTTTGCGGCTATCTGCTTTACGCGCTACTTAAGCCGGAGAATTTCTAGTCATGACCGGTAACGGCTGGTTCCAGATATTCCTCTATTTCCTCGCCGTGCTCCTGGTCACTAAACCGCTCGGGGTTTTCCTCTATCGCGTCTACGAGCGCAAATCCACTTGGCTGGACCCCGTGTTGCGCCCCGCCGAGCGGCTGATCTACCGCGTCTGCGGCATCGACGACACAAAAGAAATGCAGTGGAAGGAGTACGGCTTCGCCATGTTGCTGTGCAGCGCCGTCTCCCTCCTGGTTCTGTATCTGATTGAGCGGGTCCAGCACTGGCTGCCCAACAATCCGCAAAATCTGGCCAACGTACCTGCCAATCTCGCCTGGAACACGGCCGTCTCCTTCACCACCAACACCAACTGGCAAGCCTACACGCCGGAAGCCACCATGAGCTACTTCACGCAAATGGCCGGCCTGGCGTATCACAATTTTTCGTCGGCGGCCGTAGGTATCGCCCTCGCCGTCGCCCTGATCCGCGGCGTCGCGCGCAAGGAATCTTCCACTATCGGCAATTTCTGGGTGGACACCACGCGCGGCTTCCTGTGGGTTCTTTTGCCGCTCAGCTTGCTCGGCGCGCTCTTCTTCGTTTCGCAGGGCGCGGTGCAGAACCTGCATCCTTATACCACCGCAACCCTAGTCGAGCCGCAGCTGAACGAGAAGACCAATCCCGATGGCACCAAAACTCAGGAAACTGTCTCCACGCAAACCATCGCGCAAGGCCCGGTCGCTTCCCAGGAAGCCATCAAGATGATCGGCACCAACGGTGGCGGCTTTTTCAACGCCAACAGCGCGCATCCGTTCGAAAATCCCACGCCGTTCTCCAATTTCGTGCAGATGTTGATGATCTTCGCCATCCCCTCAGCGCTCACCTACGTGCTCGGACGTATGACTGGCTCCGCCCGTCACGGCTGGGCGGTCTGGAGCGCCATGGCCGCACTCTTTCTCATAGGCGTTCTTGTCGCATACGCGTCCGAAGCGCGCGGCAACCCGCAACTCGCTGGCATGGACGCCAAGGCCTCTGAGCTCCAGCCCGGCGGCAACATGGAAGGCAAGGAAGTGCGCTTCGGAGTCGCCAACTCCGCTCTGTTCACCACGGTTACCACCGATGCCAGCTGCGGCGCTGTCAACAATGCACATGATTCCCTCACGCCCATCGGCGGAATGGTTCCTCTCCTCAACATCATGCTTGGCGAAATCATTTTTGGCGGCGTCGGCTCGGGCCTCTACGGCATGCTAGTCTTCGTAATCCTCGCAGTATTTATCGCCGGGCTCATGGTCGGCCGTACGCCTGAGTATCTAGGCAAGAAGATCGAAGCCTTCGATGTCAAGATGGCCGTTCTCTCCATCCTGGTTTCTTCCCTGACCATCCTTATCTTCGCGGCCATCGCCGTCATCGCCAAGTTCGGCGCTTCCAGCATCACCAATCCCGGGCCGCACGGCTTGTCTCAAATTCTTTACGCCTACTCCTCTTCGGTGGGCAATAACGGTTCGGCCTTCGCCGGATTGAACGTCAGTACCCCC
>Ga0210384_10006359_pt1 | contig 12632 bp, 7 predicted proteins | sample IncBWH2MmetaG_FD_160574 | JGI IMG/M metagenome (GOLD analysis project Ga0210384, IMG submission 160574) | Forest soil microbial communities from Barre Woods Harvard Forest LTER site, Petersham, Massachusetts, United States - Inc-BW-H-2-M | ecosystem: Environmental > Terrestrial > Soil >... | reverse complement strand
CTGCGCCTACAAAGGCATTCACGTAGCATGTGGTCCGCCGGGCCTTCAGGGCGGCAAGAACATCCTTTATCACAACAAGGGCGACGGCACTTTCATCGACGTCTCGCAAAAGAGTGGCATGTGGGACACCATCGGCACGTACGCTCTCTCCGTGGCTGTCTCCGACCTCGACGATGACGGCTGGCCCGACATCTACGTCGCGAACGACTCCACTGCAGCGACCTTTTATCAGAACCAGAAAGACGGCACCTTCAAAGATCTGGCCATCGAGGCCGGCATTGCCTACTCCCCGGACGGCAAGCCCCAGGCGGGGATGGGTGTCTCCATCGGAGACTTCAATCGCGATGGCCGTTTCGATATCGTCAAGACAAACTTTGCCGGCGATACCGACTCGCTTTTCGTCAATCTCGGCGACGTGAACTTCGAAGACCACACCTATCTCTCCGGACTCGGGGTCAACACCCGCTTCCTGGGCTGGGGCGTCGGCTTCTTCGACATGGACAACGACGGCTGGCCGGATATCCTCATGTCCAATGGGCACGTTTATCCCGAGGTTGATGGGACCGATGTTGACGCCCCCTACGCTCAGCACAAGTATCTCTATCGCAATCTGCGCAACGGGCAGTTTGAAGAAGTAACCGCGGAGGGCGGCCCCGGCATCACCACGCCCGCTCCTGGTCGCGGTTGTGCCTTCGGCGACTACGACAACGATGGCGACCTGGATGTGGTCGTCAACTGCGTCAACAGCATCCCTCAACTGCTCCGTTGCGACTCAACCACCGGCCGCAACTGGATCAAAATCCGCACTGTCGGCACAAAATCCAACCGCACCGGCATCGGCGCAAAGATCAGCGTCACGACAGCAACACCAGACGGTAAGCCGTTTGTGCAGATAGACGAAGTCCGCAGCGGAGGCAGTTACTACTCGCAGAACGATCTCCGCGTTCACTTCGGCCTCGATCACGCGGTGAAAGCCGACTCAGTCGAGATCAGATGGCCCTCCGGCACGACCGACAAGCTAACAGACCTGGCGGCCAACAATCTCTACGTCATTCAGGAGGGCGGGAAAATCCTGAAGACCGTAGCCATGGGCTCTTCAACGGCCTCGCCATCCAAGGCGCCTGCTTTACCGGCATCGCCGGCGTCGAAACTATGAAGCTGCAACTCCGCGTTCTCCCAGGCGCGATCCTCTTCTTTTCGGCGACCGCCTTCGCGCAGCAGCCCTATCCACCTACGACCGACAACCCTCCCCCTGCGTGGTTCGTCGACGTCGCGTCGAAGGCGGGCATTACCGTCCGCAATGTCAATGGCAGCATCGAGTCGAAGCATTACATTATCGAGGCCACCGGCTCCGGCGTGGCCATTCTCGACTACGACCGCGACGGCTGGCCCGACATCTTCCTCGTCAACGGCACGAACCTTCCAGGTGCAAAGGCCGAAGACAATCAGGGCAAACCCACCAACCACCTCTTCCATAACAACCACGACGGCACCTTCACCGACGTCACGGCGAAGGCTGGTCTCATCTCTACAGGCTGGGGCCAGGGTGCGTGCGTGGGGGACTATGACAATGATGGCTTCGACGACATCTACGTCACCGCCTACGGCAAAAACCGCCTCTTCCACAACCAGGGCAATGGCACCTTCAAAGAGGTGGCCGAACAAGCCGGCGTCGCCGGAACGGGAAAGGAGTGGGGTACTGGCTGTGCCTTCGTTGACTACGATCGAGACGGCAAACTAGACCTCGCCGTCGCCAACTATGTGCACTTCGACCTCGCCCATACTCCGGAACCGGGCCAGAATGCCGGATGCATCTGGAAAGGTGTCCCCGTCATGTGCGGCCCGCGCGGTCTCGAGAGCGCGCCGAACGTTCTCTACCACAACCTCGGGGGAGGAAAGTTTGAAGACGTCAGCAAACGCAGCGGAGTCGAGCATACCAACGGTCACTACTGTTTCTCCATCACCACGCTCGACTACGACGACGACGGCTGGCCCGATCTCTACGTCGCTTGCGACTCCACTCCCGCAATCCTCTATCACAACAATCACAACGGCACCTTCACCGACACCGCCGCAGACGCTGGCGTAGCCTTCAACGAAGACGGACGCGAACAGGCCGGCATGGGCTCAACCTCAGCCGACTACGACGGCGACGGCAAGCCAGACCTCTTCAAGACCAACTTCTCCGACGACACTTCCACCCTCTACCACAACAACGGCGACGGCACCTTCACCGACATGACCTTCCCCGCTGGACTCGGCATCAACACCGATGCACTAGGCTGGGGCGCCATGTTCGCCGATGTGGATAACGACGGCTGGCCCGATCTTCTCGTCGTCAACGGTCACGTCTACCCCGAAGTCGACTCCGCCAAACTAGGCTCCTTCTACCGCGAACCTCGCTTCCTGTACTACAACCTCGGCAACGGCAAGTTCCGCGATGCCAGTAAGACGTCCGGCCCTGGTCTCGCCGACCTACGTTCCAGCCGCGGCCTCGCCATCGCCGATCTCTTCAACGACGGCCGCCTCGAAGCCGTGATCAATAACCTCAGCGATCGGCCCATGCTCCTCGTCAATCTCGCAAAAAATCGGAACCACTGGCTCGGTCTTCATCTTGTTGGGACATCATCCAACCGCGACGGCATAGGAGCGCGCGTCACCCTCCACTCGGCAAAGCGTCTTTGGGTCGATGAAGTGCGCAGCGGTTCCAGCTACAACTCTTCGAACGATCTCCGCCTCCACTTCGGCCTCGGTGCAGAGGCGAATCTCACAAGCATTCAGGTACGCTGGCCGACCGGCAAGGTGGAACTCTTCCCCCCTCCTGCTTCTGTCGATCGCCTGATCGAGTTGACCGAGGGAAAAGGCCGTGGCGGCGGAGCCACCGTCGTCCAAGTTCCGTGACCTTCCTACTGTTCCACAATGACCCAACTGGAATCGGGATCGAACAACGACATTGCGGTCGCTGTCTCCGTCGTGGTCTTCCCCAAGTCCTTCTGGAGCAACACGCCATCCTGATTGATCATGAAAGTCATCACGCCGGAGTTGCCGTACTCCGCTGGGTAGGCGACGAAGGCAAATCCGCCCGTCGCCTTTCCATTGACCACATAGTCTTTCGCACCGCCCGGCGCTTTGTCGCTCTGGCCCTTCAGCATGCGGAAGTAATAGCCGTGGAATGGGGTCTGGCCTTCTTGCTTTTTGGTATATCCTTCAGCCGTCGCGGACGCTGCCATCGGCCCAAGGGGACTCGGGGGCTGCCCTTCCGCCGTCTTCCAGTACAAGCCGTTCTGTTTGCCAGGGTCGCTAATGAACTTGGCCGCGAATAGGTTCGCTTTTTCGCCATCATGAGGCTTGGCGTAGTACTCCGCCTGTGCCTCCGTCACCGCATCACAAACCTCGATGATTGCCAGTTCGTTCCGGCCAATACGGCGGTTAAGAACCTCTTCCTTCCCGGCAGCCGTATCGAAGAACCATTTCCCATCACCGTTCTTCCTCAGCGGAATCGGAAATGGGAAGTTGTCCGCTCCAACCAGCAGAATTTGAGCGCCATCCGCCAGGGTTCGCCAGCGGTGCATTACCCCATACCCTGCTACGAATGCATCGGCCGCATTCTTGTCCTGCACGGAGTCGCCTGAGTGGATAACCTCTTTCGAATCCGGGCCGAAGATTGCCAGTACTGCATTTTCATCGCCTGACTTCGCCGCCGCCACCAGTGCATTGCTCGCGTCGTCAGGGGAGGCAAACACCGCTATCGCCGGCTTCTCCGGATTCTCAGATTTTTTGCATGCGGCAAGAGGAACAACAAACGCGAGAAGGAGTAACCGGGTCGTAAACGCATATCTGCGGTGCTTGAGCAACATCACATCCTCCAAAACTTCAGCTGTAAAATTCTTTGACCCTCACCACGCACAAACTTGGCATCGTCTGAGCGATTCTTGGGTTTGTCTAACGTCCGCGGCCGCCACTGCGGCTTGCCGAACCACGAGCACTCTCCTGCCGGGATTGCCAACCACCTCCACTCCCGCCACCTCCGCCAAACGCCGATGTCCCGCTACTCTTTTCCTGCCCTCCATAGCCACGCGAAGCAGCGGAGTTGGCTCCCGAATAGCTAGAGGCGGATTTGTTGTAGGTCGAGGAACCCGAGTAGCTTGAGGTAGATTTAGGAGTTCCCTGGGTCTGGTTCCAACCGCTCCCGGTGTTCTTGTAGACATTGCCGTTCGCCGTCGCATACTTGTTCCCATTTGCTGTTTGTCCCACGGCGCCACTATTGCCATACTTGCCGGACGCGGCGACGGCTGAACCTCCTGCCGAAGTCTGTGCCGATGCAACCGTCCCATTCGCTGTGGTCTGATGCTGGGTATACGCGGTGTTGCCGTTCTTGGAGACAACCGAGCTTCCGTAGCTCCCATAGGCGTTGGAGGCTTGATGGGTCGCGGCATAGGCACCGGTGTTTGGGTTGTAGGCTTGCCCGACCGCTTGGGAGCCGTAGGCGTTTGAGGCTGACGCGCCGCGCGCATAAGTCCCCGTGGAGGGGTTATAGCCAGAGGAGGCGTGCGCGCTGCCGTATGGTCCATAGTGGGATACGCTCGAGCCATAGTATCCGCCGTGCCACGCAGCATTTCCGTAGTAGCTGTTGCTGTGGTAGATCACCGTGCTGCTGTGCCAGTTACAGTTCCAGTAGCTGTAGCCCCATCCGCAACAACTATTGTTGATCGCGGCACCCACTGCAATACCAATCCCAAAGGCAAGAATGGCGGTCGCCGCCACATCTGCACTGCTGTATCCTGGCGTTGCGACCGGGGCACCGTAGACAACTGTGGGATTGTACGTCGGGACGTACACCACCTGCGGATTGGTCGGCTGAATCACGATCGTTTGCGGCGCTTGTTGCACCACCGTGATTTGCGAGCCTGATTTGAGATTGCCGGCAGCCTGTGCCTTGGCGCGCAACGCCTGCACCGCCGTCATGACGTCAGCCGCCTGCATGTGGTAAGCCTCACCTAAGGAAGAGGTCCAGCTGAGGTTCTTTGCCATGTTGTCCAGGACCGATGGAAACTGTGTGAGCGCCTTCACACTGGGATCCCACTGCTGCTTATCAACGGCTTGCATCAAAGGTGTGCCGGTGAGGCTTTTGTTCTGCTGCAGCCAACCGTTAGCGTCAGCAACCTGGTCCGGAAAAGTGGAGGCCCCCAGGACCTGCGCAACCAGGGCGTCAGGGTACAGTGCAATCGGTGCCACCAGTTGTTGCAACTGATCCGCAGACAGGGGTGCCGGTTGTTCGGTCGATCCTGTAGGTGGCGGCTGTTGGGCCGGTTGCTGGCCTGAAGCCTCTAATGGCCCAACCGTGAATACCAGCAGGATCGATAGCACCCCTGACAAGACCTGTTTCATGAAAGTTTTGATCATTTTCTTCTCTCCATCGGGGGAAGAACGTCTCGATCGGCCTGCATTTTGGCAAGAGCGATAATGAGCGCATTTTTCCGCAGGTACAGCTTACCTTTCGTTGCCAAACGCAACCACTAGCAACAATGCTAGGTATCCGAATCGAGCGCGAAAAGGAGCAGCTGGCCTCCCTGAAGACGGGTGCTTCGGTACCTTTGATCCTACGAAAATCACGAAGTTGTCGAAGACACGGCTTTCTGGCACTATCGTCGAAGCTGTTGAAACGTAGTCACGCGTTCAGATTCAGAGCCTCTCCGCTCGCAAAAATGCCTTTCCCTAAAGAGTTAATACAGATCAGCAGAACGCAAATCCGACTAACCTCTCTTGTATGAATAAGAGGGAGATCGCATGACAGCTTCGCCTCTGCCTTTCCACATTCAAACCTTTACTCGCTCCGGATGATAGTGCATCATCGAATCAGATTGAGAGGCCGATTGAAGCGTATCTCCCCAATGATTATGCCGCCTGTCGGTTGCGTCTCTCAGACTTACGTCAGGGGAGGCCGTACCCTCCTCCTGTTCACGGCCATTCTGATCGTTGTGATGCCGTGGACCGAATATTTCTGGCACTTCGACGGGTTTCTCCATGGCGGCCAGGATTTCGAGCTCGGTATTCTCTCAGTACTAACAATTTTTTCGCTGGTTCTCGTGCTTCTGCAGCAGCGTCGGCAGAATGTCGCTCTCCTTCTCATTGTTCGAAGATGGTTATCACTCATCTTTGAGGACCCAGGTCCACAGGCGGTAGCAAACGCGTACAGCTTGAGAATGCACTCCGACGTCGCGCCCCTCTCCAGCCATGCACTAAGCCAATATAATTTGCCCCTTCGAGTCTGATCTATCTCTCTAGCACCGAGGATTGCTCGTTTCGAATCATTCGCGTCCGCTATCCCAGCCCATCGCATTTGCGATTTGCTTTTGGAGAGATCATGAAAAAGTCCGAAGTCTTTAAAGCATGGGCAAATATCCTTGCCGGTACCATGCCCTCCCTGTCTATTGAAATCACCAAAGAATGCCCTTTGCACTGCCCCGGCTGCTATGCGTTCGACCCGGCACATCTTGGTGGCGCGAAGCATCTCCGTCAACTTTCCGACTTCAAGGGGGACGAGTTGGTAAAGAGAGTACTTGCTGTCATCGACGAGCACCAACCGCTTCATGTCTCTCTTGTGGGAGGCGATCCACTCGTGCGTCACCGCGAGCTTGAATTGCTTTTGCCGCAGTTCGAACGTCGCGGAGTGCATACTCAGCTCGTTACGAGCGCCTTCCGGGTCATCCCTGCCGCGTGGAAAAAATTCAAGAAGCTTAATGTCGTTGTGTCGATCGATGGCCTTCAACCGGAACATGACGAAAGACGCAAACCCGCGACGTACGAACGCATTCTCAAGAACATCGCCGGCGCACGGGTAACTGTCCATTGCACCATTACATCGCAAATCGCAGATCGCCCCCGCTACCTCGACGAGTTCCTCAACTTCTGGAGCCGCCGGCCGGAGATCGTAAAGATCTGGTTCAGCCTCTTCACGCCACAGGTCGGCGCCACCGATCCGGAGATACTTACGCCCTCGCAGAGGACCTCGACTATTGCAGAACTGAAACGATTGCGTCTGAAGTACCCCGTACTGGAGATGCCTGATTCTCTGATTGATGAGATCGCTTCGCCTCCAAAGAATCCTCGCGAATGCATCTTCGCCAGGACCACAAAGACAATCTCGGCGGATCTCACCACGCAGATAACGCCTTGTCAGTTTGGCGGGGTGCCTGATTGTGATCAGTGCGGCTGCATTGCTTCGATGGGACTTGCGGCCGTTGGCCATTACAAGGTTTTGGGACCTCTCACCGCTGGCCAAATCTTCATGGCCTCTGATCGGATCGGAAAGGGTTGGCGTAAATTGCAGAAAGCCCTGTCGACTAAGCCAATTCTCGCTACCGAACCGGCGCCTTTCAAGATACTTTAACTTCGAAGGCGTAAATGGATAGTGCTGCGCAACAGAAAGGATTCAACATTGGTAGACAGCGAATACCGAACTGAAATCGAGTTGAGGCGGGATCTAGTCCGATTCAGCAGATTGCTTCATCGCCTGGGGTTTATGCCGGGGACGTCAGGCAATCTTTCCGTTCGGCTGGATGACTGGCGTCTGCTGGTCACTCCCACCGGTGTCAGCAAGTTCTTGCTGAAGACGGCCGACATGGTTGTCGTCGATCTTGAGGGAAGACATCTCGATGGGTACAGGAAGATGACTAGCGAGGTCAGTATGCATCTCGCAATCTACCGGCACCGAAACGACGTCACAGCGGTGATTCATTCTCATCCGCCGATCGCGACAGCATTTGCCTGTGTCGGCCGGGGACTGGATGAGCTTCTGTGTCAGGAAGCCGTAATGACCATCGGGGTAGTCCCATTAGCGACGTACGCTGCAACGGGCACCGAGGAAGTGGCGGCTAGTCTTGCCCCCTTCATCCCAGACCATGACGCTATTCTTTTGGCGAATCATGGCGCAGTGAGTTATGGCAGATCTTTATTGGAAGCCTTTCAGAAGATGGAGATAGTCGAACACCTGGCGAATATAACTCTCGTCGCACATCAGCTTGGCGCTCCTCGTACCCTGGAGCACGAACAAATCGAACAGCTTCGCGATGCAAAGAACAGGTATCTGCAGAACGTGACTTAAGTTTTTTTGGTTTCCCCAGCATTCTTAGCGAGGCCCGTCTGATCTTGAAGACGAGCCTCGCTTCTTTCCGTTAGAAGATGTACTTCAGTGAGAGTTGTAACTGCCTCGGACCAGACCGTACCGGCGTCGCCTGCCCTTGGATATCGCCGAAGCTGGAAGAGGCCACGTTGCTGACAGGGTTGCCGAGATATGCGCTGTTGAAGAGGTTATCGGCATCTGTCCGGAAGTTGATCTTCTGCTCACGCCAGACGGTGAAGTCTTTCATGACAGACGCACCATACGTCTCGAAATCCGGCGCCCGTTCCGACGAGGGACGAGCGGTGCCGTATGTTCCATTCGCCGGCTGACCATAGGCGCAGACGCCATTGTCGACACCAGGCGCGGTGCAGGGAACAGCCGAAGGATCGGTTCCGAACCAGTGGCTGTTGGAGCGATTGACAATCTTCAACGCCCGGTAGTGATTGGCGCGCTGCGAGTTGGCGTTAGTAAAGGTGTTGTTGGTTCCCGTGTTGACGTTGACGGGGAATCCGCTGTAGTCGACACTAGTCATGCCAATCTTCCATCCGCCGACGATCTCGTCAAGGATCAGCGGCATCCCGGAACCGAACTGGCGCCCGCGGCCAACCGGAAGGTCGTAAACCAAATTCCAGTTGAGTGCGTTACGCACGTCCTGTCCCACGGGGCCATACTCCGAGTGGAGGTCGTAGACATTTTCGGCGTATGCGCTAGCCGCCGTGATGCTGGGAACACCATAGAAGCCGGTGCTGTTCGTCATGCCATGGCTCCAGGTGTAGTTGGCGGTGTACTGCAAACCATGCCAGAGGCGTTGCCGGAAGGTGATCTGCAACGCGTTGTAGTTCATCATGGCGTTGGAGTCCGTGTAGCGGATGACTCCGTTGTAGCCAACCCCCGGGGTTGCATAGAAGGGGGCGGGCGCTTGCGCGAGGCAGGAAGCAGTCGGGGTGGGAGTTGCCCCGGTTACTGGGACGCCAGCGACGCCGATGCATGGATTGTGGAGTTGATTCCGTTGATTTGCAGTAACGAGATGCTGTCCAGCTTCACCGACATACCCGACCTGGACCGAGGCCGTATTGTTCACTTCGTACTCCACCGTCAGGGTGTACATGCCGATGAATGCCGGCTTAATGTGTTTGTTCCATACGTTGTAGACCGCTCCGGAAGCTGCTGCACCGGAGGCAGGGTTGCTGAAGCCGTTTTGCACTAAAAAGAAATTGCCGACGTTGGTAGCAGTGGGCTGAGCTCCACTGGCCTGGTAGGTGGACTGGAAGGGAAGGTTGGTCGTCATCCGAAGATTCGCGCCGGTTCCTTCCATGTAGTTCTGCAGGCCATATCCGCCGCGCAAAACGAAGCGAGGAGTTGCCGACCAGGCGAAGCCGAGACGAGGCATCACGCTGCCGTAATAAGGATCTACGAGTGCGCGATTATAACCCGCCGCATTGGCTTGAGCCGTGCCGGCCAGCAGGATAACCGCCGGATTGTTCGGATCGATTGTAGACATACGGTTGTGGACCTCGTAGATCGGCTGAATATATTCATACCGAATGCCTAGATTGAGAGTCAGAGTCGGGGTGACCTTCCAGTCGTCCTGTGCAAAATACGCATCGCGCCATGAACGCATGCCCGCAGGCCCAGCGACACCGCCCTTGCTGACGAAGCCGGCACGGTTCAGGAGAAAATCGGCTGCAGCATATCCGTTGGATTTGTATCCGTTCGGATTGACGAACCCAATCGCGCTGCCCGAGCCGGCGCCAAGGAAGTAGAAGCCACCGAGCGACCCGTCATTGCCGGGGTAGAAGTTGTTCTGCTGCTGACGAAGGAATTGCACACCGAATTTGAAGGTGTGACGGTTCTTCAGCCAGGTGAAATTATCTCCGTAAAGGAAGGTGTTCAAGGTGTAATTCGTACCGAGATTTGCATTTCCGAGGTTGGTGTATTCCGTGCCGTTCGTGGCATTGAATCCCTGAGGACTGTTTGAATTGCCGAAGCCCTGGACGGAGAAGCCGGCAAACGCCTGCGGCGCTGAACCGGGAACGGCCGAGCCGATGCCAAGGATCTTATTGCCATTCAGACCGAAGACGCCCGTGGGATCGAGAAGAACCGCGCCATTGTTCTGGAGGCGAGTGTAGCCTGCGCGGAATTCGTTCAGCATGAGTGGGTTGAAGGTATGGACTGCATTGATGGCAAGACCCCATAACGGGAAGGTAGGGGCTGCGGCGAAGCTGGTTGGCAGCGGGTTGATGGTGGTGGTGCCGAAATGTCCCCAGGTGTAGCGAACCGACAGGTTGTCTTTTTCCGTGGCCTTCCAATCGACTTTAGTGTCGAACTGATCGCCATAGTTTCGGAGCTTCTGCACGCCACGATAATTGTTGGTCGCGGGCGAGCCGGCCTGAGGATTCTGATTGGGTAAGGGATAAATCGAAGGATTTGCCAGCAGGTAGTTCGCGGCGGAGTTTGCGCCGATCGGAATCTTGTTGTTCGGATACGCAGGAAAGCCCGGCGCCGTTGCATCGTACAGCTGAATCAGCTTTCCTGTGCACTGAGCCGTGGTATCTGTGGAAAGGCACATGAGACTGGGATTAAGCAGCTCGGAAAAGTCTCCCAGACGCTCTTTCACCGTGAGCACCGTTGCATTGGCTGGGCCGGCGAGGTGATAGCGGCCGCCCTGATAGTCGCCGAAGAAGAATAACTTGTCGTGAATGATCGGCCCACCAATCGTGCCGCCGAAGATGTTGCGAGTGAACGAATTTTTTGGCGTGATGGTGGCAGTATGCTTGTTGGCCCAGGTATTTGCGTTCAGGTTGTAGTTGCCAAGATAGTAGAATGCGCTTCCGTGAAACTGGTTGGTCCCGCTCTTGGTCTGATAGAGAATATCGCCGCCGAGCACGTTGCCATACTCCGCAGGAGCATTTGCAGAGATCACCCGCACTTGACCAATCGCATCCACGCTGGGGCTGTAGCCGGCGATGTTGTCGAGCGTCTGGTTGATATCCATGCCGTCGAGCAGGTAATCGTTGGCCTGCTGGCGGTTACCGTTGACGGAGACCGTTTGATTGACGCTGATCGGCCCCGAGATTGCAGCCTGGTTCACAAAACCGTTGGGGTTGGTGCTGATCGCTCCCGGCAGAAACATCGTCAAGGCGATGAGATTGCGGCTGACCAGCGGCATATTTTCGATTGCGCGCGTGTCCAGCGTCGTCGCCAGCATAGGGGTTTCAGTGTTCAGCAGAGGAACAATCTCCGACTCAACGGACACCTTCTGCTGCGCGGCAGACAGTCCCATCTTCACGTCGACCTTCGCGATCTGGGCGGTCTCCAGGACAAACGGCCCATAGGTCGCCGTCGCAAAACCCGGAACGTCGACAGTCAGCTTGTAGTTGCCGATCTGCAGGAAAGGGATGTTATAGATACCGTCGCCGTTCGTGGTGGAGGAAGTCTCGATACCTGTATCGACATTGGTCGCCACTACTTTTGCGTTTGGAACGACTGCTCCCGTTGGATCAGTCACCGTTCCATTCACGCTGCCTGTAATCGTCTGTGCCTCCAACGCGATGCCGCAGCTGAGCAGCAACGCAACCAAAACCACTCGCGCACCTTGCATATATCGCTTCATTGTGGACCTCCGAGAATTGTGTTCGGGCCCGGTGAAACCTCCAACGTTTTAATGAGCTCTTTACCTAACGTGGAAACCAATGCAGGAAGCTAGGTGTTCCTCAGCCGAAGCACCTGTCTAGGCATCCATACGTCAAGCTAGGTTGAATGGCAGAATTGTAGTCCGATCGCCGAGCCTCGTATATAGGGCCAATGGCCTAAATGGCCACAGAAATCGCACTCAAAAGCGAATGGTTACCTCGAAGGCGCAAAGAAGCGGTATCGCAGGGTCCAGCGGCTCGTCCCCCCCGGAGCCACGTTCAGCTTGATGTACCCCTCCGGACAAATCGTCGTTTGGGTAGACCAGAAATACAGCCGAGCAAGCGAATGGTCTGACGTCTGCTGCACTCCAACCTTCGATCGTGTATCTTCCACTGTGAAATCGTAGTCACGAACATCCTCCGAATATCCAGTCAGATATCCCGCAACTCCTTTACGTGGGGCCAGCGCATCGACATACACCAAATCCTTGCCGTCAATCTTCGCAGCCGCTCCAATCTCGCCTTGTGGTTTCGGCTCAAACCTGAAGTGCACCACCATCCCTGGCCCGGTCGGCTTCCCGTCGAGCATAAAGAAGTCGTGATCGTACACATACGTCTCAATCGCCTTCTTCCCCGTGTTCTTCAGGCTGTGCTGTAATGTCATGACCGGCTCATTCTTGCTGAGCGTCAGCGTCTTTTCGTACACATACGCATACCCCTGGGGCCCCTGCAGCACCTGCCGAAACCGCACTGACCTCTTCCGCACCTTGACTCTCCACGTTCCGGTATCGACAATCGGATAGGCTCCGCCAAACTGGTACGGCGAATCATCCACCTTCGCCAACACCCCGACCCCCGGCTTCAGAAATGTCTCCCCT
>Ga0210384_10006358_pt1 | contig 12633 bp, 12 predicted proteins | sample IncBWH2MmetaG_FD_160574 | JGI IMG/M metagenome (GOLD analysis project Ga0210384, IMG submission 160574) | Forest soil microbial communities from Barre Woods Harvard Forest LTER site, Petersham, Massachusetts, United States - Inc-BW-H-2-M | ecosystem: Environmental > Terrestrial > Soil >... | reverse complement strand
GCCCCAGCTCGACGACACGATGCAGACCAGCGCCTCGGCGGTCTTCGCCGCGGGCGACTGCGCGGGTGTTCACGACGCCATGCTCACCGACCCGGACATCGCGCGCGCCCAGGGACGGGTGGCCGGAATTGCCGCCGCCGAGTCCCTCCGCGCCAACTACAGCCCTCTCCCCCACCGGGGGAGAGGGCGGGGCGAAGGGGAGAACGTCCACGCCTACTGGCAGCGGTGGCTCCAGTCGCTGATCCATGCCGGAGGCTGGGCGATCAATGTATGCCAGTGCGAGGAAGTCACGCGACGCGAGCTGGTCGAGGTCAAGCCGCCGCGCTATCTCAAGTGGGAGTCTCCTCAAATGGAGGCCCGGAACCTCGATACCATCCGGCGCGACGGCCCGGTCAACCAGGACCAGATCAAGCGCCTCACCCGCGCCGGCATGGGGCCGTGCCAGGGTCGCCGCTGCCGCGAACAGGTCGCCCTGCTGTTGGCCCACGCCGCGGGCGTCCCCGTCGAGCAGATCCCGCTCCCGAGCTTCCGCCCGCCGCTCCGACCTCTCCCCTTGAACGTGCTCTGGCCCCAGGACGAGCCGCCGGCGATGCGCGAGCAGTGGGTGAGCTGGTTCGGGATCCCGACCCAGTTCAGTCCGCACGGGGAGGCCGGCATGGCCATCGCGGAGCCCACGGCGCAGACGCCCCTCATCCTGAGCGACGAGTGACCGGGTCACCGGCGCGCTGGAGCTCCCTCAGCTCCTCCGCTTCAATGTGGCAGACGATCCGATGGCCGCTCGAGAGCTGCCGCGTGGGCGGTGGCGTTTCATCACAGATGACGCCGATCCGGCGGGGACAGCGGCCGCTGAACGGACAGCCTCGCGGGATCTCGGTGGCGCTCGGGAGCGGGCCCTCGAGGACGACGCGGGCGCCCTGGGCGTCGGGGTCGAGTACGGGGACGGCCGACAGGAGCGCTTCCGTATATGGGTGGAAGGGCGGCGCGAAGACGTCGACGACCGGCCCCAGCTCGACGATGGTGCCGAGATACATGACCGCGACGTGGTCGGCGAGGTAGCGCACCACCGAGAGGTCGTGGGAGATGAAGATCAGGGTGGCGCCACGCTCGGCCTGGATCTCGTTGAGCAGGTTGATGATGGCCGCCTGCACGGAGACGTCGAGGGCCGAGACCGGCTCGTCGGCCACGATCACGTCGGGATTGCCGGCGAGCGCTCGCGCGATGGCCACCCGCTGACTCTGGCCGCCGGAGAGCCGATCCGGCCTCCGCCCGGCGAGGTCGGCGGGCAGCTTCACCACCGCGAGGAGACGGGCGACCTCACTCGCGTCCTCGCCTCCCGGTCGCCGCCGGAGGCGCCGGAGCGCCCGGCCTATCGCATAGCCCACGCGGTGGCTCGGGTTCAACGTGCTGTCGGGATTCTGGAACACCATCTGGATTGTCCGCTTCAACGCGAGAGGCCGTGACTCGACGGGCACCGAGCCGACCTCGGCGCCCTCGATCTCGACGCGGCCGGCGGTCGCCGTCTCGAGACCCGTGAGCACTTTGGCCAGCGTCGACTTGCCGCATCCGGATTCGCCGACGATGGCGAGGGTCTCGCCCTTCCGGACGAGGAGGTCGATCCCGTTCAGCGCGCGCACCGGCGCGCGGCCCGAGCCGAAGAGACCGCGCCGCTCGAGATACCGTTTCTCGAGGCCTTCGATTCGAAGGGTTACCCTACCCGGAGGCCGATCGGCCCCCGCCCCCGCTTCGACCAGCCGGCGCTCCCAGCGGGGAAGCTCGGCGATACGCACGCATTGCGCCGCGTGCCCGGGCTCACCGACCACCGGCAGGATGGCAATCGCCCGGGACGTACAGCGGCCGGGTTCGACGTGGGCGCAGCGCGCGGCAAAGCCACAGCCGACGGGCCGCGCGGCCGCCGGCGCCGCCTGCCCCGGGATCGGCCTGAGCGGTGCTTGCCGCTTGTCCCGAGCCACCGAGGGGAGGCAGTCCAGCAGCCCGCGCGTATACGGGTGGCGCGGGTTCGCGAACACTTGCCGGATCGACCCTTCCTCGACGAGCTCGCCCGCGTACATGACGCCGACCCGATCGCACACCCGCACGACCGTGCCGAGGTTGTGGCTGATGAAGAGCACGGACGTGCCGTGGCGCCGGCGCAGCTCTCGCACCAGGTCGAGCACGGCGGCCTCCACCGTCACGTCGAGGCCGGTGGTGGGCTCGTCCATGATCAAGAGCGCCGGCTCGGCGATGAGGGCCATCGCGATCACGATACGCTGCTGCTGGCCACCCGAGAGCTGATGCGGGTAACGCGTCAGCGTGCGCTCACCGTCGAGCAGCCTGACCTCCGCCAGCATCTCCAGCGCCCGCGCGCGGGCGGCCCGCTCACCCAGGCCTTCGTGGAGCATCGGCACTTCCATGAGCTGCCGCCCCACCGTCATCACCGGGTTGAGGCTCGCCATCGGGTCCTGGTAGACCATCGCGAGGCGATGGCCTCGCACCGCCCTCAGCTCGCTCGGAGTCAGGCCCGCGACGTCACGCCCCTCGAACCGGATCCGTCCGCCCACGATCCGGCCGGCCCGGCCGAGATAGCGGACGATGGCCAGCGCCACCGTCGACTTGCCGCATCCGGATTCGCCGACCAGCCCCATCGCTTCACCGGGGGCGATGGAGAAGGTCAGGTCGGGAATGACGTTGACGAGGCCGGCGCGGCTCGCGTAGGAGACGCGTAGATTCTCGAGAGCGAGAATCGGCGCGTCAGTCACGGAGTCCGATCTCGCGAAGGCCGACGGCCAGAAGGTTGAAACCGATCACGAGAGACGAGATCGCCGCGCAGGGAAAGAGCGCCATGTGCGGCCAGACCGACATCATGCCGTAGGTGTCCTTGACCATGCCGCCCCAGTCGGGATCAGGCGGCGGCAGGCCGATGCCCAGGAACCCGAGCGCGCCGATGATCACGACGTTGTATCCGGTGCGCAGACACATGTCCACGATCAGCGGCCCGCGCGCGTTGGGGAGGATCTCGACGAGCATGATGTAGAGCGGCGACTCGCCGCGCAGCTTCGCGGCCGCGACGTACTCCCGTTCGCGCAGCTCGATGGTGAGGCCGCGGACGATGCGCGCGATGATCGGGGCCTTGGTCAGCGTGAGTACCGCGATGATGTTCAGCGCCGATGAGCCGAAGTGAGCGAGGATGATCATGTAGAGGATGATCACCGGGAAGGACAGCACGATGTCGCAGGCCCGCACGACCGCGAGATCGGTCCAGCCGCGATAGTAGCCGGCGGTGAGCCCGAGGAGCGAGCCCAGGAGGGCCGCGCCCAGCACCGCCAGCGGAGCGACCGTCAACACCGTTCGCGCGCCCCAGAGGACACGGGAGAGAACGTCTCGCCCGAGATGGTCGGTTCCGAGCCAGTGGGTCGACGACGGCGTCGGGTGCGCGAGCGCCGCCATGTCGTTGGCGTTGGGCGAATAGGGGGCGATCACCGGTGCCAGCACCGCGGCCAGGACCCAGAAGAGCACGAGGCCCGCGCCGATCAGGGCCGGCTTCGACTCGGTCAGCAGACTCAGGCGACGCGCCCACGCCTGCGCAAACCCGCGGGACACGGGCTCGGAGACCGCGGGAAGGTGCTCGGCCGTCGTCGGATGCATCACCCGGGCCTCAGGGCCGTATGCGCGGGTCGAGCAGCACGTACGCCAGATCGCCGAGCATCTGGGTCAGGACCGCGACGGCCACCGCGACGAGCGCACCGACCTCCACGAGGGCGATATCCTTGAAGAGCGCCGCCTCGAGCATCATGCGTCCGAAGCCCGGATACGCGAAGACCGTCTCGACCACCACCACGCCCGAAATCAAGTAGTTGATCTGCAGCAGAATGACCGTGATGGGGTTGATCATCGCGTTCCGCAGCGCGTGTCGGACCACCACGCGGCGAAAGGTCATGCCCTTCAGGATCGCGGTGCGAATGTAGGGGCGCTGCATCACCTCGATCGTCGACGCGCGGATCATGCTGACGACGTAGCCGGCGTCGAACAGCACGATCACCGCGACGGGCAGAACGAGCTGCGACGCGACGGACCACCCACCGCCCGCCACCAACGTCGCGGTGCCGGGGAGCCACCCCAGTGCGACGACGAAGACGCTGGCGAGGAAGACGCCGAGAGCGAACTCGGGGACCGAGGCGGCCACCGTCCCGAACATGAGAATCGCGCGGTCGACGGTCGAGGATTCGCGCATCCCTGCCATGACGCCGAGGAGCATCGACAGCGGCACGATGCAGGCGAAGGCGAGCGCGGCGAGAAAGGCGGTGTTGGCGAGCCGGTGCCAGATGATGTCCTTGACCGGCAGCTTGAACCGGGTGGACGTGCCGAGATCGCCCGCGGCGAGCCGGCCGAGGAATTCGACGTAGCGGCTCAGGACCGGTCGGTTCAGGCCCATCTCGCGTGTGAGGAGCTCGACCTGCTCCTGGGTCGCGTACGCCCCCAGGACCTTCCGGGCCACGTCGCCGAGAGACAACTCGTTGAGCGTGAAGACGAGGAAGGACACCACGAGGAGCGTGAGCAACAGGAACGCGACGTGTTTGAGGACGAATCGCGCCACGGTGAGCGCCACCCTACCTCCGTCCGGAGGCAGCGTCAACGGCTCTCGGCCGCAGGACCGTCTAGATCTTCTTGCGAATCTCCCTGGCAGTGACCGACGTGATCCGGAGGAGCACGACCACGTCACCCGTTCTGATCGACGCGAGCGTCCCGGGGGTCAGTGGCGGCATTCGCGGGCCTACCAGGGGTAGAGCCACCGGTCGATCGAGAGGGCTCCCGCGCCTCCCACCAGAACCGCCAGGGCCATGCCGATCAGGGCCAGGTTCATCTCGTAGCCGTGCCCCTTGCCCGGCTCGAGCGCCCAGTTGAGGAAGAAGCCGTTCCGCCAGTGAACCGTGGAGACCGCCACCAGCATGACGAGGATGAGCCCCACCGCCGCGGGCCGGACCAGCAGGCCGACGATCATCGCGAGCCCGCCGAGCAGCTCGGTGAAGGCCGCGAGCACGGTCAGCGGGGCCGGGACTCCCAGCGCTTGCCGGAAGTAGGCGATGACCCCGCGGAGCCCAGGCCCGCCGAAGCAGCCGAAGACCTTCTGGGCGCCGTGCCCGAAGAAGATCACGCCCAGGACGACCCGCACGATGAGCAGGGACTTCGAGGCGAAGGTGCCGAAGAGCATGTCCATGGCCCGCTCTTACGCTCCGGCAAGCCCGTTGTCAACGTCGATCGCGGAGGGGGCGGGCCGCTTGACAGGCCCACGGCCCCGGAGCACTATCGCGGCCGATGGAGACCGGCCTGCGCGGCAAGATCGCCATGGTCTCGGGCGCGAGCAAGGGGATCGGGCGCGCGATCGCGGAGAAGCTCGCCGCCGAGGGCGCGAGCCTCTCGCTCTGCGCCCGCAGCGCCGAGCCGCGGCGGGCGGTGGCGAAGCAGATCGAGGACAAGCACGGCACCGCGTCTCTCGCGGTTCCCGCCGATCTGAACCGGGAAGAGGACATCCGGGGCTGGATCGCAGCCACGATCGCGCGCTTCGGCGGCGTCGACATCCTGGTCAACAACGCGGGGGCCGCGCAGGGCGGCGCGTTCCTCGACCTGCCCGATCAGGTCTGGCGCGACAGCCTCAACCTGAAGCTCTTCGGCTACATCCGCGTGGCCCGCGAGGTCTTCCCCCACCTCGTGCGGCGGGGCGGCGGGCGCATCGTCAACGTCATCGGCATCGGCGGGGTGCAGCCGATGGAGAACTACATGGTGGGCGGCGCGGCCAACGCCGCGCTGCTCAACTTCACCAAGGCGCTCGGCAACGAGGGCGCGCCCCATCGCATTCTCGTCACCGGCGTGAATCCGGGCGCGACCAGGACCGAGCGCTGGGACACCATGCTCGCCAAGTGGGGCGCGGCCAAGGGCGTGACGCCCGGCCAGGCGGAGCGCGAGATCCTCGATGGGGTCCCGCTCAAGCGCGCGGGCACCGTGGACGAAGTGGCCAACCTCGTCGTGTTCCTCGCTTCCGATCTGTCATCGTACATCACCGGCACGACGGTCAATGTGGACGGCGGCATGGCCCGCATGATCTTCTGATGCGGGCGGGCCGCGAAGGAGGAGGACGACCATGAGGCGACGCGACTTCCTGACGATGGCGGCGGTGGGTGGCGTGGGCGCGGGCCTCGGCGTGCCGGCATTCCTCCGCCGCGCGGCCGCGGCCACCCCCATCAAGATCGGGATGCCGGCCGCGCTCTCCGGCGGCTACGCGCAGTACGGCATCCAGGCCAAGCGGGCGGCCGAGCTCTTCACGAAGGACATCACGGCCAAGGGTGGCGTCCTCGGCCGACCGGTGGAGTTCCTCTACGAGGATACCGCCGGCGATCCGGCCACCGCGGTGCGCAAGGCCCAGAAGCTGGTGGAGAAGGACGGCGTGAAGTTCCTCACCGGCATCGCGCTGTCCTCCGAGGCGCTGGCCGTCTCCGCCAAGTGCCCCGAGTGGAAGGTCATCTTCATGTCCACCATCAACGGGGCGGGCTCTCTCACCGCGAAGGCGTGGAACCGGTACTTCTTCCGGGTGAACACGAGCGGGCCCATGGGCGCGCGCGCGATCAGCCTCTACCTGGCCGAGGGCCCCATGAAGCGCTTCTTCGCGCTGGGCAGCGACTACGCCTGGGGCCGCGACAGCGTGGCGTCCTTCACCACCCAGATCACCGCGGCCAAGAAGGAGATCGTCGGCACCGACTATCCGCCCGTCGGCACGAAGGACTTCGCGAGCTACATCGCGAAGATCAGGCAGTCCCGCGCCGACGGCGTCTACCTGGCCCTGCCGGGTCAGGACGCCACCATCTACCTGAAGCAGGCCCACCAGTTCGGCCTCAACCAGGAGGTGAAGCCGATCATGGAGATCCTCGAGCTGGAGAACATGAAGGCGGTGGGAGACGCGATGGTGGGCGCGATCGGCAGCTCGCGCTACCCGTTCACGGTGGACACGCCCCGGAACCGCGACTTCGTCAAGCGCTTCCACGCCCTGCACGGCCTCTACCCCGACATGTTCGACGGCGAGACGTACGAGGGCCTCGAGTGGCTGGCCCAGGTGATCCAGAAGGCCGGCACCGACGACGTCGAGAAGGTGATCGACACGTGGGAGGACTCGAGCTACGACGGCCTCGAGGGGCCGTTCTTCATGCGCAAGTGCGATCACCAGGCGGTCCAGCTCGGCTTCGCGGTGGAGGCGGTGAAGGATCCGAAGTATCCGCACCCGGTGCCGAAGATCCTCGCGACCTATCCGGGCGAGAAGGTGACCCCGAAGTGCCGCAGCGAGGACTTCTCGTAGCGTGGTCGAGCAGCTCCTCAACGCGCTGACGCTCGCGGGGCTCCTCTTCCTGGTGTCGGCCGGGCTCTCGCTCGTGTTCGGCATCCTGCGCGTCGTCAACTTCGCGCACGGCGTCTTCTACATGCTCGGCGCCTACCTCGGCTTCACCACCGTCGCGCTCTCCGGCGCGTTCTGGCCGGCGCTCGTGGCGGTGCCACTGGTCGTGGGCACGCTGGGGGCGCTCATCGAGTCCTCCACGCTGCGCTTCATCTACCGCCGGCCCCCGATCTACCAGCTCCTGCTGACCTTCGGGCTCGCCCTCATCCTCGAGGAGGGCATCCGCATCCTCTATGGGCCGACCGCGAAGGGCATCGACCCGCCCGCGTACCTCGAAGGGGCGGTGAGGCTCGGGAGCCTCCAGTATCCGCGCTACCGCCTGTTCGTGGTGGCGCTCGGGCTCGTCGTGGCGGCCGCGGTGTGGCTGTTCCTCCGCCGAACCCGCGCCGGCCTCGTCATCCGGGCCGTCGCCCAGAACAGCGAGATGGCCGATTGCCTCGGCGCCGACGTGGTCAGGGTCCGCACCCTCGTGTTCGGCGCGGCCTGCGCGCTCGCCGCGCTCGGTGGGGTGGCCGCGGCGCCGATGACCACCGCGTACCTCGGGATGGGAATCGGGGTGATCGTCGACGCCTTCGTGGTCGTCGTCATCGGGGGCCTCGGCAGCATCGGCGGCTCCATGGCGGGCAGCCTCATCGTGGGCGCCGCCCAGACGTGGGGCGCCTTCTACCTGCCGGAAACCGCGATGGTCATCATGTACGCGGTCATGGGCGCCATCCTGATCTTCAGGCCCTGGGGTCTCTTCGGCGAGCCGGAATGAGCCCGGCGCGGGCGCTGGCCGCGGCGGCGCTCGCGGCGCTCGCGATCGCCCCGTGGGTGGCCGCGCGCTACCAGCTCTCGCTCCTGACCGATCTCCTCATCTACGGGCTGTTCGCGCTGTCGCTCGATCTGATCATGGGCTACACCGGCATGGTCTCCTTCGGCCACGCCGCCTACTTCGGCCTCGGCGCCTACGCGAGCGCGCTCGTCCTGATCCACTTCGCCCAGCCGGTCCCGGTCGCCCTGCTCGCGGGCGCGCTGCTGGCGGGCGCGGTGGCCCTGCCCATCGGCTGGTTCTCGACGCGCGCGACCGGGATCTACTTCGCGATGCTGACGCTGGCCTTCGCCCAGCTGCTCTACACGGTGGCCTACAAGTGGCGCGACCTGACCGGCGGCTCCGACGGCATCGCGGGCGTGCCGAAGACCGAGCTCTACTGGGGCGGGCCGAGCCTGGCCTCGCCGCACGCGTTCTACTTCCTGGTCGCCGCCTGCGTCGTCCTCTCGCTCGGGCTCTGCCGCATTATCGTCCGCTCCCCGTTCGGCCGCGCGCTCGAGGCCATCCGCGAGAACGAGCGGCGCTTCACGAGCCTCGGGCGCGATCCCCGCCCGTTCAAGCTGGTCGTCTTCGTCATCGCCGCGGTGTTCGCCGGCCTCGCCGGAGCGCTCTTCGCCCCCTTCCGGGGCTTCGCCTCGCCGGAGGTCATGTTCTGGGTCTTCTCCGGCCAGGGGCTCATGATGGTGATCATGGGCGGCATCGGCACCCTCGTCGGGCCGATCCTCGGCGCGATGGTCTTCATCCTCATCCAGGAGGTGCTCTCGAGCTACACCGAGCACTGGATGATCTTCACCGGCGCCGTCTTCGTCCTGATGGTGATCTTCCTTCCGGGCGGACTGGTAGGCACGGCCCGGCGCCTGCGGGCGCGCGCGTGACTCCCCTGCTGGAAACGCGGGGGCTCGGCCGCGCCTTCGGAGCCCTGCAGGCCGTGGCCGGGGTCGACCTCGCGGTCGAGCCGGGCGAGCTGCGCGCGGTCATCGGCCCGAACGGCGCCGGCAAGACCACGCTCTTCCACCTCATCTCCGGATTGCTGGCGCCGACGTCGGGCCGCGTGCTCTTTCGCGGCAACGACGTGACCGCGCTCCCCGCGCCGGCCCGCTGCCGCCGGGGCATCTCGCGTACCTTTCAGATCACCAGCATCTTCCCGGAGCTCTCGGTGCTGGAGAACGTCCGGATCGCGGTCCAGCTCCGGGCCGGCGGCAACTTCCGCCTGATCGGCGGCCGGACGCTGATCGAGACGAGCGAGCGACGCGCCCACGACAGCCTCGGCGCGCTCGGCCTCGTCGATCTGGCGCAGCAGCCGGCCGCGACCCTCCCGCACGGCGACCAGCGCCGGCTCGAGATCGCGATGGCGATCGCCCAGGAGCCCGCGCTCCTGCTGCTCGACGAGCCCACCCAGGGGCTGTCGCCGGAGGACACGGTGGCCACCGTCGCGGTCATCCGGCGGATCGCCCGCGAGCGGGAGCTGACCATCATCCTGGTCGAGCACGACATGGACGTGGTCTTCGATCTCGCCGACCGCATCAGCGTGCTCCACTTCGGCCGGCTCATCGCCGACGGCACGCCGGCTCTCATCCGGGCCAACCCCGACGTGCAGACCGCGTATCTCGGAGACGCGGGGTGACGCTGCTCGCGGTCGAGGCGCTCCAGACGTTCTACGGCAAGAGCCACGTGCTCCGCGACGTCTCGTTCGCGGTCCCCGCGGGCGGGATCACCGTGCTGCTGGGACGCAACGGAGCCGGCAAGACCACGACGCTGCGCTCGATCATGGGGCTCGAGCCGCCCCGCGGCGGCGCGGTGCGCTTCAAGGACCGCGACATCACCGGGCTGGCGCCCCACCGCGTCTTCCGCCTGGGCGTGGGGTACGTCCCCGAGGGCCGCCAGATCTTCCCGCACCTCGAGGTCGGCGAGAATCTCCGGCTGGCCGAGCGGCCCCTGGGCGACGGCGCGGGCTGGACGCGCGAGCGCATCTTCACCTACTTCCCCATCCTGCGCGAGCGCTGGCGGCAGCGCGGCCGCAGTCTCTCGGGGGGCGAGCAGCAGATGCTGGCCATCGCCCGCGCGCTCGCCGGCAACCCCGAGCTGCTCATGCTCGACGAGCCCTCCCAGGGGCTCGCCCCCCGGCTGGTGCGCGAGCTCGAGGCGCTGCTGCTCCGCCTCAAGGGCGGCGGGGTGACCATCCTCCTCGTCGAGCAGAACGCGCGGATGGCGCTGGGCGTCAGCGATCAGGTGGTCGTGCTCGGCAAGGGCGCGGTGGTGTTCGCCGGGCCCACCGCCGAGTTCCGGCGGCGCGAGGCGGAGCTCAAGGGTCGCTACCTCTCGGTGTGAGCGCTCAGGCCACGCTCCCGAGGCGGACGATGGTCCGCCGGAGCCGGCCCTCGCCGATCTTCTCGCGATCGTTGTGCGCTTCGACCTTGAAGACGAGATGCCGGCCCTCGACCTCGGTGAGCTCGGCGAGGACCCGGAACCACTCGCCGATCGCCGTGGCGCGCCGGTGCGTGACGCAGATCTCGTAGCCCACCGTGGTGTGATCGGGCCGGAGAAACGGATCCGTCACGTCCTGCGCGGTCAGCTCCATCTGCAAGATCATCGAGGGCGCGGTGAGGATGCGGGCGCCGCCCGCGTGGCCGGTGGTCATCGCCTCCGTCACGATCACCCGCCGCTCGCCGGTGAGGCCGGGACGAATCCCTGGAACCGTCATGACCCGGATGATACCGCGCGACGGCTTGACCGGCGCGAGCCCCCTTCATATAGTCGGCGGGTGCAGCGGCCCGGCGTCTCGACCTCCGCGCTCTGGATCGCCCTGGCGGCCGGTCTGCTCACCGTCGCCCAGGTCGCCCACGCCGCCGAGTGCGGTGCACCGAAGGTCGTGGTGGTGACGGCGACCGCCATGAAGTACTGCATCGACCCGGCATTCGACGGCCTGATCCAGGATCAGGTCCGAAAGATCCGCCAGGACATCAAGGCTCGGCAGAGCGCCGGCAAGCTCATCGTCTACGCCAGTACCCCGATCAGCCCTCGCGGCGGCTACACCGCCACGAATCTCGACGTCGCGGCGTCGGTCAAGGCGGCGCTCGAGAAGGAGTACGGCGATCTGGTCATGTGGACGGCGGTCCTCGCGGGCGACGACGGGACCGCTCAGGATTTCGACATGGTGGATTTCACCGGTCCGAGCAACATGCGCGCATTCTTCGGGTGTGGCGCGTCCGCCATCGTCGAGTGCATCGATCGCTACATCACGAAGCGCGCCGCCACCGACGAGACGTTCCGCCAGGACGTGGCCGACCAGCCGGCCCGTCGTCGCGACCGCCGACGACCACTTAGCGGGCAAGTCGCCATGTACTTCGACGGCCGGCCGCTGTCTCCGGGGGAGATGGAGACGGTGGTCTCGCCGGGCTATGAGTTCCGCCCGTGAGCACCAGGATCACCCGAGCCGAAGGAGGGCGTCCAATGCGCCGGCGCACCTTCCTCACCACCGGGTGGCTCAACATCGCCGGCCAGGTGCTCCTGCTGGCGGTCCTCTACGCATTCGGCGGCGCCGTTCCGCTCGGGATGGCCGGCCCGTGGGCCCCGTATGCGCTCCTCGTCCTGGTCGGCCTGCCGAGCGCCCTCTGGACGGTCTTCTTCTACCTGCAGGCCCGACGGAAGGCGGAGCCCTCGCACGCCGTGATCCTCGCGTTCCTCGCCGGAATGGCCGCCGCGAGCGTGTTCGCGCTCCCCATCGAGCGCGATCTCTTCCAGACCTCACGCTGGCTCTACGACTCCACCTCCCTGCTCATCCTGGGCTCGGCGCTGGTGCGCGGCACCCTCGCGAGCTTCCTGGTCTACCTCATCGTCTATCTCGGGTTCTACCCGTCACGCGACTTCGACGAGCCCGCCGACGGCATGATCTACGGGGCGTTCGCCGGCGCGGGCTTTGCCGCCATCACCAGCCTGACCTACCTGGCGGGCCATCTGGACTTCACCCTCTTCGCCATCGGCTACAACGCGGCCGCCAACATCCTCATGTATGCCAGCGTGGGCGCGCTCGTCGGCTACCTGGTAGGCCGGACGAAATTCTCCGCGAGGCTCGCGCAGGTCTCCCACGTCGTCGCCATCGTGATCGGGGTCGTCCTGACCGGTCTCTATCACGCGGCCAACGAGATCGTCCTGCTCGCCGGCTGGACGCATGCCTTCTGGATGTCCTTCGGGCTCTCGCTGGCGCTGTCGGCGGTCGTGCTGGGCCTGGTGACCGCGCTCATTCGCCGCGTGTCCGCGGAGCCGGTGCGTCATCCGACCAGGCGATTCTCGGGACCCGATCTGCTCGTCTGGGCGGTCGCGGCGATCTTCCTGCTCGCGGGTGGGCTGCTCGGCCGCGCCGCGACCCGTGACGTCGCGTTCACCAGCG
>Ga0210384_10006356_pt1 | contig 12635 bp, 12 predicted proteins | sample IncBWH2MmetaG_FD_160574 | JGI IMG/M metagenome (GOLD analysis project Ga0210384, IMG submission 160574) | Forest soil microbial communities from Barre Woods Harvard Forest LTER site, Petersham, Massachusetts, United States - Inc-BW-H-2-M | ecosystem: Environmental > Terrestrial > Soil >... | reverse complement strand
CGAAGCTCGAGCGGGCGCTCATCAATTTCATGCTGGACTTGCACACGCGTGAGCACGGCTATACCGAAGTGCTGCCACCCTTCATGGTCAATTCGGCGAGCTTGTACGGCACGGGGCAATTGCCGAAGTTCGCAGCGGACCAGTTCAAGGTCGAAAACACCGACTACTGGCTCGTGCCGACAGCCGAAGTGCCGCTGACGAATCTGTATCGCGACGAAACGCTCGATGTGGACCAACTGCCGATCAAGCTGTGCGCTTACACTCCCTGTTTTCGAAGTGAGGCGGGCTCCTACGGGCGTGATGTGCGCGGCATCATCCGCCAGCACCAGTTTCAGAAAGTGGAGCTGGTGAAATTCGCGCGGTCCGAATCGAGCTATGACGAGCTGGAATCACTGACGCGCGACGCCGAACACATCTTGGAAAAGCTGGGGCTGGCGTATCGCACCGTGGTGCTGTGCACGGCCGACATGGGCGCAAGCTCGGCCAAGACGTATGACATCGAAGTGTGGCTCCCGGGGCTGAATGAGTATAAGGAAATTTCGTCGTGCTCGAATTACGAAGCCTATCAGGCGCGGCGCGCGTCGATTCGCGCGAAATCGGGCAAGAGTAAAGCCGACTACGTCCATACGCTGAACGGCAGCGGGCTGGCGGTGGGGCGCACCTGGCTGGCCATCCTCGAAAACTACCAGCAGGCCGACGGCAGCGTGGTGGTGCCGGAAGCTTTGCGCCCGTACCTGGGCGTGGAATCAATCAGTTCCCCTCTCAAGTAGCTCGTGTTCCGATCCCACAGCCGTTAGAGTCGGGGCGACGGGAGGCGAGTCGATGCTTGAGTTCAGACGACCGGTGCTGCTGCTAATGGCCGCAGCTAGCTTGGCGGCGGGGCAGCCCGCGCTGACCACGATCCAGGATATTCTCTATCGCGCGAACGGTACCCGTTTCACCGGAACGGTGTTCATCCGGTGGAACAGTTTTCAGGCCGGTGACACGTCCAACATCGCGACCGCGAACCTGACGCTGCCGATCGTCAACGGCGTCCTCAACGTGAAGCTGGTGCCGACCACCACCGCCTCGGCCGGAGCGAACTACAACATCACCTACAACAGCAGGGGAGTCATCCAGTTCACCGAAGTGTGGGCCGTGCCTCCCAGCACGCCGACACTGCGCGTGCGTGACGTGCGGGTTTCCTCAGGCACGGTGGTGGGGCCCCCGCCGGTCACGTCGCCCATCCAGATCACAGACGTGGTGGGTTTGCCGAACGCCCTCGCGGTCCGGCCGACCAAAGGCGTGGGTTTCGCGAACGGACGGGCTGCGGTCATCGACCAGGCGGGACAGATCGATGGTGCAGCGGGCAATCTGGGCGATTGCGTCAAAGTGGACGGCAGTTCCGGCCCGTGCGGCAGCGGAGGCGGCGGGCTCCCTTCGTTCTCCGATGGCGAGACACCCACCGGATTGATCAACGCCATAAACACGACATTCACGCTGAATTTCTCCCCCTCGCCGGCCGCGAGTCTGACCCTGTTCCGTAACGGCCTATTGATGAAGCAAGGAAGCGATTACTCGCTTAGCGGAGCTGTCATCACGTTCTTTCTCGGCTCGGTGCCGCAAACTGGCGATGTGCTCCTTGCCAGTTACCGGCGGTGATCCGGCCGTGCCGTTCTCTAAGGCGAAACCCCGAGCGCAACTAACGTATCCCACACTAGTACGCGGGGGGTTTTGGGACCGACGGCTACGGTAATATTACGCTTGTGAATTGTGGACTACCTCGCGCAACATAGTAGTCAGGAGTCACGTCTCAGCGCGATAAGGATACTCACATGGCGAAAGCATACAACGCGGTATATAGGATGTGGATAGATACACGAGGCCAGGATCTAATCGAGTACGCTTTGATCGCCGGATTCGTTGCGGTCGCTGCTGGAGCTATCTTCCCCGCTACGCTGATGCCGGATGTCAGCAAGATTTTCTCCAAACTCGCTGACCTGTTCGTACAAGCCGCGAGCCAGGGCAGCTAAAACTCTCACTCCAGCCTCGCGCTCCCGATTGGCTGTGCGAATGCTATGCTGATCGCAAACGAGTGAGCGCTGTTTCTCCGGCACGCGAAGTTTCCTTTCGAGTTCTCAAGAAAGTCCACGGAGGCGGGTTCGCCTCTGACCTGTTGCGCCGCGAGTGTCGCGGTTTGGAGGCGCGCGATGCGGCGCTGGCGGAGTCGATTGTGTTCGGTTGCCTGCGCCGCCAGAGCCAGCTCGACTTTCTGACTGATCATTTTTCCGGGCGGACACAGGCCAAACTCGACGAGGAAGTGCGCATCGCGCTCCGCATGGCGCTCTATCAGATCCGGCATCTGGACCGGATTCCAGCGCACGCGGCGGTTGCCGAGAGTGTGGAATTGGTGAAGCGGGCGCGCAAGAAGTCGGCCGCGGGATTTGTCAACGCCGTGCTGCGCCACGTCAACCGCAAGCCAGTCCAGTGGCCCGACCGGGCGACTGAACTGTCCGTGCCGGGATGGATGCTGGAAAGGTGGGAACAGCAATACGGAAAATCGGCGGCCGAAGGCATCGCGCGCGCGGCGCTAGAGGAGCCCAAATCGTGGGTGAACGCTGATACCGGGCGGCAGCAGGATATCGGAGCACAGTCGATCGTGCCGCTGCTCGGGATCGAGCCCGGGATGACGGTGCTGGATCTGTGCGCCGCGCCCGGAAACAAAACGGCGCAGGCCCTCGCGGCGGGGGCCAGGGTGCTGGCTTGCGACCGGTCTCCGCGGCGGCTGGCTGAGGTCGGCGCCGAAGCCGCACGCGTGGCATTGGACGCCACCGAGGCGCTTCCCTTCTCCTTAGGGTTCGAGCGTATCCTATTGGACGCCCCGTGCTCGGGCACGGGCACTCTGGGGAGGAACCCGGAGATCAAATGGCGCATCCAACCGCAAGACCTGGCTGAGTTTCGGAGTCGCCAGAAGAAGATGCTCGCGCGAGCGGTGGAATGCCTGGCGGCAGGCGGAAAGCTGGTCTACGCCACTTGTTCGCTGGAGCGCGAGGAAAACGAGGAGGCCGTGGACGGTCTGCCCGTGGTCGAAACCCGCATGCGCATCCCTGGAAGAGAGCCCGGAGATGGCTTTTTCGCGGCTGTGATAGCCTTGTAAGAGACGTCCCATCCGGCACGGTTGATATGCATGGTTGAGATTCTTCCCTCCATTCTTTCCGCCGATTTCGCACGCTTAGGCGAACAGGTGGAAGCGCTCGAAAGCGCGGGGTGCCGCATGCTGCACGTGGACGTGATGGACGGCCACTTCGTGCCCAACATAACTATCGGCCCGCCGGTGGTGGCCTCGCTTCGCAAGATCACGCGCTTGACCCTGGACGTGCACCTGATGATCACCGACCCAGATCGATATGCTCCCATTTTTATCGAAGCGGGGGCGGACCAGGTTTTGGTTCACCAGGAGACCTGCCCGCATCTGGACCGAACGCTGCGGATGATCCGCAGTGAAGGAGCCCGCGCCGGGGTCGTGATCAACCCCGCAACGCCAGTGGCGGCGCTCGATGAAGTGCTGGAGATCGTCGATTACGTTTTGATCATGAGCGTCAACCCCGGATTCGGCGGGCAGAAGTTCATTCCCTATGCGATCGATAAGGTGCGGCGGTTGTCGGCCAGGAAGAGGGAGCGGGGTCTGCGGTTTCCGATCGAGATCGATGGCGGCATCACCAAAGACAACGTGGCGGAGGTCGTGAGGGCGGGAGTGGAGTGGGTGGTCACGGGGTCATCCATTTTCCACGATGGAAAACCTGCGGCCGCGTTCGAGGAGATGAGGCAGCACGCCCGCGAGGGCGAGGTCGTGCGCGCGTAGAGTAGTATCGGGTATAGTCAAAGGATCGCAGTTATGACAAGCACTTTTAGACCAACCTCGGTGATTCAAGCGGCGGCCCTGGGGCTGCTGATGTCCCTGGCAACCAGCTCCTGCGGGTTCCACCGTAAGCCCTACGAGAACCCCATCACGAAGGACACCCAGCAGCCCGACAAGATCCTGTACGATCGGGCTATCAAGGATATCGAGCACTCGCGCTTCGAAGTCGCGCGGCTGACGCTCAACACGCTCATCAACACCTACGATTCGAGCGAGTACCTGGCCAAGGCCAAACTCGCCATCGCCGACAGTTGGTACCGGCAGGGCGGGCCGGAGGGGATGGCGCAGTCGGAAGCCGAATATAAAGATTTCATCTTGTTCTATCCGACCATGGAGGAGGCCGCGGAATCGCAAAGTAAGATCTGCCAGATTCACGTCAACCAGATGGAAAAGGCGGATCGCGATTCCAACAACGCCTTGCGCGCCGAGCAGGAGTGCCGGCAGCTTCTGGTTCAGTTCCCCAATTCGAAATTTGCGCGCGATGCCGAGCAGCGGCTGCGCGAGATCCAGGAAGTGCTGGCCGAGTCCGAGATGGTGGCTGGCGACTTCTATCATCACAAGGGCGCGTTTTCGGCCGCCGCCAACCGCCTAACCGGCTTGGTGGGCCAGTATCCGCTCTACAGCAAGGCCGCCGAGGCGCTGTGGATGGAAGGGGATTCCTACGGCCGCATGGGCCCGCGGTTCCGCCAGAAGGCAGGCGATGCGTATACGAAAATCGTGCGCGATTACCCCCTCAGCCAGTATGCGGAAGCGTCCAAAAAGAAATTGCAGGAGATGGAGCTACCGGTTCCCGATGCCGATCCGGCCGCGGTGGCGCGCATGAAATATGAAGCGGCCAATCATGTGGAACCGAGCCGGCTTCACAAGGCGACCAGCCTCATCCGGCGTGGTCCGGAGGTGAGCGCTGCGGCCAAGAGCGGGACTCCGACCATGGATAATCCCAAGCGCGAGATCCCGGAAAACATACCGAAACCAGCCGACACGGCCGGCGGCTTCTCGGGTGACGTGACGGTGGCGCCGGTGAACGGATCGTCGGCGCTCGATACCCAGCCCGATGCCCGGCCGGGGGCCCCGCCCACCGCGCCTCCGAACGCGCCGGTTGACCCGAAAGCCAACAACAAGAAAAAATAGCCCGGCATGAGCGTGATCCTGCTGGCCGATGACAGCCCGCACGCGCAACGTATGGGCGAGCGGATCCTGCGGGAAGAAGGCTACCAGGTGGTGACCCTGGCCGATGGTCAGACGGCGGCCGAACGGCTGCTCGGCATTGATCCCGATGTGGTGATTGCAGACGTGTTCTTGCCGAGCCGCAACGGCTTCGACCTGTGCCGGCACATCAAGAGCAATTACCGTTATATGCGCGTGATCCTGACCGCCGGGATGCTGGAAACTCTGGACGAGGGCGAGGCGAAACGGGCGGGTTGCGACGCGATCCTCAAAAAGCCCTTTGAAGCCTCGGTCATCATGGAGACTATCCGGCCGCTGGTTCAGGAGGCGCAACTGGCTCGCGGATTGTTCGCAGAAGATATGGCGGCGGCCCAGCCCTCGCCCGCGCCATTGACCGGCGCGAACCCGGTTTCAGGCTCCGGTTTAACTGATCCGGAGCGGGTGCATGCGGCGATCGCGCTGGCTCTGCAGGCGGCGCTGCCGATGCTGGTGCGTGAAATCGCCGAAAAGGTTTTGGTAGCCTTGGGGCATTGATCTTATGCCGGATAACAGTTTCGATATCGTCTCCAAAATCGAATTGCCGGAGGTCGGCAACAGCGTCCAGCAGGCCCTGAAGGAGATTCACCAGCGGTTTGACTTGAAGGACAGCCGCTCCAGCATCGAGCTGAACGAAAAAGACAACAAAATTCTGCTCCAGAGCCAGGACGAGTTCAAGCTGAAGGCGGTGATCGACATCCTGGAGGCCAAGCTGGTCAAACGCAAAGTTCCGCTTAAGGGATTGTCATTCGGCGTGGTGACACCCGCCGCGGGCTCGACGGTCCGTCAGGAGATCACCTTGCAGCAGGGCATTACGGTCGAAAAGGCGCGTGAGATCGTGCGCCTGATCAAGGACAGCAAGAAGAAAGTGCAGGCCTCGATTCAGGGAGACTTCGTGCGGGTGGCCGGCAAGGATCGCGACACGTTGCAGGAAGTGATGGCGCTGCTGCGCGCCGCCGACTTCGGCATCGACATGCAGTTCGTTAACTATCGCAGCAACTGATGCCCCGCAAAATCGAGAGCCTCTTTCTTGCCGGTCCCGCCGGGCGGCTGGAAGCGCTGCTCGAAGAACCCGAAGATGCCGCGCCCCGCGAAGCCGCGCTGGTTTGCCACCCGCACCCCCGCCATGGGGGAACTATGCACAATAAGGTGGTTCACCGGATCGCCCGCGGCCTGCGCCGCGCGGGATTGGCGGTGCTGCGGTTCAACTACCGCGGCGTCCACTTGAGCGAGGGCAACTACGCGCATGGCGAGGGGGAGAAGGAGGACGCCCGCGCGGCGCTCGAATATCTGCGTGCGCGGTATCCGGAGCTGCCGTATACGCTGGCCGGCTTCTCGTTTGGATCACGCGTCGTTTTACAGTTGGGCTGCGAGTTGCAGTTGGGTTGCGCGCGAGCCGGGGCGCGGCGTGTGATCGCCGTGGGATTCCCGACCGTCTACAAGGACCGCGCGTATCTGGATGGCTGCACCGTCCCGCGCATCTTCTTGCAGAGCACGCGCGATGAGTTCGGGCCGGTGGAAGAGCTTACGGCTTTCGCGCAAACGCTCCCGGAACCGAAGCAAGTGATCTTCGTGGAAGCACAAGACCACTTCTTTACGGGAGCACTGGATAAACTAGAGGAAACAATCGCGCAGCTTGTAGCCGCGCCCTAGACCTTACGCTTGCGGAACCGGAGCGCGCCTAAGCCGGCCAGGGCCAGTCCGACCATGCCGAGCGTGGCCGGTTCGGGAGTAGTCAACGGTCAATAAATCAAAATTCAATATATAGGGAAAACTCCACTAGGCCATTGTCCGTTCGGAGATAAGTGTCCCTAATCGCAATATTTAGTAACGCTGGCGACTGAGAGAATCTCATTGCAGATCGTACTCATTCGCTAGAGGGGAATAATGTGTTTCGTGAATGCATCTTCGTTAACTTAGCCGTTTCGTTTGCCCTGTTATCCAACCTGCCACGGTTGTCCGCCGCCCACGAACCCGCCAAAGTCTTGCTGGTTGTCAACGATGCTACGCCGCCTGAAACTGGGACCGGCGGCATAGGTGCGAGCCTATTTGTTGCGGAGCGGTACGCCGAAGCGCGCGGTGTCCCCCAGAGTAATATTGTTCACATTAACGTTCCGCTCTTCCTTGGCGATCCCCACCTTCCAGACAGCTACACGATCAGCTTGGATAACTTCGTGCTAGAAATCGAGAGGCCGATCCAAACGTTTTTGAAAAAAGGGAAATTCAAGCACATCAAATACATCGTTCCCACCTACGGAGTTCCGACCCACATCGCGAACGATCCTAGCGGGTTCGCTCCTGGCCTGAGCGTCGATTCATATCTTGCCTGCATGTCCGCGTGTACGAACAATCAAGTGCTGTTCCATAACCCGGTATACAACAGCGATCCTCTGTCCCTGTCAGCGAATTGGAATAATGCGGCTCTTCGGTCGCCCATCTATGCGGTGGTACGCCTGGATGGTCCGAGTGCCATAATCGCCGCTGGTCTGGTGGACAAGGCGATCGCGGCCGAGCGCGGAATAACGCGCGATTCCGGAATCGGGTATTTCGATTTCCAGCATCGGACAGATCCTAACGACGCGTACTACCCCGCCGACCAGACTATGCTCTCGGCCTATTCGCTGTGTGTGGCGGCCGGAATGCGCTGCCTTCTCAATGACCAGAGCCAAACAGGAAGCCTCATCTTGAATGCACCTCAAACGCTTTGGGCGTGGGGCTGGTATAACACCACCGTGAATGATGTGTATTCGTTCGTTCCGGGAGCGGTGGGCGCGCAACTTACCTCTTATACTGCCAACGATATTCGCAATGTAGGGGTGACCTACGGCACTTGGGTTCCGACATGGCTGCAGGCCGGAATCACAGCCACATGGGGAGCTACGAGCGAACCATTCACCCAATTCTATGCCGACGGGAACATTCTTTTGAACCATCTCTGGCAAGGCTATACGTTCGGTGAAGCTGCGTACATCGCCACTCCGGCCCTCAACTGGATGATGATCTTCGTCGGCGATCCCCTGTACAGGCCTGCATTTAAGTAGCTGCCCGGCCCTAAGTGATGAGGCAATCCTGGTGTCCATTACCGAGCGGGAGATCGCAGGATCATAATCGGACCCTTTTCGACCTGCGCCAATCCAACTAGTCGGGCGAGGCAAAAGGCGAGGCAAAACATGAAACGATCCTTGCCTCGTGGGGGCGTTTGGAGAAAGGCTGCGACGATCATTAGCGCTACAGCCGCGCAGAATGTCGCTGTAACTGCTTCACTCGACAATGGCTCAGCTATTGCCGGGCCAAGAGAAGACAAGGGGAAAACAACAATTGGGTCACCCATCAGATTACGGCCTGGAATCTCAATTTCGACTCTGCCTCCGAGCTAACCAACGGGAGTCCACCAATACACCTATCCCCTAGTGCAGCCATCATCGGAAAATTCTCAGCCTCTGATTGGGTTTCAAGATGGTAAATAAATGCGACTATTACCTGAGATTTTTCTCCACAATCCATACTATGGAAAAGAGCCTCTATTTGGTTCCTCACCGGTCTCTTTAGCCTGCAAGAACCAAATAGCTATCGTTCCGCCGTCATTTGAGTTATTTATGGGGGATAATACAGCCACATCTGAGTTCATCTATGCCCAATGAGAATCAAAATATCACCCTCCTTTTGCTGATGCTGGCGTCTGGGGTCCTAATGCTGCCCCACTCCTGCGGGCGTTGGCTGGGTCCCCTAACAGTACGTCTGTTCCGCAAACTGGGTTTTTTGGGTGCGAATCTTGGACCCATAGCATTTCACTTGCCGTTTTCGGATTTCGACGTCGTGTTGGACCCGAGGCAACCTCCGACCCGAGCAGCAGTGGATCGCGCCGATCGCTGCGAGTATGCTCCGTACCCTTGCTTCCCGCCGATGCGGAAGCGGAAGGCGCGTTCCGCACAGAGACGCGGGAAGCGTCGCCTAACATTTCTACACCTGTGAGGTTGGTTTGACTCACCGAGAATCGCGATCAGCATGATAAGATGCGTAGCCCTCATTATCCCGCTCGTGGGGTTTTTTAACAGCCCCGCTTCAGCATCCATATTGGGATCGGCAATGAACTTCGCGGTCCTGGGTGCCTCGACGGTGACCAATACCGGTGCCACCACCATCAGCGGAGATCTTGGTCTCTACCCGGGTACTTCGATCACCGGGACGGGCACCATCACGCTCAATGGGACGCAACACCTAACGGATTCTGTCGCGCATCAGGCTCAGATTGACACTATGAACGCCTACAATGCGCTCGCCCTACTGCCATCCACTATGAACCTGAGCGGTGCGACTCTGGGTAATGGAGTGTCCGGGGGAGTGAGTGCGCTCAACGCGGGCGTCTACACGTTCGATTCGTCGGCTCAGTTGACGGGAACACTCACTCTCGATGCTCAGGGCAACCCGAATGCAATCTTCGTTTTTCAGATTGGAAGCACCCTTACGACCGCAAGCCTTGCGACTGTTAACGTGATCAACGGCGGCACCACTACCGGCGTGTATTGGGATGTCGGCAGTTCCGCGACCCTCGGCACAGGCACCACCTTCGCCGGAAACATTCTTGGGGTTACAAGCATAACCTTGAATACCGGGGCTAAAATACTGTGCGGTAGAGCGCTCGCTCAAAATGGGGCAGTAACGATGGATACCAACACGGTTTCCATCAACTGTAACGCCGGCGGCGACTTCGGCAGCGGACGAACCGATTTTGGCAGTGACGGCTTCAGCGGCGGCGCCTTGCCCGCTCCGGAGCCTGGTACCGCTGCGCTCTTTGTAGTCGGCCTTGTCCTAGGATTAACCGTAAAGGCGAGGCGTCGAGAGTATTTTGCCGGCAAACGGCTGTGTGACCTCTTTGCGGAACGTGCAGGGCGCAAATTCCTCGTCGTCGAAGGCTGTCAGACCAAGCCCTTAATTCCAAATCCTTGGGTCGAGCAATTCAAGCAACAGTAACTCCTCATCTCAGTTGGCCGAGGCCACCGAGTGGTTTCCCACTAGCCGAAATGGGTTTACCGGCTGGGGTCCGTCCCTCGTAGAGGCGAACATTCTTCTATGTGGTACCCGGCTATTCCGGCCATTTTCAGTCTAAGAAAATCCATCAAAGGATCTCCCTCTGAGATTTCATTTTTGCGCTATTCACTAGATCGTTACACTCCCGTGCCGATAAGCGTTGATCGAGATCTTGGCAAAGGATGCCCAGTAACTCTCCAATTTGCGTTGAGGCTAATCGATTCGTCCGAAAAATGTCGGGGGGAGCGCAGGCACACCTTATCGAATCAACGGATGGGATTTATTACGTCGTCAAGTTCACGAGCAATCCGCAACACCCGCGCATCCTGATCAACGAGTGGATCACCTCGGTGGTCTTCCGCCATCTCGGCATCTCGACCCCGGATACTGCCATCGTGAATATCTCGCCTGATTTCATTCACGACAATCCGGAGGTTCACATCCAGCATTCCTCCAGCCGCTCACCCCCCATATGCGGTTCCCATTTCGGCTCGCGTTTTCCTGGTGAGCCAGGCCAAACGGTGGTTTACGATTACTTGCCAGATACAATATTAAGGAGTGTTGTTAACCTGGCTGATTTTCGCGGGGTCCTCGTAGCGGATAAGTGGCTGGGGAACACAGACTCTCGCCAAGCAATCTTCACCAGACTTCCTGGCGTCTGCTCGCCGCCCACGTTCCTAGCGCAGATGATTGATAATGGGCAGATGCTTGACGGAGGACACTGGCGGTTCAAAGACTCCGCCCTCCGGGGGCCATACTTCGGCAAGGTATACCAACATGTGCGAGATCTTGAAGCCTTCGATCCTTGGTTGACAGCTGTGGCTATATTTTCGGGGGCCATCTTAAAAGAGGCGTTTCAACAAGTACCTTCTTCGTGGCGCTATGGGGCTACAGAAGCGGCGTTCGAGACGCTCGTTGATGAATTAATGCGGAGGCGTCGGCGTGTTGGCGATTTGATTTGTGCGTGCCGCGCTGATGCCGCTAATCCGTTCCCCAATTGGTTGTGACGAGAACCGAACGGGCTAATCCGAGGAAAAGTTAAATAAGCGCAACAGTCGTCGCGCGTCAGAGCTTACGCCTGCGGAATCGCAGAGCCCCCAAGCCCGCCAAGGAGAGTCCGACCAGGCCGAGCGTAGCGGGTTCGGGAGCGGCAGAGCCAATCGTTAGATCAAAGTTCGATACGCCGGTATACTCCCCTGTGGGACCGAACGTTTGGAGAAAGACGGTGTCCCGAATGGCAATATCGGTAACCCCGGCGAAAATCGTCGAGGCACTGAAGGCTTGATTCAGGTTATGACCGTTCAGGGTTCCGATCTGAAGGACGCCATAACCCGTACAACCCTGGCTGAAGGTTGTGGTGCCCAGGCAAAATTCCCGGAAGACCGTTGCGATAGCGCCAGTCTGGCCGCTCGAATGCGTATGCACGGTGCCATCCAAGGCCAGGTTCGAGATCGTACCGGAAACCGCGTGCAGGTCGTAAGTGATGGAGATTACATCGGCAGTAGCGCTCCCCCCAACACAAAACGTATGGGGAGTAATGCTCGCGGTAGGGGTACCGCAGAAGCCAGGAGTAGTGAGGTCTATTCCGCCGCCAAACGCGTTCAAATCGATCGTGCTTGCGGTGGGAGGGGTTGGCCAAGTTGTGGTAGCCAGCGTGATTCCGTTGATGGTGCCCGTTGTACCCGATGTGACAACGAAATTCGAGAACTGGTTGTTGCCCACCGTGCAACCGGTGGCGTTCGTGAAGGAGGGTGACAATGCAGTCGGTGCGCCGGGGCAGATCGATGCCCATGCAGGCGCAGCAAGCGCAAGGGGAATCGCTACCATCAACATTCGCCTGAACATCCCTGTGTTCTTCATAAACTTAGGCCAGTCCTCCGAACGCTTATACCCCCAGGGAACACCTAGGGGGTACGGAACCACACCCAGAAAGTGTACTACAGAAATCTATGACTTACAATGATCTAAGTACATTTTCCGCGCCTATCGTGGCCGGCGTCGCGGCTCTGATGTTTTCGGCAAATCCGTCGCTCACGCCCGCGAGTGTGATGAGCATGCTGGAGCAATCGGCCTCCGACCTGGGCGCTCCCGGCTGGGATACCACTTTTGGCTGGGGCGGCGTGAACGCCTCGGGCGCCGTCACACTGGCTCTGACCGGCGTTCCGCCACCCGGCACGGGACCCAGCGTTTCCATCACCACGCCGGCCTCCAATACAACCGTTTCCGGAATGGTCGCCACCACAGCCTCGGCGACCAGCACCTCGGGTATTTCTTCGGTGACTTTCCTGGTGGATGGCGGCCTGCTCTGCACGGTGAATGCGTCTCCCTATAGCTGCGGTTGGAACAGCGGGAACTACACCAACGGCAACCACTCGGTGAGCGCGACCGCGCGCGATGGCGGCGGCAGCTCCAGCACGGCGAGCGTGACGGTGAACGTCAGCAACGGCAGCGATGTCACTCCGCCAACCATCTCGATCACGTCGCCATCGCCCGGAACGACGGTTTG
>Ga0210384_10006355_pt1 | contig 12636 bp, 13 predicted proteins | sample IncBWH2MmetaG_FD_160574 | JGI IMG/M metagenome (GOLD analysis project Ga0210384, IMG submission 160574) | Forest soil microbial communities from Barre Woods Harvard Forest LTER site, Petersham, Massachusetts, United States - Inc-BW-H-2-M | ecosystem: Environmental > Terrestrial > Soil >... | reverse complement strand
CGGGCTGTCGAGCAAAAGACTGATAAGTCTCAACAGGTTAAGGCCAAGCAGGCTTCGGCAGCTTCAACGCCATAGTCAGAATCAGGTCTGTCAGACCGGGCTGTGAGTGTAAAGCGCAATCTTTGTCGGCCTGCGGCAATGCCCGACGGAGGGGGACTCGATCAATATCCGCTCGGTAGCTCAGACTGTAATGAAATTGTAATGGTTGCACGATCAAGACCAATCATTTCTAAGCAGAACGGATCAAATCGACCGACTTGCAAGCCGTTGAAAAGAGGAGTAGGGTAGAAAATTTTCATAACGGTTCCGAACCCTCCTGTGTACTTGAAAACCGCTGTACGGGAAACCGTACCGGGGGTTCGAATCCCTCTCCCTCCGCCATTACTTTAGTAATCCAGCAGTTGCGAGCAGTGACCTAGACTGATGCCAAAATCAGGGGGATCACTGGTTGAACCGCCTAGTCAATTTAACCAAAGAGTTCGAACGTTGAAGGGATTGCGCTACTGCCCCGTTGTCTTAGCGGCGAACGGACGAGTGCGACCTGATTTGGTCACCGTCAACGGTCGGCAAGGGCGTCACCCTGAAGGCGCGTACTATCTGGAATGGTGAAGAATGCCTCAAGCTCATCGTTGTTGAACACGCTGACTTCCGGTTCGGTGAAGTTCCTGGCCAGACAGCAGAGCACCAGGGATTGGTGCATGATTCTGGTGGCCTACAAACACGCCCTGAGGGCATCGGAGACGGCATCGCTGACCCTGGATGATCTGAAAGACGGCTGCCTGAATATCCGCCGTAAGAAAGGCTCGCTGCACACCGTCCAGCCGCTGATGCCGCACAAGGGAGAACCCTTGCTGGATGAGATGAAGGCAGTGCGGGCCTGGCTCAAGGTGCGCTCCGACGACGGCAGCAAGGCGTTCTTCACGTCGCAGAAGGGCGGAGCACTAAGCCGGGAGCAGGTACATCGGATCTTCAAGGGGATCAGGGGGCAGGCGGGCATACCCGAGGGGAAACGTTTTGTCCATATCCTGAAGCATAGCCGCGCCAGTCATTTAGTTGGCAACATGGACATCGCGCTCCTTCGTCAGCTCTTAGGCCATAGGAATATTCAAAACACGATGGTCTACGCACACGCCAACGACCGGCAAGCCGCCAAAGCCGCGCAGGCGGCGGAAATGAGCGTGTTCCGCAAGTGATGGAAAGATAGCTGAAGGTCGTCTCTGTCCGGGTTCTCGAATGCTTGTCGCGGGCTGAGCTATCCCCCGCCCCAGGTGCTTCATCGCGATTCCCGCCGCGCTTTCACCGCGATTGCCTAGATATTTCGCGGTTGGCGCTGCACGAGCCGGTCTACCTGCGCGAGCAGGTCATCGTCAACGGACGGCGACGGCCCTTCGATTCTTCGATTCTGATCGGGGTTGTATGTTATGCTCGCTGCCGAAGGAGACGCCAATGTCTCCGAACCGCCTGCCCGCAATCGCTTTTCGATGGGCGATCTCCGCAGTATTCACCCTCTGGGTGTTTGGTCCAAACGCGCAAGCCCAGAGCGCCGGCACCGCCATCAATGGTGTTTACAACGGCACTTACACGTGTGCGATAGGTGCGAGAACTCTGAAGCTCTCTCTGTTGGCATCGGGGAATGGATCATTGACCGGAGTGTTTACGTTCTATCTGCCTCCCACTTCCCGCACCGAGGCTTTCAGCTATAGCTTGAACGGAACGTTCGACGCGGCGTCCGGAAAATTCAAGTTAAATCCCGTCAAATGGGAAACTCCTCCGCCCGGAGGCTATGTAATGGTGGGAATGGACGGCGCGTTCGATCCCCGCAGCGGACAGGTTGCGGGCAAGATTACAAACGGGAGCTGCGGCGCCTTCCAGGCGACGCGGGACCAGGCAGCGTCGGCAAGCAACGCCAGCGTCATCGCTCCTCAGGCATCGGCAGCAGGAACGCAGGCCACTCGCCAAACCAATGCTCAGCCCGCCACGCCCCGAGGGCAGCCCTCCGCCACCGCGATGACTGGCGTCTACATCGGCACCTACACCTGCAACGGCGGCCCTTCAAAACTCAAGGTCTCTCTCATCGGTGCGCCCGACGACACTTTGGCCGGATTTTTCATTATTGATCTGCCCCACGACGGTCCCCGGTTTACCTACAAGCTCACCGGAAGATACGCCTGGGGGATACACCAGTTCGTCCTCACCAGCGTCGCCTGGGGACCTGAGCCGCCGGCCGAATATACGATGGCTCGATTGACTGGCAAATACAATCCCGGTTCCGACCTGCTCCGCGGGTACGTCGCCAGTTCGTTCTGCAGTGACTTTTGGGGCGAGCGGGACAAGTCCGAGTCGCCCGAATCGATAGCCGCGGCGATGCGGACACCACCGGTATCGAGTCCATCCCGGCCGCAAGCCCCCGCCGAACCCAGCGCCGCCGCGATAAAGGCCGCCCTGCCTCCGCCCGCGCCGCCCGTTCCAAAAACTGCCGCCCCCGCCGAACAGCCGCTTCCAAAAACTGTCGTCCCCGTCGCGCCCCCGCCGCAAAATGTCGCACTGAATAAGAAGCCTTGCGACTTCATAACGAAGTCCGACGCGGAATCTATTTTGGGCGCTACCGTGGAGGCGCGGCGTGACGGCCCATACGAGTGCTCGTTTGAGGAACCCGGATTCACGTCCAAGGCTCCAAAGAACAAGCAAGTGAGCTTGAGCGTCTGGTATTCGGCATCTCCCGACCCCGGTCAATATGCCGTAATGCGGAAGAACATCGCCGATCACAAGGACGCTGCGGCGGTGATGAAGGAGGTGACAGATTTCGCGGATGCGGCAATCTGGACCTGGACTCCCGGATGGGGCGGAAGTTTGGACGCCTTCAGCAGGGGCACTATTCAGGTGCAGATCACCATTTCGGGTCTTCCGGAAGACGCGGCGCTGCAGAACGCAAAAAAGCTGGCGGCCCGCGCTCTCGGCGGCGCCGGCAAGACCGGGTACGCCTATGCCCGGCCGGGCACGGCGCCCGCACCGATGCCCGTGCAGTCCCCCGCCTCGTACGGTGCGGCGTGGATGGGGCAGGACAGGGTGATCCGGGGTACGGTCTCGCGCGTGAGCGTGCGCTCCGGGGTCCGTCCGTATTGGCTGACCATCTTCTTCAAGGAGTCGCCCGACGCAGCCTTTGTTGTCTGCTCCCCGTCCCCCGACATGTTCCAGGAGACGGTCGGCGATCTTTACAGGCTGGTCGGCAAAACGCTGGAAGTGACCGGACAGGTCGAAGGTTCCATGTGCGCCGGCAAGGGGGCCAGCATCCGGGTCGTCGATTCGCAGCACTACCGCGTGCTGGGCCTCCAGGCACAGGCCGCAGGGCGCGTGGCCGTGCGCCCGGTCCGGGATTCAGCGCATACGCACGTAGGACTCGACATCTGCAACGCGGGAAAGGTTGACCTTGACGCTTTACTCGTGAAGCAGGGTGGCGTCGCCAGTACGCACCTCGCGCCTCGTGACTGCGCGCATGTTTACGAGGAAAATGGCGCGGCGCCGGCGTTCGTGGGATTTGCCTTTGCCGACTCCCATGGGCAGTGGGGTACGGCCCGCAGGCTCGACCTCCTTCCCGACTTCGGTATCGACGTCTTAACCAGGGCTGACCGGAACGTTTCCGTCCGACGGGGGAGTAAGGATGTTTCCGCGCAGCTCCAACTGTTGTTCCGACCGCGTAACCCCTCATGCCGCCAGAATATCCCATACTCGGCTAGAGCACGACTGGGCTTCAACGCGACTGCCAGTCAACGGGCCCAGGCCGAGAGCGAAGATGCAAGCAGAGCAGAGACGGTCTGCGACAGCCTTGACTACACCCTGAACGCGGTCGCCTACGCCGATACGCGGGAGGTGACTTTCGAGAAGAAATGTTTCGAGTGCCCGGACACGCACGCTTCGCCCGAGCAGAGAGCCGCCGGACGGCAGGCAATGGGAACGATGTCGGAAATCTCCCCTCTGGCTGGCGGGATCTTGGCTGGCATGGCGGCCAGTGGGGAAGAACAGGAGCTGAAGGAATCTCTGGAGGGTCCACCGGAATTTCAGCGCATGAACTGGAATGAAATGAATCATGCGCTGGCGTATGTTCATGGCTCGGGAGGACGGCCCGTGGAAATGCCTCAGTATCTCATCATCCGCGGAACGGTTTCACGCGTCGATGTCAGTCCGCCGGGAGCGTCCGAGCATTGGGTAGACGTGTATTTCCGTGAATCAGCCGAGCAGGCGTCTTCGTCGTACGAGACCAGCTACGGAGCGTTCAACGTATGCACATCAGACGCGGGAATCTTTGAGGATATGTTCGGGCCGGATTTCCGCTCGCGTATGATCGGGCAGGTCTTCGAGGTAGAGGGTGAGTACCAGCGCAATTACTGCAAGGGTTGGAAAGGCAGCATCCGGGTCTCCCTGGCGCACCAGGTGCACGCGGTCGGCGCTCCCAAATAGAAGAAGAGAAGAACCGAGTCGCGCGGATTGCCGCAGAAAAGGAGTTTCATGAGCGGATTGAACAAATTTGTGGCGGCTATGTTCCTGTCGGCGGCCATGCTTTTTTCAAGTGCGGCGCGGGCGATGGACATCATAGAGTTCGATCAGATGGCGAACCAGGACCGGCAGGATTTCCTGAATTCTCTGTCAAAAGCCGCCGAAACGGTTCTGGAGCAGGAGGGCCGCAGCGCCGATGCTACGAAAGTCCACCAGCTTTTTAATGAAATTCGCCCCGGCGATAACTTGCCGATAGACGAGGCGAAACTTGAAATGAATCTGGACAACGCGCGTGTTCGCGATGCGGAAAAACACATTCAGAATCACGATGCGCCGCGGGTGCAGGTTGAAACCGCACTGATTTCAACCTTAAGAAAAAACGGTATTGAGATATCCACCGACCTTGTTAAAGGTTTGTTTCAGTTGACCGGCACTTTCAAGCCCAAGTTCCCGCCCAAGAAAGAGAAGAACTGAGTCGCACGGAAGCCGCCAAGAAGCGGCAGAAGGAACGCCTAATGAAACGCACCGCATGTTTTGTTGTTCTGTTTCTACTCAGCGCCAGCTTTGTATGCGCTGCACAAACGGTCGCCGAGGCAGCCAAGTTGTCTGACGCTCATCAGCAAACAATCATCATGACTTTCGCCAATAATGCGATGACGAATTTGGCCTTACCCAAAACCCCCGCTGGCCAACCCAAGAGTCCGGAACAGTATGCCGCCGACCGTGCCATGGCTAATTTGGTACGCGCCCTGTTTACTTTTGATGCGAAGTATGCGGACCCCTGGCACAAGACCGAAGCGGTCGGTCTGGACGTTATTCCACTTAGGATCAAGAAGGCGGCCGCAGAGACTCCTGATAAAACTGTTTTGGAGGTAATGGGAGAATTCGTGGATTACCGCTACACGGCTTTTTACACCGACATTTACAGGTCGGAGCAGCGGAAGGCCGAGTTCGCGAAACTGACCAATGACAAACAGGTCATAGAGTTCAGGAGGCAGATAGAATTGGACGACACTATAAAGGTCAATGAGCACACCTTGGCGTTGCTGGAGCAGCGTGATAAGGAGCTACAAGCGAAGTACAAGCAGATGTACGGTGACGCGATTATCCTTTCGGACGGGCGACGCGTCCAGCCGGACCAGTCGGGCCAAGTAGATGGTGACTTCACCGTGATCAATGAGAAAATGCCGGACGATGCTAACCACGAAGTGAAGGTGGCGGGCACCTACAAAAGAGAGGCCCAACGCATCTATGCCTGCATGATGGATCGCCGGATTAGCACTGGCGTACAGGCACGCAAAGCGGGATGCAGGTGAGGGTGTATGAAACCCCATCCGGCTGGCACGGCACTTTCAAGCCCAAGTTCCCGCCGCAGTCAAAAGACAAAGAGAAGAAGAACTAAGTCGCGCAGATGACCGCCATGGGCCTGTGGATGCAGAACGCGCTATTACCGCGCTCAACCCGCGATTAGGGTGCGATTTCACGGCGGGCGTTCTGAAGCAGTGTAAACCCGCCAAGTTGCTCTCTTGCGCACTCGCGCGTGGCACGAACCGATGAATATTTTTCCGCGCAAGGCTATGAGCTGAAAGGCGATGGCCAACTTGCGGTTCACTAGCTTTCCGATTCTTCCTTCCTTTTTAAGGTAAAACCATTTTGTTCGACGAAAAGGAGTGGGAGATGAACATGACAGGCGAACACAGCGCAGAGCGGTCCGCCGAACAAGAAAAACGGGAAGAGCTTAGGCGTCAGATAGATGCACTGAGGCGGCGCTTGACAGAGCTGGTCGAAGGGTCGGGGGGCACTTCGGACACGCCGCTGCACTCGATCTTCCCAGCGTGGCCGCTGCGATAGCAAAGGGATTGGCGGCAGCCGGCTACTCCGTCTCCGGTGGCCTCTGTACTGTGGCTACTGGTCTTCCTTCAGTACCGCGAAAGCTTCAAGGGCATCTTCAGCGCGAAGCCTGCGGCGCGGCCATGAATTGCGTCGCAGTACTCGCAGCGATTGTCGTTCTTGGTCTGAGAGAAGAAAATTCGGCGTACAGCGCCAGGTTTCTATTGGCATGGTCACAACTTCTTCAGACTCGGCATCATTGCTCTCGAAGTACACCGCTCTTAAGACAGTTGTCTCCCCAAGTCCCGTATTATTGATCTCAGCCAAGTGTGCGCTGCGTCAGTTTGCATCCTTTGATGCCAGATCATGACGTATTTGAATGAGCCGAGCGCCGCCGGCCCTTCGAGAATCTTGGTCACTTTCTTGGGCGCTTCGAGCAGCGCCATTCGGCGTGGCACAGTGGCAATCATGTCTGTCACAGCCGCGACGCGCATGGCGACGGTGTGTTGAGCCACGACCAGCGGGCAGCGCCGTTTCTCACCGATTGCCGCCAAGGGCTTGTCTGGATGGGTCTGAACGCCGCCAATAATGTCCACGGCAACATGTTCCGCAGCTAGGTATTGCTTGAGAGTAATAGCCCTTTCGAATTTACTCTTCCGGGATACGACACAGACAAAATCCACCTCGAAAATCACTTCTTTGCTGAGGTGGAACGTAGACGTGTCGTGGTCTGCATTCAGCACAAGGTCGAGCCTGCCTTTCTCCAACGCCTCGTACTGTCCGGCGTGGAGGGGGACAAAGCTGAAATCTACTTTTTTGCGTTTCGGCAAAACAGACGTGTAGAGGGGCGGCACGAGGAGGTATGCGGCGTGGTCGGTAGCCGCGATTCGAAAAGAAGCATCGTCAGTCGAGGGATCGAAGTCGCCGCCAGCCATTAAGCGGTCAAGACGCGGCAGCATTGTCGCGAGGTCTTGCAGGAGGCGCTGTCCTTTCGGCGTCGGCTCGTAACCGGTTGAAGTGCGAATCAGGAGATCATCGTGAAATGTATAGCGGAGTCTCTGCAGAGCACGGGTTACGGCCGGCTGACTCAGCAGCAGCCGGGATGCGGCGTGTGTGATATTCCGCTCTTCGGCAACAGCCGTAAAAACCACGAGAAGGTTCAGGTCGGCCTGGCGTAAATGCGTACTACGCATAACTTATATAAACATTATGCATTGGAATTATCCTTTGGCAAGAACGATATTGTTTTCTGTCGACGCTGCCTGACGCAGAGCCCGGGGTGAATAAAAGGAGGAACATTATGAAAAAGATAGCGATCGTAACAGGGGCGTCGCGTGGAATCGGCCGCGCCGTCGCCAAGCGACTGGCACAGGACGGCTTCGCCGTGGTAGTGAACTATCTCAGCGACGCCAGCGAGGCTGAAGAAGTCGTGGCCGAAATCAAAGTGATTGGCGGAGAGGCAATTACGGTCAAAGCAGATGTCGCCAACCAGACTGACGTTGAGCGGCTCTTCGAAGAAACCATGAAGAAGTTCGGCAGCGTCGATGTGGTCGTCCACAACTCGGGAATCATGCCGCTTTCGCCTATCGGCAAGAGCGACGTAGAACTGTTCGACAAGGTCATTTCTACAAACCTGCGGGGGGCGTTCCTGGTCTTGGCGCAAGCGGCCCAACACATCGCCGCCGGCGGCAGGATCATCGCCTTTTCCAGCAGTGTGCTGGCCAAGTCTTTTCCTTCTTACGGTCCATACATTGCGTCGAAGGCGGGCGTCGAAGGCTTGGTGCATGTGCTGGCGAACGAACTCCGCGGACGCAATATTAGCGTCAATGCCATCGCGCCCGGCCCAGTTGCAACCGAACTCTTTCTGAAGGGCAAGAGTGAAGAACAAATCGCCGAAATCAGCAAGATGGCGCCGCTGGAACGCATAGGTCAGCCAGTTGACATTGCCAACGTTGTGTCCTTCCTGGCCGGCCCAGATGGCGGCTGGGTGAACTCTCAAGCTCTGCGTGCTAACGGCGGGTTCGCCTAAATCGTGGACGCCTCTGAAGACCGAAAATAATCAAACAGGAAATAAATCGAGAAAAGGAGAATAGTCATGAAGAAGGTAATCGTAATCACTGGAGCTTCGAGTGGCTTTGGCCGTCTGTCCGCCAATGCCGTCGCGAAGGCCGGCCACACTGTCTACGCCTCGATGCGGGATACTGCCGGTCGCAACGCGCCGCAAGCTGCGGACGTAAAAAAGTTTGCGCACGACAATAAGGTTGACTTGCGTCCCATTGAACTGGACGTGTCTTCGGAGAAGTCCATCGAAGCGGCGATCCGCCAGATTGTCGCCGAACAGGGCAGGCTCGATGTTCTCATGCACAATGCCGGGCATATGGTGTTCGGACCGGCAGAAGCGTTCACGCCGGAGCAACTGGCCGAACTCTACGACATCAACGTGCTCAGCACCCAAAGGGTAAACCGTGTAGCGCTGCCTCAAATGAGAAAACAGCACCAGGGGCTCCTCATCTGGGTGTCTAGCAGCAGCTCGGCGGGCGGAACGCCTCCGTATCTCGCGCCCTACTTTGCCTCGAAGGCGGGCATGGACGCAATGGCGGTACAGTATGCGCGCGAACTGGCACTGTGGGGCATCGAAACCTCGATCATCGTTCCCGGCGCATTCACCGGGGGCACCAATCACTTCGCGCATTCCGGCAGGCCCGCCGACAAGCAGCGCGTAGCCGAGTATGAAGCGGGTCCCTACAAAGGCTATGAAAAGAAAATCCAGGAAGCCTTTGCCGCCATTGTTCCGCCGGATGCGGATGCGGGCGCGGTGGCGGACGCGATCGTTAAAGTCGTGGACGCCCCGTTTGGCAAACGCCCGTTTCGCGTACATGTCGATCCGACGCAGGACGGGGCGGACGTTGCATTTGCGGTAATGGACCGCGTGCGGACGGAAATGCTGCATCGCGTGGGCCTTAGCGAATTGCTGACGCCTGCGGGCGCGGAGTCAAGAACCACAAGCAACGCCTGAGTGCAGGCTCAAAGGTGTTCGCGAGCATGGGAATTTCAGGAGTAAACGATGAACCTAACGGGAAACACGATTTGTTTATCACGGGTGGAGGTTCGGGCATCGGGCGCGGTTTCGCTGAAACGCTGCACGGGAGAGGCGACAAGGTCATCATCTCGGGACGGCGCAAAAGTGCGCTGGAAGAGTGGAAGAGCGAATCCGCGGGTTGAGTTCGTTGAACTCGACATCGAAAATCCAAGAGCCGGAATGAGTAGCCGACCCGCGCACCATGCCACTGCGGGAGTTCATCGACGAAACGATCAAAAGTTTATTGACCGATGCACACGAGGTTCTGACTGAGCGGGTGCTTCCTCCGCAATACCGGGCCAAATGACGCAGAGGCTACAAACAGGTAAACGACTGGTTTGCAGGGCGGGCGCACTAGCACCGGCACCCAAACGGAACTCCAGTCCAAAGCAGGGCTTCCGGATCGCAAGGAGAAAGGTACGATGTTCGCAATTACTGGAATCACTGGCAACGTTGGCGGCAACGTAGCACGTAACCTCCTGGCCGCTGGGCGGCCAGTTCGGGCTGTGATGCGCGACGTCCGCAAAGGTGACGGCTGGGCACAGCGCGGCTGCGAATTAGCGACAGCGGACATCCTTGACGTCTCGGCGCTTGCGTCCGCGTTCGAGGGAGCGGAAGGCGTCTTCGTGCTGGTTCCGCCGAACTTCGATCCGGCACCCAGCTTTCCCGAGGCTCGGGCCACGGCCGCCACTCTGAAATCGGCGATCGAAAGAGCGCGTCCGGGGAGAGTCGTGTACCTGTCGACGATCGGCGCGCAAGCGGGCGAACCGAACCTGCTCACACAGCACACAATCATCGAGCAGGTGCTGGGAGAGCTGTCGATGCCCATTGTCTTCCTGAGACCGGGATGGTTCATGGAAAATTCCGGATGGGATGTTACGGCAGCGCGCGAGAACGGTGTGATTCCGAGCTTTTTGCAGCCTCTTGATAAAGCGGTACCAATGGTTGCCACTGCCGACATCGGACGTGTGGCCGCGGAAGTGCTCCAGGGAAGTTGGAACGGCCGAAGAGTCGTCGAGTTGGAAGGGCCGCGCCGGGTGACGCCCGACGAGGTTGCAGCCACCTTCGCTGAACTTCTTGGCCGTCCCGTAAGAATGGACGCCGTGGCGCGCGAGACTTGGGAACCCCTGTTCAGATCGCAGGGCATGAAGAATCCCACACCCCGTATTCGAATGCTGGATGGCTTCAATGAAGGCTGGATCGAGTTCGAGAGCGCTGAGGCTGGTTCTCGTAAGGGAAAAGTCGCGCTGGAAGCCGTGCTGCAAAGGCTCATCGAGTCGAGATGAAAGTCGTGATCGTTCCCCGAGAAGCCCGCTTGTGATCATCGCACGTGGCCTTCGCATTGCATTTCCACTTGCGTTACTGCCCTGGAAATGGCGGCAATGCAAGCATCGAGAGGATCCTATTATGTCGGCGATGACAACGTTCATTGAAGAAGAGCCAACACTTTGCCGCGGCGTCTTTGGCGAGCGTGCCCAGGAACTGGAATGCGTTGTGTCCCGACACCAGCCTATGTTTTACAAGAGGGCTTTGCGGTTCTTGGGGAACGCACCAGACGCGGAAGATGCCGTTCAGGACGCTCTCCTTTCCGCTTACCGGCATTTAGGGCAGTTCAGAGGACAAGCGCAGCTTTCAACCTGGTTGATGACAATCGTCACCAACGCCGCACGGATGCAACTACGACGCCGGCATTGTGGCTACTCTTCGCTTGACCAAGAACAGGGGGAAGAGGGTCTCACATTCTCGGAAAGGTTAGCCGACTCGAAGCCAAGTCCGGAAGAAGTCTGCGCCACTGCGGAAGCACGAAACCGGCTGGTCGAGGGTGTTGAGCGGCTTTCACCAAAGCTTCGTAGAACATTTCAGTTGCGCCATATCGACGGTTTGACGACGAAGGAAGCTGCGTTTGTCTTGGGTGTCCCCCAAGCTACAGTGAAAGCGCGGCTCGCGCGGGCGCGCACCCAGCTTGCTGGAATCATGCGCGGCAAGCCTGTCAGGCAGCGGTCCCGAACGGTTTCAGTTGGTAAAGCGGTCTGCATGAAAGGAACCCCAACGCAAGGTAGAAACGAGGAATGTCTATGACAACAGCAATCAACTCCGCAATTTCTCCTTTTGCGCAGCCCAAGACGGAGCCGAACGCAAACGCGATTCGCTTCCTCGATATAAAGCTGTCTTCCGTGCCGGCTTCTGACATTCCGGAAGAATTGCGTAAGCTATCGCGATACTTGCCGGTGCTCGTACTTGTTCCAAAATCGGCTGTTCATGATAAGGCGACCCCGAAAAAGCCGGGACACAATAAGTCCGCAACGGGCCTCATCGATACCAGCGATGTCTGCTTACCGCTGGGTGCACCGAAGGTCTGGTGGAGAAATTTCAACGTCACAGACACGTTTGAGTTTGGCGGAGTCAAAGGATGTTTGTCGACGATGGAAATTCATCGCAACGGCCGGCCGGTTACTCTCACAAGTAAAGAATTCAAAACTCTCGCGTATCTGATCAAAAACCCGCGGAGGGTGATCTCACGGGACGAACTACTCAATGAAGTGTGGGGATATGAGAACTGCCCGTGTACCAGGACCGTTGATAACCACATTTTGAAGTTACGCAAAAAACTAGAATCAGACCCCGCCCATTCCAAGCACTTTCATACGGTTCACTGCGTTGGATACAGGTTCTTGCCCTAGAAGCTGAATCTTGGATGAAGCTTTGGAGCGATGTTACACACAAACAAAGTCAAGGAGAACAGTACACATGTCAACGAACAATTGTAACTGGTTCTTGCCGACGACGGCATTGATCAGTGTTCTTTTATCAGTCTCGACACTAAGCGCGCAAAGCCAATCAGACCGGTCTCGATCTGGCCAATGGCGAATCGCCGGACAGAATCTAAACAACACTTGGAGCCAGCCAGCAGAGCATTCAATCAGTCCTACAAATGTCCACAACCTAAAAACGAAATGGGTATTCACAACCGGCGGAGATGTTTCTGCCACTCCTACCGTGGATGGTGACGCAGTTTACTTTCCCGACTGGGGCGGCAATCTCTTCGCCGTCGAGAAGAATAGCGGCAGACTCATCTGGTCTCACAAGATTTCCGAGTACGACGGCGTCGACGGAGCTATCTCTCGTGTCAGTCCCGCGGTGGTTGGCGACCAGGTAATTATTGGTGACATTCTCAGTTCCAACAAGGTGCACAACGGCGCCAACGTGATGGCAGTAGATCTTAAAACAGGATCGCT
>Ga0210384_10006354_pt1 | contig 12637 bp, 10 predicted proteins | sample IncBWH2MmetaG_FD_160574 | JGI IMG/M metagenome (GOLD analysis project Ga0210384, IMG submission 160574) | Forest soil microbial communities from Barre Woods Harvard Forest LTER site, Petersham, Massachusetts, United States - Inc-BW-H-2-M | ecosystem: Environmental > Terrestrial > Soil >... | reverse complement strand
AGCATTGCGGAGCATCTATTTGTTCCCCCACCCGCCGCCGCCGGGACTCTCAATCCTGATGCGCTCGCCTGGGCGTAGTCGCAGGTTGAATTTACCCGGCAGTTTTTCTACCGAACCGTCCCGGCGGATCACGGATGCGTTCCCCGGCGCACCGTCGTCACCTCCAGCAAGCCCCCAGGGACCACGCAGGCGCCGATCGGAAAGCAGTGTGACTTCGGCGTCAGTCAGAACTTCGATTTCGCGCACGATGCCGTCTCCGCCGCGGTGCTTGCCCTCGCCTCCGCTTCCGGGTCGTAGAGAATATTGGCGTACCCGCAGCGGATACGAATACTCCAAGGCTTCCGCCGGCGTGTTCAGCGAATTCGTCATATGAGTGTGCACGCCCGAAATACCCGGCTTTGTGGGGCAGGCACCCATACCGCCCGCGATGGTTTCGTAGTAGGCGAACGGCTCGCCGGTGCGGGGATCCATTCCCCCGATCGTAAGGTTGTTCATGGTTCCCGAGGCCGCCGCTGGAATCCGCTCCGGGACTGCCTGTGCTAAGGCGCGCAGCAGAACATCCACGATTCGCTGCGAGGTTTCCACGTTCCCGCCCGCCACCGCCGCGGGAGGGCGAGCATTTACGACGGTCCCAGTCGGAGCAATCACCCGGACAGTGCGCATCAGCCCCGACGTGGCCGGCACGTCCTCCTCCAAGAGGCATCGAAACACGTAGAAACAAGCCGAGTAGGTAATCGCCTCGACCGCATTGATACTTCCCTCGACCTGCGGATCAGACCCAGCGAAATCCACGGTGACCATGTGGCTGCGAGCGACTCGCCCGCGCTGCGCCTCGACCTTGACCGCCACCACAATCTTCACCGGCCGATCGGTGATTCCATCGCTATCCATGAAGTCTTCGGCCCGATACGTTCCTTTCGGCACGCGCGCCAGAAACGCCCGCATCATCCGCTCGGAGTAATCCAGCAATGCCCTAGACGCGGATTGCGCCCGCTGCAGCGTGTAACGCGCACAAACTTCGCGGAGCCGTTCGGCGCCAATGTGGCAGGCCGCAATCTGCGCCCCCAGATCGCCTTCGCGCTCATTGGGGGTGCGGACATTGCTCAACAGCAACGCCAGAACATCAGATTCCATCGCCCCTGAGCGCATGATTCGCACCGGCGGAATGCGTAATCCTTCCTGATAAATCTCACGGCACAAACCCATCGATCCGGGATAAGTCCCACCCACATCCGCGTGATGGGCGCGCGAGGCCACGTAGAAATCGGGGCCTTGCCCTCGCGGACGCTTTCGCACATACACCGGCGCCACCAGCGTGATGTCGGGCAGGTGAGTCCCCCCGCGAAAAGGATCGTTCAGCATGACGACGTCGCCGGGGCGCAGGGGGAAGCTCTCAATAGCCGCCCGCACCGACATCGGCATCGAGCCCAGATGCACGGGCATGTGGTCGCCCATGGCAATTACTTCGCCGCGCGCATCGAAGACGGCGCAGGAGTAGTCCCGGCGCTCCTTGATATTGGGAGAAAATGCGGTACGCCGCAGCGCCGCCCCCATCTCTTCGGCGATGGAGTGGTAAATATTCTTGAAGATTTCGAGCTCGATGGGATCCTGTCGCATAACGTCAGACCGGGTCGAGGTTCGGCAAGCCTCTGCCAGTGTACGACAGCGCGCCGACGAGCAGTCCCTCTTTGGAAAGCACCGGCTTATCCTTTGCTGCTTTCCATCGGGACTTCGGCCAGAATTAAGGGATTCCTTTAGAATGTGGTTGTCCCGCGGACGCGGTCGTGCTAGAAACGCGGATGGGGAAGAATGCCCCCTGCACTGAATGCGGCTTGCGGAAATCTAAAGATGAGCCCAAGAACCCGATCCAACGCCAAATCCGCTGCTACCGATGTGCTGATTCCTGAAAAGCTGTACTTCCGCATCGGAGAAGTTTCGCGCCTGTGCAACCTTCCGGCCTACGTGCTGCGCTTCTGGGAGACCGAGTTCCCCCAGCTTAAGCCGGTGAAGAGCAGTACCGGCCAGCGCATGTATCGCCGCAAGGATGTCGAAAGCGTCCTGCGCATCAAGCAGTTGCTGTACGAAGAAGGGTTCACCATCCCAGGCGCCCGGCAGCACCTCAGGGCCGAGATCAAGACCGACAAGAAGCAGGACCCGCTGCCCTTCCCGGCGCGTCCGACGTCGGACCTGAAATATATTCGTCAGGGTCTGAAGGACATTCTCACCATGCTCTCAGCCCGGCGGTGAAAGCGTCAGGCTGAGAACCTGCTGCATCGCTATCGCCGGTTGAAGTTGCCGGAGAAGTCGTCCCTGCTTACTCGCCCACTCAAGGTAATCGGGTCAACCTCGTTACGATCTCGATTCAGCCGGGCTTGGGCGGTCCCGCGCGCATCACCACGGTCAGAACCTGTAATCCGCATGGTAAATCCGCCGCCATCGGACCGCTCCACCACTCCGTAGAAAGTAATCCTGAAATTTCCGCCTCGCAGTGAAACTGACGGAGTCGCCCCGCTGCTGTCGACGTAGCCCCGGGTGATGTTGACATTTCCGGTGGATCGGCTGTTGTAGGTACCCCGTCCCGACGTATCGACTCTCACTCTGGGATAGTTGGGAATCCCGGGAACGCCAGGATAACCGGGCCCTCCCGGGTAGCCAGGGCCTCCTCCTGGCCAGCCGTTGTTGTTGGCTCGCGGATTGTAGTTCACGCGTTCCACACGATTCGAGCGAGGATCCACAACGCAGTCGTAGGTCGCTGATCTCCATGTGTTCGGACCTGCAATTCCATAACGCAGATTCCCGCGAAGACCTTGTCGCCCGTTCGGCGAGGAATAAGGATTCTGGGAATCGAGGCTGAGATTCACACGGCGTCCGGCGTCCGCGCTGACCCGGTCCACCAGCGCGTTCTGGCACTGAATCGCAATGGGCTGTGGACGGCCGTACTGGCCTTGCGAATAGTCCACTTGGGATTGCAGCACCGATGAGGCGACAAGATGAGCGTGCAGGTTGACACCAAGCCTGCAAAATTGCGACGCAGAAGAATACGGGACATAAAAAAATCCTCCCTGAAGCGTCATTTACGACAGGGCGAGCTCCGCGAGGCGAAACTATACAACATCCGTAGCATTCATGCGATTTCGAACAGGGCTTTTCCAGGTTGGCTTAGGTTAAGGCCCGATCCAGATGGCTGTATCCGCCGTCCACGAAAATGTGCTGGCCGGTGGTGTGTCCGGACTTGGCGGAGAGCAGGAAGATTGCCATGGCGGCAATCTCGTCCGCGGTGGTCATGCGCTTTCCCAAAGGAATCTTGGAGAGAATAGTGTTTAGTTTCTCCTCGGGATCCGGGAACGTTGCCAGCCACTCCCGATAAAGCGGGGTCATTACCTCGGCCGGCAGGATTGTATTCACGCGAATGTTGTAAGGCAGTAATTCAGCGGCCCATTCCCGGGTAAGCGCCATGATCGCGCCTTTTGAGGAAGCGTATCCGCTTGTGCTGCCCTGGCCGGTGACTGCGGTTTTTGAACCGATGTTTACGATCGCCCCTTGCGCGTGCTTCAGGTGAGGCAGGGCATAGTGCGCCATGCTGTAGTAATGCACCAGATTGCGCTGCAGCGAGGCCACGTATTCGTTCGGGCTGCCGTGCTCGAGTCCAACTTTGTCGTTGCGCCCGGCATTGTTGACCAGCGCGTCGAGCCGCCCAAATGTCTTCAGAGTCTGGTCAATCGCCCGGGCGCAGTTCTCGGGAGTCGAGAGCTCAGTTGTGACCGCGCCACAGGTCCCACCTTGGCTCCGCAACTCGTTTCGTAGCTGCCCGGCAGCTTCGGCATCGCGATCGACGATGACCGGTACCGCGCTTTCGCCGGCGCAAGCCCTCACAATAGCGGCGCCGATTCCCTTGGCCCCGCCGGTCACGATGACAACTTTATCTTTGAGTTGCAGATCCATGGTTGAAGTCCATGCAGTTGGAGATCGATCTGTTAGCCGCGGAGATTGACAAAGCCGCCATCGATCGGATAATCCACGCCCGTGATAAAAGACGCCTCATCCGAACACAGGAAAAGCGCCAGCGAGGCGACTTCCCCCGGTTCTGCCATTCTTCCAATCGGTTGCGCCTGGGACAATTTCTGGAACATCTCCGGCTCGCGCCCGGGATAAGTCTTGCGAATATAGTTATCGACAAAAGGAGTGTGGACCCTGGCCGGCGAGATGCAATTGCAGCGGATCTTAGAGCCCAGATAATCTCTGGCGATGGAGTACGTCATCGCGATCACGGCGCCTTTGCTCATCGAATAGGCAAAGCGGTCGGCGAGTCCAGCGGACCCCGCAATTGAAGCCATGTTAAGGATCACGCCTCCGCCATTGGCTTTCATGGGCGCGATCGCAGCCGAGGTGCAGTTGTAGAAGCCCTTCACATTTACACGAAAGACGCGGTCGAAGTCTTCTTCGGTTGTGCTTTCGACCGTGCCGATGTGCGAAATTCCCGCATTGTTCACTAGAATCGACAATGGCCCTTGTGCAGCCAGCTTTGCGAATGTGTCCTTGACCTGCTTCTGGTCGGTGACATCACTTGCAAAGGCAACGGCATTTCCGCCTGCCCCTGTGATCTGTTGGCAAGTCCCTTCCGCGTCGCTGAGGCTGACATCGAGAACCCTCACGGCAGCGCCGTGAGCTGCAAACCTCAGCGCAATCGCCTGCCCAATACCGCTTCCGCCACCCGTGACCACGGCGACCTTGCCGTCCAATCTGAAACTAGCATTGCCTCCTGGTTGACTCAGAGCGACACGCCTCTCTTCCACGGGATGAAATCATTTTGGCCCTTCAACTCCGCCTTCGTCCTGGTCTCGCCGCTGGCCACCTTGATCACCAGTTCGAGAATTTCCTCGCCCATGCGCTCAATGTTGGTCTCGCCCGAAATGACACCACCAGTATCGATATCGATAATGTCGTGCATGCGCTGGGCCAGAGTTGAATTGGTGGAGAGCTTCACCACCGGGGCAATCGGGTTCCCGGTCGGCGTGCCCAAGCCAGTGGTAAACAATACTACACTGGCCCCCGCGCCCACCTGCGCGGTCACGCACTCCACGTCATTGCCCGGCGTGCACTGTAAATGCAATCCCGGTTCGGTTGAATATTCCGGATAGTCCAGCACCGCGGCAACCGGAGAACTCCCGCCCTTCTTCGCGGCCCCAGCTGACTTCATAGCATCGGTCAGCAGGCCGTCACGGATATTCCCGGGAGACGGGTTCATTTCGAAGCTCGCCCCGACCGAGCGGGCGCGGGCTTGATAATCTCGCATCAGCTTCGCGAAACGGTCGGAGACTTCCTTTCGCGTGGCCCGATTGATCAACTCCTGCTCCACCCCGCACAATTCAGGGAATTCAGAGAGAATCGCACGGCCTCCGAGTGCCACGAGGAGATCGGCGGTGTGCCCGATCGCAGGATTGGCCGAGATGCCTGAGAACCCGTCCGACCCCCCGCACTTCAAACCCAGGCACAAGTGAGAAAGCGCCGCCGGTGAGCGCCGCAACTTGTCGGCCTCGACCAACCCCAGAAACGTCTGCCGGATGGCCTCCGAGAGCATGGTGAACTCGGAGCCAGTCTGCTGCTGGTCCAACACGATCACGGGCTTGTTGAGATTTGGATTGCGCTGCCCGATCTGCTTTCGAAGAGTGCCAATCTGCGCATTCTGGCATCCCAGGCTGAGGACTGTGGCCCCGGCCACGTTGGGATGGTTTATGTATCCGGCGATCAGGCCGCACAAGTTGTTGGAGTCCTCCCGAGTTCCGCCGCACCCGCCTTCGTGCAGCAAAAACTTGATGCCGTCGACGTTCTCAAACACGCGGGAACGCTGTGGATCCGCTCCGTTCCCCGGCACGCTTTGATGCCCGGCGTTCTGCAGTTTGCCTTCGCGGTAGAGTTTAGCCAACTCCGCCACCTGCCGGCGATAGACTTGCGGCGGCGCAAATCCCAACTCCTCTTCGAAGGCCTGTTTTAGGACCCCGATGTTTCGGTTCTCGCAAAATACCAACGGAACGACCAGCCAGTAGTTCCGCGTGCCGACCTGACCATCCGGCCGGTGGTAGCCAAGAAAGGTGCGATCTTTCCAGCGCGAGGCATCGGGGGCCTCCCAGGTGTAAGCACCTGACTGTTCGTGGAAATCCGAGGCCTGATGCTGAACGTTGCTCGTAGTCAGCGCCTGACCTTCACCGATGGGTTTCGTCGCTTTACCCACCAGAACGCCGTACATGATGACGTCCGCACCGGCCGCAAGGTCCTGGACTGCGAACTTGTGTTTGGCGGGTACGCTCGAAACCAACGTGTAGCTCTGTCCCGAGAAACCAATTCGCTCGCCTTCTTTCAGGTCGGTGAGCGCAACCAGGACGTTGTCCCGGGAATCGAGTTTCAATACCTTGTCGGCCATGTTTCTATTAAAGCAGGCATTTCAGTTGCTACGTGCCGGTGAAACCTCCGTAGTTGTCACTTGAAAACCCCCAAGAATTGTCATTCCGAAGCGGCCTCGTCGCGTGAGGAATCTGCTGCTTCGCTGCCGGTAGCCAGCAGATTCCTCGCCGATAAAGCCGGCTTCGGAATGACAAGGGTGGAGTCGTTGTCGCGCAAACCGCACCGCTACCACAGCCTCAACTTCCAAAACCGGTTCAGGCTTCAGCTCGTCCGGAAGGTTCTTTGACATTCCACGTCTATCCTGGGTACCAGACCCGGCGCGGGTCGTTTTCGCCTCTCTCATAGGTCCAGGCGTCTTCGACGAGCCGCTTCAGGTCAAAAGCTGGCCTCCAGCCCAGGAGGAATTTCGCTTTGCTATTATCCAGCCAGGTTGACCAGTATGGAGTTTCGATCTCAACCGAGGGAAGACCTCGAGTCTCTTTTACATAGTCCGCCACATGTTGATAGTCCACGGGTTCGTCCATACAGATATTGAAGGTCTGCTGGTGGGCTTTGGGGTGGTCTAGGGCCCGCAGAATAGCCGTCGCCAGATCGCTGACGTGTACGAAGTTGCGCAGCACGGGCTTGCCTTTCGGATCGAGCATCAGCGGCACGGCGCCGCTTTTCACATACTCATCGGCGCGGGGGGCGCCCACCAGGTCGCGCCATCGCGGACCGCCGAAGACGTCTTCGCCAAAGGACAGAGAGTACTTGAAGTCATCCTTCTCCATGATCCAGGGAGCTCTCAAACAGCAGCCGGAAAGCCCGTACTGGGTGAAATATTGCTCCAGCATCACTTCTTCGAGGACTTTGGACAGGGCATAGCAGCCCGGGTAGGCGCTGTGCCGCTGCTGCTCGGTAATCGGCAAAGGATGAGGGTAGAAAAAATGCCCGAGCGCCGCATCGCCTCCGATCAGGATGATCTGTCGGAAGGCCGCGCTGGTACGACACTCCTCCAACAGCCAGAACAGGCCCTTGACCGTGACATCCATCACGTCCTCGGGAGTCTCTTTGCAGGTGGCACAATGCAGAACATGCGTAACTTCCTGCATGGCTGCCCGCACAACGGTCCGATCCGAGATGCTTCCCTTGACTATCTCGAGCCGGTCATTGGGCTCCAGAAGCCGGTTATGACACAACGCACGAAGGCTTACATCCCGATCAAATTGCAGAATACGTGCAATGAAATGGCTGCCTACCTTGCCGGCGGCTCCGGTCACCAGGATGCGCTTCATGGGTCTATTCTAATCGCGTAGATGATACAGCCGGCTTTAAATCACCGTCGGCAATTCTCGCGATGGACTCAGTCGAAGCAGGCGGGTGTCAGGCGTTGGACGCGCGTGCGGGAGAGAGGCGCGTCGGCGAACTGCAACAGATCTCAATTCGAGGATTGCACTTGCATGGTTTCGTCAATCCAGAATTGAGCAGGACCACCGGCGCCGTCACGGGTGGCCGTCACACGAAAACCACTCGAAGTGGTTTCCACATCGTAAGTGTAAGGAGGCCGCTGTCTCTCGATGGTGATGTACCTCGCGGAAATCAACTCATCCAGGGAAGCATACTTCTGCTCGGTAGCGTAGTACCCGCGCTCGGCGTTGGCGATGCTGATCAGATCATTCTTTACGCCCACAACGTTGGCCGTTCCGGCGGGTGTGCCGCCACCGCCCGGCGCCGAGGCATTCTTTAACTGTGTCGAATAAAGATACATACCGACAGCCATCACGATGATGGTGCCCACAAAGCCAAAAGCACGACCCATAAACTCCCTCCGCTGTCGCAATTCCATCGCGAAACGGTCTTCGGGGCAAGTAACTAGAGTGTAGGGAAGGGACGATGCGGGAGAAACAGAGGCGCCGTCTCTGGCTGTGTTTCAGGCGAAAGGTCCCAGGGATTACCGCGCAGCCAAGCGAAAATGTTGAGAGAAAAGGAGTAATTGGACCGGAACGGCGAAACCGCGCGCGCAAACGTCGACACGCCCAAAGCTAATCGGAGAGTACCGACCGATAGCTACATGGGCGTGCCGACTGGTGCCGTGTCGTTACCTCGCCAACCCGAGCAGGTTCCCGCGTAGGTCTGTTCTTGACAAACTAAGCCGGGTGGGAAAGCCGCTTGGAGATCAGAGTTGCGTGAAACACGCCCTTCTTCTCCCAGGTGCCCTTGCAGATCACCCGATCACCTTCTTTGACCTGGGTCGCATCAATATCAGTCACCGTTTTAGCTGCGTGATACTGCGCCACCCACTTGGTCGAGCTGTCGTAGACGATGGTCATCTCGACTCCACCATCCCCTTTGCGAACGGTGAGGGTATTTTTGTCCGGACTCGTCCTAACGACAGTTCCCTCCCACTTCACCTCTTTTGCCATCTTCATCGAATCTTGCGCGAACACCCCCGTGGACAGCGGCAAAGCAAGTACAAACAGGAACAGCAGCGTGAATAGCTTTTTAGCCATTTGATCTTCTCCTTTTGCGGGAAAGCTGTGAATTGCACACGAAACAATAGACCTCGGCACTGAAAAGAGCAAGTACCGACATCGGGGTCTAGTCGCTCAGACGTTAGTACAACACTTCGTTCTCGCCCTTTTCAGCGATCAGTTTCTGGAATTGCTCCACGATCTTGTCGCGTCGCACCATCAGGGCCTTGACTTCGTCCTTGTTGAGATAGTGTTTGGTCTTATCCAACAGCTCGTCCTGATTCAGGGTCTTCAGTTTTGCGAACAGCTGCCGATCGCAGTGCGCCAAGTCCGAGACGCCTTTCAGTTCCTTGTGCAGCCGGAATGCGCGGGTAAAATCGATTCTCCAGATCTTCCAATCCTCAGTGATCAGCACATTGGTGAGGTTGGGGTCGCTGTCGTAGACCAACTGGTCCAACACCCGAATCTTGTACATCTGATTGTTCCAGGCATCGGGATCGGGCACCGCAATCTTCTGAGCGACGCGCTCCTTTTCATCCATCTTCACCGGCAGCCACCAACTGAGCGAGCCACTGTCACCCTTCCACTTGCGCTCGACATACACCGGGACGATGTCGTCGAGGCCGAGCATTTCAGCCAGGCGAAAAGCGGCGATGTTGTAGCGGTAAGAGTCGACGAAACCCAGTTCGGTGCCGGTAGCGAGCTGCATCGTGGGCTTGGTGTCATTGATCGCCTGGAAGGCGGCGTCGTGGGTGGTGGTGCCATCCGAAAGCGTAAGCCGCCAGCTTCCGGTAATACCTTTGCCGGCTGGCTTGCTACCCACGATCTTGGCGGTTGTCAGGAAAGTCTCGATCTGTTCTTTGGTAAGAGTGGTTTCGTCTGCAGCCTGGACAACACATGAGCAGACCAAGCAGACCATCGCGACGACGACAAGCCTTCGCGCCTTACAAGGAAGGATGCGCATGAAACTACCCTCCAGCCAAATTGCGCCCCAAATCTACCCCATTCACCCATGTTCGGCAACCTAAAATCGTTAATACTGCGGCGAACCTCGTGTTCCCAAATCGAACAGTTTGGGCCGACAGAAAGACCGTGTTCTTCAAGACCGGATATCTACGCTCTTCACCACCGCCGCCTCCAGGCGCACCTTGGCGGCGCGGGCGGTCTCGCGCAGTAGCGGGTCAGCATCGTTCAGACAACGGTGCAGTTCACCTTCGAGCGATTTCAGTCCGAACGTTCCGATGGCATAAGCGCCGCAAGACCTGAGCCACGGATCATCACTGGCGACAAGTGCGGCCACTGCCTGTTCCTGACTTTCGATCGTAGTGTGCACCAGTCGTCCGGCCAGGCGAGCCCGCTCGTGCACTGTGATTTTGCCATCCAGCAATGGCACCAGCATCTCGCGTAACTGGGGCTTCAACACGTTGTCGAGAAATTCCAGCGCGTTATCGTGGACCGAGACACTCTTGGATTGCAGACCTACGTACGCGCTGTGAATATCAAGATGAGGATATAACAAGCCCAGCAAGCGGAAGATGCGCTCCAATTCCTGCTGCATGGACTCCGCTAATGCGCGTGCTACGGGATCCTCGGCGCCTGCCGCAGTCCCCAGTTTGTCGAGAATCTGGTAGGACCGGTAGTGCCCGAGAATTTCGGCTGCCAGCACCGTCTCCAAAGTCAGGGCGTCGGTCTCAATCCCAGGGTGAAGGCGCTGTAGTTTGTTGAGAGCGCTAATAATGCGGAAACGCAAAGTAGTGTCGCGTTCCAACAGGTTCTCCATCAGCACCTGGGCCGCCGCCGGCGTCCCAATCTTCACCATGATGGATGGAATTTCCCGCCGGGCCTCGACTGCCACCGAGGTGTCGCCGAGATGGTCGCGCAACGCTCCGACGATAGTGTCGCCGAACTCCCCCAAAGCGCTCGCGGACTGAGAACGCAACTCGCGATGGGCCAGCCGATCCAGCAGGTCGGGGACCAGCCGCCGCTTGCGCAGCTTGCCCACGGAATGGATAGCCTCGCGCGCGATCACCGGGTCAGGATCGGCAAGCAGGTTTGAAAGCAGCGGGTCGAAGCAGTCCGGCAGCTCGCCCAGCAAGCGGGCCGCCTCCACCCGATGCCGCTGCCGCTCTGGTAATGGTTCGCCGACCATGGAGGTGAGAATCTGCTGCGCGGCCTCGAGTATTTGCGTCTCGCCGGGTCGCGCCAAATATGCCACGACCGCCGAGCTGACCGAGAAGTCGGCGAAGTCGGCTTCGTCCTGCATCAACTCCAGCGGATCAACATGGGCGTGATGGGTGAGGTAAAGCAAGGCTTCGGTGCGCACATTGAGATCCGGATCCCGGATCAGCCGTTCGATGTCCGGGCGGACCGTCTTGTCGCCCGATTCGGACAGAATCTGGATTGCCTTCTGCCGCACTTCCGGAGCGGGATGGCTCAACAGGCTACGGATTACGGGATGGGCCGCCCTCTGCCGTTCCAATTCAAACAAGCTGAGGGCATAGAGAATCTCTTTGGGATCGGATGCGCTAAGGCCGCTCGCCAGCAACTCGGCGGTCGAACGGTCCAGCACCGAAGTGGAGGCCTGCTCTACGTCCACGCGATGCTGGCTGATGCTTTCTTTCAGAGTGGCAACATATTCCTTACGCACAATCGCCACCGACACCAACCAGACGCTGACCAGTACCAGCACTACCCAACTGATCTGACGCGCCGGCATGTGCAACATGGTGGCGAAAATGAGGACCGCCAGTCCGGACAAGCCGTCGCCCAGGCGCCAGATCACGGTGTCGAGGAACCACTTGACCTGTATCTTGACCCGGGCCGCCAGTGGTAGATAAAGCAATTCCCGGGTGGACTGGTCCAGGGAATAGCGCAGTACCTGGTCACAGCTTTTCAGCGTGGTCACGGCGGCCAGAGTGCCAAAAACAAGCAGGCCGGCCGAACCCATAAGAACGGTGGCGGGAAGCATGAACAGGGCTGTACCGATACCAAACCGGCGCAGGAACCGGGTGGTCAACAGCAACTGGAACAGTAGCGAGAGTATGCCCGCATAAAAATTGAAGTTGCCAAGAAAGATGGCCAGCGCGTCTTTTCTCACCAGGGTCTGCTGCGCAATGGCGAGAAACTGCCAGCCGGTCAGTGTCGTGACCAGGGAGGAGACGCAGATCACAGCGGCGATGGCCCGCAGATACGGCGTGGCAAAAACCAGACGCATGCTCTGGTTCAGGTTTCGTGGGCTGTTCTGGCCAGTCCCCTCTTCGATTTCATTTCCGCCGGCGACCGCGGCCTGTCCGCTGCGCCAGATGAGGATTACCAGTCCGGCGCAAATCAAGACGAAAAACACCATGCCCACCAGAAGGCTCTCGGTGCCGAAATGCCGCGTCACAGTCTTGGAGAAGTAACCGGAAAAGATCCAGCCCGCAACCCCTCCGCCTCCCACCATCCCAAAGACGCGCTTCGCCTCCCGCGTGGTCAAAACGTAGTTCGCCACGGTCCAGATCTGGGTAGGCACCAGAACTCCAAAAATCTTTACCCAGATGTAGAACGCCGGAAATAGCCAGAGCAGCCGGGAGTAGTAGTGGTCCAGTGCCCAGAACACGGCGCAATTGCTGGCGAAAAACAACATGCTGCCGACCACCAAATTGCGCAAATGAACTCGCCGGGCAATTACCACGTAGCCAGCCACGACTATGGCGACTAGCACCGAGCTGGCAATGTCAGCGTAGGCCAGCTGCCTGGCCTGGAAGCGCGAAAGGAACAAGGCGGCAGCCGCCACTCCGCCGATTTTG
>Ga0210384_10006350_pt1 | contig 12640 bp, 8 predicted proteins | sample IncBWH2MmetaG_FD_160574 | JGI IMG/M metagenome (GOLD analysis project Ga0210384, IMG submission 160574) | Forest soil microbial communities from Barre Woods Harvard Forest LTER site, Petersham, Massachusetts, United States - Inc-BW-H-2-M | ecosystem: Environmental > Terrestrial > Soil >... | reverse complement strand
CAATTTAAGACTTGTCTCGAGCGAATCTTTACCAGACCGCAAAACGGCAGCATAGAGATCCAGGAGGCGCCGGGCCTGTCGCTCGGAAGAGTACTCCTGGAAGACGCGCGTCTGGGCGTTTCGAGCGAGACGCAGCGCTTCGTGAGGATTCGCATGGAGATCGTTTATGGCGCGCGCCACAGCCAATGGATCGGCTGGCGGTATCAGAATACCCGATTCCCCTTGCTCGATCAGATCCGGCACGCCTCCGACGCGTGTCGCTACGACCGGCGTCCCCAGCGCCATGGCCTCTAAGAGCACGTTTGGCACGCCTTCTGAAAGTGAAGGATTAGCCAAAATATCGGAAGCTTGGATCCAAGACCGCACGTTATCTTTGAAGCCGGCGAAAACGACGTGATTTCGAATTCCCAACCGCTCCACTCGGTCCTCGAGCGGCTTGCGCTCCCGGCCTTCACCTAACACCAGAAGCTGAAAGTTTGAGTTCTGCGACACTAAAGTTGGCGTTGCATCGATGAGGTAACGGTGCCCTTTTTCCACGCTCAACCTTCCGGCAGTGCAAACAAGGAAGGCATCTTCGCGCAGGCCCAAGGCCCTCCTGATAGGCGCACGATCGAACGGCAAAGCGATCTTGTCCGGGAAAAAGAGAACTGCGTTCGGAATAGTAAGGGGGGGAGGAAGGGCCTTGCGTTCTGTGCTCAACTGCTCTGCCACAGGCCGGCAGACGCACACTACCCGGTCCACACGGCGCACGATAACTCGGTCGAGGCGTTCGTACAATCTCACCCGGGAAGTTTCTGCCGTCCAGCCCCGCACAAAGGCGATCTGCGGGCAATCGGTAAGATGAACTGCCGCCCAACCGACTAGATTGGCCTTGTAGCCGTGAGTGCAGAGTATTGAAATTTCTTCGCGCCGCAGCTCTTGCGCCAACTCAAAAATCTGGCCAGGGCTAAACCGACTCGAGCGGAGCACAATCGTTGGCAGGCCCATCTCCTCCGCGCGCCGTAAAAACTCGGGCGAAGTGGATCTCTTCCGAAAAGAGCCGATCCAAATTTCGCGCTCTGGAGAAGTTCCTGTTACAGCATGGTGGAGGATCTGCTTTTCCGGGCCACCGACGAAGTTGCTGGCCATGAGATGAAGAATGCGAATCTTGGGTTTACCCATCAAGCAGGCCCCTCTATTTGAGCCGTTGTCAGAGGCTGAAGTTCCGTCGCCGCAGCATTCGCTCGGTCGGAGACTTCACCTGTGACTTCGGCTTCCTGAACCCCGGATTTCAGAAGTTGGTGGACAATCCTTTGGGCTGCGCGGCCGTCGCCATACGGATTCCGCGCTTGGGCCATCCGTGCGTAGAGGCCAGGATCGCGAAGTAGCCGCTCCGTTTCCGCGACAATCCTTTCAGGATCGGTTCCCACCAGCTTTGCGGTGCCGGCCTCGATCGCCTCCACCCTTTCGGTCCGCGACCGCAGCACCAGCACCGGTTTGCCGAGCGAGGGAGCTTCTTCCTGAATACCACCCGAATCCGTGAGGATCAGGAAACTAAGCTGCATTAGATGAATGAAGCTAGCGTAATCCAACGCATGTGTCAGATAGATTCGGGGCACACCTTCCAGTTCGCGGCGTACTGGTGTGCACACGTTGGGATTCGGGTGCATGGCGTAGAGCACGTGCACATCAGAGTTTCGTCTCACTACGGTACGCAATGCATCGCAGACGTTCAGCAACTCCTCGCCGAAGCTCTCTCTTCGATGGCCGGTGACCAACAATAACCGCTGCCGTTCAGTATCAAAGGGCAGATGAAGGCCAAGTTCCTCCGTGAGACGATCCGAACTTCCATTGCCATCACCGTGAAAGCGTGCCACTCGATTGCTGGCGACTTCCAGCAAAGCGTCGATAGCAGTGTTGCCGGTAACGTGAATTGTGGCTGCGTCCACGCCTTCCCGGAGCAGATTTTGTCGCGCCCGTTCGGTCGGCGCGAAGTGCAGGTCGGCAATTTGACCGATGAATCTCCTGTTGATCTCTTCGGGGAAAGGATTAAAGCGGTCTCTGGTCCGCAGTCCTGCCTCGACGTGGGCTACCGGAATACGGCGATAGTACGCTGCCAGGGCGGAGGCCATGGCCGTAGTGGTATCGCCCTGGACTATGAGCCAATCAGGTCGATACGTGGCCAGGTCTTGTTCCACCTCATGAAGTATCCGAGCAGTGAGCGCTCCGAGGGGCTGATCTGCCTGCATCACTTTCAAGTCTTTATCGGGCTGAATGCCGAAGAGCTCCAAAACCTGATCGAGAAGCAGGCGATGCTGACCAGTCACAAGTACGCGTTGCTCGATGCCGGGATGGCGATTGAGGCACTGAATGACGGGGGCCAGCTTAATAGCCTCCGGTCGGGTCCCGAAAGCGATGCACGCTTTGAGTATGCTCATGAGATTTCTGACGCGGCGTTTGCAAAACTGAAGTCCGGCCCCGCGGGTTTCGCCCGGTGGTGTAGAGCGGCATCAATGTACTGTTCAAGAGTGTTCACCCGAGCTTCCCAACTCTCTCCTGCCGCGAAGGCAAAACGCCGCGTGCGGCGCTCGGGAGCGTAGTCAGCCAGAGCCAGCTTGACTTGGTCTACAAAGTCGTCAGCCATATTCGCTTGGAAGACGACTTCGCTGAAAGGCGCCAAGTCAGGCAGCGGTGTCGACACCACCGGTAAACCAAGAGCCAGGTATTCGAGTAACTTCAATGGATTGACGTATGCTGTGAGCCTATCCTGCCGAAACGGGATCAGGCCGACATCGAAGTGCGCCGCGTACCGAGGCAGATCTGCATAGGAACGCGGTCCCAGCCAATGTAAGTTCGGCAGGCACTTCGGCATGGAAAACTCAATCCACTGCGGTCCAATCAGGACCACGGAGCCGTGCGGGAACGCACGCGCGACATGTCCCAAGAGATCGCCGTCGACCCACGGGGCGAGCGTCCCGTAAAAACCCAGCAAGGGACGCGGCAGACCCTGCAACTCCTCTGGCATGGGACCGAGCGCTGCGGCTGCCGAATGGAAGTGGTCGAAATCCACTCCATGCGGCAGAAATACGGCGGGCGCTTTAATTCCGCGCTTGTCCTCTTGCAATTTCCTCGATGTCACGAAGATTAAATCTGCTTCCGCGAGCATCCGGCTTTCCAAGTCCTTGATGTACTCCGAGTACACGCCAGGCATCGCTGAATACTCGTCCATGATGTAGTAAATCAGAAGCCGCTCCCCGAGCATGCCAATCGCCTCGGCGCCAAACGGCAGGGCAGCGAACAATACTGGAGCTTCGAAACCATGCAGACGCAACTGCTGCTGCAGCCCGCTCACCAGCACGCGCCGGTTCCAATCTCGAACAGGTGCGATTGGCTTGAAAGGGACCAGCGTCGGCGAATGAAAGTGAAGGCCGGCGACACCTTGCGCCGGGTGCTTCCCTTTGGCTAGAGCCAGACGCCGTAGTTTGTGCCAGGCGCGTTGCGCGTCGTTTAGGGTCCACCGCGGACGACGCAGCCAGAAGGTGTTCACGTAGAGCAGCGGGTACGACTTCACCAGCCCGCGGGCAAGATACTGCACGCTGGTGGGGTGCAATCCCCACTCATCGCCAAAGACGACTATGGGCGGGGCGGTGTTCATCGTCTTTGCTTCTCTCCTTTTAAGTGAGTTGTGGGCGCCGATGGTGCAGCGACTGATGTGGACTACGCTTACAGATGAATCTTGATCAGATATACATCGGAGCATTGATTGCGGTCGTGCATTCCCGCCGGGCAGCCGTTCGGGTAGGCCATGTTACTGGTGAAGACCACGTATTTACCGTCACGGCTGATGGCAGCATGCGGCTGGGCCCAGTAGTCTTCCATGCTGCGCGAACGGGCTTGGGCGAGACGATAGAGGGCGGCGCCGTCGACGCGAGCCACGACAATCTCGTCCTCGTAGAGTTGCCAATTACCGAGGATTGGCGTTTGGTAGTCTGGGTTGGTGGTGAAAAACTCCGGCCCCGGCTTGCGAGTATCGAAGAAAGAGATGGCGAGCCACGGCTGAGAGGCGTCGCCACGATAGCTGATGTGCCAACTCGGCTGTTTGTCGAGAAGGCAGAAGGCTGAGGAGAAATTGTTGATGAGTCTCACGTCCAGCCCCCACCCGCTAGGACAAGGGTTGCCGACCCCAGTAAGGGTCGCACCGTTGTCGACGGCGATAAGCACGGCATTGCCTCTCATGTCGTATCCCGTGTCGTAATGATTCGTGGCGTCCTGCAGGCTCAATAACGTCTTTCCATTCCACAACCGCAGGCCCTGCTCCGGCCCGTGGCCATCCTCAACAAACTGGATGCTCAACAAATTGCTGGCGGTAAGTTGTAACTTATGCAGGCATCCAGGCTGTCCGGTGCTGGTGACACTACTACCTGTAACCTTGCACGAGGTGGTGTAAACGGAAGTCTTGGTCCGTTGGCTAAGGGACCAGACGAAAATGTCTATCGTATTGTTCGGGTTCCGTCCCGCCAGGGCGATGTGATCGCCGTCTTGAGACACATCCGCGGAGTCCGGAGAGATTATGGCACTGTATTCACTGAAAGTTTGCAGGGCCACAGGCTCGACGGAATTGCCCCTGATGACTGCTTTGTAGAGGATGTTCGCGCGAGTGTAGTAGAAGATGCTGCCATTCACAGCATCCCAGAGAAGAAGCCCACCTGCGTTCCTAGTGGGCATGTTGGCCGCCGAAACAACGATTTTCCCGTTGATGTCTCGCACTCGCCAAGCACCGTCATTGGAGACAATGAGTAGCATCGTGTCCGTGGCGTTCAATGGCGATAACGTGGAGTAATAGTGCACCAAACTGGGGTGAGTGCCGTCCGAAAAGGTTTCCTCAAGGCTGCCGTTGGTGATTCGCTTCACAGTGCAGCCGAACGCAGGATCGATATAGCTCTGACCGGTTGCCGGCGGTGTAAACGTGTCCCACTTGGATGGTGGATGGATTAAACCATCATTTGGCTCTCCGCACAGCAATCCGCTGGGCTGCGCGGGGACGGGAGCACCCCCGCCTCCCTGGCAGGCTAGCACCCAGCCCAGGAGAGTGGTGAACGCTACTGCCACAGGGAGGACTCGCAGCGCAAAAAGGTTCTTAGAGCTCATCAAAATGTGGGCGGCCCTGCTCAGTTTTGAGGCAAGCTCAAGAAGCGGCTCCAGAAGGAACATAGGTAAACTTTTTTCGCTTCAACCGCAAGAATGGGCTCTCCAACCACTTGAAAGACGCGGCTGCAAACAACGCCGTTATGGCAAGTGCGCAAAGCCACGAGAGACTCCACCCATGGTGAGGACGATTCCGGCTGAAAAGATAATCGGAGAGTTGAAAGCCGAGGATGTGAAACGCGTAAAGACCGTATGAAATCTTGCCAAGGTATAAGAGAGCTGAATGCTTCAGGAAGGGGAATCCATCCTCGGCTGCGCCGAGTACGGAGAGGAAAATGGCGGCGCCCCCAAGCGACATCAGCGGATATCCGATCAACCCTCCCGCCAGACTCGGAACACGGTCCAGCAACCCGCAATACCTGCCGACGACCATCCACGCCGTCGCACCCAGCAAGAGCAGCGCCGCCCTAGCCGAAAGCCCGATGCGGAAAGTTGTCCTTCCGTGAAGAATCACGGCCAGGAGTATTCCATAGGCGATAGAGTCAAGCCGGGCAAACGTGTTGTACCAGATAAAGTCTCCTCCCCCATGTTCGCGCAGCAAAATCAGACGAGTCAAAGTAGCCACTGTAAGTAATCCGATCGCGATTCCGCAGATAAGTGTTTTCGAAGCCTTGCGCAGCACAAGGGGCCAGAGCAAATAAAATTGCTCCTCGAAGGACACACTCCACAGCGGGACAATCGTAATGCTCTGCGGAGAGCCCCTAAGGACCATCATCCAGTTCCCGACAAACAGCAGGAAAGAGAGTGCGTAAGCCCTGCCTACCACTTGACTCCTATCAACCAGCGAGAGCAGGCCCGCGAGGGCGAGCACGAAGAAATACAGCGGCCAAATCCGTAGAAGGCGGCGAAAGTAGAACGCCTTCAAGTCAGGCGCGCCATTTAGTTCTCTTTCACGCAACAGCAATTCTGTGATCAAGAATGCGCTGAGTATAAAGAAGACGTCGAGGCTGCACATAGTGGCTTTGATTGCGCTTACCACCAGTGATGCGAGCACCGGTGGGACATGCCGTACGGAATAGAGGGCCTCTTGCTTTGGAAGCACGTGGTAACTCCAGACCGCCAGAAAGAGAAAGATGCGGATGGAGTCCAATTCGGGGTAATAAAACCGCTGTGCAGGAAGTGGACGCAGAGCGCGCGAAGTGACGGCGGCGTCCGTCAGAGTTGTGTCCGGGCACGATACGATTGCAGGGGCACAGTGAGTAAGGCTCATAGTTGCCTTCTAGTGGATCTCGGGAAGCCCTGATGGGCAGCTAGATGTTCGAACGCGGGGAGCGGGCACGCAATCCAAGTTCGCATCTGTAGTGCGATACTTGCATATGCGTCTAAGAGGCGTCGCAAACCTCTCGGACAGGCGCGAGAACGGTAACGACAGAATGGTTCTCAGAGTCGACGCCCTCCGTCGGGAAGTCAAGTCATCGCGCACAACGCGCTGCTTGTTTCCAGATTCGAGCCGACCCTGATTCTCCTCGCACTTGGGATGCCGCGACGCATATTCTTCGAAGATCGCTTCCAATTTTCTCGTATTCTCTGCCGCGTTGAATATCTCCTCTGCTCTTTTCCTTGCATTGTTACCTAGCTGAAGAGCAAGTTCCGCGTTCACGAGAAGTTTCAGGACGGCGGCGGAGAGTTCTGCGATATCGCCTGGAGGAACTACGAAACCCGTTACGCCATCAACAGCAGCTTCGCGTAAACCCCCGTTATCGGAAACCACGGTAGGTCTGCCCATGGCCATGGCTTCGAGATGGGCTATTCCCAGTCCTTCAATCCATGTGGTGGGACAATGTACGAAGACATCCAGTATCGACAACATCTCAGGGATATCGGTCCGCCAACCTGTAAAGATAACGGAGTCGGCCAAGCCCAACTTGCTCACCTTGGTTCGAAGCTCCGTCATCAGCGTGCTTTCCTTGTCCGCCTTGTCTTCCCCAACGATCAGAAAAACGACGTCCCGGTATCTTTCCTTGATCCGTGCAGCGGCCTCGATAAACTCTTTGTGTCCTTTGCCCGCAACCAGACGAGAGATGTAGCCGACCACCTTGGCCTCGAGAGGAATGCCTAAGGCGCTGCGCGTCTCGGGGTGACACGAAAAGACGGTAAACTTTTCCAAGTCAATTCCTTCATAGATGCTGACCAACCTCTTTGTTGCGGAATTGCTTTCGAGCTGATCCTTGGCCGTAGCTCCGGAAATGGCAATGAAGAGGTCGATCCAGCCAGTCAGTATTTTCTTAAGTCGTTTCCCCTCGCCAATACCACCAGCCTTTCGACAAATGCATGGAATGCCAGTGATCCTTGCAGCAAGTGCCCCAACAGGATGGAAGTGCACGTCATTATTGAGTAGGATCAGGTCAATTCTTTTTTGCCTGAGAAATCTTAGCAGTCTGCTCAACTGTGGAATCTCGATCAGAAGGAGACCCAAAACAAACCGCAGGGCCTCCTTACTCAGATGCAACCATCTCCATTTTGACTTTCCTGGCAAAAATTTGACCTGGAGCCAATTTGCAAGCTCCTGTCTTTGGCTAAGGAAGAATACGGGGATGCCGATCCTTTGCAGGGCGGCCGTCTCCGGGGCCATGTGATGGAAGTAAAAGGCGGCGAAAGGCTGAAACTTCGTTCTGTCGAGATATTTCAATAAGTAACAGAGAAATGCACCGGGACCGCCGTAGCCGCCCCCACTATCGAGAACAAGGATCCTGATATTTTTTTTGGGTTCGTTCATAAGTTTGGGAAATCCTGAATACTGCCGGATCATCTCCTATGAGGCTTGCGGGAAATTGCGGGAAGGCTACCGCACAAATCCAACTAGAGCAGTCAGTCAGAATTCTTCGTTGTCACCGATGAGCAGCGGTTGCGTGTGCAAATAACGGGTGGCCTTCCGCTTAGCGTCAATCAAGCGATACACTCGTTCTACCTGCTCGCCGGTCAGACCTGTGATCGCGGCTATCTCAGTAGGTTGAATATCGTGATCTCTTCCGTACAAGCAGAGATCCATCTTGTCGTATGGGAGAGCGAAATAGAATTCTTCCTGAGATTGCTCCAAAGAATAGGTGTCTGTTGTTGGCTGACGTTCCTGAATCTCCTGAGGGATCTGCAGATATTCCGCTAATCGATACACCTGGGTCTTGTAAAGATGCGCGAGCGGCTTGAGATCAGCTGCCCCATCGCCATTCTTTACAAAAAAGCCTTGATCGTATTCCAGACGGTTGGGAGTGCCAACGACGGCATAGTTCAGCAGGTCGGCGTAATAATACTCGATCATCTTTCGCGTGCGCTGCTTCCAGTTGCTCGCTCCAACGATGCCCAGATAAGCCTCGGCCGTTAGCCGCGCGCGGGTCTCTACGCCGGCCGTCGACTGCACAACGACGGAATAAAGCGAGTAGACCGATCCTTCGAGCAGATTCGGCAGCACGATCTTGCACTTGTATCCTTCACCGTATTCTGGGACTACGGTCCTGATGGCTTCGTCGCGGCGCTGGTAACATCGCGCAGCCCTCAGAATGGGGCTAATGTCTTCGAGCACCGTCCTAATCCGAAGACGGTCGCCAACCATACGGCCCAGGCGGACGCTATCCGGGGATGAGTCTTCCTCCGGCATCAACAACCCTAGAACTCGCTCGCTTCCAAGGGCCTCTACGCAAAGCGCAGCAGCGACGCTACTGTCGATGCCACCAGAGAGTCCGAGCACAACTCCTTTGCGTTTCAGTTGGCAGAGTACGATCTGCCGGATCTCCGCTGCGATCCGTCCGACCACTCTGGGAGCGTCAATCTCCAACACTTTTGGCGAACATGTGAGACAAGTTTTCATTTTTGTCCACGGCCGTAACGCTCAGCTCCCTCTTACTAATTTTCCCAGTGGAAGTCTTGGGAAGCGTATCCCGAAACTCGACGAATTTCGGGACCATGAAATCTTCCAAATGGTGCGCGCAATGACTTAATACATCCCGCGCGCTAAGGTCTACCCCCGGTCGCAGAGTAACAATGGCCTTGATCGCTTGGCCGAGAGCTGCATCCGGGACCCCGACGACCGCCGCCTCGACGATACCGGGGAGAGAATAAAGGACGTCCTCGATCTCTTTTGGGCTAACCTTCTCTCCACCGCTTTTGATGACGTCATCCTTCCGACTGACAAAATATAGGTAACCCTCTTCATCCATCCTGAAGAAATCACCCGTATGGAGCACCTTTTCCCCTGGAAGTGGTCCGGGCTTCAAGACCTTCTCGGTTTCCTCAGGAAGTTCCCAATACCCTTTCATCACGTTGGATCCGCGAACCACCAGCTCGCCGATCACGCCTGGGCCGACGCGGCGTCCTTGTTCATCCACGATATAGACTTCTTCGTTTGGCATCCCCTTGCCGACCGAAGCGGGGCGGATGTCGATCTGGTCCGGTGGAAGGTAGGAAACTCGCTTACACTCCGTGAGGCCGTACATCGAGTAGAGTTTTGCGTGCGGGAAGACGTTGCGCAGTTGCCGAATATGGTGTGTCGGCAAAGCAGCCGCTGTATTGGTGATGTAGCGCAAGCTGGAAAAGTCGTATCGCTTTAAATCCAACTGCAAGAGAACCGCCGAAATGGTTGGCACGATCGGGAAGCCGGTCACCTTTTCCTCAATCAATTTCTGGACGACGGAGTAGGGATAAGTGAAAGAGCGTTCCAAAACCACGGTGGCGCCGGTTTTGAAGGCCATCAACACCTGATAGAGCCCGTAATCGAAAGAGAGAGGAAGAACGCTCAGGATGATGTCTTCGGGGGTATTTTCGAGATATGTGGTGATGGAGGTGGCCGCTGAAACCATATTCAAGTGCGTCAGCATCACGCCCTTGGGCCTTCCGGTCGAACCGGAGGTATAGATCAAAGCGGCCAAATCGATATCAATACACCTCTTGGGGGGCGGCTGGTCAGGTAGGTCGCTTCGAAGCAAGGTATTTTCGAGCGAAGTGAATTGCTTGCCACCCTGGATACGGTGAGTCGCCTCCAAGCCACTCAGAAAGACGCTCTGGAGATGTGGCGTTTCTGCCCAACAATCTTCGATGCGATTTGCTTTTTTGACGCTACTGATGAGAGTTTCCGCCCGGCAGTTGTTCAGGATATAGGCGAGCTTGTCCGTCTTGGTGGTGGGGTTGACCATTAGAAACACGGCGCCCGCCTTCAAGATGGCAAAAATCGATATCACGGCCTCCGCGGAATTTTCCAGATAGATCGCCACCCGGGCACCTCGCTGGACGCCTTCCTGAATGAGCGCGTGAGCCAAGCGATTCGACTGTTCCTCTATCTCCCGGTAGGTAAATCGCCGATCCTTGCACACCAAGGCAGCCTTTTCAGGAAATCGACGGGCAGTAAGTTCAAGAAACTCTTCGAGCTGCATGTGCGCAGGTCCTTTTCTCAGGAGTTAGCTTGGAGCTTGCTCTGAAGAAACTGCGTCAGCCTATTGATGGAGTCGAGGTTCGCAGGAGCGAGTTCCTCGTCTAGTATCTTGATCTGGTACCTGTGCTCCAGAAAAGCCACAAGTTCCAGCACACCGGTGGAGTCGATGATCCCCTGATCCAGAAAAGAATCATCGTTAGATAAAGGAACCGCCTGGCCGAAAAGGAAATTGTCTGTGACAAACTGACGCAGTTCGTGCTCAATCTCTGGCATATTCAATAACCTCCCGAAATTTCCGAAAACCTGCTCAACGATGAAGTCTTAATGCAGGGCTCGTCGCTGGGGCCGTATTGCTGAATCTTGGCAACTTTTTCGCCACCAACTCGTGGACTCGCGATTCCACTCACGTCCAGCTGCATCATCGGTACCGACCGCGACATCTCCCGGGCCGGAGGATTGATGCGCGGGTCGCAGGGATCGGCGGCCCCCTAAGACGTCCTCCAGGAATAGGAATTCGATCCCCGTATTCAGGAATGTCTCAACGCTCCCTCTACAGCCGCACAGCTCGCTCCAGCGCGCTACTTCGCGCACTTGGTGAGCATAGGACTGCCTGTCCGAGCCGTTGGATTGCGGGCAGGTTGGTCGAATTCTCTGGATGGAAACAGGGGCGAAACTGATCGATTAAAATTTGAGTTGAAAGTATTCCTACCAAGGCCATATTGTCTTTGATCCCGATGGCGTTACCGGTCTTGAATTTGTCGGTCAGAGCGCTAACTGCGCTGGCAGAGAAGATGCCGTCTCTCTCGATCCTCTCCGGACTAAGCAGCTCGTCCACATAATCGTGGCGAACCCCGTTGAAAAAACTCTTTCCCTCCGGGGCCCGATATGGCTGTTTGGATCTCGCTTGAACGGCGCGGGGTATCAAGCCTTGCGCGCAACACTTCAATAGATACTTCTCATTCAGTACCTTCATCTTGAGACGTGGAGGAATCCTGGAGGCAAACTCAACTACCCTGTAATCCAAGAAGGGAAACCTTCCTTCCACCGAGTGGGCCATGGCAACACGGTCGCCCTGGGAAGAGAGAATGTAGCCGGGAAGCAGATACGAGGCCTCGAGATACTGGGCTTGGCAGAAGCCATCCCAACTGGAATAGCCGGGTGGCAACAGCTCTCGCAGTTCCGAGTAGTTGTCATGAAGCCGGATTTCTGACTTTACGGCATCGGAGAAAAAGAGCTTGAGCTTTGAGGTTAGCGCCCATCGAGGCTGGTGAGAAAAGAACTCGCTTTGCGTTTCACCGGCCCGCACGTGGAAAAATGCTTTCAGGTAATCCGCGGATTGTACTTGGAGATTCTGCAAATACGGATAGAGCCTCTTTAAAAGCAGCGGCCTGATTTTGGATTCGGGATGCGCTGCCCAGAACCTTCGGATCTTTGCTTCTTTGAAAATGTCGTATCCGCCCAACATCTCATCCGAACCTTCTCCAGTCAGAACCACTTTGTAGCCTTGCTGCCGAACTAGCGAAGACAGGATAAAGAGGGGCGCTGGAGCTGTTCGGAGGAGAGGTTTTTCCGTGTGCCAGATCACCTCTGGGAAGACCCGAGCGACGTCTTCGGATGTGCAGTGCACCGCTTGATGATCAGTTCCGAGAAAACGAACGACCTCCTGCTGGTAACTGCTCTCGTCAAATTGAGGATCGTCAAAAGTTACAGAAAACGTCTTCAGGCGCGTGTCGGTGAATTTCTTAATGAGAGCGCTAATGACCGTTGAGTCTAGACCGCCGCTGAGATATGCGCCCACCGGTACGTCCGAACGCAGCCGAATGCGGGTGGCATCGACCAAAAGATCCAACAACTCCCGCGCATATTCTTGTTCGTCGGCCGCGTCTTCATTGTGGGCTGCATAATCCAGCGCCCAATAGCGCTTGACAGTCGTGTTCCGCTGCCGGACGGTCAAGGAATGGCCGGGAGGAAGTTCCAGGATGCCCTTGAAAATTGATCGCGGCGGGATCGTGACCCAAAACGTGAAGATCTGGTCGAGGGCGACCAAATCGATCTCTCTGGGAACATTTGAGATAGCAAAGATGGATTTAATCTCCG
>Ga0210384_10006349_pt1 | contig 12641 bp, 11 predicted proteins | sample IncBWH2MmetaG_FD_160574 | JGI IMG/M metagenome (GOLD analysis project Ga0210384, IMG submission 160574) | Forest soil microbial communities from Barre Woods Harvard Forest LTER site, Petersham, Massachusetts, United States - Inc-BW-H-2-M | ecosystem: Environmental > Terrestrial > Soil >... | reverse complement strand
CAGCTGGAAAGTTTTGCGTCCGGATACGCTGGAAGTCGGCGTGGGATTGAAAGACGAGGCGCCCGGCGCGGTGACGATGTCCGTGAAGCAATTTGGGTTGGCGAAAGACGATGAGGTGACGCTGCACACTTATGCGGAGGCGGCACATCTGGAGCGCTTCACGATTAATTCCGGGGACCAGCAAGGAGTGTTGCGCGGGACGCGGCTGGATGAAGTGGACAGCGTGGAAGTCAAGGGCGTTAAATTTTCGCCCGCGAAATTGTCGCGTGCAAATGAGAAAGACGAGCTACGTCTGGCCGCTGCAACTGGGCCACCGGCAAATACATTGTTACCCGAAGAAAAGGTAGTGGCGCATGTGGCGTTGAAGGATGCGCGGGTTCTGGAGTTGCAGACAACCGTGGAGGCCGCGCGGCCGAAGGTGACGCTGATCAGTAAAAATGTGCAACCGGGGCCGACGCCCACTGCGCTGCGTTTTGGGAGCGCGGACGAACTGCCGCAGGATGCGCGGTTGGCTTTCTTTTTGAAGGCGGTGATACCGGAAAAGTTTTCGCAGGCGGAAAAGATTGAGGTGGCGACGGCGGATGAAGCGTTTCATGTCTCACTAAGCGCGGCCGACGGCAATCTGGTTATGCAGGATGCGGAAAACGTGCTGGCGACACTCGATCCGTTGAAAAGCTTTGGGGCGTCGGCGTTTGGTCCGTTGCGGTTTCGCCCTGTGGATGCTGAGGGAGCGAAGGGCGATTGGCAGCCGCTGGCGAATTTGGTGCGATTGCCAACGCTCAAGGAAATTCGATGCCCGGATAGTCCAGACAAGCAGTGCAAATTGAGTGGCACAAATTTATTTTTGATTGATTCGGTCGCTTCGGACCCGCAGTTCACGCATACTAGCCCGGTGCCTGCGGGCTTTATGGAATCGACGATGAGCGTGCCGCGGCCGAATGGCACGCTGCTTTATATTAAGTTGCGAGACGATCCTGCCACGGTGGATACGCTGGTGTTGCCGGTGATTCCGGATGAGAGATGATCATGGCCTATATCGGGTGTGTCGTAAGCTAAGTGCTTGTGGGACCGCGCTTTTCGCTTAGCGAGTCGCTATGGACGATTCGGGGATTATTACGTTGGAGCCGGGAAAACGCAGCGGAAAGCCCTGTGTTCGCGGGCTGAGAATCACGGTCTAGGAGGTACTGGAACAGCTGGCAGCCGGAATGAGTCAGGAAGAAATCTTGCAAGTCGTTCCGTATTTGGCCGAGCAAGATATACGCGCTTGCCTGGTGTTTGCCGCTGATCGCGAGCACAGGGCCGAGATTCTTAGCGCGCGAAGCTGCCCTTCGACGAGAATCTTTCTCCCCGACTCGTCGATTCGTTGTCTGATCTATACCTCGAGTCGCATGTTCACGAGTGTGGTCTTGGGAGCGCCACCGAAATTCATCTGGATTTATTCGAGAAACGGCGCGACGAACCAAGTTGAGAAACTGCTTCGAACAACGTTCACAAAAGCGCTTCGTTGAAGAAGACGACGAAGAGAGCCTAATCCTCGGCAGCCATAGCCCTCCGAAGTAATTCGAACCGAATCTACAGCCATTTCCGGAGATCGGTTCAAATCACCTGGAGATTCGACGGCCTACGAAGATTTGCGGCCAGCCAAAACGGCGATGGCCTTGCCCGCGTACTGAAGGCTCGCGTCCGCGCTCGTGCCGGCAGCTGAAGGGGCTCCGGTGATGGCGCGACGGATGGCAGCCTCGGGAGCGTCGTCGCGCAAGTGCACGGCGGAGCCGTCCCACTCAATACCCAATTGCTTCCATTTTTCCTGAAGATCGACGGTCACTGGCTTGTCTTTCATCTGATTGTAGAAATCGGTTAGGACCGTAGTGCCTGTCGCTTGGTCTCCCACTTTTAGAGCTTTCGTGAGCTCCCAATCCTGAGCGATGTTTCCGCCTGCGTCGAGGATGCCGCGTAAAGCGTCCTGCAAACCTTTTTTGTTTTTGGTTTGGCGGCGAATTTCGACGTCGGTGTCGAAACAAAATAACGCGCCGCCCCAATAGGTGCGTCCCCAGGTGTGGGTGCGATCCAGGCCTTCGTCTCCGCCTTGCGGCTGGCCTTTGGGCATGTCGCGGATGAGATCAGCCCACATTTGTTCTTCTTTCATGTGGTCGGCGCGGATGCGCGCGATGGGCTCGACGTAGGTCGAAATTCCTTCCTCGATCCAGTGATGTTCGTCGGCCACGGAGGGGAAAGCCAGATGGATCATTTCGTGAGTCAACATCCAGTCATTCATTAATTCGGCGTTGGTGGTATGGCTGCCGAGACCAATTTTTATGAAGCCGCCGCGCATACCGAAAGTCATTCCGTGGCGAACGCCGTGGCCTGAAAAAGGCATGATGCGCAGGGTCAGATGAGCCACGGGAAAACGGCTGTAGTAACCGGCGACTGATTCGGCCGCAACTTGTACCCAGGCGAGGAGCTCGGCTCGGGGAACCTCGAGCTTGCCGTCATCGACGGTGATGTCAATGTGGGAACCGCCAACGATAAGAGTAGAAGTCATTTGCGGAGCACGAGCACCAACGGAACAAGCGGTTGCGAGAAGCGATAAGAATACAACGAAGACTTGGAAATCCGAGCGTACGGCTTGCAGCATGGAGACCCCCGGAGCTTTGCGGAGAAGCCTTGATCACCAAGCCAGCCGAGGCTTCTTTTCTCCGGGTAAAGAGGGGAACCAGCGGTTGAGCGCGGTGTCCACAGCGAACTTTCCCGGACCGAAGAGTAATACGATGACGGATGCGACGAGAAAGGTGTATGGAGCCGCGGCATAAAATTTGTCGGGATCGGAGAAGATGGAGAAGAGGGCTTCGCGGTCGGCGGTGATGTAGGCGACGATCAGGTTGATGGTAAGCGCGAACGAGGTCAGGCGAGAAAGCAGGCCGATGGCGAGAAAAATGCCGCCGAAAAATTCGAGACAGGAAATGGCTACGGCGGTTTGCGCAGGCATCGGTAAATTCAGGCTGGTGAAAAACTCGGTGACTTTGTCGAGATGATGGAGCTTGCCCCAGCCGCTTTGGATGAGTTGATAGCCCCAATATAGGCGGACGAAAAGAAGAAAGGGTGATTGACCGAAGGCCACGTAGTAGAAAAATAAGTTGTAGAGTTTTTTGAGGCGAATAAGGAGATCGTTCATGGTTGGCTGGACGCTCCTTTCAGATTAAGTTAAGCGATTTTTCGTCGTGCGCCAGTTGGCTTTCCTTTTATACGATTCCTGGAACGGGCAGAAGTTTCAGCTTTGGGTTCGGGTTGGCAAAACCAGCCGAGGGCGGCCCAGTTGTGGAACCAACGTTGAACGAGAGCGGGCAAATTTTGCGGCGATATTTTAGTTTTACTAAAGGCGTGATCGACAGCTTTCTGGAGGGTTCTTCCCTGTTTCAGTTCGGTTAAGAGCGCAAATTCTTCCGGCTCCAAGCGGCGAAAATAAACGCTGTTGTCGAGGCGATGAACGGCTAACGCGATGGCGGCGGGTTTTAGTTTTGCCACGGTTTGGACGCGCTTGCGCTTGCGGCGTTCCTGGAAGGCGTTACTGGCGACTTCGTTGTCGTCGCTGGTGTTTTTTATTTCGAGCAGAAGATCATCGACGGGGTAGCGCAGACTTAATAATTGGATGTAGGGCTGAAGACGCAGACGGAGGTTGACGCTTTGGTTGGCCGCTAAATCTTCGGGGCGCAGCGGTGGCTCGGCTTTGCCGTCGAAGGTTTCGATTTCGGCCCACTCGAGTTTGACGATGTCGAGAGCCAGGGCTTGCTTCTCCCCTGCCCAGCGCGGATTTTTGTGCAACCAGGATTCGAGTTGCGAGCCGAGATTGCGAAGCGTGAATGAACGAGAGGGGCAATCGGTGATGTAAGCCCTGGACATGGCTTCAAAGCGCGCCGCGCCGAGGACCGCTCGCAGGCCGGGAAAATCTTCGACCATACTGGAGAGCAGGCGAAACCAATATTGGCGATTGTAGATTTCGAGGCGCTCAAAGGAAGTGAGCCGATCGTTGGGCTTAATGAAGCGTGCAGCATACGCACGCATGGGCTGGCCGTCGGGAGCGGTACGCTGCATGCGCTCCGAGAAAGTGAGCGGCTGCATAACCGCGCGGGCCATGGTGCGCTGGAGTTCGAGTAGCTTCATACAGCGGTCGCTAGCGCGGTGGCGGCCAAGAAGCGATTGGCCTTGAGGGCTTCGTTGTGGACTTCTTTGAAACTCGGAATGCTGTCATCCCATTCGAGTAACGTGGCAGTGTGGCCGGCGCGCTGAATGGCGCGCTCGTACAACTTCCAAACCGGATCAATGACCGGATGATCGTGAGTGTCGAGAATATATTTGCGGTATTTGGAGTGGCCGGCGATGTGGATTTGCGCGACGCGCTCCGCGGGGATACTGTTTACGTAAGTGAAGGGATCGAAGCTGTGATTTTGCGATGAGACGTAAATATTGTTTACGTCTAGAAGGATGCCACAATCAGCGCGCTCCACTACTTCGTTCAGGAATTCCCACTCAGTCATTTCGGAAACGTGATATTCGGCGTAGCTACTGACGTTTTCTACGGCGATGGGAACTTCGAGGTAATCGCGAACTTCGCGTACTTTCTGCGCAGTAAGCTTGGCCGCTTCAAAGGTGTAGGGCATGGGGAGAAGATCGTGAGTGTAGCGCCCGTCCACGCTGCCCCAGCAAAGATGATCGGAGAGCCACGGGGTTTTGGTGCGCTTGACTAATTCTTTTAGCCTACGGAGATGTTCGCGATTGGGTTTTTCCGCGGAACCGAAATACATGGAGACCCCGTGCTGCACGACTTTGTATTGCTCAAGGATCTGATCGAGGATTTGAAGCGGACGCCCGCCATCGATCATGAAATTTTCGGAGATGATCTCAAACCAGTCGACGACTGGTTTGCGCGTGAGAATGTGGTCGTAGTGGGGCTGGCGTAGGCCTATGCCGATGCCGTACTCAGTGAAATTATTGAAGCGGTTAGTGCCCATATGAGACTCCAGGTTAGCTCAGATTCACGAAGGCAGATTTAGATACAGAGATGAGGAAAAAGCGGATAAAGGGCCGGTCAGGTGGGCCGACCCTCTATCACACGGAAAGAGAGACGGAAAACTACTCAGGCATCTTGGAGCCGTCAGTCGCGCAACCGCCCTTGCCCTTGCAGGAGTTCTTGCCCTTGCAGCCGTTGTCGCTGGACTTGCAACCGCCCTTACCCTTGCAGGAGTTTTGGCCCTTACAAGCGTGCTTTTCTTTTACTTTCTTGTCGGCCTTTTTGTCGGCGCTGTCATCCTGGGCGGTCATAGCAGACTTGACGCCAGGCAACAGATTGGACGCCTTGATGCTTGCGCTGGTGCCTGCGAGCAAGCCCGCGACAGCCGCGCCGGTGATGAGAAACTTATTCGACTTAGTCATATGCTGAAGAACCCCCATCGATTTTGAAATTTAACTGCATCCCTCAGGCAGTAAGAGGCTGCCATGAAGATCTGTAAGCCGAGTGCGAGCAGACTTCGGAATTCGGCTGAAATTTGTGTGCACTGCTCTGCGGCGCGAGCTGGGGAGGCGCCGATGCTAGCCAAACTGTGGGATACGTTACGCCGATAAAGGTTACGTTGCCACTGAAAATTTGATGAGGCTGATTGGATTCTTGAATGAATTGGGGACCGCTGGCAGGTGGCTTTGCCGCTGGGAACCGCGTGGGACAACCGGGCGCAGAGGGTACGCGAAGAAGGGAAAGCTGGGCGCTGAGGAGTGGCGATTTTTTGGATGCTGCGTGCAATTGCTTTGTTTCGCGCATATTGTGAGCGGCAAACCGACAAAATTCTCTGGTATGCCAACCAGCCCGTCAAGGCCGTAGATGTAAATTCTTCGGGTTAGACGGCCCACCATGCTATACGGTTCTGTGCGGAATTTGGATTTGATGGGCGGGGATTGGCCGGCAACTTATAAGCGTAAGGGCGACGCGGCAAGCGGATAGAACCGACACCGGGAGCGGACGGGGAAAACATGATGAATGGGCTATCGATACGAGTAATCGCAGCGATGGCGGTGCTGTTGTTTGGCGTTGAGGACCTTCTGGCGGAGGTGCAGGTGCGCACGGAGGCGGGGGTTGTCGAGGGGGCTGCCAGCGCGGATGGAAAAGTGGTGATTTTTAAGGGCATTCCATTTGCGGCCCCACCCGTCGGCGAGTTGCGGTGGAAAGAGCCGCAGCCCGTGGCTCGATGGGAGGGCGTGAGGAAGGCGACGGAATTTGGCGCGCGGTGCATGCAGGCGCGGATTTATGAGGATATGGTTTTTCAGGATGCGGGGCCTAGCGAGGACTGCTTATATCTGAATGTGTGGACCCCCGGAATTGCGGCGCAAGAGAAGCGGCCGGTGATGGTGTGGATTTATGGCGGGGGTTTTCAGGCGGGGGCGACTTCGGAGCCGCGGCAGGATGGCGAGCACCTCGCGCATCAGGGCGTGGTGATCGTGAGCATGAATTACCGGCTGGGAATTTTTGGATTTTTTTCACATCCGGGATTGACAGCGGAGTCGGCGCATCATGCTTCGGGAAATTATGGATTGATGGATCAGGCGGCTGCGCTCGAGTGGGTGAGCAAGAATATCGCTGCGTTTGGGGGCGACCCCCACAATGTGACGATTTTCGGGGAATCTGCGGGATCGTTTTCCGTGAGTGCGCTGATGGCCTCGCCACTATCGAAAGGATTGATTCATGCGGCGATCGGAGAGAGTGGGGCGTTTTTTGGGGAGACGCTGAGCGCCAGACGTTTGGCGGAGAGCGAACGACGCGATGCGATTTTTGCGGAATCGCTGGGACTGAAATCGGTCCGACAATTACGCCGTGTTAGCGCGGAAAAGCTTCTGGAGGCCTCAAGAAATGGGAATGACAATGAGCGTTTCCGACCTAACATCGATGGTTATTTTATGCCCGCGAGCGCTTACGAGATTTATGCCAAGGGTGAGCAAGCGCATGTTCCATTGTTGGCGGGATGGAATCGCGATGAGGGGAGCTACCAGGACTTTTTTAAGACGGAGCAGGTCAACCAGGAGAATTATGCGGCGAAAATTCGGCACAAATTCGGAGAAGCGGCGGTGGAGGCTTTGAAATTATTTCCGGGTGGATCGGATGAGGAAGTGAAAAGTTCAGCTGCGTTGCTGCGTACGGCAGACTTTATTGCTTTTGGAACATGGAAATGGATGGAGATGCATAGGCGGACGGGTGAGGCGGCTGTTTATCGCTATGAGTTTGATCAGGTTCCTCCGCCTTCGGAAAAACATGAGGCTGAAGCGGGACTGGCGTATCATTCGGCGGAAATTGAATATGTTTTTGGGACCCTGGCTTGGAAGAAGATTTCGTGGCGGCCTGAGGATTACAAATTGTCGGAGGAAATAGGAGTGTACTGGACAAATTTTGCGAAGACCGGGAACCCGAATGGCGCGGGTTTGGGGGAGTGGCCGAAATACGAGAAGAAAAATGGGTATCAGGTTATGCATTTGGCGTCGACTCCTCGGGCAAGGGCAGACAGGCAGCAAGAACAATTTGAGTTTTTAAATAAGACTTTGGCGACGGGCGATTAACGCCAGAGTTTGCCTATCAGGTTCACTTGACCGAAGCAAAAGCAAGACCCAGTTCATAACTCAGCTGCGAATCTTGCGCACCCTTATTCACGGGTCGAGTTAAGCCATGTTCATACGGTGACCTTAAGTTATACGCGGTATTTAAAAGAAATTTTAGGCGTGCTACGGGTTTGGGCGAGTGCCGAAGATGGCGGTGCCGATACGGACTTCTGTGGCGCCTTCCTGGATGGCGATTTCGAAGTCGTGGGACATGCCCATGGAGAGGACGGAGAGCGGCAGGGCGGTTGAGGCTGCGAGATCGTCTCTCAGTTTGCGTAGGCGTGTGAAATAGGGGCGGACTTTTTCAGGGTCTTCCAGGAAGGGCGGGATGCACATCAGGCCGGCGACTTCGAGGTTTTTTAGTTGGGTGAGTTTTTCCAGTAATTGCGGGACGGTGTGAAACTCGGCGCCGGTCTTGGTGGCTTCGTTTTCGACGCGGACTTCGATGAGGACGCGGAGTTTTTCTGTCGCGTTGAGTTCTGTCCGCGCGTGGTCGAGGCGTTGAGCTAACGCGAAATCATCTACGGAGTCGACGGAATGAAAAGCTTTCGAGGCACGAGCGGATTTGTTGCTTTGCAGATGTCCGATTAGATGCCACGTGGCCGGCAGGTCTTCAAGTTGCGGGCGCTTCCCTTCCCATTCCTGGACGCGGTTTTCGCCGAAGTGGCGGAGGCCGGCTTGGTAGGCTTCGCGGATGGATTCGGGGGGATGCGTCTTAGAGACGGCGATGAGAGTGATTTCCCCAGGGTGCGGGGATTGTTGCCGGGCTTTGGCAACGCGGTCCTGAATGCGCAAAATATTTTCGCGGATAGTTGCTGGCATGGCGGCACATAAATCGTAGCACGCGGGTGGATTTGCGAGGCAGAGCTGGCGCGGTTACACTGGCTGCAATGCGGCTGGCGCGCGGAATTTTTCCAACATTTCAATGATTTCTCTTCAACGTCGGACTATGACTACAGGTGGAAAACTGATCGCTATTGAGGGGATTGATGGGAGTGGGAAACGGACTCAGGTTGAGTTGTTGAAGGATGTGATGAGTGCGCGCGGGCATCAGACTTTTGTCACAGGATTCCCGATTTATGATTCGTGGTTTGGAAAAATGGTGGGGGAATTTTTGGATGGCGGGTTTGGGCCGTTAGACGAGGTTGATCCGCATTTTACGGCGCTGCTATATGCGGGGGACCGCTTTGAAGCCAAGGGGCAGATTGTCGAGGCATTGGCGGCGGAAAAAATTGTTCTGGCGGACCGCTATATTGGATCGAATATGGCGCATCAGACTGCGCGAGTTCCCGCGGCAGAACGCGCGGAATTTGTGAAGTGGATTGAACATCTGGAGTACCGGATTTATGGGCTGCCGCGGGAGAGCGCGGTGATTTATCTGCGGGTGCCTCCGGCGGAGGCACAGAAGCTGGTGGCGCTGAAAAGTGCGCGGGATTATACGGCGTCGACACATGATTTGCTGGAAGGAAATTTGCGGCATCTGGAAGATGCGGCGGCCATGTACGATGAACTTGCGAAGCGGCCGGGCTGGATAAGCGTGGAGTGTTTTGATTCGCGAGCACGCGCGATGAGGGCGCCTGAAGCGATTGCGGCGGAAATATTGGCGGCGGTGGAAGGGCTGCTGAGGTTGAAGCATGAGGAGAAATCGTAGTTATGGGCTTTAAAGATTTTGTTGGCAATGAGCGGATTGTGAATGCACTGCGCGGAGCGTTGCGGGCGGAACGAGTGCCGCATGCGCTGCTGTTTACGGGAGCGAGTGGGGTGGGCAAGTACACGCTGGCGCGAATGTTTGCGCAGGCGGCCACGTGCGAGCGAATGCAGGATGATTTTTGCGGGGAATGCGACACGTGCAGACGTGTGGCCTTGCTGGCCGATCCTGCGACTTTGGTGCAACAAGGATTGGCGGAACGCGGGGAAAGCGCGGACGCGGCCATGGTGGAGCGAACGCCTCTGATTTTGCAAACACATCCGGATGTATGGGCGGTTGTGCCTGATCCGGTGAGATTGAAGACTCCAGTGGTGCGACCGATGCTGCGCGTCGGACAGATTCGCGCGGTGCAACGGGCGGCTTATTTTCAGCCGATGGGACGGCGGCGTGTTTTTATTCTGGATGGCGCGGACACGATGCGGTGGGATGTGGCTAACGTGTTTTTGAAAATATTGGAGGAGCCGCCTCCGTCGGCTACTTTGATTTTGATTGCGCCATCGCCTTATTCGCTGCTGCCGACGATTGTATCGCGGTGCATGCAGTTTCACTTCGCGCCGTTGCCGCAGGTGGATGTGGAGCGAATTTTGAAAGAGAAGACGGATCGCAAGGGCGCAGAGATTACGCTGGCAGCGCAGCTTGCGGAGGGCAGCCCGGGACTAGCGATGGAGATGGACGTGGAGATAACCGCGCAGCGGCGGAAGGATGCGCTGAGAATTTTGACGCGGGCGGCACAGGGACATGGGTTTGCACAACTGTTTGCGGATACGGCGGCAATGGCGAAGGACCGGGAGACCACGTTTGAGCGGCAGTTGGGGATTTTTTATGGGCTGCTTACGGATCTTCTGGAGTTGAGCGCGAAGATTAAGAACCCGGTGTTGCGGAATGAACCGTTGGCTAAGGAATTGGAGGCGTTAAGCAAGACGGTGGATGTTGCGTGGGTGATGCGGGCTATTGCGGGGGTTGATGAGTTGCATGCCGGTGCGCGGCGGAATTTGAATCGGCAGTTGGGATTGGATGCGCTGGCGGCTTCGCTGGCGATGAATGGGTGATGATTTGGATCCTTTTTTAACGGTCCGACACTGTGAGTTGGAACGAAACCAGAGTTAGAGCGGAACTAGGTAGAAGTGGGAACCAGGGACGAGAGCAAAGGAAGATAAAGGCAAGAGACCAGCAAAACAAAAGCAAGACCCACCCCTGTAAACGACCCCGGAATGGCCCACCCTCCGCGTTTTTGTGTTTTTGAAGCTCTTGAGTCGTGCGGCCTACCAATTTGAAAAACTCGAGCTGCTGCGAGTTGTCAAGGAATGAAGTTGCGCGTCTAATGTGAAGTACTGTTTCCTCTGAAGTACTGTAACCCGTGATTGATGCTATGCATCATACGGGTATAGGTACTTACACCACCCCAGGTTTTAACAAGGAGCGGTCATGGTGAATCGCCGGATGTTTCGTCCGGGCTTTCCGGATGTGAAGGAGCCGAATACTTCGCGTCCCTCGAATAATGGACCTGCGCCGAGCAAGAAGCCAGCGCCTCCGGAAATGACCCATGCGGAGAATTTTTATTGGGTCAAGCAAATGCAGTCGCACACACCGATGGCCGTGGTGTTGGAAGATGGCGAAGTGCTGCGTGGGACGGTGGAGTGGTACGACCGGGATTGTATCAAGTTGACGCGACAAGGTAGCCCCAATTTGTTGGTGTTCAAGCGCGTGATTAAGTATGTGTATAAGGATGGAGAAGAATCGGCGCACGGCGGCGACGAGTAGGGCCGATTAGGATTTTGGGACGAAAGCGCACTGTGAGCTGGGTTGTTACAGGCCCGCCCTTCGCGGTTTGTGCTCTTGGTAATGTTCAACGGTGTGACCCGCCAAAGAACATGAACCTCTTTCCAGCCGAACAAGCCCCCGGGGTGGCAACCGGCGCTTGGCGCGCCTAAGAAACCTGCCATAACTCTAATGTCACGATAACGAATGCTGGTGCGTCTAACAGGCAATTGTCAGGCGGTAATGGTGGTGGTGTGTTTACGGCGCTGGACGACGCTGTTGAGGAGTGCAAATCGAGATGCGCATCGGGATTACTTGTTATCCGACATATGGCGGCTCGGGGGTGGTGGCAACCGAGTTGGGCGCGGAATTGGCTGCACGTGGGCACGATGTTCACTTTATTAGTTATGCGCCGCCGATCCGTATGAATCCCAACGATCCGCATACCCATTTTCATGAAGTGGAAGTGGCATCGTATCCCCTGTTTGACCATCCCCCTTATACGCTGGCGCTGGCGACCAAGATGCTTGAGGTGTTTGAGTCCGAGGCGCTGGATTTGCTGCATGTGCATTACGCGATACCGCATTCGGTGAGCGCAATGCTGGCGCGGTCGATGGCGGCACCGCGCAAGCTGCCATTTATCACTACTCTGCATGGCACGGACATTACGCTGGTGGGGAGCAACCGGAGTTACCTGCCGATTACGCGATTTTCGATTGAGCAGAGCGATGGGGTGACCGCGATTTCGAATTATCTGCAGCAGCAGACGGTTCGGGATTTTGAGATCAAGCGGCCGATTGAAGTGATTCCCAATTTTGTGAATTGTGATTTGTATATACGGAAGGATGATCCAAAGCTGAGAGCCAAGTGGGCGCCGAATGGGGAGCCGATTGTGATGCATCTCTCAAACTTCCGCCCAGTGAAGCGCCTGACGGACGCGGTGGAAATATTTGCGATGGTGCGGGAGAAGATGCCTGCGAAGCTGGTGCTGATCGGCGATGGGCCGGATCGCGGCGCGGCGGAATATCTGGTGCGCAAGAAAAAGCTTCAGAAAGATGTGATTTTCCTGGGTAAACAGGATCAGGTTTACGAAAAGCTGGGCGCCGCGGATTTGTTTTTGCTGCCATCGCAATTGGAGTCATTTGGATTGGCGGCGCTGGAGGCCATGGCGTGCGAGGTGCCGGTGATCGCTACGAATGTCGGTGGGCTGCCGGAAGTTGTGGAACATGGCGTGGATGGATATTTGGTGGAGCCTGGCGAGGTGAAACGGGCGGGCGCGTATGCGATTGAGATTTTGTCACGCGCGGATCGCGGGCGCGAGATGGGGCATACGGCGAGATTGCACGCGAAGCAGAAATTTTGCGCGAATGATGTGATCCCGCAATACGAACGGTATTATCAGCGGGTTTTGGAATCAGCGGCGGTGGCCACGGCTTGAATGGTTTGGGATTCGGCTCGGTCGCGGATGTGATTGAGTACGCGCAGGTGGATGCGATGAATGACATAGTTGGACCACCAACTCCAATAGGTGGCAGGCCACATG
>Ga0210384_10006348_pt1 | contig 12642 bp, 9 predicted proteins | sample IncBWH2MmetaG_FD_160574 | JGI IMG/M metagenome (GOLD analysis project Ga0210384, IMG submission 160574) | Forest soil microbial communities from Barre Woods Harvard Forest LTER site, Petersham, Massachusetts, United States - Inc-BW-H-2-M | ecosystem: Environmental > Terrestrial > Soil >... | reverse complement strand
CCTAGTGGAATTCGGCGGCCGATCGCATCTTTCCGCGCTCCCGCTTCCGCCTGGATGAGCAACTCTTTGTTGGAATAATCCAGGACGGCAATTCCAATGTGATCGTAGGGCAGGCTGTTCTCGATTTCGGCCGCAATTTTCTCGAGCATTTCGCCGGGATTCAGCGTAGTGATGGCGTGGCTTGAAACGTTGTTGATCAAGGCGAGCTGGCGCGATTTTTTCTGCTCCTCGGCGAACAGGCGGGCGTTTTCGATTGCGACGACAGCTTCGCTTGCGAGCACGTGCAGAAGTTCGACATGCCCCTGATCAAATTGACGCTCTTTCCGGCTGTGAACGGCCAGCACGCCGATGGGCTGGTCGTAGAGAATCATAGGAACGGCGCAAAGCGAAGTGCATTCCTGGGTGGGGACGAAACCGTGCCTTAGAATTTCGTCGGGGTAGTTCTCGCGAATCAAGAGTGGCTCGCGCGTGCGGATCAAGTACTCCACCATGTGGTTCCCGACTGGACGCGAGCGCTTGGGAAGGCGCACACCGTCCACGACTTCGATTTCGAAGCGAACTTCCTCCGTTTTTTGATCCTGGAAGGCGATGAAAAAGCTGGTGACGTCAAGCAAGCGCCGCATTTCCGAATAGATGCGTTCGAGCAAGGTATCCAGATCAAGCGTCGAGCTGAGTGCGCGGCCTATCTCATTCAGAATATGGAGTTCCTCGGAGCGCCGGGACGTTTGCTGGATGAGCAGGCTGTTTTCGACCGCCATCCCGATTTGATGACCGAGGGCAAGGAGCAAACGGAGTTCAGCGGGGGTGAAATCGCGAGTGTCAGGTGTCGCGAGCAGCAAGACTCCAAACGTATGTTCTTTTGCCTGCAGACTGATTCCAACAACCGTTCGCAGGCCTTCCTTCAGCAGCAGCGTCCGGACCTGGCGAAAGGCGTCTTCCTTTTCGAGGCCCCGGTACTCGGAATCGCTTGCAAGGTTGCGAAGTACGACGAGTCCCCCAAGGCGCGCGACCAGGCTGATCGCATAATCATGAAGCTCGCCTTTCTGAATGTTGGCGGCAAAATCGTTGCTTAGTCCCGTGACAACTACAGACGCAGTCTCGTTACTTGCTGCGAGGTTCAGACAAAGCGCGCCGACGGGAATTCGGACGACGTTTAGAACGCGATCGAGCGCTTGCGCCAGCATCTTGTGAATTTCGCCGCCGACAAATCCGGATGTTGCGAGGTTCAGGTTCGAGAGCGCGAGCATGTTGCGCTCAACGCGACGGCGCTCTTCCTCGTAGACAGCCATTACCATGAGGACCCCGGCGAAAAGCTGAGGCAGCCAGGTCAGCGCGAGAAGGTCATCGCCCTGGAGAAAATGTATTCTCCTTCGAAATACCATGCCGACGCAGATCAGGCCCCATGCGCCAAACGTGACGCCAAGAAACAGGTCGGCGCGGGATTCCTGCTTGCGGCCTTCCTGCCAAAAAATCCTGGCGACCACGAAAAATATGAGGGCGGCGCCAAAACTCGCGGGAACACCCCAATATCCGTAAATATAGATACAGGCCCAGACGGCAGCGGCTCCCGCGGCCGCGAGTATTGCGTTAGTCGCCACCGTAAGACGGGCGTAGAGCCGGGCAGCGACGCAAAAAGCCAAAGCAGCTGCCACGAGGAGCCATTCATTGAGGGCTTCAAACCAAGAATGAGTTCCGGACAAATCGAAGTGAGAACTCAGGAAGTGAAGAGAAGTGATAAGCCAGGCGCCAGACCAGACGAGGAGATACTCCTGACGCTTCTGGCGATAGACGAAGAGGAAGAAAACCGCCAGCAATACGTTGCTTACCAGAAGAACGATTGCGCTGGTACTGACGTAGTTGAACAACTCAAATCCTCAGACGAATGGCATTGTTAACTTCAAGAGAGGATAGCAGACAACTCACCATGACTTGCAGGTCCCGTCCAGGCAAGTTTCTTAGGATTCACCCTCTCTTCTGGCGCGCTCTTGATGGCTTAACCGAAGATCCTCGGCCGAATTATCAGTTTCAAGAGCAGCTATTTAGTATGTGGTGCAGGCGAAAATGCGTCAACAGTACTCGAGTACCAAGTTCCCTTTCCTCAATCACTTGGGCGGCATGTCTCGATTTTGAACAGCTGTTCAGATAAGATGGCGGCCCAACACAGAGGGAAGGAACTAAGCTGAAAAATGGCTACTGAAAAACCACGCGTTCGATTTGCACCTTCGCCGACCGGCTATCTCCACGTCGGCGGGGCCAGAACGGCGCTTTTTAATTGGCTCTTCGCGCGACATGAGGGCGGCATCTTAATTCTTCGAATCGAAGATACCGACGTGGAACGCAATCGCCCCGAACTTGTGGACGGGATTCTCGAGAGTTTGAAATGGCTTGGAGTTGATTGGGGCGAAGGGCCTTATTTTCAGTCGCAACGTCTGGAAATGTACCGCGCGGCGGCGGAGAAATTGCTTGCCAGTGGCGCGGGTTTTGCGTGCTACTGCAAGGGGTCTTCGTACGGTGGCGGCGACGCAGCTCCTGGAGACGAAGAACACGAGGGCGAGGGAGATGACGAAGGACAAAAGGCAAAAAAGGCCATTGCCTGCCCCTGCCGCAATCTAACGCCCGCGGAGGTGGCTGCCAAGATGGCTGAAGGACTGCCCCACGCGATTCGGTTTCGCGTTCCGCGCGAAGGCGTGACGAAATTCGAAGATGCGGTTTTCGGTCCGCGTGAAGTACAGAACGCCGAAATCGAGGATTTTGTTTTGCTGCGTTCGAACGGGTTGCCGACATACCAATTGAGCGTAGTGGTGGACGATATTGACATGCGCGTCTCGCATATCATCCGCGGCGCGGATCATTTGTCGAATACACCAAAGCAGGCGCTGATTTATCGCGCGCTGGGAGCCGAACCTCCTATTTTTGCGCATGTTCCGCTGATACTCGGTCCCGATCGCACGCGACTTTCAAAGCGCCATGGCGCTACCAGTGTGGGATCGTACGCGGACGAAGGCTTTCTGCCGGAAGCGTTTCGCAACTTCCTTGCGCTTCTGGGATGGTCCACGGGAGATGACGTGGAATTTTTGCGGACACCCGAACTTATCGAGCGATTTTCGTTATCGGGCGTGAGCCGTACGAACGCGGTCTTTGGTCGAGACAAACTGGAGTGGTTCGACACGCAATACCTGCAGAAAATGCCTGTGGAAGAACTGCTGCCGTATGTGGAAGCGGAACTGAAACGCGCGAAGCTGTGGGAGGGATCGCAGGCGAGTTCGGACCCGGCCTGGTTCGCACGCGCGGTTGATTTAATTCGGGCGCGCACGCGGCTCTTGACCGATTTCACTACGGCGGCGCGGGGTTTCTTCACCGACGATTTTGATTACGACGCCGAAGCGCGCGACAAATTCTGGAAGGATGAACGATTGCCGGAGATGCTCGCGAAACTGGCCGATTCACTCGCCGCGATGCCGGAGTGGAACCACGACGCATGCGATGCCGCTTTGCGGAGTCTGGCGACCGCCGAAGGTGTGAAGGCGGGACTGCTGATCAACGCCACACGCGTCGCGATACTGGGACGAGCGGTGGCGCCACCGCTTTTTGAATCCATGGTTGTGCTGGGGAAAGACCGCGTTGTCTCGCGGCTTCGCAGGTCCTTAGAAGCTTTCGCCGCGCACTAACCATCTCTTCGTTTGTTGAGAACGAGCCGACCGCGCGCTGACATTAACGATTTCGTCGAGGACGTCAGAGCTGTGCTTCCACGTCCTTTACGACCTGATCGGCGCTCAATATGCCGATATATTTCTTGGCGATCTTGCCATCGCGGGTAATCAGTATGCTTGTGGGCATGCCGATCAAACCGCCGAATTGCGAGGAAATGTCGTCAGTTCCCATCACGATTGGATAATTCATCGTCGCTTGCTGACCATTGACGCTGAATTGAGTGTTGTGCACGAACGGATTTACATCGCTCAGTTCGTCATTGGTAGCCACACCGACCAGCGTGAAACCCTTGTCGGCATATTTCTGCTGCATGCCGATCAAGAGAGGAATTTCTTCGCGGCAAGGCGCGCACCATGTGCCCCAGAAATTCACAAGGACTACTTTTCCCTTCAAGCTGGATAGCTGGAGGCTATTTCCCTGAAGATCTTTGAAAGTGACGTTCGGTTCCGCCGCGAAACCTGCATTCCCAGGGCCTGCCGCCGAAGTTCCAACCGAACCTCCGCCGGTGCCGGCAGTCTTTGCTCCCGGGATCCAATTCTCCGGCTGGAAAAATGCCAGGTGGTTTGAAATCACGGTGAGCTGGTTACCGAAGACAAGCGCGCCGATCAAGAGTAATAGAGCTCCGCTGAATACTTCCACCATGTGCATGTACTTGCGGAAGTTTTTGTAAAACCTGAGGAATCGCCCGATGAAAAGCGCCGTCAGCAAAAATGGAATTGCCAGGCCGGCCGAATAAAACGCCAGCAACATGATTCCCTGGCCGATTGTGTCGCGCGTGGCGGCCACCGCCAGCACGCCGGCCAGGATTGGCCCGATGCACGGCGTCCAGCCGAACGCGAACGCAAAACCCATCAGGAACCCGCTTACGATTCCCGGCCGGCTCCCGCCCACATTGTTCAAGTGAACGTCTCGGTTCAGCCAGCGCGTGAGCGTAGGCCCAATCAGAAAAATCAGCGAAATCGCGTAGAACATTACGGGCGTAACGACGCTGCTTGTGGAAATGCCTCTAAGATTAAGCACGACGCCGATTGCGATTAGAACTGCGGCGATAGTTAGTCCAACGCGCACGCTAATCTTCACGAGCCAGCCCATCAGGTGCAGGCCGAAAAGAATAATCAGCGAACCTGCAATCGGAGCCAGAAGCGTTCGATTACGAACCAGGAACGAACCCACCGCGCTAGCGGACGCGCCAAAAGTGATGAAGACGATCGAGAATCCCATCACGAAGGCAAGCGCTGAACTTAAGAGGTGTCCTGTTGATCCCTCACCTTCTTTCAGCTGCTCGACGCCGATGCCGGAAAGCATCGAAACATAACCCGGCACGAGCGGTAAAACGCAGGGCGAAAGAAACGACACCACTCCGGCTAGAAATACTGCAAAGACTGAAAGATTCATGTAACTCCTCTGCTTGGCTCACCTGCCGGCATACACCGAAGCAGGCTCCAGACCGCATTCCAAACTAACAAATCTCTCACAGCCCTTAGACGTGTGTCCATACTTTATGTAATGAATCCCTAGTGGGAAATCATCCCTAAACGCGCATTGCCAAAGACTTCTTCCCAGGTTGTTGATGGTAGAGACCCGGCGTTAAAGTAACGGCATGAAGATTCGGGCGCATCGAGCCGAATATGCAGACGTCCAAGCGATGCGAGATATGTACCGGCGGGAATTAGACTGCCAAATCGTTCATTATTCATTCTTGCCTCGAGGCTTAGCTGACCCCTACGTGATAGAGCTTGATGGCCGTATCGCAGGTTATGGGGCGGTCTCAAACAAATATGACAAGGGCAGACTCGTTGAATTCTATACGATCCCCGAAGTTCGCAGTTCGGAGCTACCGCTGTTTCACGAACTTCTTGCCGCCAGCCAGGCGACACACATCGAGGCGCAGACGAATTCGCCTTTGATGCTGTTGATGCTTTACGATTGCGCGAGCGATATCTTCCCCGAAAAACTTCTTTTTCGAGACGCCCTCGTTACACATCTGGCCTGCCCGGGCGGAGTGTTCAGAAAGAGTACGCCGGAGGATATGCTCTCCGATGAAAACGAATCGGCCGGAGAGTGGATCATTGCTTCCAACGGAACAGCGGTCGCAAGAGGAGGATTTTTGTGCCATTACAACCCACCCTTTGCAGACGTGTTTATGGAAGTCGTAGAAGGCGCGAGACGCCAGGGCTTTGGCAGCTATCTAGTGCAAGAGGTAAAGCGGGTTTGTTATGAAGCGGGCAAGAAGCCGGCGGCTCGCTGCGATCCCTCGAATATTGCTTCGCGCAAAACACTAGAAATGGCAGGCCTTCTTCCGTGCGGACACATGCTCGTGGGAACGGTAAAGACTGCGGGCACCGGGGACGCTCGAACACCGGCCTTGAATCAAGGCCCATAAGCCAATAGGCAACTCCCTTCTATCGGATTAGCCTCGGTCTGATCTGTGGCTGAAAACCACCGCCTTGCTCGAAAAGAACCACCTGGGCGGCATGCCTCGTGCCGCGGCATGCACGGGCAACTGACTGTTAGTGCGGTACTTATGGTCTAAGGGACGGCAATCAAAGTTTGGCAATTCTCATGCAATTATCTGGATGGGAGAAGTCGAACCACAGGAGGTATTGACCATGTCTCGATTTTCGAAACTTTTGCTGACCGGCGCGCTGGCGGTTGCGGCGTTCGCGCCAATTGCTTCCGCCCAGCGGGCTCGCGTGATCGTTCGCGGCGGCTTTGGAGGATATTACGGCCGACCATTTTATGGCCCAGCGTTCTATGGACCTGCGTGGTATGGATGGTACGGCCCCGGCTACTATGGCGCCTACGGATATAACGGCTACAGGGAAGCGGTTCCGAGCACTGGAGGCGTAAAATTCGAAACGAGGTTGAAGAGCGCTTCCGTGTATGTTGACGGAGCATTCGCCGGCACCGTGGGTGACCTGAAAACGTTCCATCTGAAAACGGGCGAGCATGACATCGAGTTGCGAGCGCCGGACGGCCATACGTTCTATCAGGAACGCATCAACGTGATCGGTGGGAAAACGCTCAAGCTGACACCTGGTAACTAAAGCCGTTGATTGGCAAGTGAAAAGGCCGGACGCGACGAAATCGCTCCGGCCTTTTTTAATTTCATGATGGCAGCGGTGTTGCCAAACGCTAGAAGACCTTTTCGCTGCGTCGCAGATTGCCGACGGAGCCGAGGTTGGCGATCAACAGCACGATTCGAAACTGATTCTCATTGCGAATATTGCCGAACGAGAGCCGACGATATTCCACGCCCAGCCCACAGCATAAGCCGTTGTAATTCACCTGCACGATCTGGTTTTGAAAATCCTGCTGGGTCACGTCATAACTCGCGCCAAACGTGGCATTCCAGCCGCGGCGCGTCAAATCCCCGTAGCCAATCAGCGCGCGCATTTGATTCGACCGCTGCTCGAAATTCAGCGGCGGAGGAATCGGATTCAGCGGAAGATTTTGTGTGGAGAAGTGCGCGAGCGTGAGGAATGACTGCTTGTAGGGCTTGAGTTTCACAAGTGTGCCGATAGCCTTAACCTGGCCGCGCTGCGCGTCATAATTCAGGATGAATTCCGTATCGAAGCGTCTGCCCGCGTCAATGCGAAGGTCGCTGAGGATGGGGGAAGTGTTCCGTGGCGTGTCGTTAAATGCAAAGGGCGTGAACGAATCGAGCGCCTGAAAGACATTGCGCTGCCCGGTCAACAGCGCGCCACCGAAAGTCCGGTCGAAATAATACTGCTGCGCGATGCGCCAGCTTGCCACTTCTTCCGCGTCGCCCGAATCGGTGCGGCGATACAGGCGCTGGGTGATGCCATATTCGACCTGATTGGTATCTGTGAGCGTTTCATCTTCATCGAAACGCACAAATCGCCCGAAATCATTGACGCCGTCCACATAGTTGTAGACGAGGTCCGGCTCAATCACGTGTTTCCACTTGGCATTTGAAGTTTGCCAGACACGCTCGAGTGCGGGTGGACGGAGATCTACCGACACTTCCTTCGTTTCGCGGAAGAATCCTCGATCAACGAATGAGCCTCCTTGCAACTGTCCGCCGTAGTACGTGGAGCGGAAGGTGAAACTTGGCGTCACGTTCAGCCACGGTCCCCAGTGAAAAGGTACGGTTACGCTCGGCGCAAATTCGCTTCGTTCGACGAATCCGGGCGTCCTGAAAGGCGTGACGTTCTCGCTGCGGTCCGCCGCGCCGGTAAATCCTTCGAACGAAAAATAGAAGGGCAGGCGCTGAAAAGGGGCTTGATCCACAGAACTGATGCGCGCTTCCGGAGCGCTTCGCAGTGTGATTGAAGTCTGGGGCGTTGCGGACAGGTAGTTCTGGTAACTCGACGAAGCGAAATTCAGGCTGAAGCCGCGAAAATTATTGGTGAGGAACGCGGTGTTGCGCACTTCAGAGTTTACGGCCTGTGCGAACGTTTCCGACCACGCCAGCCGGAAGGTAAGCGAAGTGAGCTGGTCCAAATCGGCGACCGCGCGCCATCCGTGCGGCAACAGCGCCGTAAAAAGCATTTTGCCCTCGTGCCCACCCTGCTTGATCGGCGGCCCGGAGGACTGCGCGAGCCCGCGGTCAATCACTCCGAAATAACTGGCTTCGAGGCGCGCGTTTTCCCATGGACGCATGCGCAGCTCGCCGTTCTGCCGCCAGCCGCGCTTGCTGTAATAGTCCGCTCCGACAGTCGTGTCCAGCCAATCGGTCGGCGCCCAGTAATATGCTTCCCCAAGGACGAAGCCTTTGGCGGAATTCTCCGCGGTATCGGGAATCAGGAATCCGGACTCGCGACCGGTTGCGGCGGGAAAGCTGGCGTACGGAAGATATAGCACCGGAATTGAAAAAATGCGGACGTTCCCATTTATCAAGTGAACAGACTGGCGCAACTCGATGGTTGCCCTCGGCGCATAGAATTTCCACGCAGGACGAGCCGGGTCACAGCCCGTGAGCCAGGCATGGCTGACCTGATACGTCGTGTCGTTGAGGCGATCGGCCTCCTCAGCTTCGAAATAAAGTGGATTTGAACTGATCAGCAGGGTGGGAGTGGGGCGCCGTTGTACTGCGAAAGTGGCGCGCACGTGATGGAAAGTGCCGCGGCCCGTTTTTAGTTCGTATCGCGCGTCATCCGCCTCGACGTGCTGGGTCATGTAATCCAGCTGGACATTCCCGCGGGCTATGACGATCTGCTCATCGCTATCGTATTCAACGTGGTCGGCACGCAGCCGCGCATTCTGGTAATTCAAGTCCACGTGGCCATCTGCGTAGAAAGTTTTGCCCACGGCGCGTTGCTGATCGGCCTCGAGCGTCGCTGTTCCTCCGGGTTCAAATATCTTGGGCGCGATACTTGAGGGGGCTTGGGCTAGGGCAAGGCGTCCAAATCCCAGAATGAGTAATAGCAGCGCCGCCCGTGAAAGAGACTGGCGCGGCAATGACAAGTTTTTTGTGTTCGGCATCGCCTGCAAGGGACTCGGAAAAAAGAAATTTGAGCCTAACACGCGGTATACACTCTCGCAATCGGCGATCCGACCAGAATCACCGTCCTGAGCCGAGTGTGCGGAGGAGTCCTCTCCATAGCGATTAACTGAGCGCTGCGATCCGCGATGCTGAAGTTGCAAAGGGTTGAGAGTCGCGACCATGCTGAGCGGGTTGTCTGATACGCGACAACAGTTAGTGATGGGCCGTTACATTTGCTTTCGCCGACGTGATATGATTCGTTCGTTCCCGCACTGGAACAGCCGCGGCGCAAAACCATCCAGTGATACGAATATGCTCGAAGTGTGGCGCTCTTCTGCTCGATGACTCCGGTAAATGCTCGTTTTGCGACATTCCCGACGCCGAAGTTGACAATAACAGCGAAATTCGCCAGCCCGTAGGCGTCGGCGCGGCCGTTTTCGATGCCGAAGACGATTCCGACTCGGACGTGAACGCTGAACCCGAATGGCGCCGTGAAGTTTCGCAGCGCCTGGCGAGTTATCGCGCACGGCGGCGGCATCTCGATCCCGAGGATTCGCAATCCGGACTGCCGTTCCGCAAAGTCAAACCGATTGAAGAAGTAGAGTTGCGCGAGCTCCCCCGTCCCCGCGCTGTTCAACGTCAGCGCCAGATTCTGCGACAGGGCCCTGCGGAGCGAATGGACATTCGTATCCAGCCGGAGCTTGATTTCTCTGCGCCTGATGATCGCGCGCACCCGCAAACGGCTCTGGTTCCCGTTGCGACTTTAGACGAGCGGCGCGTCGCCGGCCTACTTGACGCGATTTTTCTTAGTATTACGGGCGCGGGCTTTCTCGCATTGTTCCATTCGTTGGGCGGCGAAATTGCGTTTGAAAAGGTTGACGCGGTGGTTTACGTCACCGTGCTGTATCTTTTTTATGCGCAGTATTTTTTCCTCTTTACGACATTTGCGGGCGCTACGCCCGGGATGCAGTTGCGCCGCCTGACGATTGTTCGTCTGGACGGCAGTCTTCCGGATACGAAGCAGCTATTGTGGAGAAGTTTTGGCTATCTTCTTTCGGGCGCTACGCTAATGCTCGGGTTTCTCTGGGCGCTGTGGGACGAGGACCGGTTCACGTGGCAGGACCGCATCTCGCACACGTACATCACTGCCGCCAATCCTCTAGCGCCGGCCAGTTCGTTTGAAGTTCAACCACGCCGTCGCGCGCTGGTTCATAAATAAACGTTCCGAACCAGCGTTCGATAACGGTTGTTGTTCGCTCATCTGGAACTTTCTTTTGAGTGCCTCTCGATCATCTTTTTGGTGAGCAGCACCAGCCCGAAAATCTGCGTCCACTCCGAGACTACGTTCCCGACAACCTGTCCCCATTTGCTATTTGAATCCATGGATGCGTAGAGCACCACCCAACCAATTCCCGTAATCAGCAGGAAAATGCTGAGTGAATGCTCCCGGCAACATTCCAGCACGGGATTCGCGACTGTCCCTTTTATGCGCCGGCTTTCCGCCGAACCTCTCTCGTAGAGATATTTCGTCGCGAAAATTGTGACCACGACGCCCGACCAGTCCGCGATCGCGTTGCCGAAGAAACCGCCGAGATGAGTGCTTGGGTTTGCAAAAATGTAAAGGCAGATGAGAGAGACCACGATTGCGATGGAAGTTATGCCCAGCGAGTGCTGATGGATGAAGCTGTGCTTATGCGTGTGTCCATGTTCTTTGTGCACCCCGGTTTCTTTCACTACCGGGCCCGGCTGTTCTTGAAGAGTTTGAGGCTTTTGTTGATGCGGCAACTGGTCTGTGGGTTGATTTGGCGCCATTCCCAATCTCCTTCGCGCGGCCGCCTTGGGATCTATCTTTGCAAAAATGTGACATCGCCCCGGGCGGGCTGCTCGCACTCGATCATTCTACTTGGTCGCTGAAATCAGGGGGACGGAAAAGCCGGGATAGTTGCGGCGTGATTGCTTAGCCGATTCGTATCAGGCGTGCTCGGAACCTGCGGGGAGCGCGGAGTTCGCCGCCGCTGCGTCGACTGCAGGCGGCTTGCGGTGAAGCAGGAACGCGCCAATTGTGACGGCGACTGCGAGGGGAAGAAAAAGACCGGAGACACGAATCAGCTCCGTTTTTACGGCTACCTGCGCACCTTGACCAAAACAACCACAATTAATTCCCAGATTTCGCTCGACTGCCGAGACCAACGCCGTGACAAACATGCACATCAGGAGTGTGGAAACTAGCGAAGAAAGGCGCAGCGCGATCCCGCTAAGAAGCCAAATGCCCAGGAATAATTCAAATGGTGGCAGGATCTGCGAGAAGAGCGTCACCGTACTCGATGGCAACATATTGTAAGAATCCACCACCCAGGAAAACATCAAGAGGGATAAATTGATCGAATGTAGTGTCCAAGGCATTCCCGGCTGAGGTTTCATCTTTTCGATCGCAGCCACGATGAAAATGGCTGCGAGCACGATACGGCCCGCCAGCAAGAGTATGGATCCGAGGCGATTACGCGAAGAAGTCGTCATAGACGCACCACAGAATTGGCGAGCTTTTCGGCGCACATACTATTGAGTCAAAAGAGAATCGAAAAACTGCTTCAGTATCGGCCAGGAAACTCCGCCCGATCCGGGCGCAAGGCGTTTGCCCTTATAGGTGATTACGAATGTCGGAGTGGCATTGACCGGAACTTTTGTCCCAAGGAGAATGTCGGGCGTGATGTACGCATCTATCGGGCATGGCTTACCGTTGGGAGGATACGAAACCGCTCCGGAAGCTCCGGCGACGGGCCCGGGGCCTTCGCAGCCTCTCATCTGGGCCTGAACGCGCTTAAAGTCCGCGGCAGACATTGAGGCAGCGATATATTTCTGCAGGTCTCCACTCTCTTCCCAGGCAGGCTGGTTGTCGTAGAGCGCCGCTTCCACCTTATCAAATTCGCCCACCCGGGCGGCCGAATTGGCCCATCGCGCGGCTTCTCCTGAGTGCGAGTGAGCCGAAAGCGGATAATCGTGATGAACGAGATAGACCTTACCGGAGGCAACGTAATCGTTGATCAAAGTGCGAAGCGTCTGTTCATAAAAATTTCGGCACGAAGGGCACTGGTAGTCGGTGAAGACCTCGAGCGTAATGGGTGCCGATTTCGAACCGTAAGATTTCACGGGCGCACCAGCGGGCGGTTCCGTGGGGCTCACTTTTGCGGCCACCTTGGCGACTTTGGGCGCCGTCTGCGGAGAGGCGCCAACAGCGAAAGCTAGAATTCCTGCAAAAATCGCAAGCGCGGTCTTGGCGCGCAGCCCATTCGTGCGCTGCGCGAGCTTTCGGCGCAGATCAGAGTTTTGACAAGTCAACTGATGCCTCCCTGTTTTGCCTGGCAATAGTGGGACGTATTGTAGCGCGAAATGTGAGCGTCGCGCAGGAAGGTTGAGCCGCGCGTATCCATTTCCCCACCATCGCGGGCCACTCAAAAATTGAGATGGAGTTCGTGGCGTTTTTG